>Ga0136846_1221185_pt1 | contig 50607 bp, 42 predicted proteins | sample HopSoiMetagenom2_FD_96841 | JGI IMG/M metagenome (GOLD analysis project Ga0136846, IMG submission 96841) | Grasslands soil microbial communities from Hopland, California, USA - 2 Assembly 2016 (version 4) | ecosystem: Environmental > Terrestrial > Soil > Grasslands | place: USA: Hopland...
CCGGCAGACCGTTGTGGATCGACGGCGCGCGGCCGCTGCTCTCTACAGCGGCGCGATGAGCGCCGCTTCGTCGTCCTCGGGCTGAAAGGCGGAGACGGCGACGACACCCGGGCCGGCGTGAGTGCCCACCACCGGACCCACCTCGGCCTGGATCAATTCGGAGACCTCGAAGGTGTCGCGCAGCAGCCGCTCCAGGCGGTCGGCCCAGGCGGGGGCGTTGCCGTGGGAGACGCCGGCCACGATGGGCCGTCCGGGGTCCAGGCGTTTCTCGAGGATCTCCAGGATGCGCGGATGGGTGGCCCGGCCGCCGCGCACCCGGTCGACGGCGGTGATCTCGCCGTCCACCACGCCGAGGATGGGCTTGATCCCCAGCAGGCCGCCGAGGACGGCGCGGGCGCGGCCGATGCGGCCGCCGCGCGCCAGGTACTCCAGGGTGTCCACCACGAACAGGGTCTGGACGCGGGGCGCCATGGCCAGCAGGCGGCGGCGGACGTCGGCCGCCGTCTCGTTGCGCGCCGCCATGCGGGCGGCGAAGAGGGCGAGAAGGCCCAGGCCGAGGCTCACCTGCCCGGAGTCCACCACCGCCACGGCCGGCGGCGGTCCGGTCGCGCTCTCCCGTCCCGACAGGGCGGCGACGGCTCCGGCGCCGGCGTGCTCCAGGGTCTTCGACAGGCGCGCGGAGAGATGAATGGAGACCACGTCGTGGCCGTTCCCCAGCCACTCGCCGTAGCGCCGGGCGAATTCGTCGGCATGGGGCGGGTTGGAGGCCGGGTGCCCCTTCGTCCGTTCCAGCAGGGCGTAGAACTGGCCGGGCTGGAGGTCCACCCGGTCGCGGAAGGTCGCGCCGTCCAGCTCCACCGTCAGGGGGACGACGACGATGCCGTGGGAGGCGGCGAGATCGGGCGGCAGGTCGGACGTGGAATCGGTGACGATCATCACTCCGGGCTCGCGGCGCAGCAGCAGGCCTCGCTCCTCCAGTCCCAGCACCTCCTGCACGATCTCGCCGTCGCGGTCCGGCAGGCCGTCCAGAATCTGCCGCAGGGTGGCCCCGCGCTGGGCGGCGCCCAGGATGCGCTGCTGGAGAGGGGTGAAGGGGGTGGAGAAGAAGGCGGGGCCGATCTCCACCTCCAGGTGAAGGCGGGGATCGGGGAACTCCCCCAGCGAGTCCTCGATGGCGGCGAGCACCAGGGAGTCCAGGCTGTCCTCGATCTCCCGCCGCGCCGGGAAGTCGCCGGGGACGAAGCGCACCGGCCCCTCGTGCAGCCGGCCGAGGCGGCAGAAGGCTTTCAAGCCCCGCACCGGGCCCGACCCGGCCGCCGCCACCTCGCCGCGGTGCAGGAGGAGCGAGCCGCCGCGCAGGTCGAGGCGGCCGGAGGCCCCCGCCGCGGCCAGGCCGCGCAGCAGCTCGATCAGCGGCATCTGCGCCAGGTCGCCCACCAGCGAGGTCAGGCGCGCGTCCGGCGCCAGGCCGAGCTCGCGGCCCAGCAGCACCAGCAGCAGCCGGCGGGCGACTTCCGGCAGGTCGAGGCCGGCGACCGCCAGGAAGGCCGCCTCCTCCGGGAGGGCCGCCTCCTCGGCGGGGTGGCGGCCGATCACCACCAGGGTGCGATGGCCGGAGCTGCCGGAGCTGCCGGAGGCGAGGAGGGCGCCGGCGTCCACCCCGGCGGCCAGGGCCTCCTGGGTGGTGACGATCACCGCCGTTCCCAATCCTTCGGCGAAGCGCCGGGCGCGGGCGGCGTCGCCCACGGGGACGACCTCGTAGCCTTCGGCGGTGAGGCGGGACGCCAGGTTGCGCAGGCGATCGGCCTGGGGATCGACGAACAGCACCGTGGGGCGCGCGGCCACGTCTAGGATCTCGCGTCCGGAGGGTGGAGGAGACGGAGCATGCCCAGCAGGCTCTGGGGCTCATGGGGGGTGGCGCGCCAGCGCGTGGCGCGGCCGGCGAGGGCGAGGGCCTGGCGCTGCGCCGCCTCGCTGCCGGCCACCAGCACGCCGCCCGCGCCCCGCGGTCCGCTCGTCTCCAGCCGCTGCACCACGCCGCCCACCGCCTCCAGGCTCGCGGTGCCGCGGATCCACACCAGCACTCCGGCGCAGCCGGGGACGATGGCGTTGATTTGCGGCTGCGCCGCGCCGTTGAGCACCTGGACGTGGAGGGAGAGCTTGCCGTGGCGGCCCGGGAAGGAGACGCTGCCGGCACGGCGCAGCTCCACCTGCTCGACGAGCCTGCGCAGCCCCTCGTTGCGGCGGAACCCAGGCCCCTCCTCGACGAGCCGGCGCAGCGCCGGCCAGACCTCCGGCTCCACCAGCAGCAGGAAGGGCAGGGCGGTGGCAGGCAGGCCGGCCCTGGTGGCGGCGTCGATCAGATCCTCCACCGCGATCTCCAGCAGCAGGACGGTGGAGATCTCCCGGGTGTTCTGGATGTCCGCGTCCTCCTCGCCGGTCTGCGGGGCGACGGCCCCGGTCTCCACCAGCAGGGCCAGCGCCAGGCGCGTCGAGGAGGGCGCCTCGGCCTCGTCGGCGACCAGGTCGAACAGCCGTAACCCCGGCTGCTGGAGCACCCGCTCGAAGACCCGCCGCACGGGCAGGTCGTGGAAATCCTGATCCACGGCCGGCAGGCTGGGGGTGAGGGACTGGAGCGGCTGTCCGGTGGCGGGGATCAGGTGCCGGCGTTTGGCGATCTCATCCTTGAGCCACGCCGACTGCATGAGCAGCTCGTGCAGGGGGAGCGGCCCCTCCTGGGCCTCGGGCAGCGCCTCGGGATCGAAGCGGAACCCGCCCTCTTCGAGCGACAGCAGGGCGAGCAGGGCCTCGCGGCCGCGCAGCCCCTGCCAGCGGGCGCCGGTGGCCTGTCCGTCCCGCAGCTCCAGCGTGCCCGAGCCGCCGGCGGCCTTCACTCGCAGGATACCGGTCTTGCGCACCTGGCCCAGGTACTGGAGGAGGGCCCAGAGTGGGTGATTGGCGAGATCGCCCTGCAGCACCTGGAGGACCGCCGTGCGGTTGGCGAGGAGCCGGTAGAGGCGCAGCAGGAGCTCCTCGAGATCGCAGGGCCGGGTCAGCACGTCGTCGGCGCCGATGCGCAGGGCGTTCACGGAATCGGCGGCACCGGCCAGCACGAGAATGGGGAGCGAGCGGGTGGCCGGCTGGCTTCGCAGGGCCTCGACCACGTCGAGCCCGGCGCCCGGCGAGGTACCCAGCACCACCAAGTCCACCTGTTGCTCCTGGGCCACGGCGGTGGCCCGCGCACCCTCGCTCAGGCGGCGCACCTCGTGGCCGGCCACGTGCAGCCGGTCGGCGAGCACCGCCGCGAACACGGAATCACTCTCGATCACCAGGACTTTGGCCACGGCACCTCGCCTCCGGAAAGGACGGAAAGCGGGACCATTCTATGCGCGGGCGGGGGTGGGGAGGACGGCGGGGCGTCTCTCGTTGGCAAAGGCACCGTCGAAGTGGGACTATTCCAGATGAAAGGAGCCCCGCATGAAGAAGAGAGCCCTGAAGAAGCTGACCCTGAACCGGGAGACCGTGATCCATCTCGACCCCGACCGGCTGGCGAAGGCCGCGGGAGGCAACACCTGCAACGCCTCGGGGAGCTGTCCGCCGCCTTCGACTCAGGCCTGCTCGGACAGCGGCTGCCCTTCGGCCCCGCCGATCTGTCCCCCGAGGTGAGTGGGAGCCGGCGCCGTTTAGGAGACCGGCGTCGGACAGCGGCCGACTATCTGCGAGACCGGGCTCTGCGTAGCGGCGCCCGATCGGCGGCCTCATCGCTCGGAGTCGCGGAACCGGCGTCGCGTTGAGGCAGGTCGACGACGTTGGCATCCCTGGCGGCCCGAGCCCGCTCCTCCTGGCCTTCGAGGTGAACTCGGACGACCATGTCCAGCGCCATGGCGATCTTCACCATGGTCAGCAGAGTGAAGTTACCGCCGCCCAGCAGCTGGCTGACGTAGGCCTTCGAGGTGCCCATGCGCCGCGCCAGCTCCGCGGCGCTGATCCCCCTCTCCCGCATGCGCAGGTGCACCTCGCGTGCGAAGTCGGTCTGGGCGACGTCCTGCCAGTAATCCACCGAGCGCTTGGCGTCGGCGAGCATCGAGGAGTAATGGTCAGCGTTCATGGTTCACCTCACCTGGGTTGATGATGGAAAGCCGCCGTTGGGCTTTCGCTTCGAAGTAGGCGGCTTTCATCGCCCTCGCCTGCTCCAGTTGCGTCTCCGGCATCTGATCCCGTTTGAAGAAACCCACGGTGCAGACGACGCACCGCTCGCCGTCGAAGAACCAGACGACTCTGGGCTTCGCTCCCCGCTTGGGCTGTTTCCGGAACTCGAACAGCCCATCGGCGAGAGGCCTCAGGGGTTTGCACACCGTGGGGTTCCGGAGCTGAGGCCCCTCGAAGGGGACGCTGTCGACGAGCAGCGAAAGCATCTTGTCGCGAGCCTCCTTGGACCCTTCGCGGTACCCCTCCTGGAGCAGATCCAGGACCGGGCACCGTCCGTCACCGTCACAAATCGCCAGCACCTCCCAACGTGCGCGAGCCAGCCTGAGCACTCTCATGGTAAGTCTGAGCTTAACCCCCTGTCAAGTGGTTCCGTTCCAGTTGTTCCGGATAGCCGTGCGAAGTTGCGACAGAGCATACCAGAGTCTCCTCGGTTGGGCTCAGGTGAAGGGGGAGTTGCCACCGCCCCACCGTTCCGTCAGGATTGATCCGCATGCGGCTGATCAAGATCGGTGGTCGGGAGCGTCGATCCGACCGTGGGGGCGGTCCGCTCGATGGCCCAGCTTGAGGCCTTGACTCCATTGGCCGCCGCCCGGCCGGCCGTGGTCCGCCGTCGGGTGGCCGCCTATGTGGCGGTGGTGGCGGCCTGCCTGGCGCTGACCCCCTGGCTGCACTCGACGAGCTGGGTGGGCGGCAGCCGCCTGCACGACGTCCAGGAGAGCATCGCCGTCACCCTGGCCCTGGGGGTCGCCGCCATCGCCCTGGTGCGCTTCTACAGCCGCAAGACCAATTCGTTCCTGCTGCTGGGGGCCGCCTTCGTGGGCACGGCCCTGCTGGACGCCTATCACGCCGTGGCGACCTCGGCGTCGGTCCAGGGGGCCGAGTCGGCGCTGCGGTCCACCAGCCCCTGGAGCTGGCTCGCCTCACGGCTTTTCCTGGCGCTCCTGCTCTGGTTCCACGCGCCGCCGCTGCGGCCGGGCCGGCGGGAGATGGCCCTCGACGAGCGGGCGGTCTACCTGCTGGTGGGCTCCGTGGCCCTGGCCTGCTTCGCCTTCTTCACCTTCGTCCCGCTGCCCAGCGCCTACTTCCCGGACTCCTTCGTCGACCGTCCGGCGGAGCTCCTGCCGGCCGTCTTCTTTCTCCTCGCCCTGGTGGCTCACCTGCGGCACGGGGCGTGGCGGACGGCGGGGTTCGAATCTTTCCTGGTGACGTCTCTGCTCCTGGGGCTCATGAGCCAGGTGGCCTTCATGCCGTTCGCCACCCGGCCCTTCTCCGCCGCCTCCGAGGCGGCCCACGTGGCCAAGGACCTGAGCTACCTGTGCGTGCTCCTGGGATTGCTCGACAACATGTATGCCCTCTTCCGCCGCGCTGACGAGAGCGCCGCCGAGCTGGCCAGCGCCAACGCCGCGCTGCGAGCGGAGATCGACGAGCGGTCCCTGGCGGAGCAGGAGCGGGACCGGTTCTTCGACATGTCGCTGGAGATGCTCTGCATCGCCGGCGTCGACGGCTACTTCAAGCAGCTCAACCCGGCGTGGGAGCGGACCCTGGGCTTCTCGCTGGAGGAGCTCAAATCGCGGCCGTACCTCGACCTCATCCATCCCGACGACCTGGAGGGCACCCAGGTGGAGAGGCAGCGGCTGCGCCTGGGGGTCGAGGTGGTGGATTTCGAGAACCGTTTTCGCACCCGGGACGGCTCCTACCGCTGGCTGGCCTGGCGGGCGAGCGCTTTGCCGGAGCGCGGGCTCATCTATGCGGTGGCCCGCGACGTCCAGCAGCAGAAGCAGGTCGAGCAGATGAAGAACGATTTCATCTCGGTGGTCAGCCACGAGCTGCGCACCCCCCTGACGTCGATCCGGGGAGCCCTCGGGCTGCTCGCGGGGGGTGTTGCCGGCGAGCTCCCGGAGAGGGCCCGAACCCTGCTGGACATCGCCGCCAACAACAGCGCGCGGCTGGGGCGCCTGATCAACGACATCCTGGACATCGAGAAGATCGAGTCCGGCAAGATGGGCTTCCGCTTCTCTCCCGTGGAGCTGATGCCGCTGCTGGAGCAGGCGGTGGAGAGCCACCGGGTGTACGCCCAGGCCTACGAGGTGGAGCCGCGGATCGTGGCCGGGGTGGCAGGGGTGCGGATCTGGGCCGACTCCGACCGCTTCCAGCAGGTGGTCATCAACCTGATGTCCAACGCCTGCAAGTTCTCGCCGCGGGGAGGCGTGGTGGAGATCGCGGCGGCGCGGGGGGACGGCGGCCGGCTGCGCATCTCGGTGACCGACCACGGCAAGGGGATTCCGCCGGAGTTTCAGGAGCGTATCTTCGAGAAGTTCGCCCAGGCGGATGCCTCCTCCACCCGGCAGAAGGGGGGCACGGGGCTGGGTCTCAGCATCTCGAAGGCCATCGTCGAGCGCCACGGCGGACGGATCTGGTTCGAGAGCGAGCCCGGGGTGGCCACGACCTTCGCCTTCGACCTGCCGGAGTGGGGTGGCGCCACGGCCGAGCCCGACGCCCTCGGAGGGGCCCGGATCCTGATCTGCGAGGACGACCTCGACGTCGCCCATCTGCTCGCCATGATGCTGGAGCGGGAGGGGTTCCGTCCCGAGGTGGCGATGGACGCCGGCATGGCCCGGCGGATGGTGCGCGAGCGGCGCTACGCCGCCATGACTCTCGACCTCATGCTGCCCGACCAGGACGGGATCTCGCTGATCCGCGAGCTGCGGGCCGACGCGGAGACGAGCCGGCTGCCCATCGTGGTGGTCTCGGTGCGGGCAGGCGACGGGCGGACGGAGCTCAACGGCGGCGCCCTGGGGGTGGTGGACTGGCTCGCCAAGCCCATCGACGAGGGGCAGCTCATGGCGGCGGTGCGGCGGGCGGTGCGGGGCTCCCCGGGGGGTGGAGTGCGCATCCTGCACGTCGAGGACGATCCCGACCTGCAGCGGGTGGTGGCCGCCATCGTCGCCAGGGACGCCGAGGTCGAGGCGGCCGCCACCCTGGCGGAGGCCCGGAACCGGCTTGCCGAGGCGAGCTTCGATCTGGTGATCCTGGACCTCGCCCTGCCGGACGGCTCGGGCATGGACCTGCTGCCACTGCTGGGCAGCCTGACGCCGTCCACGCCGGTGCTCATCTTCTCGGCCCACGAGGTGGACGGCGAGGTGGCGGACCGCGTCGCCTCGGTCCTCGTCAAGTCCCAGACCTCGAACCGGAAGCTGCTGGAGACGATCCGCTCGGTGCTGGCGTCGCGGACGCCGACGCCGTGGCCGGCGAAGCGGGTGTGATGACCCCGCCTTCGCCCCTTCGGGGCGGCCCTCACTCCCCCAACCCCTCTCTCCCAGCCTCCCCCCCGCCGGCCGGGAGAGAGGGGAGAGGTTAGTCTTTGCAAAAGCCAAAGAACAGCTTCTTCTTTAGACTGACTTGACTAACCCCTCCCTCTTCTCCCGGCGGACGGGGGGGAGGCTGGGAGAAGAGGGCCGGGGTGATGAGGGCCGGCGGCGATGCCGGGTAAACGGCCAGGTTGCTCTACGTCTGCACCGGCGGGAACCGGTAACCGCTCCCCCGCTCGGTGACGACGTAGCGGGGCCGGGAGGGCTCGGGCTCGATCTTGGACCGCAGCCGGTGGACGTGGACGCGCAGCGTATCCTCGAACACCTCGTCTGAGGGCCACAGGCGCCGCAGCAGGAAGTCGGTGGCCACCACCCGGCCGGCGTTGCGCATGAGCACGAAGAGGAGCTTGGTCTCGGTGGAGGTGAGGGGTACCGGCCGGCCGTCCACCGCCGCCTTCTGGTGCGCGAAATCGATGGCCAGGTGGTCGTCCACCCGGATGACCGGCTGCAGCGTGTAGGCGAAGCTGCCCATGCGCCGGCACACCCGCTCCACACGCGCCACCATCTCCCGCGGCTTGAACGGCTTGCGGATGTAGTCCTCGGCGAACGAGTCGATGGCCCGCACCACCGTCTCCTCCTCGTCCACCGAGGTCAGCATGACGATGGGCAGATCGCTCCACTCGTGGAGCTTGCGGGCGAACGTCATACCATCCATGCCCGGCAGCAGGATGTCCACCAGGGCGAGATGCGGCAGGCCCCGCCGGGCCACGGACTCCAGGGCTTCCTCGGCCGTCGGACAGGCCCAGACCTCGAAACCAGCGGACTCCAGCTCGCGCCGGATCAGCCGGAGCAGGTCAGGGTCGTCTTCGACGGCGAGGATATGGCGGGCCGACCGCTCGTCGAATGCGGATGACTTTTCGGGCAAGCTATGCCTTCCGTCAGACGAGGCCATACTATCTTAGAACGAGCCTGCCTGTAATGTGGGCTGTAATCTTCGTTCCCCAGACTCCCGTAGCAATTGATTATGGAACGGCAGGCCCTGCAGCGCATCCTCTTCGTCGAGGACGATCCGGACATCCAGGTCGTGGCCACCATGGCCCTGGAGTCCCTGGGGGGATTCCATGTCCTGGCCTGCGGCTCGGGCGCCGAGGCCCTCTCCCGCTTCGGGGAGTTCGCCCCCGACCTCGTCCTGCTCGACGTGATGATGCCGGGCATGGACGGGCCCGCCACGCTGGAGGCCCTGCGGCGGCTGCCGGGCGCGGAGGCCACGCCGGTGGTCTTCATGACCGCCCGGGTCCAGGCCCACGAAGTGGCCCTCTACCGGGAGATGGGGGCGGCGGAGGTGATCGCCAAGCCCTTCGATCCCATGACCCTCTCCGCCAACGTCCGGGAGATCTGGTCCTCCCTGCCATGAGGCCCGACTTGGCCGGCGTGGAAGACGACCCCGGAGTGGAGGAGCTGCGCCGGTATTTCGCCGGCCGTCTGCCCGATCGCCTCGCCGAGGTGGAGGAGGCCTGCGCGGCCGCCCGGGACGCGGACTGGGCCGCCGAGCCCCTGCGCCACTTCCACCGCCTCGTCCACTCGCTGGTAGGGGTGGGTGCCACGTTCGGCTTTCCCGAGGTCACCGGGCACGCCCGCACCCTGGAGCGCCTCCTGAAAGCCCGCCTGGACGGCGGTCCGCCGCCGCCGGAAGGCGAGATCGGCGAGATCCTGGGGCGGCTGCGGGCGGTGGCGAAGTAGGCCTCGTCATGCCACGTCCCCGCTTCACCCTGCTCGCGCGCGCCGCGCTGGCCCTGGCGGCGGTGGGACTGCTGCCGCTCGCCATCTCCTACTTCGGGCTGGTGGACGTCAACCGCGAAGCCCTCTTCGATCAGGTCCTCAATACCCACTCGCTGGCGGCGCAGACCGCCGCCTCGCGCGCCGGCGCGTTCCTCGACACCCGGCTCGCCCTGGCCCGCGGCCTGGCGGGGGATCGCGGGCTGGCCGATCCGCGCTCGCCGCAGGCCCAGGAGCTCCTGGTGCAGAGCCTCCAGGCCTGGTCCTCGCTCGGAGTCGAGGCCGTGGCCGTGGTCAACGAGCGCGGCGAGACGGTGATGCGGGTGCAGCTCAAGGACGATGCGTCGCGCCGGCGGGCCGAGGCGGGGCTCGCCGGGCCGTGGCCGCAGCCGGTGGCGATCGTCGCCGGCGTCGCCGGCGTCCAGCCGCCGGTGGTGCGGATCTCGGCGCCCCTGCCCTCGGGGGCGGGCGCGGTGCGCCTGGTCTGCGAGGGCTCGCTGCTCGACGAGGTGTTGCACCCGGAAGACCTGGGTCAGGATGCCGTGCTGGCCCTGGCCGGTCCTGGCGGACGCCTGCTGCTGGGCAGCGACGCGTCGCTCGACGCCTTTCCTCCCGTGCTGGTCGCTCAGGCCCTCTCGGGACGGGTGCGGGGCGCGGGCCGCTACCGCGACCGGCGGGGCGGCGAGGTCCTGGGCGCTCATGCGCCGGTGCCGGGGACCGGCTGGGTCGTGCTCTCGCGCCAGCCGGCGCGGGTGGCCGAGGCGGTGTCGGCGCGGCTTGAGCGGCGCTCGGGCCAGGCCCTGGGGCTGGCCCTGCTGCTCATCGCCGCGCTCTCGGGCGGCGCCTGGATCGCCGTGGTGCGGCCCATCCGCGAGCTTGCCCGGGCGCAGCGCGAGCTGGCGAAGGCCGGTCCGGTCCCGTCCGGCGGCGACGAGATCGCCGACCTGCGCCGCAGCTTCGAAGCCCTGCGGCGGGGCATCTCCGAGCGCGAGGCCCTGGGCGACGTGTTCCTGGGCCGGTACCAGGTGGTGGAGTTCATCGCCACCGGCGGCATGGGCAGCGTGTTCCGCGGCTGGGACCCCAAGCTGCAGCGGCCGGTGGCGCTGAAGACCGTGCGGCTGGGGGTCGACCTGCTGCCCGGCAAGCGCGAGCAGCTCATCGCTCAGCTCGTGCGCGAGGCGGTGACGGCGGCGCGCTTCAGCCACCCCAACGTGGTGGCCGTCTACGACGTGGAGGACGCGCCGGACGGCGCCTTCATGGCCCTGGAGCTGGTGGACGGCGTGAGCCTCGAGCACCTGCTGCTGCGCCGCGGCCGGCTGAGCCCGGGGGAGGTGGCGCCGCTGGGCGCGGCCATCGCCCATGGTCTCGCCGCCGCGCACGCCAGGGACATCGTGCACCGCGACGTCAAGCCGGCCAACGTGCTGCTGGGTCGCGACGGCTCGATCAAGGTCACCGACTTCGGCATCTCGGACTTCGTGGCCGCGGCCAGCCGCGCCGAGGGGCTGGTCTTCGGCACGCCGGGATATCTGCCGCCCGAGAGCCTGCGCGGGTCCGGCCACACCCGGGGCGGCGACCTGTTCGCCCTGGGGGTCATCCTCTACGAATGCCTGACCGGCGCCAAGCCGTTCGGCGGTCTCGACGTGGCGGACATGATCCAGTCCACCCTCTACGGCGTCGTCAAGCCCCCGAGCGCGCGGGCGGCGGGGATCCCTCCCGAGCTGGAGAGGCTGGTGCTTCTGCTGCTCGAACGAGACCCTGCCCGCCGTCCCACGATCGCCGCCGCGGTGGCGGAGGAGCTGGACCGCGTCGTCGCCAGGCACGGATTCCGCTGGCTCTTCGACGACGCCATCCCGCGGCTCGCCGAGTCGCCGGTGAGCCTCACCCTCGAAGCGCAGTGGCTGCCCACGACGCGGCTGGCGGGGTGAGGCTACCGCCTGCGCAGCACGATCTCCTTCCTGCTGCTGTTCCCCACCATGTCGACCGCCTCGACCTCCAGCACGACGCGGTCCGCTTCCGTGCGGCTCCTCAGGACCAGCCGGTCGACGCCGGCGCCGGCGTCGTCGGCCGCGACCCAGAGGATGTGCTGGTCCAGCAGGCCGTCCTTGCCATCGGCGGAGACGGTGGTGTCCGGCGCGGTGAGGAAGGCCTGCGGTCGGTCGCTCTTGATCTCCACCGGGAACTGGGCGTAGACGCCCCGCCGCTCCTTCACCCAGGGCACGGGGAGCTGCCACACTCCGGCCAGCGTCTGCCAGGCATCGGTCGCCGGCTGGCCGCTGCCGCGCCGGCCGCGCAGGCGCCGCCGCTCCTTCTCGGTGTCGGGCGCCAGGCGGTCGGAGAGCGACCTCTGATCGCCCACCTGCCAGCGGATGGCCGGCGGCGCCGTGTCCGCGACGAAGGCCACGGGGGCGAGGGGCATGCGATGGCCGCAGGCGTCGAGCACGACGGCGCCCGCGGTGTGCTCGCCGGCCGCCCAGGAGACCGGGAAGGCGGCCGCCTCCTGGCCGCCGATCACCGGCAGCCAGCGCGCCGCGGCGCCGTCCGCGCCCATCGCCGTCACCTGCACGGTGGCCGTGGCGGCGGTGAACAGACGGTCGCCCACCCGCACCTGGGGACCGCCGATCTGCAGGCTGCCTGTGGGCGCCTGCACGCCGGTGCGGTCGGAGGTGATCGCCAGGCGGGAGGCCTCGCTGGGGTAGCCGTCGAGGCCGGAGCGGCTGCGCGCCGTGACACGCCAGTAGAAGTCTCCCAGGGGCAGGGGGGTGGCGGGGCGCCACTGCGATCCCGGCTCGCCGGTCTGCCGTGCCACCAGCTCGGCGCAGGCCGGATCGCGGCAGAGCTCGACGGTGTAGGAGGCGGCCTCCGGCACCGCCTGCCAGGAGAAGAGCGGATCGGCGCAGGCCCGCTCGGCGCCGGCCGCGGGATCGGTGTTCGCGGGGGCTGCCAGGAGCTTTTCGGGGGGCGACGGCGGCCCGGAGGGGGCCACCGAGGTGCCCATCCCCCGCGGCACCTGGACCGTGGCACCGCCGGCTTCGACCTCGCTGTCGCCGCCGTAGACCATGAGCTTGGCGCTCCCCTCCTCGGCGCGCCGGGCGCGGGTCTGGGCGCCGCCGGACTTGTCGGGCCGGGAGGTGGTCCGCGAGGCGCCGACGACGATCTCCACCTCCGGCGCGGCCACGGTGGGCGCGGTGGCGCGCGCGTCGAGCTCGGCCTGCCCGGTCATCAGCTCGATGGACTTCCGCTCCACCCCCTTGAGGGCTGTGCCCGAGCGGCGGAGGAAGACCAGGGAGTCCTCCGTCACCATCAGCCGGGCGCCGTCGGCGAAGCGCAGCTCGGCGGAGGACTTGGGGTGGGTACGGACGCCGTCCCGCTCCATCAGCACGTCACCCGTCTTGGCGTCCGTCCACGAGATGGGCGACGGCTGCTCCTCGACCTGGCGGGACAGGCGGTTGACGGTGGCCGCGGGGACGGCCGGCCGCATCGCCGGGATGCGGACGCGCTGCCCGGGCTCGATGCGGTTGGGGTCCGCGATCGTGGGGTTGAGGCGGTGGAGCTCCTTCCAGAGCTGGCTGGAGCCGAGGAAGCGGGCGGCGATCTGCTCCAGGGTCTCCCCGGGGCGGACGATGTGCCAGACGGTCTCTCCCGCCGCCTGCGCCGCCGGCGGGCCGCTCTGGGCCCGGATCCATCCCGGCGAGAGCAGCGGCGTCAAGAGGAATCCAGCGATGGCGATCAGTCGTCGGTTCATCAGGCGGTCCTCCCGTCGGCGGAGCTGCGCCGGGCGGTTCATGGCGGATCGTTCTCTCCAGTGGTAGCCGTATACTAATCCGCCTTCGGGGCGGGGAGTGAGATTTTCATGAAGACGGTTCTGGTGGTTGACGACGAGCCCTCGGTCCTGTTCGCGCTGTCCGAGGGGCTCAGCGATCGGCGGCGCGGTGTCAAGGTGGCGACCGCTGCCAGCGGCGTGGAGGCCATCTCCCTGCTCGAAGCCGAGCGGGTCGACCTCGTGCTCACCGACCTGCGGATGCCCGAGATGGACGGCTTCGAGCTGCTGGCCTACCTGCGGCGCAACTTCGCCGGCCTGCCGGTGATCGTGATGACGGCCTTGAGCGGCGACGAGACGGCCGACCGCCTGGACGGCGCGGTGGAGTGCTTCACCAAGCCGTTCAACGTGCCGGACCTCAAGGCCAGGATCGGCGAGCTGCTGGCCCAGCGGGTCAAGGGGCGGGTGGAGAACATCACCCTGCCCTCCTTCCTCCAGCTCCTGGAGCTGGAGCGCAAGACGTGCACCCTCGTCATCCGGTCCCTGGGCCGGTCCGGAAGGCTCTTCTTCCGCGGCGGCCGGCTGGTGGGGGCGGAGACGGGAGATCTCTCCGGCCAGCCCGCGGCCCTGGAGATCGTCACCTGGGAGGACGCCGACATCGAGATCTCGGACGTCTGTCCACCGGTGGAGCCCGAGATCGAAGCGGGTCTGAGCTTCCTCCTCATGGAGGGGATGCGCCTCCAGGACGAGCGCGAGAGCGGTCAGCCGCCGCACCGCGCCGCGCCGCCGCCGGGCGGCGGCGAGGCCCGGCCGCCGCGGCGCCGGCGCACGGCGGCCCGGGGCCCGGTGGCCGAGGCCCTGAAGCGCGGCCGGGCGATCAAGGGGGCCCTGAGGCTGGTGCTGGTGGACACGGAGACCGGCATGATCTCCGACTCGGCGGGCATCGCGGATGGGGTGCCGCTGGGAGCGGAGATGGCCGCGATGGCTGGAGCATTGGCCGAGCTGCTGCGCGAGCAGCGGCGCGCCCTGCGGCAGACCGGCGGGGACGAGGCCCTGGAAGAGGTCCTCCTCACCACCTCCGAGCGCTACTACATCGCCCGCGGCCTGGGCTCGGGCGAGGAGCACTTCCTCCTCCTCGTCCTCGACCGGCACCACGGCAACCTGGCGCGCGCCCAGCTCGACCTGGTGAGCATCGAGAGGTCGCTGGAGATGGCGACGCCGGCACCGCCGCAGTCCTGACACCTTGACACCTTCACGGATGGCCCGGCACAGGCCGCCGGACCTGCGTCACCGTGGTGCCGCCAGCGTTCCGCAGGCTCCAAAGGTGGGGCCGCCGCACAGGCTTTGTCCTGACGGGCAGGCCGGCAGGCAACTCGAACAGGCGCTCCTCGCGGCACCGCAGCTGCTGCCGAGGCCGGTGCGGTTGAAAGTGGTGGTCACGCCCGGGCCGCAGCACTTCTTCGTGCAACTGGTGAAGAAGTTTCCGGAGCCACAGGTCACCGCCAACGCCGGACGTGGCAGGGTGAGGCCGAAGGTCGCGGAGAGGGCAAAGACGAGGACGGCCAGGCGCAACAGATTTCGGGTCATGACGTCTCCTTTCATAGAGTGCTGCATACGGAAGCGGGGGTTCAGAGGGGGATTGCGTCCGCGCGTCAAAGATGCGGCGCAATATCGCACTCCTTACTAAAAAAGGTGCGAATAGAGACGGCGGCGGGACAACCGCCGCCCGTCCTCCGCGGCGGCGAACACGACAACGGGGACACCGAGCCCTAGTCTAGAGAGCCCCCGAGCTGGTGGGCACCCCTCTCCCGGTTGGAGACCCGGTTGGGGGGAGTGCGGTGGGAGAAGAGGGCCGGGGTGATGACCGGGGTGATGAGGGGTCCTGGGCGGAGGCGCCCCCGGTTCGCGCCCGCAGCTCGGCGGCGGCCTTGCGCACTGCCGGCTCCTGGCTGGCATCCAGCCGCCGGGCGGCGCCGGCCAGGACCTTGGTGGCTTCGGCGGACCGGTTCTGGGCCAGCAGGCAGCGGGTGAGGAAGAGGGCGGCGGCGCATTCGCCGGGCGGGTTGGCCAGGGCCTGGAATTCGGCGGCGGCGGCGCGGGCCTCCGCTTCGGCCTGCGCCGGCCGTTTCTCCGCCAGGCTGACCTCGGCGAGGGCGAGGCGGCTCTCGGCGGCGGCGAGCTTCTCGCCCACGGCGGTGCGGATGGTGAGAGCCTCCTCGTAGCTCTTGCGCGCCGGGGCGAGATCCCGCTGCCCGAAGTGGACGGTACCGAGGCCCTGCAGGGCGGCGGCCATGGCGCTGCGGGCCCCGCGCCGGCGGGAGATCGCCTGTGCCTCCTCGAAGCTGCGCCGGGCCGCAGGGAGATCGCCCTGATCATGCTGCACACGGCCGAGGGTCACCAGGGCCTCGGCTACGTACCCCTGCTGCAGCTCGCGAAGCGCGCCGAGGGCCCGTTGCAGCGTGGCGGCGGCCTGGGTCAGCTCGCCCCAGCGCCAGAGCGTCCGGCCCTGGTGCATCAGGATCTGGGCTTCGGCGCTGCGGTCGTGGCCCTGGCGGGCGAGGTCCAGGGCCTGCTGGAAACATTTCAAGGCTTCCGTCAGATCGCCCTGCAGAGTGAGGGTGACGCCGATCTCGTCGAGTATCTCGGCCTGCTTGGCGGGGAGCCTCAGCCGCTCGTAGGTGGCCAGCGATCGTTCGTAGAGCGCGCGGGCCGCCGCGGCGTCCCCCTGCTGGCGGATCACGTCGGCGATGCCGCGATCGGCCCGCGCCACGCCGTCGTCCTGGTGGGCGGCCAGCGCGAGGTCGCGGGCGGACTCCCGTTCCCGCCGGCTCTGGGCGAGCTCGCCGAGCTCCAGGCTCACCTCCGCCAGGTTGTTGAGCACGGCCGCGGCGTCGCCACCGCCGCCGCCGCCGCTGCCGCTACGGCGGTAGATCGCCAGCGCCTGCTGGAAGCTGCCGCGGGCCGACAGCAGGTCCCCCTCGGACATGGCGATGTTGGCCAGGCCCTGGAGGGTGGCCGCCTCGCCCTGGGGGAAGCCGAGCTCGCGGTGCAGGGCGAGGGTCTGGCGGTAGAGGTCCCTGGCTGCGGCGAGCCGGCCCCGCCGCAGGTTGATGTTCGCCATGTTGTGCAGGTTCTTCGCCTCCCCCCGGCGGTCCCCGACCGCGGCGGACAGGACGCTGCCCCGGCGGTAGTACGCCTCCGCCTGGTCGAGGTCGCCGGCGCCGTAGTACATGTTGCCGGCTTCGCGCAGGGCCAGCGCCGCGTCCCCCTGGGCTCCCAGGCGCTGATAGGCGGCCACGGCCTCGGTGTAGGCGGCGCTGGCGCCGGCCAGGTCCCGGGCCGAAAACTGCACGCGGCCGAGAACGCAGTCAGCGTCGGCGTCTCCGCGGAGGTCGCCGGCCGCAGCGAACCCGCGTTTCGCCTCGCCGACGGCCTGGCGCGCTGCCTCCGGGTCGTGAAGGGCAAGCAGGGCCCCGGCCTCCTCCAGCCGCGCCTCGGCCGCCAGGCTCCCGGCGCCCAGGGCTGCGGCCCGCCCGGCCGCACGGATGGCGGTGGCTCGCGCTGCCGGATAGTCCTGCCGCGACAGGGCGGTCCGGGCGGCGGCGAGATCGAGACGCGGATCGGTCCCGGCCGGGGCGGGCAGCCGGCGCAACCGGGCCAGCGTCGCCTCGGCTTCGGCGGGTCGGCCGCCGGCGGTTTCGGCAGCGGCCTGCCGCAGGCCGGCCTCGAGGTCGTCGGGCCAGGCGGCGGCGATCTCCTGCCATTGCACCGCCGCTTCGCTCCACTCCTGCGCCAACTCGTGATATCGCGCCTCCAGGGCCAGCCGGTCCTGGCGCCGCAACACGGCGGCCAGTGCGAGGGCCTGCTTGGCCTCTTTCTGCGCCTCGCCGTCGTAGCCCAGGTCCGCCCAGGCCGCGGCCAGGGCCGAGCGCAGCAGCGGGTTGTCCGCGTCCGCGGCCACCGCCCGCCGCAGCAGGTCGCGGGCGGCCGGCGCCTCGCCCTGCCGCCGCCGTTGGAGGGCCTCGGCCCAGAGTACCGCCGCCTGCGGGCTCGGCCGCAGGCCGTCCAGGGCCTGGGCGTCGGCGGCGGTCAGCGCGCCCGCGCCGACGGCCTGGCGCAGCCCGTCCGCCAAGCGCTCCAGGGCGGCGTCGCCGGACTCGCTGAACGTCTTCACCGTGCGGCCGCCACGGTCGCGCAGCACCACGTCCCAGCGCGTGCCGGCGGGACCGGGCAGATAGGCGCCGGTCACCAGGAGATCGGCGCCCAGCCGCTCGCCCAGGCGGGGGAGGGCGGCGTGCTCCTTGAGCGCCTGGTCCACCTCCTCGGCCGCCACGGCGCGAACCTTGCCGGAAGCCGCCAGCTCCAGCGGCAGCAGCTCGAAGAGAACGCGGCTTTGCGCGTCCTCGGCGCCGGGGGCGAGGCTGTCGAACGGCAGGACGGCGACCACGGGCCGCATGGGTACGGCGGGCGCCGGCTTCCCCACGGCCGCCGCGGGCGCCGCCTGAGCCGTCGCGGCGCGGTGCCCCGGACGGCCGGTCTGGACGGCCCACCAGAGGCCGAACGCGGCGAGGACGGCCGCCACGGCGCCCAGCTCGAGGAGACTCCGCCGGCGGCGGCGCAGCCGGCGAACGTGGCTCTCCACCAGCCGCAGGGGCGAGGTGGCGTCCTCTTCAGCCTTGGTGAGGCCCAGGGCCCGCAGCACGTGGCGCACACTCGGGAAGCGCTTCTCCGGCTCGCGCTCCAGGCAGCGCAGAATGGTCTTCTCCCACGCCGGGTCGAGGTCCGAGAGGTGGAGGCGCGGCGAGGGAGCCGGCTCCTGGAGGCGCTTCAGGGCAGTGTAGAAGGCGCTCTTGCCCACGAACGGCAGCTCGCCCGTCACCATCTCGAAGAGCACCACTCCCAAGGCGTAGACATCGGTGGCCGGGGTCGTCTCCTCGCCCCGCACCTGCTCCGGCGCCATGTAGGCGGGGGAGCCCACCAGCTCGCCGGTGGCCGTGAGGTTGGCGGCGTCGTTGGCCTCGATGGAGCTCCAGGCGAGCCCGAAGTCGGTGACCACGGCCCGCGTGCCGGAGGGCGAGGGGACGAGGAAGATGTTGCCGCTCTTCAGGTCGCGGTGGACGACGCCGTTGGCGTGGGCGGCGGCGAGAGCGGCGACGATGTGGCCGATCACCGGCAGCGCTTCGGCCGTGGACATTCGCCCCTGGCGGGCCAGGAGCTGCTCCAGCGTCTCCCCCCTGAGCAGCTCCATGGTGAGGAAGACCTTCTCGGGGGGCGCTCCCGGGCTGGCCGCACCAGTGTGGTAGACCAGGTCGAAGACGCGGCAGACGTCAGGGTGGGTGACGCGGCGGGCGAGCTGGATCTCGCGCTTGAAGCGCTGCAGCACCCGTTCGTCGCGGGCGATCTCGGGGCGCAGGACCTTGACCGCGACGGCCTCGCCCAGCTCCTGATCGAACGCCTCGTAGACCTCGCCGACCGCGCCGTGGCCGAGGAAGGCGGCGATCCGGTAGCGGCCGGCCAGCACCTCGCCCGGCGCCAGAGATGCATTCCGCGCCCCGTCCACGGGACCGCTGGCCACGACTGTCATTGGGCAGTTCATTCTATCGCGGTTTTCTCCTTTCCGGAGATCCAGTCGTCCCCTGATTGCTTATGCTCAGGGCTGGAGAAGCGTTTCCGCCGTGACAAACTAGAGCCAACCTTCAGGAGGACTCAGGACTCATGACCTCACGCTCCCTCGTCGTTCTCGTTGCCGCCCTCCTCCTACCCTCGGGCCGGGCCCACGCGGACCCGCTGGGCGACCTGCGAGCTTCCCTCCAGAAGCTGGTGGGGGAGCAACCGATCAAGGCCCAGATCGTGGTGAAGAATATCGTCAAGAATAATGACGAGGGGCAGGCCCAGCAGACGGTGGAGGAGGGGGCGGTCGTCGCCGAGGACGGGCCGCAGGGGTTGCGGCTGAGCTGGGCGCCGCAGCAGATCCTTGAGGCCCGCAAGGCGGAGTGGCAGAAGGCGGCCAATCCGGACGCTCCGGCGCAGCACAGTAGCAGTAGCCTGTCGGTTCTCGGCGCCAAGGACGCGGCGGACCTGCTCGGCTACGCGGAGCCGCTGCGCCTCCTCCTCGAAGGGGCGACCCTGGTCGAGAACAAGGTGGAGCCGCGCAACGGCAAGCCTGGCCGCCTCCTCGTCCTCCGTCCGCGCGACGGCCTGACCGCCTCGGAGAAGAAGAGCCTCAAGGAACGCGAGGACGTCCTCAAGGTCTGGCTCGACGAGACCGGCGTGCCGCTGGCCCTCGACCGGTCGGTCAAGCTCAAGTTCAGCAAGTTTTTCATCTCCTTCGCAGTCAGCGTCCACGAGGCCCGGACCTTGACCCGCCTTGGCGACCGGCTCCTGGTGACCCAGTGGAGCGAGGAGTCCTCCGGCTCCGGCCTGGGTCAGACCGGGGAGAGCCGCAAAACGATGCGGGTCACGCCGGTGCCGTAGGTGCGGGTCCGGTAGACTGTGGGTGGACGTCATGTGGAAGGGCTCCCGCCGCCGTGTCATCTTCCCCCCGGTGAGCTGGACCTCGCCCGAGGGGGTGATCGCCGTGGGCGGTCGGCCCGACGCGGAGACCCTCAAGGAGGCCTACGGCCGGGGGATCTTCCCCTGGCCGCACGAAGGGGTGCCGCTGCTCTGGTTCTGCCCGGACCCCCGTTTCGTGCTGGTGCCGAAGGAGGCCCACGTCTCGCGCTCGCTGCGCAAGGAGATGCGGCGGGGGACTCTTGAGGTGCGGGCGGACACGGCGTTCCGTGAGGTCATCGGCCGCTGCTCGCGGCAGCGGCGGCCGGGGCATGGCGGCACCTGGATCACGCCGGCAATGATCGCGGGCTACACCGCTCTCCACGGCGAGGGGCTGGCCCACTCTATCGAGGCCTGGCGCGAGGGGCGGCTGGTGGGCGGTCTCTACGGCGTCTCGATGGGCAGCGTCTTCTTCGGCGAGTCGATGTTCGCCGAGGTCCCCAACGCCTCCAAGGTGGCCTTCGCCACCCTGCTCGCGAATCTGATCCGCTGGCGTTTCCCGCTGGTCGACTGCCAGAGCCACACCGACTACCTGGAGAGCTTCGGCGCCGTGGAGTGGCCGCGCCCCCGTTTCCTCTCCCTCCTTGCGCGGGCCCTCGAGGCGCCCACCCGGCCGGGGCCGTGGGTTTTGGAGCTGGGACCGGTCGAGGCGGCCGAGGCGTTCTCAGTGCTCAGAGCTGAGTCACCTCGATGAGCTGCCAGCCGGTGCGCGGCACGAGCCGGCCCTGCCGCCGCACCAGTCGCCAGTCCGCGAGCGTCATCTCCGGGTAGCCGTCGTCGCTGCCGGGCTCCGGCTCGGGCTCGTCCCAACTCGCCAGGGTGCGCAGGGCGAGCGCCTTGGCGTTCTCAGGGTTCCCGGTGTCGCCCGGGCCGGCGAAGCGCAGCCATTCGGCCGCCGGGCCGGGCTGGGAGGGGGCGATCACGAACACCCGCTGTCCTGCCGCCAGGGCGCGGACCGCCAGCTCGCGCTGCAACCCCAGGAGGTCGGCGGGGCTGGAGTCCTTCAGCCGGGCGTAGAGGTCCAGGGCGCGCTGGGGCTGGAGCGTGTTGGGCTGGCTGGGATCGACCGTCCCCAGCTCCTCGACCGCCCGGCGGACGAAGAGGTTGCGGCTGTAGAGGCGGTAGTCGCCCGCGAACTGGAGGTGCAGCAGCTCCGGCTGCGGACCGAAGATCACCGAGCCGGCGGGCGCCGCGGCCAGCACCTGCCACGCCGTCCGCTCCAGGGCCACGCGGCTGCGGTGGTCGGTGCGCAGCATCGGCAGGGTGGCGTGGACGCAGTAGGCCGCCCCGCCCAGGACCACGACGAGGGCCGCCAGGCGCCGCAGGAGCCGTTGCGATCCCACGCCCGGCTCCAGGTCCCTCCGGGTCAGGTACCAGACCGCTCCCAGCACCAGCGGCGGGAACACGGAGAGGAAGAAGCGGATGTAGCCGTCGCCGTCGTTCTCGATCGCGCCGTAGTAGTAGGCGGTGTAGAGCAGGGTGCCGGGGAGGAGCCAGGCGAGCATCACCGCCGCCAGCCGCCAGCTCCGGGCGAAGAGGGCGATCAGGCCCAGCACGGCCACCGGCAGCAGCGCCCACAGCCCCATCATGCTGAGCTGGCGCACCGTCGTCCAGCCGTTGCGGGCGAAGTGGGCCCAGCCGAAGGCGGTGCTCTCGCGGGTGGCGTCGTAGGCGGTCAGGCTGTGCAGCACCCTATGGTTGTAGACGATCTGGAGAGCGGGTAGGGCCAGCCAGGAGGCCAGCAGGACAGCCGTCTGGGCGAGCGAGCGGCGGCTCCGCCGATCGAGGTTGAAGAGGGCCGCCAGCGCCAGGGGGAGGAGGAGCAGCCCCTCGGTGTAGCGGAAGGTCGCCGCGGCCCCCAGCAGCAGGCCGGCGAGGACGGCGCGCGGGAAGGTCGGTCGGCGCCACCAGGAGAGCAGCGCCAGCATTCCCCAGGTGGCGGCGCACAGGGTGGCGGCGTGGCTGTTGGGGCTGTTGGTGAGCAGCAGCACCGCCGGGCTCGCGGCCAGGGCGATCACCCCCAGCAGCCCGGCGAACGAGCCCGCGACCTGGCGGACGAGGAGGAACAGCCCGGCGAGCGCCAGCGCCATGGCCGCCGGGCTGATCCAGTAGGCCATCCGCGTCCCCTGCGCCGGCCCGAAGACCTTGAGCGCCAGGGCCACCAGGGCCGGCATCCCGAGCGGGTACTTGGAGTAGTAGCGGCCGTCCGGGGCCGCGACCCACATCTTGCCCACGAAGACGTAGGGGTCGTTCACCGCGAGACCCGGCGGGAAGTGAGTGGCGAGCAGCTTGCCGCTCACGAGATAGGCGTTCTGATCGTCCCCCGGGTGCGCCGGCACCCAGAACGGGTGGGTGGCGACGACGAAAACGGCGATCACCGCGGCGGCGAGGGCGGTGAAGGCGAGCCGGACCCGCGGGCTCTCCGGCGCGGCGGTAGCGGCGAGCGGTGGCATGAGGTTGGAGCGTATCCGCGATCGGAGACTATCCGAGAGCGGACTTGGCATATACTAGCTCGCCGTTCCGCTGCAACCTTTGTACTATGAGCCACCCGGACCTTCCTGTGTTTTCTCCGCCCGGCGGCCGTCTGCGCTCCGCGGCCGGTCTGCTGCTGCTCCTGGTGGTGATGCTGCCCGTCCAGCTCCGCCGCGCCAGCCTCGAGGGCTCCTGGTGGGTCGACGAGAACGAGTCGGTCCTCCTCGCCTCCGGGTCCACCGCCCGGCTGCTCGACTACACGGCGAGCGACACCAACCCGCCCGGCTACTTCCTGGCCCTCAAGCCGTGGATGGCCCTCGGCCACCGGCTTCTCGGCGCGCCCGGCGTGTGGTGGCCGCGGCTGCCCGGCGTCGCCGTCTGGACGCTGCTCGCGGGCTTCCTCTGGTTCGCGGGCCGGCGGCTGTGCGGCCCGGTGCCGGGAGCGGTGCTGGCCTGGGCGGTCTGCGCCAGCCCCACCATGTCGTGGCTGGCCGAGGCTCGCCCCTTCGGCATCGCCACCGCCCTCGGCCTGATCTGCGCAGCTCTGCTCTGGCGAGGAGTGGAGGAGGCGAGATCCGGCAGGAGGCGGGGGGCGGCCTGGAGCTGGCTCGTGTATGCCCTCGTCGCCGAGCTGGCCCTGTGGACGCATCTGTTCACCCTGATCGTGCTGGGGATGCTCGCCCTGTTCGGGCTGGTGGCGGCGCTGCGGCTGCGCCCGCGCGCGCCGTGGCTGCTGCGCGACTGGCTGCTGGCCCACACCCTGATCGGCGTGCTGTTCCTGCCCTGGCTGATCCACCTCGCCGACCAGATCGCGGCGCGGCAGGCCGAGAACGCGCAATGGGTGATGAATCCCGACTTTCTCCAGTGGCTGCTCATCTTCTGCCGCTGGTATCCGCTCGGCAGGGCCGAGGTCTCCGAGACGGTCTGGCTCCCTTTCGGCGCCGTGGCGCTGGGGGTCCCTCTTCTCGCGGCGCTCGCCGCCGGCTGGCGGGGGCACTCCACCGACCGCTCGGACCGGCGCCTTCTGGCGACCGCCGCCGCCGCCTTCGCCGTCCCCCTGGCCTTCACCTTGACCCTGCTGGGACTGCAACGCTGGCGCGACATGCCGGTGTTCCTCACCTCGCGCTATCCGGCCATGACCGCGGGCTTCTGGATCGCCGGGCTGGTGCTGCTCTCGGCCTGGACGGTGCGCCGCATGGGCTGGCGGCCGGCCGTCCTCTGGGCGCTGATGGCGCCCTGGCTGATCGCCGGCTGGGTGGGCGCCAGCCACCACATCGCGGATCAGCACGTGACGGTCTTCCAGCGCAAGAAGGCGATCCCGTTCATGCCGCCCCCGGGTGCCACCCTCTTCGTGATGCCCGAGTCGCTCACCCCCTACGTGCGCGGCGCACTGGCGTCCTGGCAGGTGCGGCCGGCGGCGGCTCTGCCCTGCACTCTTGCAGCCGCCGGCGCCGGTGACGCCTGGGTGCTCGACCTCAACTACCTGCACATGCTCGACGAGGAGCGCAACGCCGTGCTGGCCGGGGCGGTCCGCGGCGGCGCGCTGGGCGGGAAGGTCAAGGTGCGCTACCTGCCGCCCCCACAGTTCTACACGCTCTACCACCTTGCCGCCGTCGACTCCGCCCGCGCCCGAGACCTCTGCGCCCGAGGGGTACCGCGCCCAGAGCTCCCGCCCATCCCGGCGAACGCTGCCGCCGTGGCCCTCCCCGAGCCGCAGCGCCTGAGCGACGGCTGGTGGTGGCCCGACGTCGACCCCGGCCTCGGCTACCGCCGCTGGTGGGCGCGGCTCCAGGCGCGCTTGGTTTTCGACCGGCGTGTCGCGGCGGGGGATTATGTCCTGCACTACCGCGGCTCCTGCCCTGGCCACGCAGAGGAGCCGCGGGAGCTCCATCTGTGGTTCGAAGGAGCGCCGGCCGGCTACTCCGTCCGCCACCCGGCGGGGGAGATCGCCGTGGACGTGCCCGTCCATCTCGCCGCCTCGCTCCTGCCTCCGGTCCTGCGGCTCGCGCACCCGATGGAGCCCCTGTCCGCGACGCTGGAGAAGTACCCGCCGATCTACCGGGTGGGCTCCCAGCTTCGCTACGCCTGGCTGGAGCGGCCGGCGCCGGCGATCGGCCAACCCGGGCCGCTGGTCCTGGGCTCCCGGCAGCCCCGGCGCCTGCCGTCTCATGTATCCTCGGGCCGGAGGTAGTCGCCCGTGGAGTGCCGCGCCGGCTGCGGGGCCTGCTGCATCGGCCTTTCCATCTCGTCCCCCATCCCCGGCATGCCCGGCGGCAAACCGGCCGGAGTGCGTTGCGTCCAGCTCACGGATGACAACCGCTGCCTCCTCTTCGGCCGGCCCGAGCGCCCCACGGTCTGCGTCAACCTGCGGCCGATGAAAGAGATGTGCGGCGAGACCATGGACGAGGCCCTGACCTACCTCGCCTTCCTCGAAGAAGCCACGGCGCCGGACCGGGGCTGAGGCGCCTGTCCCGTTCCCGGCCTCCCCGGCGTCCTCTATTCTGAGGCCGTGAGATCTAACGTCGGAACCTCAAAGGAGAGCTGCGCATGTCCGAAGACCATCGTGCAACCGGAGGAGACGAGCGCAACGTCAAGGACGAAGTGAGCCGGAGGACCTTCCTGCGCCTCGGCGCCATCGCGGGAGCCGGCGCCCCGCTGGCCGGGCTCCTGGGCTCCACGGCGGCCCGCGCGGCCACAGCGGCGGAGGAGGACGTCGAGATCGAGGCGGCCCACGGCTCGTTCACCGTGGTGGAGGCGAGCATCGCCGACCTGCAGGCGGCGATGACCAAGGGGCGCGTCACCTCCCTCGACCTCGTCAACCAGTACCTGGACCGCATCGCCAGGCTCGACCAGGGCGGTCCGCGGGTCAACTCGGTACTGGAGCTCAACCCGGACGCCCGCAAGATCGCCCGAGACCTGGACTCCGAGCGCAAGAGCCACCACGTGCGGGGACCGCTCCATGGGATCCCTGTCATGCTCAAGGGGAACATCGACACCGGCGACAAGATGAGCACCACCGCCGGCTCCCTCGCCCTCGTGGGCCCGCCGGCGTCGCAGGACGCCACCGTGGCGGCGCGGCTGCGGTCTGCGGGCGCCGTCATCCTCGGCAAGACCAACCTCTCGGAGTGGGCGAACTTTCGCGGCAACAACTCCACCAGCGGCTGGAGCGGCCAGGGCGGCCAGACCGGCAATCCCTATGTCGTCGACCGCAACCCGTGCGGCTCCAGCTCGGGCTCCGGAGCCTCCGCCACGGCCAGCTTCGTCGCCGCTGGCCTCGGCACCGAGACCGACGGCTCCATCGTCTGCCCGGCCTCGCTCAACGGCGTCGTGGGCATCAAGCCCACGGTGGGCCTGACCAGCCGCGCCGGCGTCATCCCCATCTCCCACACCCAGGACACGGTCGGTCCCCACGCCCGCACCGTGGCGGACGCGGCGGCGATCCTGAGCGCCCTGGTGGGCGTCGATCCCCGCGATCCGGCCACCGCCGCGAGCGCCGGCAAATTCTCCACCGACTACACCCAGTTCCTCGATCCCAATGGCCTGCGGGGCGCCCGCATCGGCGTCTGGCGCCACACCACCACCGGCTACAGCCGGGAGACGGACGCCATCTTCGAGGACGCGCTCAAGGCCATGAGCGACGCCGGCGCCGTGCTCGTCGACCCGGCCGACATCCCGACGGTCGACGCCCTCAACGCCACCTCGGACGAGATCACCGTCCTCATCTACGAGTTCAAGCGCGACCTGAACGCCTATCTCGCCACCCGCACCGGGCTCCAGGTCAAGACCCTGGCGGACATCATCGCCTTCAACAACGCCCACGCCTCCCAGGAGCTCCAGTACTTCGGCCAGGAACTCTTCGAGCTGGCCGAGCAGGACGTCTTCAGCGCCCAGGATTATGCGGCCGCCCTGGCGGACGGCAAGCGGCTGGCCGCCACCTTCGGGATCGATGCCATCCTCAGCTCCCAGAGCCTCGACGCCCTGGTGGCGCCCACCGGCTCGCCCGCCTGGACCACGGACCTGGTCAACGGCGACCACTTCACGGGCGCCAGCTCCGGACCCTCGGCGGTGGCCGGCTATCCGATCGTCAACGTCCTCGGCGGCTACTCCTTCGGCGTGCTGCCGGTGGGGATCAGCTTCTTCGGCACGGCGTTCAGCGAGGGCAAGCTCATCAAGCTGGCCTACTCCTTCGAGCAGCACACCCGGCTGCGCAAGCCCCCGACCTTCCTGCGCACCCTGCCGACGCCGGGCCACGCCAGCACGAAATCGCTGGCCACGACCCGCTTCGACGAGCTGCTCGACCGGCTGTCTGAAAATTCCAGGTCGCGGTCGATCCTGCGCTACCTGTAGACCGCACCGTCCGGGCCCTGGCCCTTCGGGGCTGGGCCCTCATCACCCCGGCCCTTCCTGTTATGGGCAAATGCACTGGCCGGTATAGATACGGTAGTACTGCGTCTGGCAGCCGTAGTGGAAAGCATCGTTACAGTAGATGTCCGTTCTGCCACACGCCGGCCCGCCGGCCGGGCCGTCGGGAGTTTGATAATAAAAAATCCTCTCATAGAGACAATCGGCCGAGAGGGTCGGAGGCTGGCCTGCAGCCATGATGGCGGTTGCACTGACCAGCAATACGAGCAAAAGCCTCTTCATGATCGTTTCTCCTTTCGATTGGAGCTCCTCGTGCTGCCCCTATTCTTCAGGTGTCGGGAGCGTGCCGAAACGGGGCCTCACGCCGTCATCTCCAGACTCTCCGCGGCCGCGGTCGCCCGCCGGCGGGCCCAGATCCCGGCGGGGAGGTGCAGCAGGGCGAAGCACGCCGCTCCGGTCAGGGCTCCCGGAACGCCGAAGAGGCCGGAGACGAGCACCCCCGCCGTGGCGATGCCGCCGAAGAGACCGCCCAGCAGGGCCAGGGCGGTGCGGGCTCCCGATCCACCCCCATCCGTCCGCGACTGGGAGAAGGGGAAATCGGGGAAGACCCCCTTGCCCGCCACGATCAGCAGGTCGCCCAGGACGAGCAGCTCGGCCAGCAGGGCCAGCCGCAACGGCCACGGGCCGCCGGCGCGGATCTGGGCCACGGCCATCGCCGCGAAGAGCGGCGCGAGTTGGAAGAGGCGCACCAGCGGGATCGTGCCGAGCGAGAAGCGGGCGCGGTCGACGGGCGAGACGAGGATCCACCACAGGCTCTCCGGCCGCGAGCTGCGAGTCAGGACATCGGTGCCGGCCATCAACAGCCAGCAGTAGAAGTAGACCGCCGGCAGCGGGATCGAACGGACGATCCCGAGGTCGCGCATGTAGAAGATCATGAGGAAGATCCCCATCAGCGGGACCAGCAGGAACTCGGAGCGCACGCGCCAGTCCGCGCGGAGTTGGATGCGCAGCAGGGCGAAGAGGCGCCCCCGCTCGCCCCCGACGCCGCTGAAAACCGCCGCCCTGGGTCGGCGGCGCACCGCCTGCCGCCGTGGCGCCGTCTGCGTCTGCGGCTCCAGCAGCCGCTCGCGCAGGCCCGATCCCAGCCAGCGGGTCACGCCGGCGAGCAGCAGGGTCGGGGTGGCCACCGCCAGCGCCAGCCGTCCCAGAGCCGGAGCCGAGAGGCCAGCCGCCACCAGCTCCACCGGCGCGATGAACCAGAACGGCGGCAGCACCCACGGGAGGACGCCCAGGGCGTCCGGTCCCTGCGCCGTGGTCAGCGACATCAGCTTCTGACCGCCCATGACCAGGAAGTAGCCGAACTGGAAAGCGCCCTGAATCCAGGGCAACAGCCGCTCCAGGGCCCGCTTCCCTCCCGTCCGCACCAGGGCGGCGGCGGTGAGCAGGCCGAAGGTCACGGTCGAGGCGCTGGCCGCCGCGGCTCCCGCCCAGAAGGCCGGCGCCGCCACGGCCGAGCGCAGGATGACGCCGGCGGCGACCCCCGGCGGCCCGAACAGCAGCACACCCAGGATGGACAGATTGCGGCCGAAGGCGGCGAGCTTGGCCAGCAGGAACGAGCGGCCGTCCTGGGGATAGGCGCCCAGCACCAGCATCTCCCGCGGATTGACCAGCACGTCGAAGTTGTCGGTCACCACCACCAGCAGCAGGAACAGGCAGCCCAGGACGAGGGAGAAGACCCCGCCGAGGAGGGGCGACCTGGCGCCCGCGATCGTCAGGGCCGCCATGAGACCATACAGCCCTGCAAAGAAGCACAGCAACCGGAACGGCGTCAGGCTGGTGAGGAGCCCCCGGCGCGCTCGGATGACGCGGACGCCCCGCTGCAGCAGCAGCCTCTGCGTGCGATAGAGGGGGCGGAAGGTGGCCGGGTCGGCGCCCAGCAGGCGGAGCAGGGGATCGGTGAGCCGGCCGGCGCTCAAGGCCCCGGCTCCGCCGTGATGCGAAGGAAGAGCTTCGAAAGAGATTCCTCGCCGCTCGCCGCCGTCAGCTCGTGGGGGACGCCGAGAGTCACCAGGCGTCCCTGGTGGACGATGCCCACCCGGTCGCAGACCTTCTCCACCACCTCCAGGATGTGCGACGAGTAGACGACGCAGCTCCCGTGCGCCGCCCGCTCGCGAATCACCTCCTTGAGCACCTCCTGGGCTGGCACGTCGAGGCCGTCCAGCGGCTCGTCGAGGAGGAGCACCCGCGGGTCGTGCTGCAAGGCGGCGATCAGCAGGATCTTCTGCTTCATCCCCTTGGAGTACTCGCCCATGGGGCGGCCGAGGTCCTGGTGGATGGCGAACGCCTCGGCGAGCGGCCGGCGGCGGGCCTCGGCCGTGGCGGGCGGAATGCGGTGGAGGTCGCGCACCAGGTCGAGGAACTCCTCGCCCGAGAGCGCCTCGTAGAGCTCGGCCCCCTCGGGCACGTAGCCAATGACCTTGCGCACCTCGTTCGGCTCGGCCACCAGGTCGTGGCCCACGACGCGGGCGCTGCCACCCGTGGGGCGCAGCAGGGTGGCGAGCATCTTGAGCGTCGTGGATTTGCCGGCGCCGTTGGGGCCGAGCAGGCCGAAGACCTCGCCGGCCGGGATCGACAGCGAGATGCCACGCACCGCCGGCCGGTCGCCGTAGCTGCGGGCCAGCTCGACGAGCTCGATCAGGGCTTCCACGATCCGAGGTCCATCACCGCGTAATCCCGGTCTCCATAAACCAGTTTTACGCCGGGCGATTTGGCCAGTTGGGAGGCGACCTGCGCGTAGAAATTGTAGGGGACCGTCGCCCATCGGGCTCCGAACTGCTGGCGAATGGCTCGCGCCGGGTCGGGGTGGCGCCCCGCGACGATCTCCACGTAAATCTGAAAGAGCTTCGGGTTCTTCATATAGAAGACGGTCGGGTCCAGGGCCACCAGCGACTGGAGCTGCGGCGCGGCGTAGAGGAGGGGCGACGAGTCCGCCCACTGCACGGTGAAGACCCGCTCGCTTGGCCTTCCGTGCTCCCCCAGCCAGCGGGCCATCTCCAGCGGCGGCGAGGCCACGCCATAGCCATAGCCGCGCAGCGTGCTCATCGTCCACAACGCTCCGACGAGGATGGTGACCGCCGCCGCCAGCCGCCCCCACTCGGGGAGCAGGGGAGGGAACCCCTTCTCCTGCCGCTCGCGGCTCACCAGCGCCAGGGCGAGGAGGGCGAGGGGAGCCCCCAGCTCGAAGAACCGGCGGGCGGCGAGGCTCCCGGCCACGAGGAAGGCGAGCGAGACGATCCCTGCCGTGAGCGTCGCCCGGCTGCGCAGCCGCGGCTGGAAAAGCAGGGCGAACAGGACGATCGCGGGCGCGATGAACGCCGGCCACTGCTCGGCGAGGATGCCCCACTCCGGCCGGGACATCTCCGTCCCGAGCTGCGACCGCAGGGCGGCGTCCCCCGCGCCCGTGGACTGGAACGGCACGACGAAGTTCGAGATCAAAAACAGCCGAAAATTCGCCGGCACCTCCGGATGCACGAGCTGGCCGAGCAGCCACCCCGCCGCGGCGGCGGCCATGGGCTGCCATGGAATTCGTCGCCCCTCCGGCTCTCCCGAGCCCGGCGGTATCGCCAGCCCCGAGAGAGACCACAGCACGGCCAGGGGGATGGCGATCCATCCCCCTGTATGGGTCAGCCCGAAGAGAGCACAGACCACGAACAGCGCCTTCCATCGCCGTTCCGCGAGCAGGGCCACCACCAGCACCGTGAACCCGATCAGCCACACTTGCGGACGCAGCATCTCCAGCCGCTGCACGAACAGCGTCCCCAGCGCCGGCAGGGCGAGCACGAACCACCACGGCCGCGGCACCCGCAGCGACCACAGCGCCCAGGCGAACGAGCCCACGAGGAACACCTGCCCGAGCAGCACGCCGATCCTCCCCGCCGTCGGGAGCGACAGCGTGGCGAAGGGCATGAGCAGGACGTGGAAGAGCGGTGTGCTGTCCACGAAGCGGTCGAAGAGGATCGAGAACGGCGTCCACCGGAACGACTCGATGCGGAGGCCCGACCGCATCTCCCGCGCCAGCCCCAGGTGGTAATACTCGTCGTACGACCACGGCAGCGGCGCCCGAGCCCGGAGGGCGAAGAGCAGGCCGATCACGGCCACAGACGCCAGGATCAGCTTCGCCAGCGGCGGGATGCGCTCCTGGCGGATCTCGGCCGCTTGGGAGGAAGTCGCCGTCACCTTCCGGCTGCGCCGGTCCTTCTTGGCGCGGGCGGACGTCACACCAAGCTCACCGCCTGCGGCCCTCGCCGATCAGCTCACTGACCGGGACGCCGACGGGGCCAATCTGACGGCGCAGGCGGTCCATGGCGAGCGCAGCCTCGGTCTTGACGGCTTGGTGCCAGTCGGGTTCGTCCGAGCAGACGTTCAATCGGAGTTGACGAGGGGGTGGGGTCATGGGAGATTCCTGAGCAGGACTATATTGCTGCGCGGTTCCTGTTGTCGACTCGCGAGATCCTCCTGATCCGGAGGTTGGCCCGATGATCAAGCTCCTTGCCCTACTACCGCTCGTGCTCGCTCTCGCAGCCGGCGCTCCTTCCACGCCCTCCGCCCCCCGCATCGTCGTCCTTGGCACCGCTCAGGACGGCGGCCTGCCGCAGACCGGCTGCGACTGCGCCCACTGCTCGGCCGCGCGCAGGAACCCGGCCCTTGTCCGGCACGTCGCGAGCCTGGCGATCTACCTGCCGAAGACGGATCACGTCTATCTGATCGACGCGACGCCGGACCTGCCGGCTCAGATCGAGAAGATCCACACCTTCCGTCATCACCCGGAAGGGAAGACCGACCGGGCACCGGTCGACGGCGTGCTCCTCACCCACGCCCACATCGGCCACTACCTGGGTCTCGCCCACTTCGGCTTCGAGAGCCTGAACACGAAAGGCATTCCCACCTGGGTCTCACCGCGCATGGCGGAGTTCCTGCGCACCAACGGCCCCTGGAGCCAGCTCGTCCGCCTGGGAAACATCACTCTCAGGGAGATCCAGCCCGGCCAGCCTTTCGAGCTGGAGGACGGGCTCACCGTCAAGGCCTTTCCCGTCCCCCACCGCGACGAGTACACGGACACGCTGGCGTTCGTCGTCCGCGGTCCGCACAAGACGCTCCTCTACGTGCCGGACACCGACTCCTGGAAGGCGTGGCCCCGTCCGCTGACCGAAGTCCTGGCCGCCGAGAAGGTGGACCTCGCCCTCCTGGACGCCACGTTCTACTCCCCCGACGAGCTGCCGGACCGGGACGTGTCGAAGATCAAGCATCCCCTGGTCACGGACACCATGGACCTGCTGGAGCCGCTGGTGAAGGCGGGCAAGCTGCGCGTCGGGTTCACCCACCTCAACCACTCGAATCCAGCGCTGGATAGGGACGGCGCTGCCCGCAAGGCGATCGAGGCGAGAGGGTTCCGGGTGGTGGAGGAAGGGGACGAGCTCGACCTCTAGGGCGGACGGTCGAGCCCTCCCCTCCCCCGGGTCCTGTCTACCCCGCATGCCGCCGGTGGTGGCGGTGATGCCTGGGGCGATAGTGGCGATAGTTGCGGTAATGATGACGATGACGATGATGGCCCGTGGCTCGGACCCTGACGTCGGCCCGTGCCCCCGGGAGAGGCGGCGGCGGGGGCAGAGGCGGCGGTGCCGGCAGCCGGGGAGGCGGCGGCAGAGGAGGTGGCGCCGGCAACTGCACTCCGTGTATGGGAGCCATCCCGGCACAGAGCAGGACGGCGAAGAAATAGGCTCGGGCTCGCATATCGGTACCTCCTGAAAGTGGTTGCCTGAAAACTTCTCGGTCATCCAATATCCGGAGCATGCTCTGAGCAAAATCGAAGCCAACCCTGGGAGCGGGGGCGGCAACGCCGGCGGTCTGGCGACCCACCGATCACGATGCCGGCCCAACCGATGGGCCGGATTGAGCTATTGTGCGGGGAGATCTGAGATGTTACCCAGAGCCAGATCCGGGATTCTCTCGAAGTGGTCGAGGTTCCGCGTCAGGAGAGTCGCTGACCTGGAGAGGCACACACCCGCGATCAGGTAGTCGGCCATGCCGATCGTGGCACCCTGCGCTTCAAGCCTCCTTCGGATCTCCGCTGCCACGATCCCAGCCTTCTCGTCGCAGGGCAGGATTGTCAACCCTCCGAGCAGCCGAGTGACTTTGCTTCTCTCCGAGTCAGTTCTGGCGCCACTCAACAGTTCGAAGACGCTGATTGCGGTGGTGGTGAGATTTCCGTCACTGATCCCTGAGGCGATCCGGCTGGCCACCGGTTCACGACCCCGTAAAGCGTCAATCAAGACATCGGAATCAGCAACGATCACCTCCAGGTGCTCCGGAGGCTTAAAACCGATCGCTCCAGACGCTGCGCAGATTCCTCGTCCAATGTCCCGAGGATTGCGAGGGCCTCGCGAACCCTCTCCTCCCGGATGATGCTCCGATCCAGATACTGCTCGATCGCCTCTTGGATGAGCCTGGAGAAGTCCTCACCATTTCTGGCCGCCAACTCCTGAAGACGTGCCGTCTGCTCGTCCGAGATCTCAATCGCCGCTCGCATGCAGAGAGACTACAGGTAGCGGGCATGCGTGTCAACCTATCCCTACGGGACGGGTGTTGCTGTGCTCTCCTCCCACACCACCCCGTCCCCTACCCGGATCTCCCCACCTTCGATCACCTCGGCGCAGGCGCCTCCTCGCCAGTGAGGGCGCAGGACGGCTTTGAGGCCCGGGCGGGCTTCGTCCATCCGCTCGCAGGGGGCGCATTCGGCGAAGATGCGGAGACGGCAGGGGCCGACTCGGAGGATTTGGCCGCGGGTGCCTTCGAGACCGATGCCGGCGACGAGGAGGTTGGCGCGGCGGGCGGCGGGATCGAGATCCTCTCCAAGCTCGGCGAGGGCCTGGCCCCAGGCCTCCTCTGCCAGGAGGATCACCTGGCGGCGGCCCCCCTGGTTGGCATTGCCCACCAGGCCCTTGCCGGCCCGCAGGGTGGCGGTCTCCTGCGGATCCATGGGGCCGCGCTTGAATCGCTTCAGCCAGATGGCGCGGACTTCGCCTTCGCCAATACTCATTTCACCGGATCGGGCGACGTGAACACCGAGTCCGGGAGCGTGGCGGGCACCGAGATGTCGCCGAGCTCGAGCTTGTGATCGCCCTCCACCGCGACGCGATGCGGGGCGAGCATGATGTTGCCGTACTTCTGCCAGCCCTCCCACTTCCAGGCCGTGGGCGGACCCTCCTTCGGCATGCTCTCCAGGAGGTAGGCCCAGCGGTCCATCAGGTGGGTGTCGCGGTTGATGTAGGCCGTGTAGTGGTCGCCCGGGGTGAGGCCGACCTTGCCGAAGGAGAGGGCCAGCTTGTCGTAGGTCTTGCCGTCGACCGTCTCCTCGCCGGCGTAGGAGAGGTTCACGCCGGGGTCCTGGATCTTGTACGGCATGAGCAGCCAGTAGGTATCGTTCACCCAGGCGCCGTAACCATTCTCCAGCATCTCCTTGGCCTTGTCGCCTTCGACTTTCTTGCCGTCGAGGTAGGCCGTCCCCTCCTTGGTGTTGATGTTCTCGAGGATGACATAGTGCTGCTTCTCCTTGGTGTCGCCCTCCACGCGGTAGCGGCCCGTCCACTTGTCCCACCAGTGGGTGCGGCGGCCGGCGAAGGTGAAATGGAGGAAGCGGGTGTTGTCCCAGGCCTCCTTGCCGCCCAGCGCCTTCTGGACGCTGTCGGCCACGGATTGGGCCGTGGGCTGGGCGGACCCCGGCTGGGGAGCGAGGGCGAGAGCGGCAATCAAGAGCGAACCGGTGACCACGGTGCGTCGGAACATGGGGGATCTCCTTTCGAGGTCTCTCCAAGACGGTGGGACATGGTAATACAGTCTTCGCTTCCTCGGTCCCCCCACCTTTCCTGGCGCCCCTTCGGGGCGGACCCTCACTCTCCCAACCCTCTCTCTCCCAGCCTCCCCCCCGACTGCCGGGAGAGAGAGGGCTAAGACCGTTCCTCTTCTTGGGCCTCTTCTTGTCTTTTTTTCAGACTAACCACTCCCTCTTCTCCCGGCGGCCGGGGGGGAGGCTGGGAGAAGAGGGCCGGGGTGATGAGGGCCCCGCCGGCGCCGCAACGCCTGGAGTTTGAGTCCAACCATCGAATCGGCCCCACCCGCCATACAATGCGGTCGGGGGAGGTCTGTCCATGAGCGCACACGATTCCAGCCACACCAATCGCCTCGCCGGCGAGAGCAGTCCCTACCTTCTGCTGCATCAGCACAACCCGGTGGACTGGTACCCCTGGGGAGAGGAGGCGATCGAACGGGCGCGGCGGGAGGACAAGCCGATCTTCCTCTCGGTGGGGTACTCGACCTGCTACTGGTGCCACGTCATGGAGCGGGAGTCGTTCTCCAACCGCCAAGTGGCGGAGCAGATGAACCGCGACTTCGTCAACGTCAAGCTCGACCGGGAGGAGCGGCCGGACCTCGACGAGATCTACATGGCGGCCACCCAGATCCTCACCGACCAGGGCGGGTGGCCCAACTCGGTGTTCCTGACGCCCGCTCTCAAGCCCTTCTACGCCGGCACCTACTTCCCACCGGACGACCGCTACGGCCGGCCCGGCTTCGCCCGTGTGCTGGCGGATCTGGCCGAGGCCTTCCGCACCCGCCGCCAGGACGTGGAGGAGCAGGCGGAGGAGATGGCCCGGGCCATGCGCCACTACCTGGAGGAGCGCGCTCAAGCAGCGCCCGAGCCGCCGAGCGGCGCCGTGGCCGTCCGCGCCCTGGAGTCGCTCGCCCACCGCTTCGATCCCCAGCACGGCGGCTTCGGCGGCGCTCCCAAGTTCCCCACGCCGTCCAACCTCTATCTCCTGCTGGAGCTGGCGGACGAGCGGCCAGAGGCGGCGGAGATGCTGACCCGCACGCTGGACGCCATGGCCCGGGGCGGGATCTACGATCAGCTCGGCGGCGGCTTCCACCGCTACGCCACGGACCGCGAGTGGAAGATCCCCCACTTCGAGAAGATGCTCTATGACAATGGCTTCCTGCTCGAGCTCTACGCCCGCGAGCACGCCCGCACGGGCGATCCGCAGGCGGCGCGCGTGGTGCGCCAGACGGCGGAGTGGATCGCGCGGGAGATGACCGCGCCGGAGGGGGCCTTCTGGAGCGCCATCGACGCCGAGACCCACGGCCACGAGGGGGCCTTCTACGTCTGGACCCGGGAGGAGCTGCTGGCGGCGCTGGGCGAGGAGGACTTCACCTTCCTCGCGCCCCTGCTCGGCTTCGCCGGCCCGCCGTTCTTCGAGGGCAGCCACTACGTGCTCCATCTCCCCGAGCCGCTGGAGGCCGCAGCCCAGCGCCGCCGCCTGGGCCTCGCGGACCTGCTGCGCGACGTCGACGCCGGCCGGGCGAAGCTCTTCGCCGCCCGCGAGCAGCGGCAGCGGCCGCTGACGGACGACAAGGTCCTGGCGGATTGGAACGGCATGTTGATCCGCGGCCTGGCCGTGGCCGGCAAGCTGCTCGCCGAGCCGTCCTTCGTCGAACGGGCGGCGCGGGCGGCGGACTTCATCCTGGGGACGATGCGCCCTGAGCGCCCCGAGCGCCCCGAGGACACCACCTTGCTGCACTCCTGGCGCCAGGGACAGGGGAAGATCGCCGCCTACCTGGGCGACTACGTCTTCCTCGTCCGCGGCCTGCTCGCCCTTCACGACGCCACGGGGGAGGAGCGCTGGCTCGCCGCGGCCGTGAGCCTGACGCGCGAGCAGAGCAAGCGGCTGCGCGACCCGGCGGGCGGCTATTTCACGGGCGGCGCGAGCCCGGACGTCCTCTTCCGCAGCAAGGAAGTCTTCGACGGTGCGACTCCCGCGGGCAACGCCATCGCCGCGCTCAACCTTCTCGACCTCGCGGACCGGACGGGCGAGCTCGCCTGGCGCCGGGAGGCGCGCAAGGCGCTCTGCGCCTTCACCCCGATCGTGGAGGGGCACCCGGACGCGGTGCGCATGCTCGCCATCGCCGCCCGGCGCTACCACGAGAAGGGGGGCATCCCCGAGGAGGTGGAGGCCGAGTACGGCGAGGAGCGGGCGGCCCACGAGCGGCAGGCGGAAGCGGCGGGCGTCTCCAAGCTGGAGCACGAGGCGGAGCGGCTGGTGAGGGCGCATCTCGAGCTGGGCCCTGAGGCCGGCGGCTGGCGCCCGTTCCGTCTCGCTCTGGAGATCGCCCCCGGCTGGCATCTTCAGGCGAACCCCGCCTCGGAGCCGTACCTGGTGCCTACGGAGGTGCAGGCCGAGGGCGGCGAGCTGCGGAGTATCCAATACCCCAAGGGAGAGCCGGCGACGGCCGCGTTCGCCCACGCGCCGCTGTCGGTCTATACGGGAAAGGTGGAGATCACGGGGGAGGTCTCGGGGACGGAGCGGCTGGCGGTTACGTATCAGGCTTGTGACGAGGCGCGGTGCCTGCCGCCGGTGAGGGTTTTGCCTGGGACCGCCGGCGTCCCGCCGGCAGCTAACCCCGTTTTTTAGTTAGAAGGCCGGCGGGACGCCGGCGGTCCCAGGGGTCCCAGGGGGTATACTCTGAGATCGACTATGCCTCTCTTGACCTCTCCTTCCGCCCGCCGATCCGCGGCCCTGCCGATCCTCGTCCTGGGTCTGCTCTCCCTCCTCGCGCCCCTGGTCCCCGCTCAGCCCGCGGCTCCGGCCGCTCCCGAGGTGCTGGTGGTCGCCGTGAAGTCCGCCATTCATCCGGTGTCGGCGGAGCTGATCGACGACGCGATCCACGAGGCGGACCGGGCGGGCGCGGCGGCGGTGGTGATCGAGCTCGACACGGCCGGCGGCCTGATGACCTCGACCCGCGACATCACGACCTCCATCCTGGGGGCGCGGACGCCGGTGGTGGTCTACGTGGCACCCAGCGGGGCGCGGGCGGCTTCGGCCGGGTTCTACATCCTGATGTCCGCGGACGTAGCGGCCATGGCCCCGGGTACCAACACCGGCGCGGCCCACCCGGTCGGCGGCGGCGGCGAGGACATCCCCGGCATCCTCGGCAAGAAGGTGGAGCAGGACTCGGCCGCCAACATCCGCTCGCTGGCCCTGCGCAACGGCCGCGACCTCAAGCTCGCCGAGGCGGCGGTGGTGGAGAGCCGCTCCTTTTCGGCCCAGGAGGCGCTGGACGGCAAGCTCGTCGACCTCGTGGCGCCCGACCTGCCGGCCCTGGTCAAGGCCCTGGACGGCCGCGCCGTCAAGCGGGGCGGAACCACTGTCACCCTGCACACGGCCGGGGCCGCGGTGCGGCGGTTCGAGATCTCGCCGCTGCGCTCGTTCCTGGGCGTGCTGGCCGATCCCAACATCACCTACCTGCTGCTCGGCCTCGGCTCGCTCGGGCTGTTCTTCGAGCTGATGCACCCCGGGGCCATCCTGCCCGGCGTGGTGGGGGCGATCTGCCTGATCCTCTCCTTCTATGGCCTCTCCGTGCTGCCGGTCAGCTACGCGGGCCTCGCCCTGCTCCTGCTGGCGATGATCTTCTTCATCCTGGAGATCAAGCTCACCAGCTATGGCGGGCTCACGGTGGCGGGGGTGATCTGCCTGGTGCTGGGCTCGCTGATGCTGTTCAAGACCTCGGAGCCGGCGCTCAGGGTGAGTGTGGAATTGATCGCCATGCTCGCGGTATTCACTCTCCTGGTGGTCGGCTTCCTCCTCTGGATGGCGCTGCGGGCGAAGCGGCTGCCGGTGCGGACCGGGGCGGAGGGGCTGATTCAAGAGGTCGGAGTGGCCCGCTCGGGGCTGGCGCCGCGAGGCAAGGTCTTCGTCCACGGCGAGCTCTGGGACGCCGTGGCGATGGAGCCGGTGGCGGCGGGGGAAGAGGTGGACGTCGTAGCCGTGAAGCAGCTCCTGCTGACGGTGCGTCCCCACCGCCAGCGTTCAATCTAAGGGAAGGGGTTCGACCTATGCCATTCGGATTCGGCTTCATCGCCATCGTCTTCATCGGTCTTTTCCTGTTCTCCCGCTGGGTGAACATCCTCCGGGAGTACGAGCGGGCCGTCACCTTCTGGCTCGGCCGCCTGTCGTCGCATCCCAAGGGACCCGGCCTGGTGCTCATCTTCTGGCCGTTCGAGACCATGGTGAAGGTCTCGATGCAGACGATCGTCCACGACGTGCCGCCGCAGGACATCATCACCCGCGACAACGTCTCGGTGAAGGTCAACGCCATCGTCTACTTCCGGGTGGTCGATCCGCAGCGGGCCATCGTCGAGGTGCAGAACTATCTGCTGGCCACCAGCCAGCTCGCCCAGACGACGCTACGCTCGGTGCTCGGCCAGGCCGAGCTGGACGACCTGCTGGCCGAGCGCGACAAGCTCAACGCCAAGCTCCAGGTGATCATCGATCAGCACACCGAGCCCTGGGGGATCAAGGTGTCGATGGTGGAGCTGAAGAACATCGACCTGCCGCAGGAGATGCAGCGCGCCATGGCCAAGCAGGCCGAGGCGGAGCGCGAAAAGCGCGCTAAGATCATCCACGCCGAGGGCGAGCTGCAGGCCTCGGTGAAGCTGGCCGAGGCGGGACAGATCGTCTCGGGCAACCCGGTGACGCTGCAGCTCCGCTATCTGCAGACCTTGACCGAGATTTCGGCGGAAAAGAACTCCACGATCATCTTCCCGTTCCCGATCGATCTCATCAAGGCCTTCACCAAGAACCTGACCTAGGAGTCTGAGCCGAAGTGTCTGAACCGCACGAGCCCAGCTATTACGAGATCGCGCTGACCAATCGCCAGGTGGTCGTCGCCTTCGTGATCCTCCTGGTCTGCCTGCTGGGCGCCTTCTTCTCCGGGGTCTGGATCGGCCGCGAGAGCACGGTCCGCGCCCAGGAGCAGATCGCCCGCAACGCGTCGCCGCCCCAGACCGAGCCGAAGAAGGAGGGAGAGAACCTGGAGAACCTCGATTTCTTCGACTCCCGTGACAACAAGAAAGCCCGTGGTTCCCATGGGGAGAAGCAAGGGAAAAGCGAGGCGACGCCCGCCAGGCCTGAGACTCCCGCGCCGGAGCCCGAGCCGGCCGAGTCCCCGGTCCAGGTCGCGGCCGTCCCGGCGCCCGCCCCCGCCGCGCCGGCCCCGGGGCCAGACCGCAAGGGCAAGGGGCGCAAGGGCAAGGGGACGGTGGAGGCTGCGACCACGCCCGCGGCCGATACCTCGCCTCTCCGGCCCGCCAAGCCTTCCGAGATCGTGGAGCCCGCCGTCCCCAAGGGCGCGGTGGTCATTCAGGTTTTCTCCTCCCAGGACCGGCCGCAGGCGGACAGCATCCGCAAGCGGCTCGTCAAGGGGGGCCAGCATGCCTTTCTCTCGCCTGTGGACGTCGCCGGCCACACCATGTACCGGGTGCGCATCGGCCCCTTCTCCTCCCGTCCGGATGCGCAGAAGGTGGCGGAGAAGGTGCGGCGGGCGTACAGGCTGGATACGTGGGTGACGGAGTGAGGGGGGAGACCCGAAATCCGGCTTAGGGTAGGGGCGGGTCTGGACGGGTGGGCGGTGGCTCGACCCGCCCTGGCGCGGTCCGACTTGGCCGACTCGACTCGACGCCATCCCCATCAGGGCAGGTCGAGCCCCCACCCGCCGTCCAGACCCGCCCCTACCCTAAGCAGAACAGCCCTGAAATCTTCATGAAATCCGCCCCCTTCCGCTATCTCTTCGCCGCCGCCAGCGGCGTGCTGTGGGGCCTCTGCTTCGGCCGCGTCTCGCTGTCGCTGGCCTCCTGGATCGTCCTCACGCCGCTGGTGGTGATGCTCGCCTGGCCGCGGCCCGGGCGGCTCGGGTGGGTGCACGGCCTGGCGGCGTGGATGACGGGGCTCTACTGGATCGTCCCGACGCTCCAGACCTTCGGCCAGATGCCGCTCCCCCTGGGGGTCGTCCTCACCGGCCTGCTCGCGGCCTATCTCGCCCTCTACCACGCCGCCTTCGCGTGGCTCGGGTCGCGGCTGTGGCGGCGCGGCGGGCTCGCCCGCCTGCTGACGCTGCCGGCCCTGTGGGTCGCTCTGGAGTGGCTGCGCACCTATCTCGGCGGCGGCTTTCCGTGGAACCTCGCGGGCTATGCCTGGGTGGACGTGCCGGGCGCGCTGCCGCTGGCGGCGTGGATCGGCGCCTATGGCGTGTCGTTCCTGGTGGTGCTCACCAGCGTGGCGGTGGCTATGTCGGTCGCGGCGCGACGCTGGGAGCCGGCGGCGCTGGGGATCGTGGTGCCGCTGCTGCTCCTCCCCCTTGCCGCCCGCTGGAGCCTGCGCCAGGACGCCCGCGAGGTGCGCGAGGCCGGCGGCTTCGGCAAGCCGGTGCGCCTGCTGCAGCCCAACATCCCCAACCTGGTGGCTTTCGACCGGCTGGCGGTGGAGCGCAACTATCGCAAGGTGGTCGACCTGTCGCTGCAGTCGTGCCAGCCGGGCGCCCTGGTGGTGTGGCCGGAGAGCGCGGCCTGGCCGTTCCAGTACGGCCGCGACCCGTGGCTCGACCAGGACCTCGCCGCCATGGTGGACCGCGGCTGCACGGTGCTGTTCAACTCCGGCTCGCCGGTGGGCAACGCGTTCTACAACTCGGCCTTCCTCCTCTCGGCGTCGCAGCCATCGCAGCCACCGGTGCGCTACGACAAGCGCCACCTGGTGCCGTTCGGCGAGTACGTCCCGTTCCGTGGGGTCTTCGGCTGGATGGACAAGCTGGCGCGCAACGCCGGCGAGTTCCGGCCGGCGGACCGCACCGTGCTCCTGCCGTGGAACGGCGAGGAGATCGGAATGTCGATCTGCTATGAAGTGGTTTTCCCTTCCGAGGTGGCCGACCTCGTCCGCCAGGGCGCGACGCTGCTGGTGACGATCACCAACGACGCCTGGTACGGCGACACGTCGGCGCCCTGGCAGCACTTCCGCGCCGCGCGCTTCCGGGCCGCGGAGAACCGCCGGCCGTTGCTGCGGGCGGCGATCACGGGCGTTTCCGCCTTCGTGGCCCCCGACGGCTCGGTACGCTCCGAGATCGGGGTGTTCCGCGAGGGAGTCATCCGCGCCCGGGTGCTGGGGGAGCGGCGTCTCACGCCGTTCTCCCGCGCGCCGTGGCTGGTGCCGCTGCTCTCGACGCTCTCGACGTTGATAGCGGTCTTTGGATACACTTGGACACGAAAGAGAGGGACCTCCCCATGATCGCCTACGACGTCCAGCAACGGATCGACACGCTCGCCGAGCAGCTCGCCAACCTCCGGGGGTATCTTTGAGGAGGGAGACCTCGAGCGCGAGCTGTCCGAGATCGACCACCAGATGCAGGAGGCCGGCTTCTGGGACAACCCGGCCAAAAACGCCTCGATCCTCCAGAAACGCCGCGACATCGAGCGGCGCCTCGAAAGCCTGAACCGCCTGCGCGCCGACGCCGACGAGCTCGCCACCTGGCGCGAGCTGCTGGACGAAGGCGAAGCCGATCCCGAGTTCGACCGCTTCATCGACCGCCTGGAGGCCGAGCTGGCGAAGCTGGAGCTGGAGCTCAAGCTCTCCGGGCCGGACGACGACAAGAACGCCATCCTGGCGATCCATCCCGGGGCCGGCGGCACCGAGTCCCAGGACTGGGCCGAGATGCTGCTGCGCATGTACCTGCGCTGGGCGGAGCAGCACGGCTACGAGATCGAGCTGCTGGACCGCCAGGACGGCGAGGAGGCGGGAATCAAGAGCGCCACCCTCGCCGTGCGCGGCCTCCACGCCTATGGCTATCTCAAGAGCGAGCACGGCGTGCACCGGCTGGTGCGCATCAGCCCCTACGACTTCCAGGCCCGGCGCCACACCTCGTTCGCCTCGGTGGACGTGCTGCCCGAGGTCGACGATAGCGTGGTGATCGAGATCAACGACAAGGATTTGAAGATCGACGTCTTCCGCTCCTCGGGCGCCGGCGGCCAGCACGTCAACAAGACGGAGTCGGCGGTGCGCATGACCCACCTGCCGAGCGGCATCGTGGTCTCCTGCCAGAACGAGCGCAGCCAGATCAAGAACCGCGCCATGGCCCTGAAGGTCCTGCGCTCCCGTCTCTACGAGCGGGAGATGCAGCGGCGGGCGGCGGAGCAGGCGGAGCGCGAGGGGAAGAAGATGGACAACGCCTGGGGGAGCCAGATCCGCAGCTACGTCCTCCATCCCTACCGGCTGGTCAAGGACCACCGCACCGGCGCCGCCGTGGGCGACTCCGAAAAGGTGCTCGACGGCGGGCTCGATCCGTTCATCGAGGCGTATCTGAAGGGGCAGATGGCGACGGAGCGGGATCGGGATGATGTGGTGTAGGCCAATGATGCCCCCTCCCAAGACCCCTCATCACCCCGGCCCCTCTTCTCCCACCGCACTCCCCCCGACCGGGAGAAGAGGGAGAAAGGCAAGAACCCTTCAGCAGCGTTCCCCTCTCCCGGTCGGGGGAGTGCGGTGGGAGAGGGGACAGGGGTGAGGGCATGAACCTCGACTACGTCTCTCCCCTCCCACCCGTCCGCTCCGGCATCGCCGACTACAGCGCGGACCTGCTGCCCCATCTCGCGGCGCTCGCCGGCGTGCGGCTGATCCGCCTGCCGGACCTGCCCGTCTCTCCCGAGGTGGAGCGGGCCTGGCCTCTGGCTGCGGCGGAGGAGACGGGCGCGGACGGCCGCCTGCCCCTTTATCAGATGGGGAACAACCGCTATCACAAGGGCGTGCTGGACTTGGCGCTGCGCATCCCCGGCGTGCTCACGTTGCATGACGTCGTCCTCCACCATCTGCTGCAGGACATCACCCTCGGCCGCCACGATGCGCAGGGGTTCTGGGACTACAAGGAGGCGTTGACCCGGGACCACGGCTGGATCGGCGAGGCCGCGGCGCTCGCCAAGCGCTGGAACGCCTGGGGCGAGGCGCCGCTCTTCTCGCTGCCCGCCCATCGCACCCTGCTGCGCCGCCAGCGGGGCGTGCTGGTGCACAGCCAGTGGGCGGCGGAGGCGCTGGCGGACGAGGACGTGGGGGTGCCCGTGCGCGCCGTCCCCATGGGTGTGCCCCTGCCCGCGGCGGCGGATGCGGCGGCCGGCCGCGCCCTGCGCCGCCGCTTCGGCCTCCCCGAGGACCGGCCCGTGATCGGCTCCTTCGGCTTTCAGACGCCCATCAAGCGCACCGTCTCGGCCGTGCGGGCGCTGGCGGCGGAAGGGCTGGAGCAGGTCCATCTCGTCATCGTGGGGCAGGCGGCTTCGGTGATGGACCTGGAGGGCGAGGCGCGCCGGGCCGGCGTGGCCGAGCGCGTCCACGTCCTGGGCTTCCTGCCGTTCGCGGACTTCGAGGCGTCCATCGCCGCCGTGGACCTCTGCCTCAACCTGCGCTATCCCACGGCTGGAGAGACCTCGGCCTCGCTGCTGCGGGTGCTGGCCGCGGGCCGGCCGGCCATCGTCTCGGACTACGCGCAGTTCGCCGAGCTGCCGGCCGAGGTGGCGCTACGGGTGCCGCTGGGCGACGAGGAGCCGGCGGCCCTGGCGGCGCTGCTGCGGGAGCTGCTGGCCGATCCTGGACGCCTCGCGGCCATGGGGCGGGCCGCGCGGGAGCACGTGCGGCTGCGCCACGATCCGGCGCGCGCCGCGGCGGCGGTGATCGCGGCCTGCGAGGAGTGGGCCGAGCTGCGGCCGGTGGGGGAGGACATTGGCGGATGTCGCGAGGTGCCGGGGCCCACGAGCCTGATCTGGGAGCCGCTGCCCGGCGAGCTCGCGGTCGAGGGGGCGGAGGTCCCCTGGCCCGAGGGCGAGAAGCGGCAGCTGCGCATCCGGCTGCGCAACACCGGCTATGCCCGCTGGCTGGCCGGCGAGCAGGGGCCGGGCCGGGTGAGCGTGGTGATCAAGCTGCTGATCGACGGCGGCGACGACCGGCTGTGGGGCACGGACTTCTTCGACGGCGGCCTCTGGCTCCCCCTGCCGCGGGACCTGGCGCCGGGCGAGGAGGTGGTGCTGGAGGCCGACTTGCGCCGGCCGCCGGGGCCGGCCCGCCTGTGGATCGAGCCCCATCTCGTCGGGGGGGTGAGCCTCTCCAAGCTGGGCGGCCCGGATTGGGACCAGTGGATCTGAAGCGCCATCCCCTGGAGGCCGTGGGCTGGTTGATCCTGGCCCTCCTCCTGCTCTCCACCCTGATCGGCGCCGTGCGCCTCGACCGCGCCCATCATCCCCTGATCGGCGACGAGGCCACGTATGCCATGCAGGCGGCGAGCCTCGCCTGGGACTTCGACCTCTCCTACACCCGCCAGGACTACGACCGCTTCGTGGCGCAGTGGGGCGTGCCGCCCGAGGGGCTCGTCCTCCAGAGCCGCCCGGGGAGCGACCGGCTGGTCTACGCCAAGCCGCCGCTCTACGCCCTGGTCCTCGTCCCCTTCGTGCGGGTGGCGCCGGTGCGCGGGCCGGTGGTGGCCAATGCTCTGCTGCTGGCCGTGGCGGCCCTCCTCGCCGCCCTCGCCCTGCGCCACCGCATCGGCGGTGCCGCACCCTGGTGGACGGCGGCCTTCGTCTTCGCCTCCACCGCTTTCGCCTACGTCTTCTGGGGGGACGCGGACCTCTTCCTCCTGGCCTGCACGGCGGCCGGCTTCGCGCTGGTGTACTGGGGAGATCGCCGCTACGTGCGCGGGGACGAGCCGCCGCCGGAGGTCTATCCGGGGGAGGACACGGAGACCGAGCGCCGCTCCCTGGCGCGCTGGTGCGCAGCGGGAGCGCTCCTGGGCGTGGCGGTCGTCTACCGGCCGGTCTATCTCACCCTGTTCCTGCCGGCGCTGGCGGCGGCGTGGGACGGCCCTCCCCGTCGCCGGCGCGCCGCGATGGCCGGGCTGGTGCTCGGAGCCCTGGCCGTGGCGGCCCTGTCCCTGGGGCTCCAGTGGCTCGCGGGCGGCGATCCCACGAGCTACGGCGGCCAGCGCCAGGGGGTCTACGGCCACCAAGGCTATCCCGAGGTGGAATATCCCAAGGCCGCCTGGTCCGCGCAGGTGGAGCGGAAGGGCAATGCCTCGTGGCTCCAGCGGCAGGCCTTGCGGCCACAGCTCTCGCCGCGGCTCGCGGGCTGGAACCTCGTCTACCTCCTCGCCGGCCGGAGCTTGGGGCTCCTGCCGTACTTCCTGCCGCTGCTCCTCGGCTTCGCGGCCTTCCAGAGGGACCGTGGCCGCTGGGCCATCCCCCTCGCGGTGGGCGCGGCCCTGGTCGCCTTCCTGGTGCTCCTCCCCTTCAACTTCTACGGCGGGGGAGCGCTGGGCAACCGCTACTTCCTGCCGCTCTATCCGGCCCTCTGGTTCCTCGCCGCGCGACCGGTCCGGGCGGTCTGGATGCCGCTGGTGGTGCTGCTGGCCTCTCCCTTCCTGGTGCCGCTGTGGAACGATCCCTCCGGCTATCCCGTGGGCTTGGACGGCCAGCCCCGCTACGTCTCCGCGTTAGCCCGGCAGTGGCTCCCCTACGAGACCACGCAGTCGAACCTGCCCGGCGATCAGGTGGCGATGGAGGGCGGACTGTGGGTGAAGCTGCTCAACCACAACGCTTGGCACGCCGGGCGGGGACGCAGCCTGCGGCTCGCGGGCGGCGCGCCGGTCGAGCTGCTCCTGGGGAGCCCGCAGCCGCTGTCGTCGGTCGACTTCGAGCTCGACGGCCGGGCTCCCACCCGGCTCCACGTCCGCGAGGTGGGCGACGAGGACCTGCGCCCGCTGATGCTGCTCGCCAATGGCGCCGAGATCTTCGAGGTGCGGCTGCGGACGGAGCGGGCGGTGCACCCCCTCTGGTGGAGCCCCTACGACTACCACCTCTACTCGCTGACCTTCCATCTCCCCGGAGCGAAGACGGAGCCCATCGCCTTGCGCATCCGGCCGGCGCGGGATCTGATAGAAATCCATCGGGGGGACTGATGGAGAGCCCACAGAGCTGGATCCTGGCCCTGAGAGAGCGCCTGGCCTCGCCGCCGCCCCGGCGCCTGGCGGCGAGCGACCTGCGGCAGGCCGCGGTGCTGGTGCCGCTCTACGTCGAAGCGGGCGAGCTGTGGACCGTCCTCACCGTGCGTACGGACACGCTGCCGAGCCACCGCAACCAGATCGCCTTTCCGGGCGGCGGCAAGGAGCTGAAGGAGGACGCCTGGGGGGCGGCCCTGCGCGAGACGCAGGAGGAGATCGGTCAAGATCCCAAGCGGGTCCTGCGCTTGGGCGAGCTCGACGAGGTCGAAAGCCCGGCCGGCTTCCGGGTGATCCCCTGCGTGGGAGCGATCCCCTACCCCTTCAAGACGGAGCTCAACGCCGCCGAGATCGCGGAAGTCTTCAGCCTCCCCCTCTCCGCCTTCGCCGACCCCAAGCTGGTGGAAGAGCAGGAGGTGTTGATCAACGGCGTCCAGCGCCACCTCCGCGTCTACCACATCGGCAACCGGCGGATTTGGGGCCTGACCGCGCGCATCCTGCAGAACCTGATGATCCGGCTGGGGCTGGAGCCGGAGGAGGAGAATTGAGGGGCGGCATGATTCCATTTGAAAAATGTCCGGTCTGTGGCGGCGAGATCGTGGAGAAGGATGTTGAGAAGGTGCTCTACGGGGCCGTCTGCACGATGACGGTCGAGGTCCAAGCCGAAGTCTGTCTGGATTGTGGAGAAAGGCTCTATTCTTCAGACGTTGTTCGCCGATTCGAGCAGATCCGAGCAAATCTGGAACAAGGCCAGCCCATCGAGGTCTCATGAGAACCGCGCAAACACAGCCCCGAAGGGGCGGCAGAATAAAGCCTGGGGCGTCAGCCCCAGGTAGGGACGCCCCAGCATTTCTCCAAGCCCCGAAGGGGCGGCAGAAGTCGGGTGTCCAAGTCGCCGGCCGCAGGAGTGCTATGCCGCTCGAAGAAAGCGGTGTGAGAATGGCCGATGAGAAGACCCCTCCCGCGATTTCGGCCGTCTCGATCAAGGGCTTCAAGGCGTTCTTTGAAGAGCAGCGGGTGGAGATCCGTCCGCTGACTCTCCTCGCCGGTGCGAACAGTTCGGGAAAGTCCAGCGCTCTGCAGCCACTACTTCTTCTCAAGCAAACGTTGGAAGCGCCTTTCGATCCCGGCCCTCTTCTTCTTGATGGTCCCCTCGTTCGTTTTACGTCGCCAGCTCAATTTTTTTCAAAAGCGGAGCGCTGGGAAAGTGACGGCATTTTCAGTATCTTGATTGAGACGAGCGATGGCCGGAGTATAAGGGACGTATTCAGGAGGTCTGGCGACTTTGGAGTCGAGCTGGTTAATACGGAGTTGTCACAGTGGATACCTCATAGAGATAGGCATCGCGTCACTTTGACTGCTGAGGACGCATCAGGACTGCGAGGGCGCGAGCGCATCGTGCGCGACCGTTGTTTCTTTGACAAAAAATATCTATTTGCTATGGATGAGAAGTGGGTTAGCGCTGGGTTAACTACCTACTTCCGATTCGTGATTCTATCAACGATTCACGTTCCCGGTCTGCGGGGAAATCCGTCCAGATCCTATCGTACGACCGCCGTAGGAGATCTTTTCCCCGGCACGTTCGAGAACTACATCGCTAGCGCCATCCTTTCCTGGCAAGCCACTCAAGATCCTCGACTTGGATTGCTGGACAAAGGGCTCCAGACACTGGAGTTAACAAAGCAGGTACGGGCGAAGCCTATCGATGCAACACAGATTGAAATTCTTGTCAGTCGGCTGCCGGTGGAAAGCGAGCTTGTCAACATCGCAGATGTCGGCTTCGGCGTCTCTCAGGTCCTTCCTGTCCTCGTTGCCCTTCTCGTAGCCAAGCGCGGCCAACTCGTTTACCTCGAGGAGCCCGAGCTCCACCTCCATCCCCGCGCGCAGCAAGCTCTGGCCACGGTCCTAGCCGACGCCGCCAACCGTGGCGTCAGGGTCATAGCCGAAACCCACAGCTCCATCCTCCTTCTTGCCGTCCAGACCCTCGTCGCCGAAGGCAAGATCTCCCCGGACAAGGTCATGCTCCACTGGTTCCAGCAGGACGCCCGGGGCGCCACAAAAGTGACCAGCGGTGAGATGGACCAACTCGGTGCCTATGGCGACTGGCCCGAGGACTTCGGCGAGGTCGAGGCGGCAGTGGATAACCGGTATCTCGACGCCGTCGAGTCGAAGGTCTCCCCGCGGAAGAAGCGTGCCAAGAAGTAAGCGGCTGGTGGTCGACGCCTCGGTCGCTCGGTCTGCCGGCGGAGAGAGGGCTCCGGCTGGCCCCTCCCGTCAGTGCCGAGATGTGCTGGAAGCAATTTTTGAAATTGGCTACCGCGCCGTCTTCAGCCCGGAGTGCCTCGCCGAGTGGCGGCGGCACCAGTCCCGCTATTCGCGGCGATGGTTGCGTCGGATGAATTCCCGCCACAAGGTGATCCTGGCCGAGTCGATCCAGGACGACGGCTTCCGCCTCCGTCTCCTGCGGCTCGCGTCCTCCGAGTCGGTCCGCTCAGAGATGGAGAAGGATGCCCACCTCATCGAGACGGCCATCCAGCACGACCGGATCGTGCTCTCTCGCGACGAGGCCATGCGCCAGATCCTCCGCGAGATAGCGGCCGAGATCCGGGAGGTCGCGCAGATCCTGTGGGCGAATCCGGAGCGCGAAGATGACGGGGTACTGGTCTGGCTCGAAGGCGGGGCTCGGGTGGAGGCGGCGAGACGGCTGGGGGGCGGGTAAGGTGTCTCCGCGGCTGCGGACGCTCCGAATCGGCTGCGCAGCCAGAAAATCCGTTGCGGTGATTGCGCGGGCGAATTTTGGCTGGCGCAGCCCCTGCGCTGGCTGCGCAACCGAATTCTGGCCAGCGCAACCGCTGCGCTGGCTGCGCAACCGAAATTTGGCCGGCACGCCGCCGATCTGACCGGCGCAACCAAAATTTGCCCGGCCCAACCGTTGATCTGACTTGCGCAGCCAAGATTTGACTCAAAAATCCAATGCGTTGGATTGCGCGGCACCGATTTGACCAAATCTCCGGAGATTTGACTTAAAAATTCAATGCGCTGGATTGCGCGGCGAAGATTTGATCAAATCTGCGCGGATCTGAGCAAATCAGCCGAGATTTGATCAGATCAGGCGTTGGGCAAAGTTGCGCAGCGGATTTTTGACTCAAAAATCCAAATTTTTGGATGAGCACGACCCTGATATCCTACCGACAGACCGGTCGGACTTTCGAGACACCCTCTGACGAGAACAACCGCCCATGCGCACGATCCTGAGCCTGACGCCGCTCTGCCTGCTCGTCCTCGCCTGCGCCTCCGCGGGGCAGCCGCGGGAATCGCGGGCATCGGGGGAGCCGGGCAATCTGGCCGCCGCTCTGGAGCCGTTCGTCGAGCGCCAGGGTGTGGACGTCGCCATCGCCTACCGCAACCTGGGCACCGGCGCCTCCTACTTCAGCCACGAGGACGAGCCTTTCCACGCCGCCAGCACGATGAAGCTGCCGGTGATGATGGCCCTCTTCCAGGCGGTCGACGCCGGCGAGCTGCGGCTGAGCGAGCCGCTCGCGGTGCGCAACCAGTTCCAGAGCTTCGCGGACGCCTCGCCTTTCACCCTCGATCCCAAGGACGACGGCGATCCCGACCTCTATCAGGCGGTGGGGAGCACCCGGCCGCTGGAGGAGCTGATCCGGCGGATGATCGTCCGCAGCTCGAACCTCGCGACCAACCTCCTGATCGAGCGTATCGGCGCCTCGCGGGCCATGGACCTGATGCGGAGCCTGGGGGCCTATCAGATGAAGGTGCTGCGCGGCGTCGAGGACGAGAAGGCTTTCAAGGCGGGGCTCAACAACACGGCCACGGCCAAGGACCTGGAGATCCTGCTCACCGCGCTCGCCCGCGGCGGCACCTTCTCCGCGGCCTCGAACGCCCGGATGATCGAGATCCTCAAAGGTCAGGAGTTCAATGAGAAGATCCCGGCCTACCTGCCGAAGGGGACGCCCATCGCCCACAAGACGGGGGACATCACGGGCATCCACCACGACGCGGCGATCGTGTTCCCGCCGGGCGAGCAGCCCTACGTGCTCGTGGTCCTCACCCGCGGCTTTCAGGACGAGAAGAAGGCCAACCAGACGATCGCCGAGATCTCGCGGGCAGTGTGGCAGCGGCGGCCCTCATCACCCCGGCCCTCTTCTCCCGCCCCCTCCCACCCCCCTCACCGGGAGAAGAGGGAGACCAGCAAGACAGCTCCAACCGGGTTCCCCTCTCCCGGTGAGGGGGGTGGGAGGGGGCGGGAGAGGGGACAGG
>Ga0136846_1226765_pt1 | contig 50583 bp, 41 predicted proteins | sample HopSoiMetagenom2_FD_96841 | JGI IMG/M metagenome (GOLD analysis project Ga0136846, IMG submission 96841) | Grasslands soil microbial communities from Hopland, California, USA - 2 Assembly 2016 (version 4) | ecosystem: Environmental > Terrestrial > Soil > Grasslands | place: USA: Hopland...
GCGGGCGGCGTCGGCGGCGGGACTCTGAAGGCGTTGTCGGGCTTCGGCGTCCGGGTGACCGCCAGCGGCTGTTCGACCTTCACCGGCGGCGCCGGCGTCGGCGGCGTCACCGGCGGCGGGGCGGGCGCTGGTGGCGGTGGCGGCGTCAGCACGACCTCGGGGGCGCGCAGTTCGGGAAGCGACACGTCCGAGATCGGGACGTCGTTCTGCGCGACCGCGGGCGTCGGTGGCGACGTTTCGGTCTCGGCGGTGGTTTCGGTGTCCGACGGCGATGCCGCGGCTTCGGCCGAGGGCGTGTCGGACGCCGACGCGTCGGGCGCGGCGTCCGCTTCCGATGTCGCAGGCGCCGTCGCCGCGGAGGTCGCCCTGTCCGCGGTCGCGGCGGCGGCCGCTCCCGGCGTCGCGCCTTCGGCCGGGGCCCCGCCGGTGTCCTCGTCGGGCGTGCCCTCGCCGATGAATTCCACCAGCAGCGCTTCGTCCTCCTGCGGCGGCGGCGGCGGCCGGTCGCCCAGCACGTCGCCCAGCCACAGCAGCAGGACCACGAACACCAGATGCAGCGCACCGGAAAACGCCGCGGCGACGCGTCGCGTGCGGCGCTGGTCCGGCGGCGGCGCTTCCCATTGCTGGCGTCCCATCCGCCGCAGCGCCTGCCAGCGCGTCAGCGGCGGCGGCGCCTTCGGCCGCGGCCTGGGCGGACGCGCGCCGAGCAGCGCGACGAAATCGGCGGCCGGGGCGCCGACCACCGCGTCGGCGCGCTCGCGCATCGACAGGAACCAGGTGCGCCAGGTCGGCGGGAACGCGCCGAACGGCCGTTCCGCGTGCAGCGGAAACCGTCGCCGATGGCGCGCCTGGAGGGCCTCGATCAGTTCCGCGGCGGAGAACACGCGCGGGCCGGCGCGGTCAGGACGACGAACGTGCGATGTAGGGCGCCGTTCCGCTGGCGTGATCGGTCTCGTCCCGTACCGCGGTGACGCCCGGCACCTTCTCCAGCAGGGTCTTCTCGATGCCCTGCTTGAGGGTCACGTCGGCCATGCCGCAGCCATGGCAGCCGCCGCCGAACCCCAGGACCACCACGCCTTCGGCCGTGACCTCGCGGACGCTGACGTGGCCGCGGTGCTGGGCGAGCTGCGGATTGATCTCGTGTTCGATCACCCACTGCACGCGCTCGACCAGCGAGGCCGAGGCGTCCGGGGCGGCGCCCTTGATCTTCGGCGCGCGGATCTGCAGTTGCCCGCCGGTCGCCTGCTGGGTGTAGTCGATTTCCGCCCCGTCGAGGAAGCGCACGCTGCCGGCGTCGAGCCACAGGGTGAAGCCCTCGCAGTCCACCGCCCATTCGTCGCCCTGCAGATCGCCGGGTTCGGCGAACTCCAGGCGCACGTCGGCCCGCGGGGTGCCGGGGTGGACCGCGCTCAGGCGGACCCCGAGTCCGGGCAGGGCCTCGCGTTCGATCAGGCGGCGGAAGTGCGACTGCGCGGATTCGGAAATCTGGATCATCCGGCTATTCTAGCGGCCCGTCCGGCGCGCGCTCGTCAGCGTTTCGTTACGTCGGCGGAACAGTGTTCAGCTTCCCCGCATCGCAAGGAGTCGCCCGTGTCCGACCTCGTCCCCCTCGCCCAGGCGCACTGCGTCCCCCGCCGCGGCCACGAACATCGCCTGCCTCCCGCGCAGGTCGCCGAACTGATGCCGCAGTTGCCCGGCTGGGAACTCGCCGAGAACGGCCACGCGCTGGTCAAGACCTTCCCCTTCCCGGACTACCACCGGACGATGGCCTTCGTGAACGCGCTGGCCTTCATCGCCCACCGCGAAGACCACCATCCCGACCTCGGCGTCCACTACGACCGCTGCGTGGTCCGCTTCTCGACCCACGACGTGGGCGGGCTGAGCGAGAACGACTTCATCTGCGCGGCGAAGGCCGAAGCGCTGCTCGGCTGACGCCGCCCGCGGGCGCGCGCCAACCTTTCCAAAGTTTCACTTTTTCCCGCGCGGGCGCGGGGGGAGAATCCGCGGCAGGCGCCTGCGTGCGCCGCCCCTCCCCCCCTGCGTCCGCGCGACCGTGGCTTCGCCCGCTTCGATGACCGCTTCCGATTCCCCCGGCCGCATCGCGCGCCGGTGCCTCGCCGCGCTGTGCCTGTGCGCCGGCCTCCTCGCCGCCCTGTGCCGGCCTGCGTCGGCCGCGCCGCCGGCCGACGGCGACGCGCTGACCATCCTCTGCTACCACGAGATCGCCGCGCGCGAACAGGCGCTGTCGCCCGATTACGCGGTCGCGCCCGCCGATTTCCGCCGGCAGATGCTGTGGCTGCGCCGCAGCGGCTACCACTTCGTGGACGTCGACGACGTGCTGGCCGACCGCGCCGGCAGGCGCGCGCTGCCGGCGCGGCCGGTGCTGGTGACCTTCGACGACGGTTACCGCTCGATGTACCGCGACGCCTACCCGGTGCTGAGGGAAATGCGCATCCCGGCGGTGATCGCGCTGGTCGGCGCATGGCTGGACGTGCCCGACGGCGGCAAGGTCGACTTCGACGGCCGCGGCATCCCACGCGAGGACCTGCTGTCGTGGGGCGAGATCCGCGAGATGACCCGCAGCGGCCTGGTCGAGGTCGCCAGCCATACCTATGCGATGCACACCGGCATCCTCTCCAACCCGCAGGGCAACCAGGAGCCGGCCGCGACCGCGCGGCGCTGGCTGCCGGCGGCGCAGCGTTACGAGGACGAGGCGACCTATGCGCGCCGCGTCGCCGACGACCTGCGCCGCAACAACCGGCTGCTGCGCGACCGGCTCGGCGCGTCGCCGCGGATCGTGGTCTGGCCCTACGGCCGCTACAACGTCGAGACCCGCACCGCGGCGGCGAAGCTGGGCATGCCGATCGGGCTGACCCTGGACGACGGCCCGAACCGCCGCGGCACGCCGCTGTGGGGGCTGCGCCGGATCCTGATGGAGCGCACGACCTCGCTCGCCGAGCTGTCGCAGGACATCGCGCTGCGCGACCGCGGCGTGCTGGACGAGGACCGTCCCGGCAAGATCATGCACATCGACCTGGACTACATCTACGACCCGGACGAGAAGCAGCAGGAGGACAACCTCGGCCGGCTGCTCGACCGGATCGTGGCGATGGGCGCGAACACCGTCTACCTGCAGGCGTTCTCCGATCCGGACGCGAACGGCGCCGCGGATGCGGTGTACTTCCCGAACACCCGCGTGCCGATGCGCGCCGACCTGTTCAATCGCGTGGCGTGGCAGATCCAGACCCGCACCCAGGTCAAGCGCGTGTACGCCTGGATGCCGCTGCTGGCGTGGCAGTTGCCGGCCTCGGACCCGGCCGCGCGCGACACCGTGGTCACGCTGCCCAACCAGGCGAACCACCTCGCGATGGGCTATCCGCGGCTGTCGCCGTTCTCGCCGAACACGCGCGCCGCGCTGCGCGATCTCTACCGCGACCTCGCCCGCTCCACGCCGATCGACGGCATCCTCTTCCACGACGACGTGACGCTGTCCGATTACGAGGACGGCAGTCCGTGGGCGCTGAAGGCGTACCGCAAGTGGGGGTTGCCGGGCTCGGTGCCGGCGATCCGCGCGGACGAGGCCGCGATGGCGTCGTGGACGCGGCACAAGACGGCGTATCTCGATGCGCTCGCCACCGAGATGGCCGGAATCGCCCGCGAGGAACAGCCGGGCCTGCGCACCGCGCGCAACCTCTACGCGCAGGTGGTGCTGAACCCGCGCGCCGAGGAGTGGTACTCGCAGTCGTTCGACAGTTCGCTGGCGCACTACGACTACACCGCGATCATGGCGATGCCGTACATGGAACAGGCCGACGACCCGGTCGCGTTCCTGAAGAAGATCGTCGACCGCGTGGCGGAGCACCCCGGCGCGATGCCGCGCACGGTGATCGAACTGCAGACCGTCGACTGGCGCAGGGACGACCGGCCGCTGCCCGGCACCGAGGTCGCCGACACCATCCGCCGGCTGTACGACTGGGGCGTGCGCAACGTCGCCTACTACCCGGACAACCTGTTCGAGAACAATCCCGACCCGGCGCAGGTGCGGCCGGTGTTCGGCAGCAAGCCCAACCGCCCGCCGCTGCCGCCCGAGCCCGACGTTCCCGGGGTTCCGGACGCGGCGGCGCCGCCTGCCGCGCCGGCCGCGTCCGCCGCCGGCGCGGCCCTGCGCTGAGCGACGCCCATGTTCAAGGCCCTGTTCCATACGCTGTGGCTGGCCCTGCAGGGGTTCGTGTACCACTACCCCCTGTTCATGTCGTACCTGTGGATGCTCGGCGCGGCGCTGTTCTACTGGCGCCACGAGCGCGGCGATCCGCCCTTCGACCGGCCGCGACCGCTGGCCGGCACGCCGCCGGTGAGCGTGCTGATCCCCTGCTTCAACGAAGGCCCGCACGCCGAGGAAACCCTGCGTGCGGCGCTCGCGCTGGACTATCCGGACTTCGAGGTGATCGCGATCAACGACGGCAGCCGCGACGACACCGCCGAGGTCCTCGACCGCCTGGCGCCGCTGCATCCGCGGCTGCGCGTCGTGCATCTCGCCGCGAACCAGGGCAAGGCGATGGCGCTGCAGGCCGGCAGCCTGCTGGCGAACGCGGAGATCCTGATCTGCATCGACGGCGACGCCCTGCTGGATCCGCACTGCGCGCACTGGATGGTGCGCCACTTCATCGAGGATCCCGACGTCGCCGCGGTCACCGGCAACCCGCGCATCCGCAACCGTTCGACCCTGCTCGGCCGGGTCCAGGTCGGCGAGTTCTCGTCCATCGTCGGCATGATCAAGCGCGCCCAGCGCAGCTTCGGCAGCCTGTTCACGGTCTCCGGCGTCATCACCGCGTTCCGCAAGTCGGCGGTCCACCAGGTCGGCTACTGGAGCGCGGACGTGCTCACCGAGGACATCGACATCACCTGGAAGCTGCAGCGCAGCGGCTGGGACGTGCGCTTCGAGCCGCGGGCGCTGGTCTGGATCCTGATGCCGGAGACGCTCAAGGGCCTGTGGAAGCAGCGCCTGCGCTGGGCCACCGGCGGCGCGCAGGTGCTGCGCAGGAACATCGACGTGTTCCTGCGCCCGTCGCAGAACCACCTGTGGCCGCTGATGATCGAGCTGTGCCTGAGCCTGCTGTGGTCGTACACGCTGCTGGCGATGGTCGTGCTGTGGCTGCTGGGGCTGGTGCTGCCGCACGGCCTGCTGCCGGCGATCGGTTCGCCGTTGATCCCCGAGTGGAGCAGCGTGCTGCTGGGCGCGACCTGCCTGCTGCAGTTCGGCTTCAGCAAATGGCTCGACAGCCACTACGACCACGGCCTCGGCCGCAACTACTACTGGATGGTGTGGTACCCGGCAGTGTTCTGGCTGATCAACATCGCCGCCACCGTGGTCGCGTTCCCGAAGGCGCTGGCCCGTCGCAGCGGCAAGCGGGCGCGCTGGGTCAGCCCCGATCGCGGCGTGCACGTCGCGGCCGCGACGACCGTCCCGCCCCGCCCGGTCGAAACGGAGGCCGCCTCGTGAACGCCCGCGTCATCATCAACGCCCGCCGCCAACTCGACTGGAAGCGCCGGGTGTTCTCCGACGTCGTCACCGCCGGCCTGTGGATCGGCTGGATCTTCCTGTGGTTGCCGGTCTACCGCCGCCTGCACCAGGTCATCGGCCTGCATCTGAACTTCGACCTCGCGGCCCACGAGGTGCTGGAGGCGGTCGCGCCGATCTCCTACCTGCACTCGATCGTCGCGCTGATCGGCACCTGCGTGCTCCTGCTGCTGTGGACGCTGCTGCCGCGACGCACCGTCACCCACGCCCACGCGACCGAGACGCTGGCGGACTATGCGTCCGCGTTCGCGCTCGACGCCGAGCTGATCGCGCGCGGCCGCCGCGGCAGGATCGTCACCGTGCACCACGACGCCGAGGGCCGCATCCGCGCGATCGAACCCCGGGCGTGACCGCGCCGGGCGGACGCCTCAGCTCAGCCGATCCAGCACCTCGACCAGTTCCGGCGCCAGCGGCGCATCGAGCACGTACTCGGCGCGGCCGCCGTCGAGCGCGAACTCCAGCGAGGCCGCGTGCAGGAACAGGCGCTTGAGGCCGGCCTGCTCGCGCAGGCGCTTGTTGACCTCGGGATCGCCGTACTTGTCGTCGCCGGCGACGGGATGGCCGATGTGCTGGGCGTGGACGCGGATCTGGTGGGTGCGGCCGGTCTCGATCCGCACCTCGCAGTAGGAATGGCCGCCGCGGCGCTCCAGCGCGCGGAAATGGCTGAGCGAGGGCTTGCCCGCCGGGTTGACCTGGACGTGGCGCTCGCCGCCCTGGCGCAGGCCGATGTGCAGCGGCGCGTCGACGGTCATCACCCCGTTCGGCATCCGCCCCGCCAGCAGCGCCAGGTAGCGCTTGGCGATGCCGCGGCCGTCGTCGGTGTCGGATTCGCGCATCAGCGCCTGCAGCTCGATCAGCGCCGAGCGCTTCTTGGCGATGACCATCAGCCCCGAAGTGTCGCGGTCGAGCCGGTGGACCAGTTCGAGGGTTTCCTTCGGGCGCAGGGCACGCAGGGTCTCGATCACCCCGAACCCGATCCCCGAGCCGCCGTGGCTGGCGATCCCCGACGGCTTGCTGATCGCCAGCAGGCGGGCGTCCTCGAACACGATGCTGGCGTCCAGCGCGGCCAGCAGGCCCTTCGGCGGCGCGCCCTTGTCGCCGGCCTCGCCGAGGCGGACCGGCGGGATGCGGACCTCGTCGCCTGCCTCCAGCCGGGTCTCGGGCTTCGCCCGGCCGCCGTTCACCCGCACCTGGCCGCTGCGGACGATCTTGTAGATCAACGACTTGGGCGCGCCCTTGAGCTGGCCCAGCAGGAAATTGTCCAGCCGCTGGCCGGCGCGGTCCTCGGGGACGCGGGCCAGGCGGACCTGGGCGGATGGCGCGGTTCTGGGGGCGTTTGCGGTCATCCGGGGTCCTGATCTGCTACACTCGCTGGGCGATATAAGGGTTTGATTTCGCAGGGAGTCCGGGTGCGACGGCAACGTCCGCAGCCATCGGGCCGAAAGCCCAGCTCCCCCGCGATTCCGATGCAGTGCGCGGCCACCGCCCCCGGGGCGGCCATGTTAGCGGCTCGTCGGCAGGCCGGCGTATCGCCGGGCGCCTGGCGCCCGGGCAACGAACACGTCCCGCGCCGCCGCGATGTCGCGCCCACAAGCGCCGCACCGCAGGCAGCCGGCCCGGCAACACACCAGACAAGAAGCGCTCCCGCGGCCCGCCGTGGTGTTGCAGCGCTGGAAACAACGAAGCGGCCCCGGCCGCGCGCCCGCCCCGCACGGCTGCATGCAAGCGGGGCGTCCGGCGCGCGATGCGACCGCAGGTAGTCTCCAGAGGCGAACACGCCCCGGCGTTCCGCGCGCCCGTCCCACGACGGGCAAGGCGCCAAGGAACGCAAGACCATGAAACGCATGCTGATCAACGCGACGCAGGCAGAAGAACTGCGCGTCGCGATCGTCGATGGCCAGACCCTGTACGACATCGACATCGAAATCCCGGCCAAGGAACAGAAGAAGTCCAACATCTACAAGGGCCGCATCACCCGGCTCGAACCCTCGCTCGAAGCCGCCTTCGTCGAGTACGGCGCCGAGCGCCACGGCTTCCTGCCGCTGAAGGAAATCTCCCGCGACTACTTCCAGTCGGGCGTCGACCACCACAAGGCCGGCATCCGCGAACTGCTGCGCGAGGGCCAGGAAGTCGTGGTCCAGGTCGACAAGGAGGAGCGTGGCAACAAGGGCGCGGCCCTGACCACGTTCATCTCGCTGGCCGGCCGCTACATGGTGCTGATGCCGAACTCGCCCACCGCCGGCGGCGTCTCGCGCCGGATCGAGGGCGACGACCGCGCCGCGCTGAAGGAAGCGATGGACAAGCTGAACATCCCCGACGACATGGGGGTGATCATCCGCACCGCCGGCGTCGGCCGCGACGCCGAAGAGCTGCAGTGGGACCTCGACTACCTGCTCAGCGTCTGGCGCGCGATCGCCGAGGCGGCGCTTAAGCGGACCTCGCCGTTCCTGATCTACCAGGAATCGCGGCTGATCATCCGCGCCCTGCGCGACTACATGCGCGCCGACATCGGCGAGATCCTGGTCGACACGCCGGAGATGTACGAAGAGGCGAAGGAGTTCGTCGAGCAGGTGATGCCGCACAACCTGCGCAAGCTCAAGCACTACACCGACGACACCCCGCTGTTCAACCGCTTCCAGATCGAATCGCAGATCGAGAACGCCTACGAGCGCTCGGTGCGCCTGCCCTCCGGCGGCTCGCTGGTGATCGACCAGACCGAGGCCTTGACCGCGGTCGACGTCAACTCCGCGCGCGCCACCAAGGGCGGCGACATCGAGGAAACCGCGTTCAACACCAACCTGGAGGCGGCCGACGAAGTCGCCCGGCAGATGCGCCTGCGCGACCTCGGCGGCCTGGTGGTGATCGACTTCATCGACATGACCTCGAACAAGCACCAGCGCGAGGTCGAGAACCGGCTCGCGCAGGCGCTCAAGCACGACCGCGCCCGGGTCCAGCTCGGCCGCATCTCCAAGTTCGGCCTGATGGAGATGTCGCGCCAGCGCCTGCGTCCCAGCCTCGGCGAATCCAGCCAGTTGGTGTGCCCGCGCTGCGACGGCCACGGCCGCATGCGCAGCATCGAATCGCTGTCGCTGTCGATCATCCGCATCGCCGAAGAGCATGCGATGAAGGACAACACCGGCCAGGTGCTGGTGCAGGCGCCGGTGGAGATCGCCAACTACCTGCTCAACGAGAAGCGCCGCGCGCTGAGCGAGATCGAGAAGCGCCACGACGCGCCGATCGTGATCGTCGCCGACGAATCGCTGCACACGCCGCACTACGAAGTCACCCGCCTCCGCGAGAACGAACTGGGCGAGGAAACCGCGAAGCCGAGCTACCAGCGCGGCACCCCGCGCAAGCTGGCGACGATCGCGCTGACCAAGGCCAACCTCAACGTGCCACCGCCGGCCGCGGTGACCAACGTGAAGCCGTCGCGTCCCGCGCCGCTGCGCGAGGAAGCGCCGACGGCCGCGCCGGCCGCGGCCCCCGCGCCGGCCGCCCCGCCGGCCCCGCAGCCGACGCCCGCGTTCGCGCAGCCCGCGCCGGCCGCGAAATCCGGCGGCCTGATGGGCTGGCTCAAGGGCCTGTTCGGCGGCGAGCCGACCCCAGCGACGCCGGCCCAGCCGCAGCGCGGCCAGGCGCAGGATCGCCCGGCGCGCGGCGATCGCAACGACCGCCGCAACGACCGCAACCAGAACGGTGGCCGCAACGATCGCGACGGCCGTCGCGAGGATCGCGGCCAGAAGCCGCGTCGCGACGATCGCCGTGACGACCGCCGCGACGAACAGCGCCGTGGCGGCCAGCAGGGCCAGGGTCAGGGCCAGCAGCCGCAGCAGCAGAAGTCCCAGAAGCAGGAACAGCCGCAGCGCCAGCCGCAGAAGCAGGAGCAGAAGCCCCGTCAGGAGCCGCGTCAGGACGGCGCTCGGCAGGATCAGCGGCAGGACCAGCGCCAGCAGGAGCCGCGCCAGGACAACGCGCAGAAGCCGCAGCCGCAGAAGCCCGCGCAGGGCGAAGCGAACGCGCAGCGCGGGCCCGCCCCGCGCCGCGAGGAGCGCCAGCCCGAAGCGAAGAAGCCGGAGGCGCCGGTGGCCGACACGGTCGTCGCGCTGGCCGCGGTCGAGGTCGCGGGTGCGCAGCCGATCCCCGCGCCGCAGCCCGACGACGTCGCCACGACGGTCGACACCCCGGTCGCCGCCGACGCCGCGTCGCAGGACGCCGCCGGTGACGCGAACGGCGATGGCGCGAGCCGCCGCCGTCGCGGCCGCCGCGGTGGCCGCCGCCGTCGTCGCAACGCCGACGCCACGGGCGTCGCCGGCGAGGGCATGGGCGAAGACGCCGACACCGACGGCCTGACCGCCGCCGAGGACGCCGATCCGACCCTGGACCGCAGCCAGCCGGAATTCGAGTTCGACGACCTGCCGACGCCGGCGCGCACCGAGCCGGTCGCGAAGCAGGTCGCGACGCCGATGGCGGAACCCCGGGCGGCGGAAGCCCAGGCGGCGGAAGCCGGGACCGATGCCGTCGCCGACGCGCCGTCCGCGGAAGCGCCGAAGCCGGTCGTCGAAGCGGCCGCCGCCGAGGCGACCGTGGTCGAAGCACGCACGGTCGAAGCGAGCGCGGTCGAAGCGAGCGCGGTCGAAGCGAGCGTGGCCGAAGCGAGTGTCACCGAAAGCTCGGTGGTCGAAGCCGCAGCGGTCGAATCGGCTGCCGCGGAAGCGTCTGTCGCCGAAGCGGTCGTGGTCGAACAGCCCGTCGTGGAGCCGGCTGCAGTCGAGCAGCCCGCGATCGAACCCGCGGTCGTCGAGCAGGCCGTGATCGAAACGCCGGCCGTCGAGCAGCCCGCCGTCGTCGAAGCCGCCGTCGCGGTCGAGACCGCGCCGGTCGAAGCGCCGGCCGAGGTCGTCGACGAAACGCCGGCCGCCGTCGCGACCGCCGCGCCCGCCAACGTGGCCGCGGCGATCAAGCCCGTCGAAGCGCCGGTCGCCGCGCCGCAGTACGGCATCGGCCTGCCGCTGTTCGACGTCCAGCCGGATGCGGATGTCTCCGAAGTCGCCGTCCGCAGCGAAGGCGACGCGAGCGGCGAAGCGCCCCGCGCGGGCTGATCGCCCGCGTCGCAGGCCACCGACGACCGTCACATCATCGGTCGTCGGTCCTCGGAGACCGTCGCGTCACCGACGCCGCGACAGGTCCCATCCGCGCGTCCGGCACCTGACCGGACGCGCTTCCACCCGCGTCAGAGCGTCCGCGCCGGGTCGCTGAGGCCGTACTGCGACGACAGCCGCGCGAGGGCGATCGTGTCCTCGATGCCGAGCTTCTCGAACAGCCGCGACTTGTGGGTGTTCACCGTCTTCGCGCTCAGGCTGAGCCTGCGCGCGATGTCTTCCTGGCGCAGGCCCTGCACCAGCAGCATCGCCACTTCCAGTTCGCGCGGCGAGAGCGCGTCGAACGGCGTCCCGCCGCCGCCCAGGCCCGACAGCGCGAGATGCTGCGCGATGCCGTTGGCCAGGAAGCGCTTGCCGCGCGCCACCTCGCGGATCGCGCGCAGCAGTTCGGCCGCATCGCCGGCCTTGCCGACATAGCCCGCGGCGCCGCCCTCGATCAGCCGCTTCGGGATCGGTCCGTCCTCCAGCACCGAAACCACCACCACCTTGCAGCCGAGGTCGCTCCTGACCAGGCGCTCGGTGACCTCCAGGCCGCTGATCCCGGGCAAATGCAGGTCGCACAGCACCACGTCCGGCCGCAGTTTGCGGATCATCGGGAGCCCGCTCTCGCCGCTCCCGGCCTCGCCGACCACCTCGATGTCGGTCTCGGTCGACAGCATCAGGCGCATGCCGGTGCGCACCAGCGCGTGGTCGTCGAGCAGAAACACGCGGATCGTCATTCCCTCGTCCTGTGCAGCGTTGCGATGCCCCCAGACTAGGCAGTCGTGGCGGCGGGGACAATCGGCCGTTTGCCCGTGTCGGTGTAGGAAGATTCCGACAGGCCGTGACCGATGGCCCGCACGCCGTCGCCGCGGCTCTGGCATGCTCGGGGCCTCGAACCTGCAGGAGACCGCGATGCACGCCTTCCGCCGCCCCGCTTCGCTCGCCGTCGCCACGCTGGCGCTCGCCTTGACGTTCGCCGTCGTCGCACCCGCGCGCGAGCGCACGCGTGCGCCGGTCGACGACACCGCCGCGACCTGGCGCGCCGATGTCGTGAAAATGGCCGACGCCGACGACAACGCGGCGCGACGCGCATATCTCCGCCAGCGCCTCGCGGCCGCCGGCATGGCGCCGACGGCGCAGACGTTCGCGCACGAATCGCGGACCGGCGAAAACCTGATCGCGGACGTCTCCGGCTCGGCCGGGCAGCCGCTGCTGCTGATCGGCGCGCATTCCGACCGCGTCGACGCCGGGCGCGGCGCGACCGACAACGCCTCCGGCAGCGCGGTGGCGCTGGCGCTGGCCGAGCGCTTCCATCGCGCACCGCTGCAGCACCATCGGGTGAAGGTGGCGTTCTGGGACCTCGAGGAACGCGGCCTGCTCGGCGCGGCCGCGCATGTCGCGAAGGGCGAGGACAAGCCGGCGCTGTACGTCAACTTCGACGTGTTCGGCTGGGGCGACAGCCTGTGGATGATGAGCCCGGACGTGGACGCGCCGCTGGTCGCCGCCAGCCGCGCCGCGGCGAAGGCGCACGGCCTCGAGATCAGCGCGGGCAAGCAGTATCCCCCGAGCGACCATCTCGCGTTCCTCAAGGCGCAGTGGCCGGCGGTGTCCTACTCGCTGGTCGGGAAGGACGAGATTCCGCGGATCATCGCCCTGATCTCCGGGAAGGGGACCGATCCCGCGCCGCGGGTGATGAAGGTGATCCATTCGCCGGACGATACGGTCGAGCAGATCGATGCGGCCGCGGCGGCGAAGGGCATCGATGCGGTCGAGGCCGCGCTGCGCGCGTGGGACGCCGAGACGCGCTGAGCGCTCAGCCGTCCGCCATCGCGCCGGGCAGCGGGGTGCCCGGACGCCAACCGCCCGCCTGCAGCGCGTCGAGCAGCGCGGCGACCTCGTCCTTCGCGCCCAGGCTGTGGACCGGCAGCACCAGCACGTCGCCGGCGCGCGCCCAGGCCAGCGCCTCGCGCGCGGCGTCGGCTTCGCGCAGGCGCACCGGCAGCGCGGCGTCGGGCAGGCCGCGGCGCAGCAGCTCGTCGCGGATCACCTGCGCGACCTCGCCCGCGGTACGTCCGCGCAGGTAGCCGTCGATGTCCTTGACCACGACCAGGTCCGGCGCGTACTGCGCGGCGATCGCGGCGAGATCGCGGATCTGCGCGTCCTCGCGGTTGCCGGCCTGGCCCAGCAGCAGCGCCAGCCGCCCCTGCCCGCGCCAGGCCTGGGCGATGTCGAGCAGCCCGGCCAGCCCTTCGGGGTTGTGGGCGTAGTCGAGGAAGATCTCGAGCCCGGCGAACGACCAGCGCTGCAGCCGCCCGGGATTGTCGGCGTGCGCGCGTCCGAACGTCGCCAGCACGTCGCGGATCGTCGCCGGCGGCACGCCGAGCAGCGACGCGGCCAGCGCCGCGCCGGCCGCGTTCGCGATGTTGTAGCGCGCATGGCCGTCGAGCGTGATCGGCATGGCCGCGATCGTGCCGAGGTCGTGGGTCCGGCCGCCCTCGTGCAGCCACAGCCGGCCGTCGCGGCCGACGCAGTGCGGCACGCTGGCGTCGGGCACCGCCGCCGCATCGACCGCGAACCACGCCAGCCGCGGCGCCGCCAGCGGGCCGTGCTGCCGCAGCAGCGGTTCCTCGGCGTTGAGCACCAGCCGCGCCGCGCCCTCGCCCGCCACCGCGCGCGCGACCGTGAGCTTCACCGCGGCCAGGTCGTGGACCGAATGCACGCCGTATTCGCCGAAGTGGTCCTCGCTGATGTTGGTGACCACCGCGACGTCGGCCTTCGCCAGCGCCAGCCCGCGACGCAGCAGGCCGCCGCGCGCGGTCTCGAGCACGGCGGCCTCGACGTCGTTGCGACGCAACAGTTGGCGCGCGCCGGCCGGGCCGGAATAGTCGCCGGCCTCCAGCCGTTCGATCTGCGCGGTGTCGCCGACGAACAGGCCGTCGGTGCACGAATGCGCGGTGCGCAGGCCGTGCGCGCGCAGCATCGACGCGATCAGCCGCACGGTGGTGGTCTTGCCGTTGGAGCCGGTGACCAGCGCCGTCGGGATCGCCCCCAGCGTCGGCCACGGCGGCGCATCGGGCGAGGCCGGCAGCGCATCCAGCGGATAGGTGACGCCGTGCACGCCGAGGCCGAGGCTCAGCGCGTCGTCGTCGAGCAGGGTCGGCACATCGCGTCCGGCCGCGGCGTCGAGCAGCGCGACCACGTCCGGCCGCGCCTCGGCGGCGGCGAACCGGCGCAGCGTTTCCGTCGCCAGCGCATCGTCGAAGGCCGCGGGATGGCCGGGCGCATGGAAGCCGGTGTAGCCGACGGCGGCGCACCACGCCCACTCGTTGACTTCGGTCGCGGTGAACAACTGATCGACGGGCGCCGGGAACGCCAGCGACGCGCCGCTGGCGTGGATCCGGCTTTCGCCGGGCGCGTACGGCCAGCCCAGCGCACGGCCCATCAGATGACGGCCCGCGGCCCACTCCACCAGCGCGCTGACATCGCGGGCACGCGGCCCCAGCGTCTCCATCGCCGCGCCGCAATCGGCGAAGTACGGGTTGGGGCCGGTGAGGCGTCGCGAATCGTCGAACGGCGGTTCGTCGTCGGGCAAGGGCTGCGACACGGGCATGGCGCTCAGTCGTCGCTCTCCCGCGAGATGAAGATGCCGCGCTCGTCGCGGCTCACGCCTTCCCACTGCTCCGGCGAGAAACGCGGCTCGACCGCGGCCTCGCCGCCGGTGGGCGGCGCCGGGGCGGCGACCGGCGTCCGCTCCGGCGCGCCTTCGGGCTTGAACTTGATGACCTGCTTCCACGAGCGCACCAGCGCATCGGCGAAGATCAGCAGCACGTCGCCCGGCTGGGCCATGCGCAGGCCGGCGTCGATCGCGTCCTGCTCGTCGGGGATGATGCTGATGCGGTCGTCGGGCACGCCGTGCTCGCGCAGGGTCGCGGCGATCAGCTTCGGCACCTCGTCGGGCGCGCGCCCGCGCAGGCCGTCGTCGCGGCGGCAGATGTAATGGTCGAACCCGCCGGCGACCGCCTTCGCGATCTCGCGCAGGTCCTCGTCGCGGCGATCGCCCGGGCCGGCCACCACCACCAGCCGGCGTCCGCTGACGTCGAGACGCTGGGCGAGGTCGGCCATGGCGGCGACCGCGTGCGCGTTGTGGCCGTAGTCGAACAGCACCTTGAACGGATGCTCGTTGAACACGTTCATGCGGCCCGGCGCCTGGAAGAACGTGCTGTCGAACGTGCGCAGGCCCTGGCGGATCGCGTCGAGCTTGATGCCCATCGAAAAGGCCATGGCCGCTGCGAACATCGCGTTCTGCACGTTGTGCAGCGCCTTGCCCTCCAGCGTCGCCGGGATCAGGTGCGTCCACAGCAGCGGGATGTGGCTGCCCTTGTCGTAGAGCGTGATCATCTGGCCGTTGACGCCGCCCTCGAGCGCGCAGGCGCGGCCGCCGGCGCGGATGTGCTCGCGCACCAGCGCGTGCGAGGGATTCATGGTGACGTAGCAGATCACCTTCGCGTCGGTGTAGCCGCCCATCTTCAGCACGTTCGGGTCGTCGGCGTTGAGCACCGCGCACTCTTCCGCGACCTCGGCCACGATGCGCTTGACCTCGGCCAGTTGCTCCAGCGTGTCGATGCCCTTCATGCCGAGGTGGTCGGACTGCACGTTCAGCACCGCGCCGACGTCGACCTTCGACACCCCCATGCCGGCGCGCAGCAGGCCGCCGCGCGCGGTCTCGAGCACCGCGAAGTCGATCTGCGGGTCGGCCAGCACCATCCGCGCCGACACCGGCCCGGTCATGTCGCCCTCGACCGTGCGCTGGCCGTCGATGTAGACGCCGTCGGTGGTGGTCAGGCCCGGCGTGAAGCCGGTCATCTTGGCGATGTGCGCGAGCATGCGCGAGGTGGTGGTCTTGCCGTTGGTGCCGGTGATCGCGGCGATCGGCACCCGCGACGGCGTGCCCGGCGGGAACAGCATGTCGATCACCGGTCCGGCGACGTCGCGCGGCTTGCCTTCGCTCGGCGCGACGTGCATGCGGAAGCCGGGCGCGGCGTTGACCTCGCAGATGCCGCCGCCGATGCGCTTGTAGCTCTCGGCGATGTTGGTGCTGAGGAAATCCACGCCGCCCACGTCCAGGCCGATCGCCTTGATCGCGCGCACCGCCATCTCGCGGTTGTCGGGATGGATGATGTCGGTCACGTCGGTGGCGGTGCCGCCGGTGGACAGGTTCGCGGTCGAGCGCAGGTAGATGACGCGGCCGGCCTCGGGCACGGTGTCGGCGTCCACGCCTTCGCGGGCCATCATCATCTCGGCCTGGGCGTCGAGTTCGATGCGGGTCAGCACCTTCTCGTGGCCGACGCCGCGGCGCGGGTCCTGGTTCACGATCTCGACCAGTTCGCGGATGGTGTGCGTGCCGTCGCCGACCACGTGGCCGGGCGTGCGCCGGGTCGCCGCGACCAGTTCGCCGTTGACCACCAGCAGGCGGTGGTCGTCGCCTTCGAGGTAGGTCTCGACGATCACCGAGCGCGAGATCGCCTGCGCCTTGAGGAACCCTTCGACGACTTCGGCCTCGTTGGTGAGCCGGATCGAGATGCCGCGGCCGTGGTTGCCGTTGTAGGGCTTGGTCACGACCGGATAGCCGATCCGCGCCGCCGCGCGCTTCGCGCCGCCCTCGCTCTGCACCAGTTCCTGGCGCGGCGCGGGCAGGCCCAGCGAGACCAGGATCTTGTTGGTCTCCTCCTTGTCGCTGGCCAGTTCGACCGCGATGTGCGAGGTCTTGCCGGTGACCGTCGCCTGGATGCGCTGCTGGTACTTGCCGTGGCCGAGCTGCACCAGCGACTGCTCGTTGAGCCGCAGCCACGGGATGTTGCGCTCCTCGGCGGCCTTCACCAGCGACATGGTGGACGGCCCCAGCGCGCGGCGCTGGGCGTAGCGGATGAAGGTGTCGCGGGCCTCGGGCCAGTTCCAGCCCTCGGGCACGGCGTCGGCCGAGCGCAGGTCCGCCGGCAGCAGCGAACGCAGCAGCTTGAGCGCCAGTTCGCCGGCCTCGATGCCCTCCTCGCGCTGGGCGTATTCGTAGATCACCGAGTACACGCCGGGGCGGCCGTCGATGCTGCGGGTTTTCCCGAACGTCACGTCCTCGCCGGCCATGTTCTGCAGCTCGATCGCGACATGTTCCAGCACGTGGCCCAGCCAGGTGCCCTCGCCTTCCTTCATGCGCCGGATCAGCCCGCCCGGCGTGCGGTAGGAGCAGCCGTGCTCGGCCAGCCCGGGCAGGGCCTCGACCAGCGCGTCGACGAACCCCGGCCCGAGCCGCCCGGTGGGCCAGTCCTCCAGCCGCTCGAGGTCCAGCTCAAGCCGGATCACCGGGAAATGCGCATACAGCGAGGGGCCGACGTACACCGAACGATCGAGAATGCGCATACTTGGACTGACTCCTTGCGGTCGATGGGAGCGGGCCGCGCACCCGCGCGGTCCCGTCACGCGCGCCGACCCTCCCCCGACGGTCGGCGACGGCTTCGGCGGCTATTCCTTCGGTGCCAGCAGGGCGCCCGCCGAGGCCTTGCGCGTGTGCAGATTGAACGTAGCACCGGCGACGAGGATGTGGAAGCTGAGCCCGAGCAGGCAGACCGGCTGGCCCTCGTCGACTTGGGCCATCGACGAGAACTGCAGCCCGGCGGCGTCCACCACCGTGACCCCGCCGCTGCCCAGCACCTCGACCGTGTTGTCGGGCGAGATGAAGGCCGCGGTGTCCTCGTCCAGGCCGATGCCGACCGCGAACGGGTTGTAGGCCAGCGCCGTCGCCAGCCGGCCCAGCCGGTCGCGCTGGCGGAAATGCTGGTCGATGATGAAGCGGTTGGTCAGGCCCAGGCCCGGCGCCAGCCGGACCATCCCGGCGACCGGGGTCGAGCCCTCCTCGCCGAACGCGATCATGTGCTCGCTCAGGAACGACGCCCCGGCGCTGGTCCCGGCGACGTGCATGCCGCGCGCGTTGGCGATGCGGATCGCCTTCGCCACCGCGGTGCCGCCGAGGTAGGTCGCCAGCCGCAACTGGTTGCCGCCGGTGAAGAACACGCCGGTCGCGCGCTCGATCCGCTCGACCCGCCGCGGTTCCTCGGCGTCGCGCCGGGTGTCGAAATCCATCGACTCGACGCTGCGCGCGCCGAGCTCGGTGAAGATCTCGACGTAGCGCGGGCCGGTGGACAGCAGCTTGCTCGCGGTCGGGATCACCACGATGTCGGCGTCGGCGCCGCCGCACAGTTCGACGAACCGGGCGAGGATCGCGGGATCGTTCTCTTTCTCTTCCGCGCCGCCGATCGGGATGATCCAGCCGCGTTCTTCCCCGTCGGGGACTTTACTGGGGCACATCGATGTTCCTGGGATTGCTCAAGGAAAAGGGAAAAACCGGAAAAGGCGTGGCTGCCGCGCGCGCGGCGGCGGATGACACGGGGTCACTCGAACGGCCCGCGCCGCACGACCGCACCGTCGCGCACGTGCCACGCGCCCTGCGCCATCACCTCGGCGATCCCGCCGTCGGCGTCGAGCACGACCAGGTCGGCGTCGCCGCCGGCCGCGACCCGGCCCTTGCCCGGCAACCGCAGCAGCCGCGCGACGTTCGACGTGAAGGCCGGCAGCACGGCGTCGAGCGCATGCCCGCGCGCGAGCAGCGTGCGCAGCGCGTCAGCGAGCGCGCGCGAGGCGCCGACGTCCATCCGGCGCAGGCGGCCTTCCTCGTCGAAGGTCGGCAGGCAGCCGCCGGCGTCGGAACTGATCGTCAACCGCTCCGGCGGCGCGCCCGCGGCGCGGTAGTGCTCCCACGCGTCCTCGGCCGACCACGCGTCCTCGCCCTCCTCGACCGGGAACGCGGTGACGTCCACGGTGCAGCCGCGCCGCGCCAGCGCCAGCGCTTCCTCGAACAGCGCCTTGCGCCGGTTGACGTGGGTCGGATGGAACACGCGCGGCGGCAGCTCGGTGTCGTCCAGCGCACGCCGCACCAGTTCGAGCCCGCGCGCGCCGTCGCCGAGGTGCAGGTGCAGCACACCGGCCTTGCCGGTCATCAGCCCGGCGACGTGGCACTCGGACGCGATCCGCACGAACTCGTCGAACGTCGGCTGACTGGAGCGGTGGTCGCTGATCGCCAGTTCGCCGACGCCCAGCACCGGGTCGAGGTAGACGATGTCGCCGCGCACGCTGCCGGTCAGGGTCACCGGCGGGACGTGGTAGCCGCCGCACCAGCAGTGCGCGGCGAGACCCTGCTCGCGCAGCGCGTACGTGGACGCGAGCAGCTCGCCTGGGCTGCGCGCGAGGTCGTCGGTGCCCAGCACGCCGACTACGGTCGTCACCCCGGCCGCAGTGAACGCCGACAGCGGCACCGGCGGCACCCGGGTCGCGAACCCGCCCTCGCCGCCGCCGCCGGTGACGTGGGCGTGGGCGTCGATCAGGCCGGGGATCAGGCGTTTGCCGCCGAGGTCGATCGTCTCCAGCCCGGGGACCGACGGCGCAGGCGCGTCGGCCGCGCCGATCCACAGCACCCGTCCGGCGGCGACGAGGACCTGCCGCAGGCCGAGGTCTTCGGGCGCGAAGACGTGGGCGTTGCGCAGCAGGGTCGGAGGCGACAGGGATGCGGCGGAAGGGGTCGAGGCCATCCGCCATTTTAGCCGGTCGCGGCGGGTGGGCGTGGACCAAGGAAGCGTGAACCGCAGGCAGGTGCGGGTCGAGCGATCCCGGCAGGCCGCGGCCGCTCAGTCCGGTCGCCGGAAGCCGGCCCGCGCGCGTTCCGCTTGCTCGCGGAACGCGCAGCCCTCGGCGTGATCGTTGATCAGCCCCATCGCCTGCATGAAGGCGAAGACCGTGGTCGGCCCCACGAACGCCCAGCCGCGCTTCTTCAGGTCCCTGGACATCGCCACCGAGGCCGCGGAGGTGGTCTGCGACTGCGGGGCGGCCCGTTCGGCCTCCGTCGGCTCGTACCGCCAGACGTAGGCGGCCAGCGACCCCTCGCGCGCCACCAGTTCGCGCGCACGCTTCGCGTTGTCGATCGTCGCTTCGATCTTGCCGCGATGGCGCACGATCCCCGGGTCCTGCAGCAGACGCTCGACATCGCGTTCGCCGAAGCGCGCGACGCGCTCGATATCGAAATCGTGGAAGACGGCGCGGAAGCGCGGGCGCTTGGCGAGGATCGTCCGCCAGCTCAGTCCCGACTGGAAGCCTTCGAGGCACAGTTTCTCGAACAGGCGGCGATCGTCGTCGATCGGGAATCCCCATTCGTGATCGTGGTACGCGAGGAATTCCGGCGCGGCGGCGCACCAGCGACAGCGCGGTTTGCCGTCCGGTCCGGGGAGCGTGGCGCTCATCGCTCAGTCCTTCAGGAATGCGAGCCGGTCGTCGGTCCGGCTCGGCGCGATCTCGACGATCTCCGCATCGACCACGCCTTCGGCGACGAACGGGTCTTCGCGGAGACGCTGTTCCAGCGCATCGCGGGTCAGGCCGTGGGCCAGCACCGCACCGCCCGCGCCCGCGGACAGGCTGCCGGTGAGCAGGAACACGCCGTCCTCGAAGCCGCGGCGGATCCACGCATTGTGGCCGTCCATCCAGCGCGGCGCCTGCATCCGGTGGGCGGAAAACCTGGGGGTCACGACGAACATGCGGACAATCCTTCAGCCAGGGTGGGAAACGGGGCGGGACGCGTCCGCCGTCGCGGGACGCTGCGCCTGCAGCCACGCCGCGAGCGCATCGACTTCGCGGCGCAGGAACGCTTCGTCGCGGAACGCGTTCGCGAGCGCCGCCACGCCCTGGCTGCCGGCGAGGACGTGCAGGGCGTGCGCATCGGCGGCATCGGGATCGTGTCCCAGCGCGGCGAACTGCCGGGCCAGCCAGGTGCGGAACAGCGTGAACAGCGCGTTCGCATCGCCCTGCGCGACGTGGTCCAGCCGGGCCAGCTCGTTGCACAGCGTCCCGACCGGGCAGCCGAAACGCATGATTTTCGCCCGGTTGGCGATGAGCAGGTCGATGAAGCTGCGGATGCGCGCCTCCGGGTCGGCGCCCTCGCCTTCCCACGCCGCCAGCATCCCGCGCGTCCGATCCATGCGCAGCGCGATCACCGCCTGCAGGATCTCGTCCTTGGTCCGGAAGTGGTAGTAGAAATTGCCGCGGGAGATGTTCACCTGCGCCGCGATGTGCGCGAACGAGGTGGACTCGAATCCCTGTTCGTAGAAGAGCCGGTCGGCCACTTCGACGATCGTCTGGCGGGTGCTGGCGGGAGGCATGGGGGACGGCAGCTAGGACAGTTGACCCAGACAGGCTAGGTCAATTGTCCTATCGCCGTCAAGGACGACTTCCCGAGGGCATCGCCTCGCGGTCATGCCGGTGTTGCAGGAAGCCTCGACGCGCCGTCATCCCGAACCCGGCGTCAAGGTATGTCTGCACAGACGAAGACCCGACGCCTCGGGTGGACTCGGCACATCGACAGTCCGTTCGCGCTTGCCCGGAAGATTCCGCTGCGAAACGTTCTGGACCGCCGAATTCGGCGCGAAAGCGCGTCGAATTCGCGAAAGCACGGATTGTCGGACAGGTTGTCCGGGCTTCACGGGCTGCGCCCCTCCCCGCATCGCGCGCGGAGAGGGGCGACCCCTCATGCGATCAACCGCAATTCGGCCAGCAACCGGTATCGGGTTGGCCAGGGTTGGGCAGGTCCGGACGCGTTTCCGGCTGGGCGGTGTCGATCTGCGGCGGGCCCGACGCCATCCCCTCGTACTCCATGTAGTTCGGATCGATGAGGATGATCGTGCCCTTGCGGTCCTCGAGGTCCTTGGGATCGATCTCGATCGGACTCCAGCCGAACACGGTCAACTGCGTCGCGTTGTGGACACGTTCCCAGGCCTTGAACTGCTCGTCGGTCGGCTCGCCGTTGCCGGGATCGGCGTCCGGATTGGAGAAGCCGGAGGTCTTCGGCTTGCCGTCGGGCCCTCTGCGATCGTAGCTGCCGTCCGTTTTGATCAGGACCGTATCGCCGGTTTCGAGCTTCACGAACGTGTCGCCGTTCTTGAACTTTTCGTACTCCACCACCTTCGGCCCTTCTTCCGGCGGCGGCGCTCCGCCATCGTCGCCCTCGCTGATCCAGCTCACCCTGACCCCGCCGACCCGACGCTCCGGCATCTTGGTGTCCTCGTTGAATCCGCGCACGAGCGTGAACCCTTCGGACTCGATCGAAATGCCGAAGTCCGCGACCTGGGTCGGGTCCAGCCCGAGGTGTTTCACCGCATCCGCGCGGCCCTTGATCGGGAATGCGGCGAGCGGCGAATCCGGCATGTTCATGCCGAGGCTTTCGAGCGTTTTCTGCAGATCGGGCGGACGCACCACCATCTGGCCCACGCCGAATTCGAAGGTGGGCAGCGATTGCGCGCCGATCATCTCGACCATGAGCCGCAGCGGCGGGCGGCTGGCCGGATCGTGCGGGTCGAAGCCGGCGACCACTTCATCGGCGTCGCTGACGCCATCGCCGTCGGAATCGACGACGTTCCATGCGTAGTAGCAGGCCGACACGTCGCACATGCGGATGTGGCGAAGCTGCGGTTCTTCGGCACGCACGGGGGTTGCGGCGCAGGTCAACGCGACCACCGTCGCGATCGCCGAGGCGAGAGTCACACTCTTCATAAATCTCCTTTGCATTGTCACCAAGTCGGGGAATCACCCCTTGCACCGATGCGGCGCACCGGCAGGACGATCCAACGCCGAATCGGCGATGCGCAGGTCAATGCGACGCGTGTGCGGACCTGCATTGAATTTCCTCGCATGCATCGTGATTCGACCTGTCCCGGCAGGTCGTCTTCCTGCGTTCTTGCAATGTGCGCTGGCGGGGCCGGCATCCGTCAGCGTCGCCCCCGTTGTCGATCTTTCCCATGCGCCAGCATCCTGTACGCACTGCGCTCCGCCAGATACGAAAAAGCCCCCTTGCGGGGGCCCTTGCGTAGCGGAGAGCGTGGGATTCACTCGGGCCCTCCATGGCCCTCGCCCTCCGGGCGGCTGCGCCGTGCACATCGGCAATCCTGCCGATGTGTCGAACCGAGCGCGTTCGTCCACGCACTGCGCTCCGCCAGATACGCAAAAGCCCCCTTGCGGGGGCCCTTGCGTAGCGGAGAGAGTGGGATTCACTCGGGCCCTCCATGGCCCTCGCCCTCCGGGCGGCTGCGCCGTGCACATCGGCAATCCTGCCGATGTGTCGAACCGAGTGCGTTCGTCCACGCACTGCACTCCGCCAGACACGCAAAAGCCCCCTTGCGGGGGCCCTTGCGTATCTGGCGGAGAGAGTGGGATTCACTCGGGCCCTCCATGGCCCTCGCCCTTCGGGCGGCTGCGCCGTGCACATCGGCAATCCTGCCGATGTGTCGAACCGAGCGCGTTCGTCCACGCACTACGCTCCGCCAGACACGCAAAAGCCCCCTTGCGGGGGCCCTTGCGTATCTGGCGGAGAGAGTGGGATTCGAACCCACGGTGGGCGTAAACCCACGGCAGTTTTCAAGACTGCTGCCTTAAACCGCTCGGCCATCTCTCCGTTGTCTGAAGTCTCAACCCCCGTCATCCCGAACCCGGTTTCATCGGATGAGGGATGCGCTTTTCCCGACGCGATGGTCGTCCGGAAACCAGATCCCCCGCCCGTGCCTCGGGATGGCATCGGAAGCGGCGTCGAGGCATCGAGGCGCGCGGACGCGCTCCTGCGCTGCCCTCACGCCGGTTCGGCGATTCTAGCGTCCTTTTCCTTGTCCTTCGGCGCGGCCATGCCGCCGGGGCAGTTGCGGCATTGCAGGCGCGAGGATTCGAGCAGCGGCGGCATCTGTTCGGCAAGGTGGTCGATGAACATGCGCACCGCCGGCAGCAGGCCGCGGCGGGAGGCGAAGACGGCGTGGCAGATGCCCATCGGCAGGCGCCAGGACGGCAGCACGACTTCCAGTTCGCGGTTGCGGACGGCGTCGGCGCAGATGGTTTCGGGAATCAGGGTGATGCCGAGGCCCTGCTTGGCCAGCGCCATCAGCATCGGGAAGTCGAAGCCGGCGATGCGCGGCTTGAGTTCGATGCGGCGGACTTCGCCGTCCTCGCCCTGGAGCTCCCAGCGCTGGCGGGCTTCTTCCTCGCTCATGCTGAGCGTGGTGTGGGCGGCGAGGTCCTCGGGTTCGCGCGGGCGGCCGGCGCGGTCGAGGTAGCCGGGGCTCGCCACCAGCAGCTCCTGGATCTGGCCGAAGCTGCGCATCACCAGGCTGCCGTCGTCGTCGAGCTTGGCGCGGACGCGGATGGCGACGTCGAAGCCTTCGTTGATCACATCCACCCGGCGGTTGCTGACGTGCATCTGCACGCGGACCTTCGGGTAGCGGGCGAGGAAATCGGGGAGCAACTGCGGCATGAGCTGCTGGGCGATGCCGACCGGCACGCTCACGCGCACGAGGCCGCGCGGTTCGGCGCTGAGGCGGTCGACGACTTCGCGCGCGGCGCCGGCTTCGGCCAGCATCGCCTGGGCGTGGCGGTAGACGCTCTGGCCGACGTCGGTGACCGCGAAGCGGCGGGTCGAACGCTGCAGCAGGCGCGCGCCGAGGTCGGTTTCGAGCTGGCTGATGCGGCGGCTCAGGCGCGATTTCGGAATGCCCAGCGCGCGTTCGGCGGCGGCGAATCCGGAGTGCTCGACCACCATCGCGAAGTAGTAGAGATCGTTGAGGTCGTTCACGGCGAGGCCTCCGGCGAACTTTCTGTATATGGAACGATGCGCGCGATTGAAGCAGGTTTATCGCACTCATGCAATGCCGGAGGCGGCATCTGGCCGCCCGGGGGCGCTTTTCCCGGTTGAACGACCGTCACCCCCGGCGCCCCACCGGAGAGTCCGCATGGCCAGCGAGATCACCCAACTGCTGCGGCGGCACCACGCCGGCGACCGCGAGGCGTTCGATCGCATGGTGCCGATGGTCTACGACCGGCTGCGCGCGATCGCCCACCGCCAGCTCGGCGCGCAGGGACGGCGCGGGCCGCTGCTCGACACCACCAGCCTGGTCCAGGAGACCTACCTGCGGCTGGTCGGCGAACACGACGTGGACTGGCGCGACCGCGGGCACTTCTTCGCGGTCTGCGCCCGGGCCATGCGCCGGGTGCTGGTGGACGACGCCCGCCGCCGGCTGGCGGCCAAGCGCGGCGGCGACTGGGTCGAGGTGCCGCTGGACACCCGCATCCCCGCGGCCGACAGCGCGCCGGAGCGCCTGCTCGCGATCGACGAGGCGCTGTCGCGGCTGGCGGTGTTCAATCCGCGGCTGGCCCAGCTCGTGGAATGCCGCTACTTCGCCGGGATGACCGAGGACGAGACCGCCGAGGCCATGGACACGTCGTTGCGCACCGTGCAGCGCGACTGGATGCGCGCCCGCGCCTGGCTGCTGAAGTTCCTCGAAAGCCCGTGACCGGGGCGGCCGGCTCCCGCGAGGCGCAGGCGCGACTCGACGCCCTGCTGGCGCGGGCGCTGACCCTGGAAGGTGCGGCCCGGCAGGCCTTCGTCGACGGCCTCGACGGGGACGATGCGTCGCAGGCGCCGGACCTGCGCGCGCTGCTGGCGCTGGCCGAGGACGAGGACGCGCTGGCGGCGCCGGAAGGCAGCGCACGCTGGCGCGCGCTGTTCGACGCCGCGCCGCCGGACGGCGTCCCGCCCCTGCCCGGCCCGATCGGTCCGTGGCGGCCGCTGCGCCGGCTCGGCGACGGCGGCATGGGCACGGTCTGGCTGGTCGAACGCGAGGTCGGACACGAGGCCGACGGGTTCCGCCAGACCGGTGCGCTGAAGCTGCTGCGGCCGGGCGCGGATTCGGACGGCTTCCTCCGCCGTTTCGCCGAAGAGCGCAGGATCCTCGCCTCCCTGCACCACCCCGGCATCGCCGGGCTGCTGGATGGCGGGCGCGCCGAGGACGGCCGGCCGTGGCTGGTGATGGAGTACGTCCAGGGCGCGCCGATCGATCGCGCCTGCGACACGCGCCGGCTCGACGTGCCGGCGCGCGTCGCCCTGTTCCGCCGGGTCGCCGAAGCGGTGGCGACCGCGCACCGCAACCTGATCGCGCATCGCGACCTCAAGCCCGGCAACATTCTCGTCGGTGACGACGGCGCGCCGCGGCTGCTGGATTTCGGCATCGCCAAGGCGCTCGACGGCCCCGGCGCCGAAGGCGCGCCGACCGCCACCCATCTGCGCGCGTTCACGCCGGACTACGCGGCACCGGAACAGGTGCTGGGGCAGCCGACCTCGACCGCGACCGATGTCTACCAGCTCGGCCTGCTGCTGTACGAACTGCTCTGCGGCCGGCGCGCGCAGCAGGCCACGGGCGCCTCGCCGCATGCGCTGGAACAGGCGGTCTGCGTGACCGAGCCGCCGCCGCCCAGCGCGCGCGCCGGCGACGACCGCGCGGCCGCGGACGCGATCGCCGCCGCGCGCTCGACCACGCCCGCCGGCCTGCGCCGGGCGCTGCGCGGCGACCTCGACAACATCGTGCTCAAGGCGCTGCGCAAGACGCCGGAGCGGCGCTACGCCTCGGTCGCGGCCATGATCGAGGACCTCGACCGCTGGCGCGACGGCCGCACGGTGCGCGCGCGGCCCGAAACCTGGGCCTACCGCAGCGGCAAGTTCCTGCGCCGGCATGCCTGGGCGACGGCGGCGGTCGTCGCGGTATTCGCCTCGACCGTGGCATACGCGGTCGTCGCGACCCGGCAGGCCGAGGCGCTGGCGCGCGAACGCGACCGCGCGCAGGCCGAGGCCGCGAAAGCGCGGCAATCGCTGGCGCTGATCCGCCGGCTGTTCGAGGGCGCGTCGCCCGACAGCGGCGGCGGGCGCGAACTCACCGCCCGGCAACTGCTGGACGACGGCTGGCCGTGGATCGAGCGCGAACTCGACGGCCAGCCGGCGCTGCAGGCGGAGATGTACGACACCGTCAGCGGCATCTACCGCAAGCTCGGCGACTTCGATCGCGCGCAGACGCTGGCCGATCGCGCGCTCGCCGCCGCGCGCGCGGACGCGGACCCGCGCGGGCTGGCGCGCGCGCTGCGCGGACGCGGACGCGTGGCCTTCGACCGCGGCGACGATGCGCAGGCCACGACGCTGCTCGACGAGGCGCTGGTCCGTTTCCGCGCGCTGGACGGCGGGGACGCGATCGAGGTCGCGACGACGCTGCAGGACCTCGGCCGGCTGCACGACCGTCGGCGCGAGAGCGAAGCGGCGCAGGCCGCGTTCCGCGATGCGCTGGCGATCCGCCGCAAGCGCCTGGGCGAGGACGATCCGGCGATCGCCGAAACCCTGCAGGGCCTCGGCATGAGCCTGCGTCGCGACGGCGACTACGCCGGCGCCGAGCCGCTGCTGGCGCAGGCGCTGAGCCTGCGCCGACAGCGGCTGCCGGCGCGGCATCCGGACATCGCCTACACCCTGGTGGACCTCGCCCAGGTGCGCAACGACCTCGGCGACTACGCGTCGGCCGAAGCGCTGTATCGCGAGGCGCTGGCGACGATGGAAGACACCCTCGGCCCCGACCACCCGAACGTCGCGCTGACCCTGGTCACGCTGTCGCGGGTGCTGAAGACCCATCGCGACTACGACGACGCCCGCACCCTGCTGCAGCGCGCGCTGGCGATCCGGCGCAAGGTCTACGGCGAACGCCATCCCAACGTGGCGATCACGTTGAACGACCTCGGCCGCCTCGAACTGGAGGCCGGCCGGCTGGCCGCGGCCGAAGCGCATTTCCGCAGGGCGCTGGCGCTGTACCCGGTCGATCACGCCTGGCGCGAGACCACCGTGTTCAACCTAGGCGAACTGGCCGAACGCCGCGGCGACGATGCGGAGGCCGCCGCCCGCTACCGCGAATCGCTGGCGGCGCTGCGGGCGCATCGCGGCGACGACCACGACCGCATCGGCATGCGCCTGGGCCGGCTCGGCGGCGTGCTGTATCGACAGGGACGGTTCGACGAAGCCGAACGCACGCTGCGCGAGGCGCTGGCGATCTACCGTCAGCGCCTGCCCGCCGGACACGAGCGGCTGGCGAACCTGCTGCTGCCGCTCGGCCGCCTGCTGGTCGATCGCGATCGCGATGCCGAAGCGCTGCCGCTGCTGCGCGAAGCCTGGCAGGTGCGCCACGACGCCTTCGGCGACGCCGACCCGCGCACGGTCGAGGCGGCGCAGGCCCTGGCGCGCGTGCGCGAACCGCGCGCCTGATCGCCGCGTCCTTACCTGCAGTCGCCCTTCACCGTCACCCGCACGCGGCGCAGGTTGTTCGCTTCGTCCGATTCGGCGTTGGCGGCGGCGGCGTCGGCCTGCACGTACAGCATCCACGTGCCGGGCCCCAGGGTCAGATGGCCGCTGCTGGTCGCGGTCGCGCCGGCGGCCAGCGGCGGCAGCGGCGTCGACGCCAGCACGGCGCCGGTGGGCGCATCGCGGAACACGCGGTTGACCGTCGCGAGCGAGGCGATCGGGCCGGCATTCGCCGTGCCGTAGGCATGCCGGAACGTGCACAGGCCGCCTTTGCGCTTCATCGCCTCGCCCTCGGCAAGCACGGCATGGGTGCCCCAGGGAATCGCGTGTTGGCCGATCCGTAAACCGGCGGCGGTCAACGCCAGATCGCGCAGCGGCAGCAGCAGTACCTTGGCCTGGTTGCCGTCGTCCGGATCGGGACGCGTGGGGTCGTTCTGCGGATGCGGCGACGAGACCAGATCGCCGCCGGCGCTCTGGGCGAACGAGAGCGGCGACGACAGCGCGCAGAGGACGGCGAGGACGGCGAGGACGGCGAGCGTCGCACCACGGCGCGCGGGCAACGGGACGGGACGAGTCATGGGCAGGGCTCCATCGGGAAAGGGGGACGGGCGGGAGCGCTGCGTCCTGCAGACCGTCGCGAAACGGCGGCGAATCCCGCCACCCGTCGCCGCAATCCGTCGTTTCCTGCTTTCCACAACGTCGTCGGCGACGGTGCCCGGCCCGCGAAAACTGAACGCAGTCCGCAGCGCAGCACCCGGTTCGACACAGGGTGGCGGGATCCGCCGCCGTTCCGCGACGACATGGATCATGCGGCCGCTCCGCGCCGCATCCACCCCTGCAGGAGTCCGCCATGTCCCGCTGTCCCTCGTTCGTTTTCGCCGTCCTCTCCCTGTGCGCGATCGCCGGCGGCGCACGGGCGCTCGAACCCTCGAAGGGCGTGTATCGCATTCCCTTCGCCGACGGCACGAAGGTGCGCGTCGGCAACGACCACATCGACCACTCGCCGCCCGGCCGCATCGACATGAACGGCACCGGCGGCGGCCCCTACCGCATCGTCGCCGCGGCCGACGGCATCGTCCGCAAGGTCGTCGACGGCTTCGATCGGCGACTGGATTGCAAGGGCAAGCCGATCAGCGAGCAGAAGAACAACTACGTCTGGATCGAACACCCGAACGGCGAGTGGACCAAGTACACCCACATGCAGAAGGGCTCGTCCAGCGGCAAGGCCGGTCTGCGCGAGGGCCGGTTCGTGAAGGCCGGTACGTACCTGGGCGATCAGGGCGAAGTCGGCTGCGCCTCCGGGCCGCACCTGCACTTCGAGGTCGGCGTGCCCAGGGACGCCAACGGTTTCACCGAGACCGGCGGCTTCCTCACCGACAACGACGGCAGCAAGCGCAATCGCATCCCGCGCGTCTGCGGCATCGCTGGCGGGCGCTACGTCAGCGGCGCCACCCACACCGCGCGCAGCGTGCCCGGCGCGGTCTCGCCCGGTTCCCGCGAATACGCGCGCCACGGCGTCCCGGCCCGCGACTACCAGTGCCTAGTCGACCAGGCCGCGATCGCCGGCTACGCGCCGGAATGGCTCGATGCGTTCTCCGCCGACGGCGGCGTGCGCTTCAACGTGGTGTTCCGCCCGGCCGGCGGCGTCGCCTGGCAGGCGGTCCACGGCCTGACCGCGGCGCAGTACCAGCAACGCTTCGACGCCTTCACCCGCGACGGCTTCCGCCCGGTGCTGGCGGAAAGCTATCGCGACGACGGCGACACCCGCTACGCGGCGATCTTCCGCAAGACCGGCGGCCCCGCGTTCCGCGCCTACCACGGCCTGTCCGCGTCGGAACACCAGCAGCGCATGGACCAGTGGAGCGCGCAGGGATTCCGTCCGCGCACGATGGCGGTGACCGCCAGCGGCGGCCAGCCGCGCTACACCGTGCTGTACGAACAGGCCGGCGGCGGCAAATGGGTCGCGAAATCGCGGCTGACGCCGGACGAATACCAACGCCTGTTCGACACCGAAGGCGCGGCCGGCCGGCGGCCGGTGTACCTCAACGCCTACGGCCTCGACGGCCGGATCTACTACTCGGCGATCTTCAGCGCCACGCCCGCGGGCGCGATCCAGGCCCGGCACGGCCTGAGCGGCGCGCAGTACCAGGACGCGTGGAAAAGCGCGACCGACGCCGGCTATCTCACCCGCGTGGTCACCGGCTATGCCGCCGGCGGACAGCCCCGCTACGCCGCCGTCTGGCGCAAATGACGCATGACGCGGCGACGAACGGGCCGTCACCGTTCCGCGGCCCAGCGCCACGCAATCCAGGCAATCCACGCCATCCACGTTCATCCCACCCCGAAAAGGAGTTTCCGTCATGTCCACGCTTCCCGCCCGGCTCGATCCCGAATCGCCCTGCGCCCGGCATCGGCGGCGATCGCAGCCTGCCGCCCGCACGCTGCGTCACGTCGTCGCGCGGATCGCCGCTCTGGTTGTCTCGCTCGTCATCGCGCTGCCGGCCTTCGCCGCCGACTGGGCCGCGCGCCACGGCCTCACTTCCGCGCAGTACCAGAGCGCCTTCGACGACTACGCCCGCAAGGGCTACCGGCTGGTCTCCATCAGCGGCTACGACGACCGCGGCCAGGCCCGCTTCGCCGCGCTGTGGAAGAAGCAGGCGGGCCCCGGTTGGGCGGCCCGGCACGGCCTTACCCCGGCGCAATACCAGGCCGCGTTCGACGACTTTGCGCGCCAGGGCTATCGCCTGACCTGGGTGAACGGCTACGCCGTCGGCGACAAGCCCTATTACGCCGCCATCTGGACCAGGACCGGCGGCCCGGCATGGGCCGCGCGCCACGGACTCACCGCGGCGCAATACCAGGCCGCGTTCGACGAGATGGCCGGCAAGGGCTACGCGCCGACCCACGTCAGCGCCTTCGGGATCGGCGGCTCGGCACGGTTCGCCGCGATCTTCGAGAAGGGCGCGCCGCCCACCGTCGCCCGCCATGGCCTCAGCGCCGCGCAGTACCAGAGCGCGTTCGATCAGTACGTCCGCGACGGCTATCGCCTGAAGGCGGTCAGCGGTTATCGCGACGGCAACGCCGACCGCTATGCCGCGCTGTGGGTGAAGACCGGTGGCCCGCAGTGGTCGGCGCGGCACGGCATCCCCGCCGCGCACTACCAGAGCGTGTTCGACAACTATCGGTACGCAAGCTGGGAGCCCGACTACATCGAGGCCTTCAACGGCGTCGGCGGGGTGCGCTTCAACGGCATCTGGGACAACACCGCCTTCCGCGCCGGGGACCTGAAGCTGATCGACGACAAGGTCCGCGGCTACATGCAGGCGCACGCGATCCCGGGCATGTCGGTGGCGATCATGCGCAACGGCCGCCTGGTGTTCGCTTCCGGCTACGGCGTCGCCGACAAGGACAGCGGCGAGCCGGTCGGGCCGATGCACCGGTTCCGCCAGGCCAGCGTCTCCAAGCTGCTGACCCGCTCGGCCGTGCTCAAGCTGATCGCCGACACCGGCCTGCAGAGCGACAGCCACGTCTTCGGCGCGAACAGCGAACTCGGCGCGACCTACGCCACCCCGGCGAACAATCCGAAGATCGTCGACATCACCGTCCAGCACCTGATCGACCACCGTGGCGGCTTCGTCAACGTGAACAAGGACGGCGACAAGAGCGACCCGATGTTCGCCTACACCGGCACCACCCACAAAGGCCTGATCGAGTGGGCGCTGGCGAACTATCCGCTGGGCTACGACCCGGGCACGGTGAAGTACGACCCCGACAACGACCCGAAAACCGACAACATGTACTCCAACTTCGGGTACTGCCTGCTCGGCCGGGTGATCGAGAAGCGCAGCGGCAAGTCCTACGAGGCCTACGTTCGCGACGCGCTGCTCAAGCCCGCGGGCGCCGGCGACGTGGTGATCGGCGGCGACACGCTGGCCGACCGCAAGCCCGGCGAAGTCGTGTACTACGGCGGCGGCGCCTATTCCAGCGTGAAGCCGACCCGCTTCGACTCGCACGGCGGCTGGATCGCGCGGCCGATGGACCTGCTGCGCTTCGTGAAATACGAGACCTACCTCGGCAACGGCTACGGCCACTACGGCGAGATGAGCGGCACCATGTCGGTCCTGCGCCGGCGCAGCGACGGCTTCGCCTTCGCCGCGGCGGTCAACAGCAACGACGGCAGCACCGGCGACATGAACGCCATGCTGACCGAGATCGTCGACGGCGTGACGCAGTGGCCGGCGGGCGACCTGTTCTGATCGCGGCACCGCGACCGCGAGCAGCGCATCGGCGGGCCTTCACGGCCCGTCGGTGCGGTTCAGGCTCCCGGGCCCGCCACATCCTCGACGATCGTCCCCTGGTGGAACACGATCGTCCAGTCCTGGCCCGCACGCCGCCAGAGCGTGGAACGCCGGGTGACGCGAACGCCCTGGGCCAGCGTGTAGGTCAGCAGGTAGAGATCGTCGGCCAGCCGCTGGCAGCAGAAGTCGGACGTCTCCCACGGGTCGTCGTGCGGCGTCGCGCACCGGGCGACCAGCGTGTCGATCACGAAGGCGCGGGAGTAGCGACGTCCGGACGCGCCGACCTCCCAGAACCCGGGATCGGTCATGCGCTCGAAGTCGGCGCGGGCGGTGCCGAATTCGGGGCGATGGAAGATCGGCTCGCGCGCGACCAGTTCGGCTTCGATCGCGCGCAGCTCCGGCGGCGTGATGCGCTCGGGTTCCATCGGCGTCGTCCCGAAGCCGGGCTCAGGCGATCCTGTCGGCGCCGCCCATGTAGGGCCGCAGCGCCTCGGGCACGGTGATCGAGCCGTCGGCGTTCTGGTAGTTCTCCATCACCGCGATCAGCGCGCGGCCGACGGCGACGCCGGAGCCGTTGAGGGTGTGGACGAGCTCGGGCTTGCCGGTCGCCGGATTGCGCCAGCGCGCCTGCATCCGCCGCGCCTGGAAATCGCCGCAGTTCGAGCAGGACGAGATCTCGCGGTACATCCCCTGCGACGGCAGCCAGACCTCGAGGTCGTAGGTCTTGCGCGCCGAGAAGCCCATGTCGCCGGTGCACAGCAGCATCTTGCGGTACGGCAGGCCGAGCTTCTCCAGCACGGTCTCGGCGCAGCGGGTCATGCGCTCGTGCTCGGCGTCGCTCTCCTCCGGCTTCGCGATCGAGACCAGCTCGACCTTCTCGAACTGGTGCTGGCGGATCATGCCGCGGGTGTCGCGCCCGGCGCTGCCGGCCTCGGCGCGGAAGCACATCGAATGCGCGGTCATGCGCATCGGCAGGCGCTCGGCGTCGACGATCTCGTCGCGGACGATGTTGGTCAGCGGGACTTCGCTGGTGGGGATGAGGTAGTACTGACGGAGGCTGGCCTGATAGCTAGCCAACGCAGACCAAAACCCATCGAACTCTGCCTTGGCTGCAAGCGCCATTTCATAAGTATCAGCGCCAGCCCCAGCCTCAGCTTTGAGCTCATCAATTCTCGAATTGAGGATACTTGAAGCAAGAATTACTTCCGCCGACTCCTTTGTCGGCCCTCTCTTGAATTCATCTATTTCCGAATCGAAAGCTTCATAAGTAGCGAACAAGTCATCTCCGAACTTCGGCAACTGCCCGGTGCCGCGCATGGAGTCGGCGTTGACCAGCAGCGGCACGTTGGTTTCCTCGTAGCCGTGGGCCTCGCTGGTGTGCAGGTCGAGCATGAACTGCGCCAGCGCGCGGTGCAGGCGGGCGAGCTGGCCGCGCAGCACGGTGAAGCGCGCGCCGCTGAGCTTGGCCGCGGTCTCGCCGTCCAGCCAGCCGTGGCGGGCGCCGAGTTCGACATGGTCCTTCGGCGAGAAGCCTTCGGGACCGAAATCGCGCGGCGTACCCCATTTGTGTTGTTCGACGTTGCCGTGCTCGTCCATGCCCAGCGGCACCGACTCGTCCGGCAGGTTCGGGAGGCCGGCGGCGATCGCCTCCAGCTTCGCCAGCACCGCAGCGAGGTCGTGTTCGCACTGCTTCAGTTCGTCGCCGAACGCCGCCACCTCGGCCATCACCGCCGACACGTCCTCGCCCTTCGCCTTGAGCATGCCGATCTGCTTGCTCTTGGTGTTGCGCAGGTTCTGCAGCTCCTGGGTCCGGGTCTGGATGCGTTTGCGCTCGGATTCCAGCATCACCAGTTCGGCGACATCGAGGTCGTGGCCACGGGTCGCCTTGAGGCGGGCGGCCAGGTCGGCGGGCTGTTGGCGCAGCAGGGCGGGATCGAGCATGTCGGGGGCGTGGTGCGGTGAGGGAAACCGGGATTATCGCCCGAATCCGCCGGGCGCACCGCGGTTCAGCCGGCGCAGGGCGTGGCCGCGGAAAGCGTGTGCCACAATCCGGGCTCCCCCGCGACCGACTTCCTCCGCATGCCGACCGCCGGATCCGCTTCGCCGCAGGGCCCCACGCCGGGCCCTCGCCTCGGCCTTTCGCGCCGCGCCTGGCTGATCGCCGCCGGCGGCTTCGGCATCGGCCTGCTGCTGTTCCTGCTGCTGTGGCTGAGCACCCGCAACGACGGCGACTTCTATCGCGCGCCGGATCGCCCCGACGGTGCGGAGGGCCAGGTGTTCGAGCCCCTGCCCGCGCCGCAGCCCGACGCTGCGCACAGCGCCAGCGGCCTGACCGAGGCCGCCGAGGAGGCCCTGCGCAACCCGCGACCCGCCCCGGCCCCGCCGCCGGTGGCCCAGCAAGCCCCGCAGACGACGGCCCCGCCGCCCGCCGCCGTGGCCGACGCTCCGCGCCCGGCGGACGCGCTGGCCCCGGGCGACAAGCCGGTGCCGATCTCCCGACCTGCGCCCAGCTATCCGCCAGACGCCCTGCGCAACGGCGAGACCGGCACCGCGGTGGTCCGCATCGACGTCGGCGCCGACGGCGAGCCGGTCGAAGTCAGCCTGGTCACCCGCACCGGCTCGCGCAGCCTCGACCGCGCCGCCCTCAACGCGGCCCGCCGCTGGAAGTTCCGCCCCGCCCAGCGCAACGGCCAGCCCGTGCCGGGCACGGTGGAAGCGCCGATCACGTTTTCGCTGGATCGGTGATCCGCGTCCCAAGGCGCCCGCACCGGTAGAGCGGCCTTCAGGCCGCTGTGCTTCACCAGGAAACCGACACGAGCCCGCCGGTGCTCGTGTCGTCTCGAAACGGCAGCGGCCTGGTGTTCAACTGCCGAATGGCTGATCAGGCCGGTCTACCGAACAGGTCGGGGAAGCGTCAGGCGAACGGGTCCCATCCGCACCACCAGTGCGGGTACTCCCACGGGCTCGACACGAGCCCCGCACGCAGCGGGTTCTCGACCAGGTACCGCGCATGGCGCTGCACGGCCTCATCGTGGCGCAGCGCGTGATCGAAATAGCCGGCCTGCCAGAACGGCGCAGCGCCTCCGTACCGTGTCCCGATTGCGCGCGCGGATCGCCCTTTCAGCAGCGCCACAGCCTCGGGCAATGTGCCCGCATGCAGCGAGAACAACCAATGCAGATGGTCCGGCATCGCGATCCAGGCGATGTTGGCGATGCGTGCGTCGTCCTGCAACCGCTGCAATTCCTGCGCGAGGCATGCGACGCTGATCGCGTCAACGAATCGCTGTGCCCTGCGATGACAGATCGTCGTCACCGAATAGATGCGACCGATCTCCGAAGACCTGCCGCGCGCGAGCCGTGGACTGGACATGCGGCATGGTCGCCGGTCCACGCATGTGGCGGCATCGGACAAGTCCGGGATCGTCGTCGGAAATCGGCCCGAACCCACCAGTACCACCGACCCGCTTGGTAGAGCGGCCTTCAGGCCGCTGTTCTTGAGCGTGGAATCAACGGCAGCGGCCTGAAGGCCGCTCTACCAACCTTCCGGGAATCCGGCGAAACCCTCGGAAAATCAGCCGTCGCGGAGCGTGAAGCCGGCGCTGCGGGCGAGGTCGTCGAAGCCGGGGAAGGAGGTCGCGACGTTGGCGATGTCGCCGATCGCGAAGCTGCCGCTGCAGCGCTGGCCGGCGATGGCCGAGGCCATGGCGATGCGGTGGTCGCCGAGGCTGTCGATGACGACGGGCGTCGCGGGATCGACCACGAACGCGGGGACGGCATCGCCCTGTCCGCGGCCGTGGATCGTCGCGCCGTCCGCGACTTCGTCCACGCGCACGCCCAGCGCGCGCAGCGCGGCGGACATCGCGGCGAGGCGGTCGGACTCCTTCACCCGCAGCTCCGCGGCGCCGGCGATGCGGGTTTCGCCTTCGGCGCAGGCGGCGGCGACGAACAGCGCCGGGAACTCGTCGATCATGTCCGGCACGATCGCCTCCGGCACGGCGATGCCGCGCAGCGGCGCGGCACGCACGCGCAGGTCGGCGACGGCTTCGCCGCCGGCCTTCGTGGCGTTCGTTTCCTCGATGTCGGCGCCCATCATCCGCAGCGCCTCCAGCAGGCCGGTGCGGCGCGGGTTCATGCCGACCGCTTCGAGCACGAGGTCAGAACCGGGGATCACGCTGGCGGCGACGAGGAAGAACGCCGCGGACGAGAAATCCGCCGGCACGTGGACGTCGGTCGCGCGCAGCGCATGCGCGTTGCCCGCGCCGCCGCGCACGCGCGCGACGCCGGGCTCGAACTAGATCGGCCAACCGAACGCGGTCAGCATGCGCTCGGTGTAGTCGCGGGTCGGGTGCGGCTCGCGGACGATGGTGTCGCCCTCGGCGTACAGCCCGGCCAGCAGCAGCGCCGACTTCACCTGCGCGCTGGCGACCGGCAGCGTGTAGTCGATGCCGCGCAGCGCGCGGCCGCCGCGGATGCGCAGCGGCGGCAGGCCGCCGTCCCCGCTGTCGATAGCCGCGCCCATCGTCGACAGCGGATCGATCACGCGCCGCATGGGCCGCTTCGACAGCGAGGCGTCGCCGACCAGCGTGCTGTCGAACGCCTGCCCCGCCAGCACGCCGGCGAGCAGTCGCATGCCGGTGCCGGCGTTGCCGCAGTCCAGCGCCTCGGCGCTGGCGCGCAGGCCATGCAGGCCGACGCCGTGGACGATGCGCGACTGCGGCGACGGCGCCTCGATCTTCACGCCCAGGCGCTGGAACACCGCCGCGGTGGCGCGGGTGTCCTCGCCTTCGAGGAAGCCGTCGATGCGCGACACGCCTTCGGCCAGCGAGGCGAGCATGATCGCGCGATGCGACACCGACTTGTCGCCGGGTACGCGCAGGCGCCCGGTCAGCGGCCGGCCGGGGCCGACGATCCAGTCCTTGCGTGCGCCGCCGCTCATGCCAGCACCTCGTCGAGGCCGGCGAGGAGCCGGCGGTTCTCGTCGGCGTCGCCGACGGTGATGCGCAGGCAGTGGCCGAGCCCGTAGCCGCCCATGGGCCGCAGCACGATGCCGCGGTCGATCAGCGCGGCGTCGATCGCGGCGACCTGCGCCTCGTCGCCAGGCGCAGCGAAGCGCACCAGCAGGAAATTGGTTTGCGACGGGAACACCGTCAGCCCGCGTGCGCGCAGCGCGTCCGTGAGCGCCGCGCGCTGCTCGCGGGTGCGCGCCACCGCCCACGCGAGGTGTTCCTCGTCGGCGAGCGCGGCCTCGGCCGCGGCCAGCCCCGGCGTGTTGACGTTGAAGCTCTCGCGCACGCGCTCCATCACCGCGATCAGGCCGGGATGGCCGATGGCGTAGCCCACGCGCAGCCCCGCGAGCGCGTAGGCCTTGCTGAAGGTGCGGGTGACAACGAGGTTGGGATGCGACGACACGAAGCCGAGCGCCGATGCCCATTCGGGCGCGTCGACGAACTCGGCATAGGCCTCGTCCACGACCACGATCACGTCCTCGGGGACCTTCGCCAGGAACGCGGCGAACGCCTCGGCGCCGAACCAGGTGCCGGTGGGGTTGTTCGGATTCGCGAGGTACACCAGCCGCGTCGAGGGCGCGATCGCCGCTGCGATCGCATCGAGGTCGTGGCCGCGCGGCATCGCGTGGCCATCGGGATGGCACGGCGCGACCCGCAGCGCCGCACCCGCGGCCTGCGCGGCGATCGCGTAGACCGCGAATCCGTGCTGCGATGCGACCACGTCGGCGTCCGGGCCGGCGAACACCTGCGCGAACTGCATCAGCAACTCGTGCGAGCCGTTGCCGAGCAGGATCGACGCCGGATCGACGCCGTGCTTCGCCGCGAGCGCGCGCTTGAGGTCGCCGCCCAGCGGATCGGGATAGCGGTAGCTGGCGTGGATCGTGCCGAGCACCGCTTCCTTCGCCTTCGCGCTGGGGCCGTAGGAGTTCTCGTTGGAGCCGAGTTCGACCAGGACACGTCCTCTGGAATCAGGTCCCTCGAAACGGCGACGGAACGCGACCAGATCGTGCCCCGGATCGTAGGCGCGCAGGCGCTGGATGCCTGGCTGGGCGAGCGCGGAGAAGAAGGCTTCGTCGGTCATCGTGGCGGGGGCGTGGCGTCGGGGGCGTGGCGTCAGGGGCGTAGTGTCGGGGGCGTGGTGTTTTTGCGGGTGAGGTCGACGATTGAAACACCGTCATTCCCGCGCAAGCGGGAACCCAGGCGTCAGCGCGACCATGGTTGGGTCCTCGCTTGCGCGAGGATGACGGCGGAGAAACGCTGGAGGCCCGGGCGCGTGGGCGCGGATAAGGAGGTTTCGTCGGTCATGGTGCGTGGGCGTGGTCGGGGCGTGGTGGCGTCGGGGCGTGGCGTGGGGGGCGTGGCGTCTTTTCGGGTGAGGTTGACGATTGAAACACCGTCATTCCCGCGCAAGCGGGAACCCAGGCATCAGCGCGACCACGGTTGGGTCCTCGCTTGCGCGAGGATGACGGCTGGAGAAGCGCTGTAGGCACGGATGGGCGGCGCGGAGAAGAAGGTTTCGTCGGTCATGGTGCGGGGGCGTGGTCGGGGCGTGGTGGCGTCGGGGCGTGGCGTCGTTGCGGGTGAGGTTGACGATTCAAACACCGTCATTCCCGCGCAAGCGGGAACCCAGACGTCATCGTGACCACGGTTGGGTCCTCGCTTTCGCGAGGATGACGGTTGGACACCGAGCGTTACGGTTACGGGACCGCAACCGGATACGAGCCCAGCACGCGGACGTCGCCGGCGTAGCGGTCGATTTCGGCCAGTGCGTCCTTCAGCGGCGACTCCTCGGCGTGGCCGGCCACGTCGATGAAGAATGCGTACTGCCACAGCTTGCCGTGCGCGGGGCGCGATTCGATGCGGTTCATGCTGATCTCGCGCCGCGCCAGCGGTTCGAGGATGCGGTACAGCGCGCCGGGCTGGTCGCGGATGAACACCAGCAGCGAGGTGCGGTCGTGGCCGGAACTGGGGAACGAGGCGCGGCCGATCACCAGGAAGCGCGTGGTGTTGTCGGCGCGGTCCTGGATCGGCCCGGCCACGACCTTCAGCCCGTAGGCGTGCCCGGCATTCTCGCCGGCGATCGCGGCGGCGTCGTCGGCGTTGCGCGCGCGGCGCGCGCCCTCGGCGTTGCTGACCACCGCGTGCTTCTCGACCTTGGGCAGGTGCTGGCGCAGCCAGGACTTGCACTGCGCCAGCGACAGCGCGTGCGAGTAGACGCGCTCGATGTCCTCGATGTGCCCGGTGCGCGACAGCAGGTACTGGTTCACGCGCAGCTCGACCTCGCCGCAGATCATCAGCGGCGAGGTCAGGAACAGGTCGAGCGTGGACTGGATGGTGCCGGTGCCGGAGTTCTCCACCGGCACCACGCCGAAGTCGGCGTGGCCGGCGGCGACGTCGTCGAACACCTCTTCCACCGTCGCCAGCGGCAGCGCCATCGCCGAATGGCCGAAATGCTTGTAGACCGCCTGCTGCGAGAACGTGCCTTCGGGGCCGAGATAGCCGATGCGCAGCGGCTCCTGCTGGGCGAGGCAGGCGGACATGATCTCGCGGTACAGCCGCACCAGGACTTCGTCGGACAGCGGGCCCTCGTTGCGGTCCACCACCCGGCGCAGCACCTGCGCCTCGCGCTCGGGGCGGTAGTAGTCGACCGCCGCGGCGAGCTTGCCCTTGGCCTTGCCGACCTGGTGCGCCCACAGCGCGCGCTCGGCGATCAGCGTCTGGATCTCGCGGTCGATGCCGTCGATCTGGGCGCGGACCGCGGCGAGGTCGGGCTTGCCCTGGGCGTCGGTCGGGATGCCGACGGCGGCCGGCGACTTCGCGCGGAGCGGCTTGCCGGCGGCCGCATCGTCCGCGGCAGGCGCCGCCGCGGGCTTCGCGGCGGCCTTGGCGACGGGCGTCCTGCCGGATTCGGCGGCAGCCTGCTTCGCCGGCTTGCGCGGACGCCGGTCAGCCATGACGTTGCCTGAAGTCCTGCATGAAGGCGACCAGCGCCTGCACGCCCTCGATCGGCATGGCGTTGTAGATCGAGGCGCGCATGCCGCCGACGGCGCGGTGGCCCTTCAGCGCCAGCAGGCCGGCGGCCTTGGCCTCGGACAGGAACGGCTTGTCGAGCGCGTCGTCGTGGAGGATGAAGGGCACGTTCATGCGCGAGCGCACGGCCGGGTTCACCTCGTTGCGGTAGAAGCCGCCGGAACCGTCGATCGCGTCGTACAGCAGCTTCGACTTCGCGGCGCTGCGGCGGGCGAACTCGGCGACGCCGCCTTCGTCCAGCATCCACTTCACGTTGAGGCCGAGCATGTACCAGTTCCAGGTCGGCGGCGTGTTGAGCATCGACTCGCCCTTGGCGTGCGAGGCGTAGTTGAAGATGTCGGCGCGCGGCTGGCCGGCGCGCTCCAGCAGGTCCTTGCGGATGATGACGACGGTGATCCCGACCGGGCCGAGGTTCTTCTGCGCGCCGGCGTAGATCACGCCGTACTTCGAGACGTCGACCGGCTCGGACGCGATGCTGGAGCTGAAGTCGGCGACCAGCGGGACGTCGCCGACGTCGGGCGTGTCGCTGCCTCCGAAAGGCCTGAATTCGACGCCGTGGATGGTCTCGTTGGCGGTGATGTGGACGTAGGCGGCGTCGGGCGTGAGCTGCCAGGTGTCGCGGGCCGGGATGTCGCGGAAGCCGCCTGCCTCGCTGGTCGCGGCGATGCGCACGTCGACGTACGGCTTGGCCTGCTTGACCGCGGTCTTGCCCCAGTGGCCGCTGAGGACGTAGTCCACGGCCTGGCCGGGGGCGGCGAGGTTGAGCGGGATCAGCGCCTGCTGGGTGGTCGCGCCGCCGCCGAGGAACAGCACGGCGTAGTCCTCGGGAATCGACATCAGGGTGCGCAGGTCGGCTTCGGCCTGGGCGGCGACTTCGATGAACTCCGGGCCGCGGTGGCTGTGCTCGACAATCGACGCCCCGGAGTCGCGCCATTCCAGCATTTCGGCCTGGGCCTGGCGGAGGACGCTTTCGGGCAGGGCGGCGGGACCGGCACTGAAGTTGTAGGCGCGCGACATCGGGGGTTCCAGGGGCTGTGGGGGGTGGGCTCCCGAGTATGCCGCAGCGCAACAACCTTGTGGAGCTGAACGGCGGCCGATCCGCCATGTGGACATGCCGGAAACCCGCGAATCCGGCGCAACCGAATCCCCGTTCGCCTCGTCTTATAGTCGAATGTGCCAGTCGGACCCCCTTTCCGGAGATATCGCATGCCCCTGCCCGCCTCCCTCCGCGACGCCCTGCGCATCCCCGCCGAGGAGATCACCGACGAATCCGTCTGGCGCGACCGCCGCCGGCTGCTCGGCCTGCTCGCCGCCAGCCCGACGCTGGCCCTGTCCGGCTGCGCCGAGGCCGACCCGCCACCGCCACCGAAGACCACCGCCACCCCGGCCCAGCTCAAGTCCGGCTTCCGCACGTCCGAGGAACTGACCCGCTACGAGGACGCCACCAGCTACAACAACTTCTACGAGTTCGGCACCGACAAGGGCGACCCCGGGCGGGCGGCCAAGACCCTGCGCACCCGGCCGTGGTCGATCGCGGTGTCCGGCGAGTGCGCCAAACCGGGACGACTGGACCTGGCCGACCTGCTCAAGACCCGCAAGCCCGAGGAGCGCATCTACCGGCTGCGCTGCGTCGAGGGCTGGTCGATGGTGCTGCCGTGGGAGGGGATTCCGCTGGCCGAGGTCCTCAAGCGCTTCGAGCCGACCGCGAAGGCGAAGTTCGTCGCCTTCACCAGCCTGGCCGACCCGCAGCAGATGCCCGGGGTCGAGTACCGCTCGATCGACTGGCCGTACCGCGAGGGCCTGCGCATCGACGAGGCGATGCACCCGCTGACCCTGCTCGCGACCGGCCTGTACGGCAAGCCGCTGCCGCAGCAGAACGGGGCGCCGGTGCGGCTGGTCGTCCCGTGGAAGTACGGCTTCAAGAGCATCAAGTCGATCGTCGCGATCCGCTTCGTCGAGAAGATGCCGCAGACCTCGTGGAACATGCTGCAGCCGGAGGAATACGGCTTCTTCAGCAACGTCAACCCGAACGTCGACCACCCGCGCTGGAGCCAGAAGACCGAGCGCCGGATCAGCGGCACCGCCAGCAAGCTGTTCGCCGAACGCATCCCGACCCGGCTGTTCAACGGCTACGCCGACCAGGTGGCGGGGATGTACAAGGGGCTCGACCTGAAGCGGTGGTTCTGATGTCGTCCCTGTCCCGGTAGAGCGGCCTTCAGGCCGCTGCCGGACCCGTCTCGCCCCCTACCCGACCACCCGGACCGGATCGACCCGGCATCGCCGGTGTCGCCATCCACATTTCCAGCGGCCTGAAGGCCGCTCTACCGATCCCTGCCCATTCCCATGGCCAAAGCCTCCCGCCGTCTTCTCGCCGCCAAGACCCTCGTCCACGCGCTCAGCCTGACCCCGCTGGCGATCCTGTCGTGGCAGTTCTGGGAGGTCCTGCGCACCGGCAGCGACGCCCTCGGCGCCGATCCGGTGGCCGAGGTCGAGCACCGGCTCGGGCTGTGGGCGCTGCGGTTCCTGATCCTGGTGCTGGCGATCACGCCGCTGCGCCAGCTCACCGGCCGGCCGGCGCTGCTGCAGTTCCGGCGGATGCTCGGGCTGTACGCCTTCGCCTACGCGACCCTGCACTTCGCGGCCTATCTGGCGCTGGACCTGCGCGGCTACTGGACGCAGATCTTCGAGGAGATCGCCAAGCGGCCGTACATCACCGTCGGCTTCGCCGCGTGGCTGCTGCTGGTACCGCTGGCGATCACCTCCACCCGCGGCTGGATGCGCCGGCTCGGCCGCCGCTGGGGCCAGTTGCACAAGCTGGTCTACGCCATCGGCGTGTTCGCCGTGCTCCACTTCTGGTGGCTGGTGAAGTCCGACATCCGCGAACCGGCGCTCTACGCCGGACTGCTCGCCCTGCTGCTGGGCTGGCGCCTGCTGCGCCGCCTGCGCCGGCCGAACGCCGCGCCCGCCGGGCGCTCAGTGCCCGCCCAGCAGCAATAGCGCGGCGATCGCCGCGGCCAGCAGCAGCGCCGCCAGCAGCAGCCAGGACAGATGGAGGTTGCGGCGCGGCGGCGGCGGCGGTTCGACCGCCGGCTCGGCCGCCTGCATGCGCGCCGGCGTCGCGCCGGGGGCCGCGGGCGCCTCGATCACGAAGCGGTGGTGCTGGTCGAACACGATCTGGTCGCCCGGCGACAGCACCGCGTCGCGGACCGGCTCGCCGTTGACCACGCTGCCGTCGCCGCTGCCGAGGTCGCGCAGCACCACGCGGGTGCCGATCATCTCGATCCGCGCGTGGCGCTCGGCGAAATCCGGGTCCTCGATGCGGATGTCGGCGTCCTCGCTGCGCCCGACCAGGCGCGGCGATTCGAGGGTGAAGCTGCGCCCGTGGTGGCGGCCGCCGACCCCGCGGACCACCACGCGGCCGTCGCCCCGGAACTCGCCGGGCACGTGGCGCAGCGCCTCGGGCAGCGCCTCGACCGGCCGCGAGGACACCAGCAGCATCTCCACGCCGTCGAGGTAGATCGCATCGCCCAGGCGCAGCATCGCCATGCGCTTGACCGGCCTGCCGTTGACGTGGATGCCGTGGGCGCCATCGGCGACGGTCATCCACACGCCGCGGCGGTCGACGAACAGGCGCACCGACGGCGCGTCGTCGTCGCCCACGAGGCCGACCGTGTCGCCGATGCGGCCGATGGCGTGGACGCCGGCGCCGAGCGGCATTTCCGGGTGGTGATGCTGGGGAAAGCGGAGTTTCAGTCCTTCCATGCGGGCGCAATCTAGCATGCCGCGGATGGCCGCGACCCCGGCGACAGGCGCTTTCGCGACCGCTAGACTTCCGCCGGTCCACCCATCCGCATCGCCCACGGAGCCTCCATGTCCGGCATCGACATCCGCCACACGCATTCCCTCCCGCACGCCAAGGCGCGCAAGGCGGTGGAGGAAGTCGCGAAGAAACTCGCCGAGCGCTTCGACGTCGAGTACGGGTGGGAAGGCGACGACCTGCACTTCAGCCGCTCGGGCGTGGACGGCAGGATCGCGCTCAAGCCCAAGGAACTGCACGTGACCGCCAAGCTCGGCTTCCTGGTCTCGGCCTTCAAGGGCCCGATCGAGCACGAGATCCGCCGCGTCCTCGACGAACGCTTCACCTGAGCGACGCCGGCCGCCGCCGGTTTCAGCGCCGGTTTCAGCGCCCGCGCCGGCGCCGCGCGGACGGCGGGTGCGCGTCGGGCAGCGGCGCGAACGGCTGCGGGTCGCCGGCGAACAGCCGGCGCGAGATCTCGCGTTCGCTGCGCTCGATGTCGGCGAGGAAGTCGTCCACGTCGTCCAGCTTGCCGTAGGCGCCGAAGCCGCGCTCCAGGAACGACTGCAGCTCGCCGAAGCCCGCCGCCCGCGCCGGGCCGCGCAGCATCGTCAGCAGGGTCGCCACGCCGCGGGTCCGCAGCGCGTGCCCCAGGCCTACCCCGGCGACCACGATCAGGTCGATCTGGTGCGCGCGCAGGCGCGGCAGCCCGACCGCGCGATAGGCCTCGCCGTAGAGCGCGTCGTCCAGCGTCTTGCGGCGCGGCGCGAGCCGGCCCAGCGTCTCGGCCATGCGCAGGTCGAAGGCGTGGCTCAGCGCGCCGAGCTCGATCGCATCGACCAGGGTCTCGACCAGGCTCTGCGGCATCAGCCGCAGCATCATCGGCGCGACCCGCGCGATGTCCGCGTCGCGACGGCTGAAGTCGCGGTCGCCGTAGAGGTCGGTCAGGAAGAATTCTGCCGCCGGCCGGCGCCTGGGATCGCCCATGAAGCCCTCGAAGCTCGCCGCCAGCCGCGCCGCCTGCCAGCGCCGCAGTTCGTGCAGCCAGCGCGCGCCGGTGCGCGGCTCCTGCTCGGGATCGTGCAGCGCGCGGTGCCATTCCAGCCGCCGGGTCAGCGCCGCGCCCAGCGCGCGGCGGTCGAGGCGGCGGCCCTGGAACGCCGCGGAAGGAGTGGCCATCTTCATCATCGGGATGATGGGTCGCGCGTCCGCACGGAACAAGTCCGCACGCCGCGCGGGCGACCTGGTCCCGAACAGGATCAATGACTTGATCGCGCGCGTCCACGGGCGCGAGCGCGCACCGCGGGCGTGCCGGTGCGGGCGCACGGAACCGGTCCGGCCTTTCGGCTACACTCGGACGGTTCCCTTCGCAGCGTCCGCATGCTTTCACTCCACGCCGCTCCACGCCCGGTTCCGAACAAGTCCGCCCGCCGCCGCGCCGGGACGTCCGCCACCCCCGCCCCGTCCAGCGCCCGCATCGGCCTCGCCATCGCCGGCGGCGGCCCGATCGGCGCGATGTACGAGCTCGGTGCGCTGCGCGCGCTCGACGACGCCCTCGACGGCCTCGACCTGACCCGGCTGGATTGCTACGTCGGGGTCAGCAGCGGCGCCTTCCTCGCCGCCGGCCTGGTCAACCGGATGAGCACGGCCGAGATGTGCCGGATCTTCATCACCGGCGACGGCGACGACGTGCCGTTCCGGCCGGAGCAGTTCCTGCGTCCGGCGGTGTTCGAGTACCTGCGCCGGGCCTCGACCCTGCCGCGACTGGCGTTCGACTGGTGGAGCAGCCTGCTGTCGCCGCGCGAGTCGCGGCTGACCGACCTGATCATGCGCTTCGGCAGCCTGGTGCCCACCGGGCTGTTCGACAACGCCGAGATCGAGCGCTTCCTGCGCGAAGTGTTCTCGCGCCGCGGCCGCAGCAACGACTTCCGCCAGCTCGATCGCGACCTGTACGTGATCGCGGTGGACCTGGACAGCGGCGAGGCGGTGCGTTTCGGCGCCGAGCCGTGGAAGGACATCCCGATCTCCAAGGCCGTCCAGGCCAGCGCCGCGCTGCCCGGGCTGTACCCGCCGGTCGAAGTGCGCGGCCGCCACTACGTCGACGGCGCGCTGCGCCGCACCATGCACGCCTCGGTGCTGCTCGAACGCGGCATCGACCTGCTGATCGGCATCAATCCGCTGGTGCCGTTCGACTCCACCCAGGTCGATCGCGAGACCGGCCCGCGTCCCGCGCAGGAGCCGCACCGCATCTGGCAGGGCGGCCTGCCGGCGGTGATGTCGCAGACCTTCCGCACCCTGCTGCAGTCGCGGATGCAGGTCGGCCTCGCCAAGTACGCCCAGCAGTACCCCGGCATCGACCAGATGATCTTCGAGCCCAACGCCAGCAACGGCGAGATGTTCTTCACCAACGCCTTCAGCTTCGCCAACCGCCGCCGGGTCAGCCAGTTGGGCTATCGCAACACGCTGCAGGACCTGCGCGACCGCGCGGACACGCTCGGCCCGGTGCTGGCCGCGCACGGCATCCGCCTGCGCGAGGATGTCCTCGCCGATCGCCACCGCACCGTGCTGACCGGACTGGGCGCGCCGCCGCCGCGCAGCACCGAGACCACCGCGCGCCTGCGCCGGGCGCTCGACGAGACCGAACACCTGCTGCGCCGCCGGCGCTGATCCGGGCGGCGCGTCGTCGTCGATGGCGGCGGCGACGCGCGCGGCGACCCGTGCGACGATCCGGCGCATCGCGGTCGCCGGCCTCGTGTGAATACTCTAGACAACGCGCGCATCCTGCCGCGCAATCGATCACGCGCCCGCTGGGAGGGCATATGGCCAAGTTCAAGAAGACCACCGCGAAGAAGACCACCGCCAAGGCCAGCCCGGCCGCCGATGCCGAGCACCTGTCCAAGAGCCTCAGCGAATCCGCCCAGCAGATCTGGCTCGCCGGCGTCGGCGCCTTCTCGCGCGCCCAGGCCGAAGGCACCAAGCTGTTCGAGGCGCTGGTGAAGGAAGGCATGGGTCTGGAGCAGACCATGCGCAAGTTCGCCGGCGGCCGCGCCGAAGTGGTCCGGGACGTGGTCGAAAGCCGCGTCGGCCAGGCCCGCGAGCGCGCCACCGACACCTGGGACAAGCTGGAAAAGGTCTTCGAGGACCGCGTCCAGCGCGCCCTGGTCAAGCTCGGCGTGCCCAGCCGCGAAGACCTCAACGATCTCAGCGCCCGCGTCGAGACCCTGACCGCCGAGCTGCGTCGCCAGGGCGGCAAGCCCGCCGCCGCGCCGCGCAAGGCCGCGAAGAAGGCCGCCAAGGCCCCGGTCGCGAAGGCCCCGGCCAAGCGCGCGCGCAAGCCGAAGGCCGCGCCGGCGGCGTGATCGCCGGCGGCTGAACACGGCGACGCCGGAATACGTTTCCATCGTCCGCCCGCCGCGTTCTTCTGCTAGCGTCGCCGAAGCAAAGATTCCACCGATCCTTCACCGGATCCGTCTCGCAGGATCTGCCTCGCAGGCTCGGTCCCGCAGGCGTGGTCCCACAGGATCAGTTCCACCGGCTCTCTCTCGCGTCGCGCAAGCGACGCTCCCCTTGGCGGCTCGCGCCGTCGTTTCGCCCGCCGACCCAATACGAAGTCCGTAGCTCCCCTCCCCTCACGGCTTCGGTAGGCGGGTTTCTTTTTGCCCGAACGGGTCGCGGACCTCTCTCCACCGCGATCCGGGAAAGACGAAAGGCAGCCTCGCGGCTGCCTTTCGTGCGTCCGGCGCGCGGAAAACGCGCGCCGCCGACCGGCCGGTTACCAGTGGACGCCGCGCATCAGCGCCGCGAAGGCGATCTGCTCCTGGCTCGGCTGTTCTTCCTTCAGCGCCTTCTTGTCGCCCTTGGCCGCCGCCGAATCCGGGAACAGCTCGAACGCGGTGCTCATGATCACCTCGTACGCCTTGGGCGCAACGGCATTGAGCAGGGCCGAGAAGATGCCCAGGCGGGTCGCGATCCGGCTGGGCTTCTCGATGATGCCCTTGACCACCAGGTCGGCGGCCTCCTCCGGCGTCAGCGTCGGCACGCTGTCGTACATCTTGGTCGGCGCGATCATCGGCGTGCGCACCAGCGGCATGTTGATCGTGGTGAAGCTGATGCCCTTGCCCGACAGTTCGCCCTGCGCGCAGCGGCTGAACGCGTCGAGCGCGGCCTTCGAGGCCACGTACGCCGAGAACCGCGGCGAATTGGCCAGCACGCCGATCGAGCTGATGTTGATGATGTGGCCCTTGCGGCGCTGGATCATCGTCGGCATGAAGCCCATGATCAGGCGCAGGCAGCCGAAGTAGTTGAGCTGCATCGTGCGCTCGAAGTCGTGGAAACGGTCGTAGCTCAGTTCGATCGAACGGCGGATCGAACGGCCGGCGTTGTTGACCAGGATGTCGACGTGGCCGTGCTCCTTGAGGATCGTGGCGACCAGCCGGTCGCAGTCGGCCATGTCCGCGAGGTCCGCGGTGTAGGCGAAGACCTTGCCGCCCCTGGCCTTCATCTCGTCGCGGGCCTTGAACAGTTCCTCCTCGCCGCGGGCGACGATGATGGTGATCGCGCCCGCCTCGGCCGCGCGCTGGGCGCTGGCCAGGCCGATGCCCGAAGAGCCGCCGGTGATGACCACGACCTTGTTGCGGACCTTGCCCTTGAGGGTGCGGTCGATGAACAGGTCCGGATCGAGGTGCCGCTCCCAGTAGTCCCACAGGCGCCAGGCGTAGGTCTCCAGGCGCGGCACCGAGATCCCGCTGCCCTTGAGCGCGCGCTCGGTCTCGCGGTTGTCGAACCGGGTGGGATAAGTGATGAACTTCAGCACGCCCCTGGGAATCTTGAAGTCGCGCAGCAGCATGCCGACGAAGCGCTTGACCGGCGGCAGGCTGCCGATCGCGCCGCGCACGCCTCCCGGGATGAAGGCGAACATGCGCGCATCGAGCCGCATGGTCATTTCCGGCGCGTGGCCGGCGCGGGCGAAGGTGTTGAGGACCTCGCCGACCCGCATCGGCTCCGGATCGACCAGGTGGAAGCAGTGGCCGTCGAGTTTGGGTTTGTGCGCGATGTGGTCCATCGCGTCGGCGACGAAGTCGACCGGCACCACGTTGATGCGCCCGCCTTCGAGGCCGAGCATCGGCATCCACGGCGGCAGCATCTCGCGCATCTTCTTCAGCAGCGTGAAGAAGTAGTACGGGCCGTCGATCTTGTCCATCTCGCCGGTCTGCGAATGGCCGACCACCATGCCGGGACGGTAGATGCGCCACTTGACGCGCTTCTCCTTGCGGACCAGGCCTTCGGAGTCGTGCTTGGTGCGCAGGTAGGGGTCGTCCAGGCCCTCGGCCTCGTCGAACATGTCCTCGCGGAAGATGCCCGGATAGAGGCCGGCGGCGGCGATCGAGCTGGTGTGGTGGAACACGATCGAGGACGGCGTGCCGTTGCCGAGGGCGGCGGCGAGGTCCAGCGCGTTCTGGGTGCCGTCGACGTTGGCCTTGCGCTGGCTCTCGGCGTCGGCGGTCAGGTCGTAGATCGCCGCGAGGTGGAAGAAGTGCTTGACCTTGCCGCTGAGGCCGCGGATCTGCGCGGGGGTGAGGCCGCACCTGGGGGCGGTCATGTCGCCGTGCACCGGGACGACGCGCTTGGGATCCCAGCCCATCTTCTTCGCCAGCGCGTCGAACTTCTTCTGCGAATCCTTGCGCACCAGCACGTGGATCGTGCCCTTGCGCTTCAGCAGGTTGCCGACCAGGAAACGGCCGATGAACCCGGTGGCACCGGTGACGAAATAACTCATGTCCTCGCCCTCATGAGAATGATGATCGAAACGCTGATCGAGCGGGCCGCGGCGCGGCCGACGGCCTAACTTGCCAGAGCCGGGGGACGAGGACAATCCGCGCCCGTAGGGTGCCGCCCCGCGCCGCGCGCCCCGGCCGTCGCGCCGGCGGGCGGTCCGCCCCCGGTACGGGATCGTATTGACCCGCCCCCCCGACCATGCTGTCATGCCCGCCTCACCGGAGGGAGCACGCATGTCCGACCTGCAGAAGCAATTCGAGCAAGCCGCCAAAGACGTCCAGGGCCTGTCCGAACGCCCCGACAACGACACCCTGCTGCGCCTCTACGCGCTCTACAAACAGGGCGCCGAAGGCGACGTCCACGGCGACAAGCCCGGTTTCTTCGACTTCGTCGGCACCGCCAAGTACGAGGCCTGGGCCAAGCTCAAGGGCACCGCGCAGGACGACGCGAAGAAGAAGTACGTCGACCTCGTGAAGAAGCTGGCCGGCTGACCGGCCCCGGCGCCCGGCGGCGTCCCCGCGACGGCCGCCCCGCCCCGACGATGGCGCGACAGACCCGCCAACGCATCCTCGACGCCTCCCTCGCGATGTTCAACGCGCAGGGTGAGCCGAACGTCACCACCAACCACATCGCCGACGAGCTGGAGATCAGCCCCGGCAACCTGTACTACCACTTCCGCAACAAGGACGACATCATCGAGCAGTTGTTCCAGCGCTACGAAGAGCGCATGGA
>Ga0136846_1232555_pt1 | contig 50506 bp, 43 predicted proteins | sample HopSoiMetagenom2_FD_96841 | JGI IMG/M metagenome (GOLD analysis project Ga0136846, IMG submission 96841) | Grasslands soil microbial communities from Hopland, California, USA - 2 Assembly 2016 (version 4) | ecosystem: Environmental > Terrestrial > Soil > Grasslands | place: USA: Hopland...
CGCTCATTGGTTCGCAATCGCTATCGGACTTGCATGAGCTCGTCGCTTTTTCAAACTTCGAGGGGATGCTGCCGTTTCGGCTGGTTGGCGTCTTTCCTTCTCAATGGGAGATTTGCGAGTGGCGTTGGGAATCGACCCGACTCGAGTTCCAGGTACATCAATGGGAATCACGCCACTGGTTTTCCTCGAGCCTCTCGGATGAACATGCAGAGACACTTCGCGGAACTGCATGCCGCAATGCTGAGCACGAACCGGATGCTGGTTCAGTGGTCTGGCTTCGTCGGCTTCATTCATCGCACGCGGAGGGTCCAGGGCCATTTAGCTTGTGCGTCCACCGGGGCGATGTAAAGACGCTGAGTTACAGCGAGGTATCGGTCAGCTCCAGTCACATCGAGATGAAGCATTTCCGCGGTAGTCCTTGCACAATGGGACCGATTCAATCGATGGCAATCGACAGAACTCGGGCACGCAAGCAGATGTTTGAGAAGCTCGGCACATCGGTGATCTGAAACATGCCTGTCGCGGCAGAACTCGATGTAGTCCAGCTGGTACAGCCGCCCACTAACGTTTTCAGTTATTGGCTCCGCCAACTGGTGGGTTGGTGGGGGCGATGGTCCCGCTGGGAGTTCTGGCCTCCGTATCTGTTCTATCCGCCTGTAGCGGTCTACATCGCTTATCTCGGAATCAAGTTTCGAAGTTGGACGCTCTTTACTGCGGCCAATCCTGCAATTCCGGCAAGCGGATTTGTGGGCGAGTCTAAGCATCAGATACTTGAGCGTTTGAAAAAGGCGGCCCCTTGGCTCCCGCATTCCACACTCCTAGCAGCTCAATCGCCCAGCCAACGCGTTGCCGAAGCTCAGGAGTTCATGCAGCGCCACGGACTGCAGTTGCCGATCGTGCTGAAACCTGATGTCGGGCAGCGTGGCTGCGGTGTCAGCATCGTACGTTCGTTTGAGCAACTGCAAGAGTGTCTGTCGGGCGCGCCCTTCCCAGTGATTGTCCAGGAATACGTCCCTGGCGTTGAATATGGAGTCTTTTACTATCGCTACCCTGGTGATCGCCGCGGCCAGATTTTCTCGGTGACAGAGAAGCGGATGCCTCTGCTTGTCGGCGATGGAAAAAGTACTTTAGAAGAATTGATTCTGGAGGACGAACGTGCGGTGTGCATGTGCGACTTTTACATCCGCGAGAATTCGCGACGCATACAAGAGGTGCCGGCGATGGGCGAGAGAGTGCAGTTGGTTGAGATAGGGACCCATTGCCGAGGGGCGATATTCCTCGACGGAGGCGATACGATCACTCCAGAACTGGAAACGGTGATCGACCATATTGCAGAAACGTTTGAGGGCTTTTTTTTCGGACGCTTTGACATTCGGGTTCCATCGCGTCAGGACTTCATGGCAGGTCGCAACATTAAGGTCGTCGAGCTGAACGGTGTCACCTCCGAGGCGACTCACATCTACGACCCGAAAATGAGTCTTGTCGATGCTTATCGCGTCTTGTTTCAACAGTGGCGAATTGCGTTTGAAATTGGGCACCTGAATCGCCAGCGGGGCTTTCCGGTTACGTCAGCGCGTGAATTGCTGCATGCGGTGCGCGAGTATCGGCGCTTGGCGCAGAGCTACCCGGAGCGATTCAGAGTCATTCAATGAGAACACCCTCTGCCGAGATGAAAGACTTGGCCACTGCAAGCTATTCCATATGCCGGGCACGTCTAGAGCATATTCCGGCGCTTGCAGCGATCGAATTGGAGGCAGCCCACATGCTCAAAGGCTACGCACCGGACTCGGTGCTGGCTGAGACTACGGACGGGTGTACGTTCACCGATGCCGTCCATGATGGGCGCCTCTGGGTGGCATTGGCCGGGATCAAGCCAGTGGGCTTCGCGCTGGTGAAGATGCTTGCTGATGATCTACCACATCTTGAGGAGATCGACGTCGGGCCAATTCACGGTCGCCGCGGGTTGGGGAGCGCTCTGGTCCGAGCCGCCTGCGAGTGGGCGACGGTCTCTGGATACGCCATGTTGACCTTGACGACCTTCCGGTCTGTGCCCTGGAATTACCCGTTTTACGCGAGTATGGGATTCGTGGAGATCCCTCGCGAAACGCTGCGCCCCGAGTTGGCCGCCTTAGTATCAGATGAAGCGCATCGAGGGCTCAATCCTGACCTAAGGGTCGTCATGAGTTATCGATGCAGGACACCTCTGACTCAAGAACGAAAACGATCGCCGCGCGAGTGATGTCGCGAATTAAGAGCTCTGAGCACGACTCAACGGTGCGTTCCGATCCTGGAGAGTTCGGGCATCTGCGACTCACCTTCCGCCGCGGGTCGTTCTTTCATCCGCGCAGGAACTAGCCCTGTTTGGGCCTCAATGGAGGCCGGCGGCCGAATCCCCTTGACATCCTCGACATAGGCTCGCAAGACCTCCGCCACGCTCCAGGCTTGCGCCACACATCCGCAGGGTCGCTGAGGTGCGTCGCCATCGAAAATTTCCGAGATGTGTCCTAGCCCTCCATCTGCGAGGTGGCTCCTTACCGGAATCAACCACTCGGCGGCTTGGGCTCGGGCAGCATCACTGCCTCCGTTCACCTTTGTATAGGCGGTAAGGAAAGGTCCTATCAGCCACGGCCATACCGTACCTTGGTGATACGCACCGTCACGCTCCGTGGGGCCACCTGTGTATCGACCACGGTATTGCGGATCGCTGGGTGCCAAACTGCGCAAACCATAGGGCGTGAGCAGATGCTCTTGGACCCTCTCGACCACCCTCCTCGCGCGTTCGAGCGACAACATGCTGTGTGTCAAGCTAACGGCAAAGATCTGGTTCGGGCGGATTGAGGGATCTGGAGGCGCTCCATTGGTGACGTCGTATAGGCAGCCCGACTTCTCATTCCAGAAGAGACGATTGAAACTCCAGCTCGCAACTGTTGCCATATTTCGATATCGCTTCTGGCCCGACTCGTCCCCGAATCTGTTTGCCAGGTCTGCCATGATGCACAGCGCGTTGTACCAGAGCGCCTGGATTTCCACGGGCTTGCCGCGGCGCGGCGTCACGACCCAATCGCCCACTTTGGCGTCCATCCAGGTGAGTTGAACTCCTTGTTCGCCAGAGGCCAGCAGACCGCTCGGATCTACCTTGATTCCGTAGCGCGTGCCACGGACGTGCCATGAAATGATGTCGACGAACACGGGATAGAGCTCGTCGCGCACAAAGTCCAGATCGCCCGTGTACGCAAGATACGCACGAGCAGCTTCAAAGAACCAGAGCGTCGCGTCGACCGTGTTGTATTCGGGCGTCTCGCCAGCGTCGGGAAAGCGATTGGGCAACATCCCTTGATCCACGTGCTGCGCGAACGTGCGAAGGATGCTTCTTGCGACGTCAGTCCTGCCAGTGGGCAGTGTCAATCCGGGCGGCGCGATCATGGTGTCGCGGCCCCAATCGCTGAACCAGTGATAGCCCGCAATGACCGTTTTCTGGTCGCCGCGGGAAACGATGTATTGATTGGCGGCACTCACAAGATCCTGTGCGAAGGCGTCCTCGATGGGCGACGACAGTGCGACATTTCTGCGACGGGTAATTTCAGCCTGTCGATATTCAGCTGCCTGGGCAACGTCGCGTCGCTCTGTCGATGCAATCACTGAGGCTTGCCGTCGAAGGCGCAAATCGAAACGTAAGATACAAGGATTGAAGAGGTCCTCCGAAAAATCCAGCCCACGCTCGCGCTCCGCGTCGTATTCGAAATTTCGATACCAATCGCCAGTTTTATGCAACTCGACGGCGTTGTGAGCCAGATAGAGCGAGGGTAAGCCCTCATAAGGAGCGATAGCGGCCAACCCCGGATGCTGCTCTATTTCCGGATCGATCGCGCCATTCTCGTGAGTGGTACTGTGGTACTCGCGGAATGCGATCAGCGGCTTGAGTTCAAGGCGCAAATTCTTGATTCGCTCTGGATGGTTGTTCTTTCTCAGTTGGTACTGCACGACCGTGCTGTTTTCGCCGTGAATCATAAACACGGTCTTCTCGATTTCAATTCCTTCGATTTCGTAAGTGAAAACAGGAAACGGATCAAGACGGAACTGTTTCAGATACCGAAAACCCTGGGGATGAACGACACCGGCATAGCGGTTGGCGGAAAGATCAAACGGCTGGCTCTCGATAAAGAGCGTCTCTTCCAGCTTGGAAAGCATGACAACCCGCCCCACCGGCGGCTTCGTTGCGGCGACCAGCAGACCGTGGTAGCGCCGAGTATTGAGCCCGATAATTGTGGACGAGGCAAAGCCGCCGATCCCGTTCGTCTCGAGCCACTCTCTGCGGAGAGCGGCATCCACATCACCGCACATGTCTTTATTAAACTGAATCATGAATCGCCGCCTCAGTGTTCCTTCGGTAAGACTCAGTTCAGAGCCGGAAGTGACAAAAAGAATGGGGCATACTTTGGCATGCCCCGACCCTGCTTCAATCATTCCTGATCAACGACTCTCGCTTAGGCGACTTCGCAATACACCTTGATTGCCCCATTCGGCGAGGTGAGTTTGTTGAACAATTCGCCATAGTTCTCTAGGCCCTTCACGGGATCGGTGAGAAGCTTGCTGAGCCAGCCGGGATATTCCGCTTCCGCCTGTGCCATGTCGCCCACACCCATCTCAAAGTATTCCCGATTGGCATTCACCGTTCCAACCATGACCTTATTGCCGAGAACAAATTCAAGGTTGATCCGGTCCGCAGGGAGCTGGATCATCTTGTCCCCACCGGTCACGCTCGCAAGCACCAGCACGCCGTTCTTGCCAAGCGCCTGCATGCTGTCAAAAACGACGGCAGAATTCCCAGTGCCTTCGAAGATGAGATCGAATGGTCCGTATTCCTTGCCCGCGTCAGCTACGGGTATGTCCTTTGTCGAAAGGTACCGTGCTCCGAGTTCCTCAATCAGGTTTGAGTTCAGATAAGGCTTGGGAGTGCGCCCAAATGTAGTCACATGCAGACCTTTCAACCGCAGAACGAGCGTCGCCAGCAGTCCAATGGTGCCGGCTCCCATGACAGCGGCCTTTCGGGGACGCCATACCTTCAACCGGCGCTGAATTTCGTACGCCTGGTGGATCCCTTTTTCGACGACGGTAGTGGGCTCTAAGAGCACTCCTACGTGCTTGAGGCCCTTCGGAACTTTCACGATGAACTCGACATCATCGACGTACTGTTCCGTCAGATATCCGTGACGAAGATTGATGCCGCGCTCGTAGTAAGTGTCGTCCGTGGTCATGTCGTTGGTGCCGATCAGGTCGTAGATGCTTTTGCCCGGCCGCCGCACAGTAGCGACGACGTAGTCACCGGGCTTCACTTCGGTGACGTTGGGTCCGACAGCCTCGACCTGCCCGAAGCCCTCGTGGCCGACAATGAGATAGTCAAAGCCTGGAGGCGCGGCTCCGTATTCTGCCGCATTGATTTCTTTGTCGGTCCCGTCGACGCCGACGCGCAGAACCTTGACCAATACTCCGCGGCCATTCGGAACTTGATCGAGCGACGGCTTGGGCGCATCTGCAAGATGGACGCTGTTGGGCTTTCCTGGGAACACACTGATCGCTTTCATTTTCATTTCTCCTTAGGAATTCAGTCTGCTGCCACCGCGGCGACCGCCGGTTCTGGTTCCGGTTCCGATTCCGTCTCCGTTCTTCGACCGGAGCGCTCGCCCGATTCTCCACTTTGTTGCATTAACTTGGTGACAACACCGGTCCATCCGGTCTGATGGCTGGCTCCGACTCCGGCCCCCGAGTCGCCGTGAAAATATTCGTGAAAGAGGATCAGGTCGCGCCAGTGTGGATCGGTCTGAAACTTTTCGAGATTCCCGAACACCGGTCGGCGGCCCCTCTCATCCTGGAGGAATATCTTCGTCATACGGCGCGACAATTCTCCAGCGACCTGCCGCAAGGTCATCATCTTTCCCGATCCGCTTGGGAACTCAACCTTGAAGTCGTCGCCAAGATAGTGATGAAACTTCTGAAGCGATTCAACCAGCAAATAGTTCACCGGGAACCAAATGGGGCCGCGCCAGTTGGAGTTGCCGCCGAACAATCCGGTGGAAGATTCACCTGGCTCATAGTCGACGCGGTGTTCCATACCATTCGCCGTAAGCTTGTAAGGATTGTCACGATGGAACTGCGACAAGGCCCGAATGCCGTACGGCGAGAGAAACTCGCGCTCGTCCAACATGAACTTCAGGATGCTTCTGAGTTGATCGGCGTCAGCGATCGACAATAGCCGTCGTTCTCCCATGCCTTCAGCGCGCATGCAGGCCAGATTCTTCGTGAGATCTGGACGGTTGTCGATGAACCACTCCAGGCGTCTCTTGAAATCCGGTAGTCTGTCGAGAACATCGGGTTCGAGCGTCTCCACCGCGAACAGGGGAATCAGTCCCACCATGGAGCGGATCTTCATGGGGAACTGCGTGCCGTCGGGCAGTTTAAGCACGTCGTAGAAGAAGCCGTCTTCTTCGTTCCACAGCCCCATGCTGTCGTGTCCACGGTGGCTCATCGCGTTGGCGATGTAGATGAAGTGTTCCCAGAACTTGCTGGCCACGTCTTCGTAACACGGTTCTTCTCTTGCCAGTTCCAGTGCGATGGCCAGCAGGTTAAGCGTATACATCGCCATCCAACTGGTGCCGTCCGATTGTTCGATATAGCCGCCGGTAGGCAGCGGGGCGCTGCGATCGAACACACCGATGTTGTCCAGACCCAAGAAGCCGCCCTGAAAGATGTTCATCCCTTCGGCGTCTTTGCGGTTCACCCACCAGGTGAAGTTCAACATCAGCTTGTGGAAGGCACGCTGCAGGAAGGCGCGATCGCCTTTGCCCTTGCGCTTCTTGTCGATCTTGTAGACGCGCCACGCGGCCCAGGCATGCACCGGAGGGTTGACATCGCCGAACGCCCACTCATAGGCGGGAATCTGCCCATTGGGGTGCATATACCATTCGCGCAACATGAGCGTGAGTTGTTCTTTCGCGAAATCGGAATCCACGAGTGCGAGAGGAATGCAGTGAAATGCCAAATCCCACGCCGCATACCATGGATACTCCCACTTGTCGGGCATGGAGATCACGTCCGCGTTGTACAAGTGGGTCCACTCGTGATTGCGCCCTGTCTTGCGCTCAGCCGGGGGCGGAGGATTACCCGGGTCGCCTTGCAGCCAGTCCTTGATCACAAAGTGATAGAACTGCTTCGACCACAACATACCCGCGAAGCCTTGACGCATGACATTCTGCGCGTCGGTGGAAAGATTTTGAGGTATTACCGTTGAGTAGAACTCGTCGGCTTCACGTCGGCGGAGAGCGAGGACCTTGTCGAAGACGGCAAAGGCGTTCTTGCCCTTAAAATCAGAGTCAGCCAGGCGCAGGCGGACGACGACCGTCTCGCCGGGACCAACCGTAAGCTTGTAATGGGCTGCGGCCTTTGTGCCGGCATGGTCCGGATTGACAGTTTCCGTGGCCCCATGAACGATGTAGTCGTTAATTCCGTCTTTGACATACGGTGTGCGGTTCTCGCCGCCAAACAGGCGCCGGACGTTGGTCTCGTTCTCCGTGAAGAGAAGTTCCGGAGACCCTTCGCAATGCAGCCAGCGGTTGCCTGGCTGAGCACGATTTAGCTCGATCACCGGGTTCGGAGCCGGGCGTGCCTGGTGCAGTTCCGGCCGCCGCTCGCGCCCTCCCCACGACCATGTGTTGCGGAACCACACCGTTGGCAAGAGCCGAAGACTAGCGGCTTCCGGTCCTCGGTTCGCAACCGTGAGCTTCATCAGGATGTCTTCGCTATCGACTTTGGCATATTCGACAAAGACATCGAAGTAGCGATCGTCGTTGAATACTCCCGTGTCCAGCAGTTCGAGCTCCGGCTGGTTCTTGCCACGTCGCCGGTTCTCTTCAACCAATTGACCGTAGGGAAATTCCGCCTGGGGATACTTATAGAGGTACTTCATGTACGAGTGAGTCGGCGTGGAGTCAAGATAGAAGTAGTACTCCTTCACGTCCTCGCCATGATTGCCCTCGTTGCCGGTCAAGCCGAAAATGCGTTCTTTCAGGATGGGGTCACGCTCGTTCCACAGGGCAAGTGCAAAGCAGATATTCTGCTTCCGGTCGCTGATTCCGGCCAGGCCATCTTCGTTCCAGCGGTAGGCGCGCGATCGGGCCTGGTCATGAGAAAAGTATTCCCAAGCGTTTCCGTAGGGGCTGTAGTCTTCGCGCACGGTGCCCCATGCTCGTTCGCTGAGATAGGGTCCCCAGCGCTTCCAGTGCTTCCTGCGCACTCCGGATTCTGACAGTCGAATCTCTTCCTGCGTCATGAGAACCCTCCGCTTTCATCGCAAATCAGTCTTACCAAACACGCAAACTCATCCGAAAGCTGCAAATCACCACGGCGAGGACCGAGCCCGGTATCGTTCACTGGATCGTCGATGTTTGGGTCGGCCACCGACAATGTCGGCGCCTCCTCGTGATCAGTCTCCAAATGCCAGTCCGTTGTGGACGATGCGGATTGGACCCCGGCTGCGCTCAAATTTCCCACCTACTTCTCCTCAATCTCAATTGCGTGGCCATCGGGATCGCGTACTACAAGAGCCTTGCTGAATCCCAGCTGTCCGGTTTGATTCGCAACCAAGCCAGAAGAAACAAAGTTCACGCGCTTCGATTGCAACTGCCGAACTGCCTGGTCGGCGCCTCGGGTCAACAGAACCGTCTGCCGGTGAACAACGTCGCTTGCCTGTTCGTCCGATGGAAATGGCCGTCCGTCGCGGGGGGCCAGATACTCCAGTAATTCAATCCCCGGTCCGCTTGCGCCGCGCAATGCTGTGATACGCAAGTGAGCGCCAAACACATTGTTCAGGTGCTCCTGCTCAGTTCCGTAGTTCTCGCTCTCTCCAGCCACATGCATGCCAAGCAGGTCGCGGTAGAACTTAACGCTTGCTTCGGTGTCCCACACCACAATTGCGGTATGGTCGATGCCGAGAAACAGCTTATCCATTGGGCGATGCCACTTTTCCAGGCCCTTGTCCGGAGGAAACTGCAACACCTCTACTGGATGGCCGTCAGGATCCTTGAAGTAGAACGCCGAGATACCCGCCGCGTTCTCGTTCCAGTCCGGAAGGCGCTGGGGTCCTGAGGAAGCGTGCTCTACCTTGTTCTGCCGCAACCAGGCATAAGCCTTATCCATGTCGCTGACAATGATGGCAATGTGTTGGAACCAACGATCGTTACTGCGCGAGTCAACCGGGATCGGACGACCTTTCGGAGCAAGATACTCGGTGAGTTCAATGAACTCGTCGCCGAGCCTCATTCGCACCACGCGCATTCGCAATCCGAATACACCTTCGAGATGCTCATAGGCTTCGCCGGCGACTTCAGTGTCTGATGTTTTCTCGAAGCGTAGAACCTTGGAATAGAAATCCACTGCCCGGTCCATGTCGGACACGGTGATTCCGATTGCGTCTACGCCCTCAACGAGAGCGGGATTCTTTTGGGTCAGGGCGTCCTGGCTAAAGAGATGGGGAACAGCCAGAACCAGCGACAATAGCCAGGTTGCGAACGCGCTCTGGTGAAGACGATTTGGTCGAAAAAGTAGCTTCATGTTCGTTACCTGCTCGCTGCAAGTTCTGGCTCCTGCTGCCCATTGCGCTCGTACCCTATCTCAGTCACGCCCATCCGCTTCATTAAGTGATCGCCTACTCGAAGTGCGTTGGCCATAATGGTGAGCGCCGGATTTACCGCTGCGCTCGATGGGAAGAAACTCCCGTCCACGACGTAAAGATTGTCGAGGTCATGGGCTTTGCAGTTTGCGTCCAGGACTGAGGTCTTAGGGTCGTGCCCAAAGCGAATCGTGCCGTTTTGATGGGCCACGCCAGCGAGCGGAATCCGTTGTCCGACGTAAAGGTTTCGTCCAAACAATCCTTGATGGCACTCGTGGCCGTGCATTGCGCAATTCGTCTCCTTCATCGCCTGCTTGAGCTTGCCCTGAAGCCTTTCGTGGGCCTCCAGGTTGTTCGGTGTGTAAGTGAGAACGATCTTGTCGTCACGCCCGATAGTGACGCGATTGTTCGGATCCGGCAGATCTTCGGAGGTGAGCCAGAAGTCCAGCGAGTGTTTCGCCATCAACTCTAGAGTGAAATTCGGGGCAATGGCCGGTGCGCCGGCCCTCAGCGTAATCGCATCCAGTTTGCCGACGAAGGAAATGTGTCCCATGGGGTACTCGAAGTCTTTCGAGCCGAAGTAAAAGTCATTAACTCCCAGCGTCTTTTGAAAAATAGTAGGATTGGGACATTTTGAGATGGCCATCATCACCGAATTCGTGTGTCCCATATAGTGGCGGCCCACGATGTCCGAACTGTTGGCGAGTCCGCGTGGGTGCTTGTCATTGGCCGAGCGCAAGAGCAGGGCGGCCGAGTTGATCGCGCCACATGAGACAACGATCAGATCTGCGGAATAACTTTCCAGGCTGCCGTTTCGTTCCACAACCACAGATTTCACCTCGCGACCCGATGAATCTGTTTCCAGCCGCTTTACGAGTGAGTTCGTCAGTAGGGTGACGTTGGAATGCTTGATCGCCTCATCGACGCACACAACTTGCGCGTCGGACTTCGCGCCCACGAGACAGGCGAAGCCATCACAGGTATTGCAGCGAATGCAGCGGCTCTTGTGGGGGTTCTTTTCGTCGAGCATGACAGCGACCGGTACGTGGAAGGGCTTAAGGCCCGAACGTGCAAAGTCGTCCGACAGTTGCTGGATCCGCGGCTCATGGGTGACGGCAGGCCATGGATAGGGAGAGCTGGCCGCAGGTTCGGTCGGATCTTCTCCGCGGTTTCCGTGGACCTGGTAGAGATTCTCGGCCTGCATGTAATACGGTTCGAGGTCGTCGTAGCTGATAGGCCACGCTGGTGAGATACCGCCGTGATGGCGGAGTTCGCCGAAATCTTCTTTGCGTAGACGGAACAGAGCAGCACCGTAAAATTTGGTGTTGCCGCCCACGTAGTAGTTCGTGTGGGGATGGAGGTCCTTGCCGTCCTTATCGAGCCAGGATTCTTTGGCGTTGTAGTGCGCGTCTACATTGACGACCTGCGGGTCCCAGTTCGCCTTCTCACGCGTAACGTAGTCACCGCGCTCAAGAATCAGGATCCGTTTGCCGGACGGCGCGAGATGATAGGCGAGTGTCCCGCCACCCGCGCCCGTGCCGATAATAACTACGTCGTATCGATTGTCGCTCATGATGCGAATCCTCCATTGGCTCCGCAGAATATGCAGCGCTTGTCATTGTTGTGATGAAGCTTGCAGCACTTGACCGCGAACCGTCCCTTGCGCCAGAGGTAGATCTCGGCAGCAGTCAACATGGCGAGTGGCGGCGCTGTAAGGTAGACCCACAGTCCGCTCCAGATCTCGGCCGAAAAGCCCGAGCCGAAGGTCCTGGCGGGATTCATGCTCATTCCTGAAAACGGCGCTTCGATCGTGATGTAGATTGCAACCAACAGACCAGCGAAAAGACCTGTGTACCGATCAAGCCGATGGTGATTGGAGAAATAGAGAACGGTCGACATCATTCCGAATGCAATGATGAATTCCGCCAGCAAGGCAACCCATAAGCCGTGATCCCCGGGCACCGTGACCACATACCGGACAGCAGGGTCGGCAAGTTCTTTGCCCAGAAACCAAGCGACAAGCACAACCCCGAGTGCGGCTCCTGCGAACTGTGACGCTATATACAAGATGGCGTCCCAAATCTTGACCTTTCCCAGACGAAGAAAAGTGAGGGTGACCGATGGATTGATATGCGCTCCGGACTGTTTTCCCCAAGGTGAATAAATGATCGTGATCGCCGTCAGTCCCATGGAAAGACCCATCAACATCCGGCGCAGGAACTGCGAGGCTATCGCGTGCCGGACCGGTGAGTGAGGAAACTCATATAGGGCACCGAACAGGCATGCAGAAACCATGAACGCACCGAGCAGGCTTGCTTCCATCAAATATTCGGGCCAGTGAAGACGAAGGGACTCGAAAGCGCCCATTTGAGGCGCTCTCGAAGTGGGCTGGGCGAGAGGCATCGCTTCGAACGCCAAGTTCGGCGTTTCGATCAGCGGATTGTGCTCGATGGTATTCATGGACTCTGCGCGGTGTGATTCGGAAGTGCTACAGAAGTGACAATCGCAGATTGCAGAAGCGGTCTATATTCGATCGGTGGATCATCACACGGCCGACGGTCGACAGCGCATCAAGCCGGCCCGGGGTTTTACGGCGGTCGGAGTATTTCTGCTCTTCGGCATGAGTATGGCAAGCCTCGCCGGCTTAACACTAGCCTGGCGCGGTACATTTCTTGATCGAATCTGGGCACTGAATCCAACTGCCTACACGCAACTGGCTCCCTTGGGCCGACTTGTGGGCGCCGCCTTTCTACTGCTTGCGGTAGCGCTCGGAGTGGCCGCAGTTGGATGGTTTCTGCGACGGCTATGGGGATGGCAACTGGCGGTCGCGATCATCGCCATACAGCTGCTTGGAGACCTGATGAATCTGCTCCGTGGTGATTTCGTGCGCGGCCCGATTGGAATTTTGATCGCCGGAGCGCTGTTGATCTACCTTCTCCGTCGAGCGATAAAGGGGACGTTCCTTCCAGATCAGTCTCGTCTGTAGTCAATGATGCGCAAGCTCTGCCAAGAGCCGATCGTGTAACCGCCGGCTGAAGCCGGTCGGTAGCTTGAGCACGTTGTCGCCGCCAAGGAGTCGCACTACATTCTGCGATCCCTCGTAGACAGCTTTGCACTGGGGGCACTCTCTCAAGTGACGATCTACCCGCTTCCGCATTTCTGGCTTCAGGTCGCCCTCCATGTAGTTGATGATTTCCTTCCACACTTCGCGGCAGTCGATCTCTAAGAGTTGTTTTTCCGTTGGCACAATCATTCCTGACCATGCGATGCGGCCTCCGCATAAAGGTGACAGCGCAAGAGATATTTTGCTAAGTGGCTTCAAGCGCCCGTTCACGTCGGCTTGAAACCTTCGCCACAGTTCCGAATCACACGGAGCACGTGAGCAGCCTGGCAGGGCAAAAGAGCCCCCACACAAAGCCGGGTTCGCGAATCGTTAACGATTCATCGCGCCGAGCGCGGGCTGCCTCACGAAATCAATTCCAAGCAAAAGGAATGCAAATGAATAAGGCGATGCAATTTCTTCGTCGGGCGCTGTTGATGACGGGCATACTCGTCGCCGTCTCGGCGGTTGCGCAAGACGCACACACCACCGGCCAGTTTCAGGGGCCGAAGGTCAACAAGGGACACGTGACCCACAGCACTCGCGACGGCAAGAGTGTGCTTACGCTCTCCGATGACTTCGTCGTGCCTGACACTCCGGATCCGCACTGGCAAGTCGTGGACTCCGATGGCCAGGTTTTTCTACTCGACAAACTCAAGAAGAAAGCTTTACTCGGCGACAGGTACCAGAAGGAAATCGTCCTTCCCGGCTACGTGAAGAATGTATCCAAGGTCATCATCTGGTGCGCGTGGGCGGAAGCAAATTTGGGCGAGGCCAGCTTTAGCTCGCCGGTGCAGTAACTCAAGCAGAGGGCGCGAGCGCTTCGAACCTGGACCTCGCGCTCTTGTTCACAAATTCACAAGAAAGGCACACTCCATGAACCCTCAAAGGAAACTGGCTCAATTCGGTGTCCTTGTTGCTGCTCTGGTGGTGATGGCGAATGGCCAGACCGCTGAAAAGAAGACGCTGACCTTACAAGGTGCGGAGCAGGTGATTGCCGCGGCCAAGAACGAAGCGACGAAACTTCATGCACCAGGTGGTGTGATCGCCGTTGTGGACGATGGCGGCAATCTGATGGCTCTCGAGCGCCTCGACGGAACGTTCTCCGCTGGCGCCAACATTTCGATCGGTAAGGCGAAGACCGCCGTAATGTTCAAAAAGCCGACTCGTTTCTTTGAGGAGTTGATCAACTCCAATGGCAAGGGTCGCACCGTAATGACAGCCTTGGAGAACTTCACGCCGCTCATTGGCGGCATTCCGATCACCGTGGACAACCAGATCGTCGGCGGAGTCGGAGTCAGCGGTGCTGCCACCGCCGACCAGGACGAGCAACTCGCGATTGCCGGTTCGAAGGCATTTGATTCGAGCACGAAGGCTGTTAGCGACCCAGCACCCGCTGTCTCTTACTGGGCGAAGAGCAAGGTGGATGAGGCATTCGCCAAGGGCTCTGTATTGTTCGACGGCAGCGATGGCCGGAACTACATGGTCCATGCCAGCCGCCGCGAAAAGCCCGGGCTGGCGGAGATCCACACCAAGGATGCTGATGTGATCTACGTTCTGCAGGGGTCGGCAACCTTTGTTACTGGCGGCGAAGCCGTTGACGCGAAGACCACGGCCCCCGATGAACTTCGCGGCGCCAGCATCCGTAACGGGGAGACTCGGGAAATCGCGAAGGGCGACGTTGTCATCGTGCCGCATGGCGTGCCACATCAGTTCCTGTCGGTGACCGATCCATTTCTTTACTACGTTGTGAAAGTTCGCTAAGCGAGACACCCGTGAAAAACGAATTCAACAACGATCATTGGCTGAATACGATTGCTGCACTGTTGACAGCGATTTTGGCGCTCGGGTTCCCTCGGGCGGAGGGGCAGTCCATCCAGGATCCTCCCTTTGGGCGCCCGGACGCAGTGGTGGACCTGACGTCTCACGAAGGAGTCGAACTCATCAAGGGGCAATGGCGCTACCGCGACGTAAAAATCGTGGAAGCTGATTCCCGAACAGTGGGTCTGGATCTGAAACCGAGCGGCGCTCCAAGCAAGACGTATGACTACGAGCCGCACGCCGGCGTTGCCGACTTCGACGACTCGCAGTGGCAAGCCATCGATGCCGCGACGCTTGATCAGCGCCGTTCTACTGCCAAGGTCTGCTTCAACTGGTACAGGATCAACATTACCATCCCGGAAAGAATCGCCGGGTTCAGCACGGCTGGTTCCACGGTCGCTTTCGAGATCGTCATCGACGACTACGCTGAAGTCTGGGTCGATGGCAAGATGCCCCGGGTTTTGGGACAGCCAGGAGGTCCTGTCATCAAAGGCTTCAACGCACCGAATCGCGTGATCCTTACCAGAAACGCGAGGCCCGGTCAGCGCATTCAACTTGCGGTCTTTGGGATCAATGGGCCAATTTCTTACAGTCCGCAGAATTTCATCTGGATCAAGTCAGCAACGCTCGACTTTTACAAATCGCCGAAGGTGGCCATCAGCGAAACGCCGGCGCAGATCACTCGGAAAGATCCCGCATTCGACGAAATCGTTCCACAGGATGCGAAGATCGAAAAGCTTGCGGGTGGATTTCTCTTCACTGAAGGGCCAGTCTGGGTCCCCCGAACGGAAGATGCCGATGGCTACCTGCTCTTCAGCGACCCCAACAACAACGTGATTTACCGCTGGACCCAAGACGGCCAGCTCTCCATCTTCATGGCAAAGTCCGGCTACCGCGGCATGGACCTCGGCGAATATGGCCAGCCCGGCTCCAACGGACTGACGCTCGACAAGCAGGGTCGCCTCACTATCAACCAGCACGGCAACCGGCGCGTAGTCCGCATGGAGAAGAACGGGCAACTTACGCTACTTGCCGATCGGTTTGAAGGCAAACGGCTCAACAGTCCGAACGATCTTGTCTATAAGTCCGACGGAGCTCTGTATTTCACCGACCCACCGTTTGGTCTCCCGAAGTTCTTCGATGATCCACGGAAAGAGTTGAGTTACAGCGGTGTCTTCCGCGTTTCTCCGGACAGGAAGAACGTCCAATTACTGAGCAAAGAACTCACCGGCCCGAATGGGCTCGCATTTTCGCCCGACGAGAAATTTTTCTACGTAGACAACTGGGATGAGAAGAAAAAGATCATCATGCGGTACGAGGTGAACACGGACGGAACCTTGTCGAACGGCAAAATCTTCTACGACATGACTTCGGCCGATAGTGAAGACGCTCTGGACGGAATGAAGGTCGATCAGAAGGGCAATCTCTACGTCTCAGGACCTGGTGGTTTGTGGATCATCTCTCCAGACGGCAAGCACCTCGGCACAATTGTCGGCCCGGAGCATCCGCATAACTTCGCGTGGGGCGATGACGATGCCAAGACGCTATATCTTTGCGCGAAGACAGGACTGTATCGAATTCGCCTGAATATTCCGGGAATTCGTCCTTCGACCAGTATCAAGGTTGAGCCGTCGCGGTAGCCTCTTGAGAGACGTCTTGCCCCGCGCCCTCACCTTCGCCCAGAGCGGCACTGATCTTTGCGTTGTGGAAGTCGGGCACCGTGCCCAATCCGAAGGCAACGGTGTTGGCAAACTGTGCGAAGCCCACGATCACGACGGCCTCGAGAATCTGCTGTTCGGTGAACCCGTAGGTTCGCAATGTCTCGATGTCATTCGCCGTGATCTTGGACGGCTGCTTGTTGAATTTGGCGCAAAAGGTCAGGAGCGCCTTGTCGGCCACCGGAATCTTGGCATGGACATGATCGATCGCAATCTGCTCAGGCTCCGGTCCTTCGATCTTGAGCATGCGAACCATTTCGCAGTGCGCGGTCACACAATAGGTGCTCAAGTTCGCCGCCGACGCGACCAGGAATATGTACTCTTTCTGCCTGCGCGAGAGGCCGCCGTCCTCGAGCAAAATGGTACCCATGAGCGCAACCTGGGCTTCGATCAGGTCGGGCCGGGAAGTCTGGGCAACGTAGAAATTGGGCAGAAATCCCAGCTGTTCTCGCATAGCAGAGAACGCGGGAAAGTCTTTTTCGTCGAATGGAGGATTCCGCAAGTACCCCATGTTTCACCCCAAGCGAAACAGTTTCAGAATTATAGAGCAAGCGCTAAAAATCATGTCAAGAGCAGATGTGCGTCTGGTCGCACTCGAGTCCTCGCCGATTCCGAAGCCCACGACTGGGTACCTATTCCTGAGGTACCCTGAATGGCACGATCTATGGCTGGGGCGCCAATCAAGAAAGACTTGGTCGAAGCGGAGCGCGCGTTAGCGAACGCGTACGGCTTCATTGCAGATCTATTTCGATTCCAAAGCGACCAGCCACGCGTGGCCGCGGCTGAGGCCAGCTTGCTTTCTGCGGTGTTAATGCCCAACCGCCTGCTCGCGCGACAGCAGAAAGAAACCCTGTTGTATTCCGTGGCTAACGCTCGGGGCAATAACTATTGCCAGGCTCTCCACGCCAAAGATCTTGCCCCGGATGATACGAAGTCTGGTGCCCTTTCTGATTTTGCTTTGCAACTATCGTGCGGTATCTGTTTCTCGACCAGAGATATTGAGCGTCTTACTCGCTCCGGATTCGATGACGAGGCGATTTTTGAAGCCGTTGTCATTACTGCCCTGGGTCAGATGCTGTGCATGCTGACGGAGGCCTTTCAAGCCTCCAGCGATGCCAAGAGTGCTGCATCGCCGGACCTTGGAATCGAGAAGCCCTCTTTTCCGGAGCACTGGCAAGAGCCAGTCGGACCGTACCTGCAATCGCAGCCACAGGTTCTGCCAGACTCCGCACATTTTTCTTTTCTGCGGGATCAACTCGGCTTTGTTCCCAAACTCTTCCGCGCCCAGATGTGGCAGCCTGATGTTGTGGCTGCGGAGATCGATTTTCTGGAACAGATTGTGCATCCTGAAGAGCCGCTCGGCCGCATCCAGAAGGAAGAAATACTGCTGGCGATTTCGGCATCGAACTTGAACACTTATGGCGTGGCATTGCAAAGGCAGGTACTAGATGGTCTCGGCATACCGATCGAGCAGTCGGATGCAATCGCAAACGACCTGCGTTCGGCTACCATCTCCGCCACCGACAAAGTCCTGCTGCAGGAAGTGAGCAAACTCAACTCTAATAATTCTGAAGCCCGTTTCCGGGCCGGGGTCCTCGAAAACCATGGATTCAGCAGATCGCAGATTGTGGAGGCCGTAGCCGTAGCCGCTTTTGCAAATTTTCTCAATGTTTTGCAGTTTGGCCTTGGTGTAACCCCGGACTTTCCGCCTGCGCGAATCTACACCCCAAAAGATTTGTATCTCCCGACGAGTAAAGCCCGTCCTACGTTAGACGGAATTCATCCTCCCGATCCTGACGCCGAGCTTGTCAGCCAAGTCCAGGACGGCAAACTCGATCTTTTTGAAGAACTTGTCCGGCGTCATTCGGGTCGCATTTTCGGAACCGTAGCCGGGATCGTAGGAAATCTTGACGACGCACGAGATGCTACCCAGGAGGTGTTCCTGAGGGCATTTGAGAACATCGCGCGCTTTGAAGGGCGGGCGAAGTTCGCCACATGGCTTATAAGTATCGCCATTAATACGGGAACTGAGATGCTCCGGCATCGCAAGCGCACCGAGACGTTGGAAAGTCTAGAAGATGAGGAAGACTTTCGCCCAAGGCAAATCCAGCGGTGGGACGATGATCCCGAGAAGGTTCTCACTGCTGCGCAGAGAAACGAGTTGGTACGCGAGGGCATTTTGCGATTGCCGGAAAAGTATCGGGTTGCGCTGATTTTGCGCGATATCAGTCAATTATCCAGTGAGGACGCGGCCGCGGCGCTTGAAATTGGCGTGCCGGCGCTCAAGGCACGCGTGCTGCGCGGACGCTTGATGTTGCGCGAAAGGCTTGCTCCTCACTTCGCGCGAGATCGGGAGCGGGACGATGCTTAGCTGCGCCGAATTCCTTACCGAATTTGGGGAGTACCTGGAGGAATCAGGCGACGCGCAACTGCGAGTGCGCCTCGAAGAACATCTGCACGAGTGCAAGACCTGCCAGGTTATTCTCGACAGCACCCGCAAAACCATTCAGTTCGTCACCGAAAGCGATTCGTTCACCCTGCCCGGCAATGCCGTCGAGCCAATTGTGGGCCAGGTAATGGCCCGCATCCGCAGCAGGAATAGCCAAATGGCCGCTCAAGCCGCGGCCGACGTCAGTCAGGCAGTCGTGATGGGCGCTGCACAGGGGATCATCCTCTACGACACAGAACTGCGTTACCAGCTTTTCAATCCATTCATGGAGCGCCTGACTGGAAAGAGTGCTGACGAAGTTCTTGGCCGTGCCGCCGTGGAAGTCTTTCCGAGGCTGCGAACCAGCGGAATTGAAGACGTGCTGAAACGAGCGCTGGCCGGTGAAACCGTGGATGTTCGCGACTTCATGGTCCCGAAACACTCGGCGGACGGTCGGGACGTCTGGGAGTCTTGCACATTTGCGCCTCACCGTGCGCCGCACGGCAGCATTGTTGGGGTTGTGGGATTGGTGCGTGATGTAACGGATCGGCACCTCGAAGATGAGCGTTTCAAATCCATTGTGGTCGGAACGGCGTCGGCTACTGGGAAAGATTTCTTTCCGACGCTGGTGCGCCACATGGCCTCGGCCCTGGGGACGCGATACGCGTTCATCACCGACTGCGCGGATCAGAAGCGTGCGAAAGTCCTGGCGGTGTGGACTGGTGATCGTTTCGGCGATCCCTTTGAGTTTGATATCGCCGACACGCCCTGCATGAAGGTGCTTAACGGAGAAACTTGCCACTATAAGGAGGACCTGCAGGCCCTGTTCCCGCTGGACACCGGACTGGGGGATTGGGGAGCCGAAAGCTATCTCGGCGTACCGATGCTCGATAGCGAGAACCGCGTGATCGGTCACATCGCCATCCTTGACGATAAGCCGATGGAGCGGGATCCCTATGCGATTGACTTGGTCAAAATTTTTGCTGCGAGAGCCGCGGCCGAACTGAAGCGGCAGAAGGCCGAGATGAGTTTGCAGTCGGCTCTTGTCCGGGTCCAGAAGCTTGAACAGAAGAACCGCACTTTGCTCGAAATCACGAACACAATCATTACGAGCTTACGACGCGAAGAACTTTTCTCCGCGATCTGCACGGTTTTGAAGGATGTGACGACATTCGATTGTGCGGGTCTGGCAATTTACGACCCCGAGGTACGGGACCTGCGTATCTTTGCCCTGGAGGGGGCATTGCGTCCCGAGGACTTGTCCCTTGGCCAGTTGATCGATTGCGAAGGTCGGCAGTCGGGACACCGCTGGGACTTTGGCCAGCCAGTTCTACGAAAGGACTTGGAAAGTGAGCGTCAGTACACGCTGGAGTACGGCCTTCATGCCGCGGGAATGCGGGCGCATTGTGTTGCTCCTCTGACGGTACGCGGAACTACGATCGGCGTAATGGGATTTGCCAGCCGGACGCCGGGTGCGTACACGCCCGATGACCTGCTCTTCTTCCAGGAAGTGGCCAACCAGATTGCGATGTCGGTCGCGAATATGCAGGCCTATGAGGAGATCGCCGCACTCAAGACACGGCTGCAAGAGGAGAATGTCTACCTCCAGGAAGAAATCAGAAAGGAGCATAATTTTGAAGAAATTGTTGGCAATAGCCGGCCGCTGATGGAGGTTCTCCGCAATGTCGAAACCGTGGCGCCGACCGACTCGACTGTGCTCATCATGGGTGAGACTGGTTGCGGCAAGGAACTGATTGCCCGAGCTATCCACAATCGCAGCGCACGAAAGCATCGCCCACTGGTGAAGCTCAACTGCGGTGCGATTCCGACCGGCTTGGTCGAGAGCGAGTTATTCGGCCATATGAAAGGCGCCTTTACGGGTGCGCTCGAGCGCCGTGTGGGTCGCTTCGAATTGGCGGATGGAGGCACACTGTTCCTCGACGAGATCAGCGAACTTCCCCTGGACACGCAGGTCAAGTTGTTGCGAGTTTTGCAAGAGCATGAGTTTGAACCGCTGGGCAGCAGCAAGACCATGCGCGTCAACGTCCGAATTATTGCGGCTAGCAATCGCGACTTAGACAAAGCCATCCAAGAAGGTCGATTCCGCGCTGACTTGTACTACCGATTGAACGTGCTGCCCATGCTCCTGCCGCCACTGCGCCAACGACGGTCCGACATTCCGCTACTAACCTCCTTCTTTGTTGAACGGTACTCACGGCAGCTAGGCAAGCAAATTACAGGCGTGGCGCAGGACACGATGGAGATTCTCAGCAACTACGACTGGCCGGGAAATATCCGGGAGTTGCAGAACGTAATCGAGCGGGCCGTGGTGCTCTCGCGTGGATCGGTCCTGCGACTAGGGCGAGATCTGCTTCCATTGACCGCAGAAATTGCGAGCGACAACAGTCTCGTGCTGACATCTGGGCAGTCTTCGAATGGTGAATCGCATTCACTCGAACACGTGGAGAAACGACATATTCTCGAGGTCCTGACCCAGACCAAGTGGGTTATTGAAGGTGCCCACGGTGCGGCCAGGATCCTTGACCTGCATCCGAATACCTTACGAAGCCGCATGAAAAAGTTAGGCATTGATCGAAACTTCATGAAGGTTGCATCTCCCGCCTAGCGTTCTATTTGGTCCCGCAAACTCTGCAGTCGCGTTCGCCCCCGTTTAGACCTGATTAGCTCCTGCTTCGCGCGGCGGTGTCCCCACGCTATTTCGTGGCCACGAAGCTCATCTCCGCTCGAACCACGAGCCCTCGTGGCCCACACCGGTTGTTCCGCTCGCGACCAATCATTAAGCCCCTGCAATGCAAGTACTTAGATCTCTTTGGCTTCCTCATGAGATTGGCTTAGTGAGTGCTTTAGTCAAGCCGTCTTTCGGAGGAACACCAGCGGTGCTCAAGATTTCAGTGACGAGTCAGTCGAGCGAAGCGACGAGTTTTCAGTTGGAGGGCAGGCTGGTGGGCCCCTGGGTCGACGAGCTGCGGCGCCTCAGCGAAGCGGCTCTGTCCAGCAGCGAAGCAGTGAGCCTCGACCTCCAGAAAGTCTGGTTCGTGGATTCGCACGGGATCGCCCTGCTCAGAGATCTGGCGAAACAGAAAGTCGCCCAGCTCAATTGTTCCCAGTTCATCAGTCAGCAACTGCAAGGAGAGAACGTATGACGAGCGCATTGGCTCAAAGCATGATGATGTCGAGCGGCACGGCGGTGTCAGACGACGGCCGGCCTGGTTCCCAGGTGCAGGTTAACGCGTTCGAAATGGCTCTCATACAGCGCGTGCAAGCCGGCGATGCGGAAGCTTTCTACGAATTGGTCCGGCCCTACGAGCGCGCTGTATTTCTTGCAGCCGTAGCCATTGTGAAAAACGATGCCGACGCCGAAGAGGTCGCTCAAGAAGCGGTGCTGAAAGCATTCAAAGCCTTAGGGCGATTTCGCCAAGAGTCTAAGTTCAGCACCTGGCTGATTCAGATCACGATCAACGAAGCGAAAATGAAGCTTCGTAAAGATCGGCGGCACTTGTACGAGTCCATCGAGCAGGGACAACAGAGTGATGACGGCGACTATATCCCAAGGGACTTCGCGGACTGGCGGGAGATCCCGTCGCAGGCTTTGGAGCGCCGCGAGCTTCGCGATGCGCTTACGAAGGCGCTGGAGTCTGTCCCAGAGAAATACCGGACGATACTGATTCTCCGGGACGTCAACCATCTCAGCATCACAGAAACAGCCCAGGTTCTGGGCTTGTCGGAAGCTAACGTGAAGACGAGACTCTCGCGAGCCCGCCTCCAAATGCGTGATGCGCTGGCAACCGGTTTCGGTGGACTGTAGGCGCACGATGGCAATACCGAAAAGGCGCAGACGATCTAGGAAGCTGGCTTGCGAATCACATACTGCAGTCTCATTTCATAAACAACGGCTGCGGCGTGACCCTGTGACTTGAAAAGAAACCTGTGAGCTGCAGCGTTCCCGCCGCAACCCACAGGGGAGCCTCTCGAGATCAAAATGCTGCAATTCCGTTGAATCCGCTGAGCGGTGACACCCCGCCGGCGAATCCAACGCTTACGAGTGTTCCGTCTTTCTGCACGGCAAAGATTCCCACGGCACCTGCCACGGAGTTCAGCGTGTAAAGGAACTTGCCGTCCGCCGTCACCGCGATATCAAGGTTCGTCGATCCAGCAGGATTCGTACCCACGATGGTTCCCGGGAGCGCCGTCAATGCGCCGGTGTTCGCGATCGCGAATCCAGAAATATTCGAGGTGCCAGCATTGGAAGCGTAAACGAACTTGCCATCAGGTGTCACCACATTCCAGCAGTTCGCTGCGCCTAATGTCGGAACACTTGCGCTGAGCGGGGCCAGCGTGCCATTACCTGCGATCGCATAGGATGAGATCGCCGAACCATTTTGCACGCCAGACGGACCGGTTTCGGAAACCAGGGCCGCTCCGTTCGGAGCAAAAGCCACCGAGAACGCACCCGGGCCAACGCTCGGGTTCACCACAATCGGAGACAGAGTGCTGTCGCCGCGAACGGTGAATACGTCAATATCATTGGTCAAACGCTCCACCACAATCAGGAAGCGGCCGTCCGGACTAAATGCCAGGCCTCCCGCGCCCGAGTTGTTGGTCGAGAGAAACCGAACGGAATTTGGGATTTGTTTTAGCTTGTCATCCTGCAGTTTGAATCCGACGACATTGCTGCTGCCACCGACATTCAGGACATACACAACGTTGCCATATTGTGCCACGGCGTTTGGCTCGCTGCCGCCGCTGATCACCTTGTCCACCAGCGAAAGAGTTGAGTGGTGAACTTTGAAGACAGAAACAGTGCCGCTGCCGGCATTGACTGCGAACAGCAGCGTGTGGTCCCGGCTGAGCGTAAGGGAGCCTTGGGATTCCAAGGGATCGTTGTTGCCGCCACTTCCTCGACCGCCAGTCGCGAATCTACCCTGTTCCCGCAGAGTGCCATCGGCAGCACGCCGATATGCGATCACCTCATTCTTTTTGACGGAGTTCGTCATGACGAATACCGCCCCGGCGCCGTCCTGTGAATCTAGATCCTGCGCCAACGCTTGCATCGACGACATCAAGCCAATCGTCAACGCCCCCACCCACAGCAAACAAACTGCTCTGTGCATCCTGGTCCTCCTAATGTTCTTTTTGAGTTGCACGGTCGCCAACTCTGAAGACACAACAACTAGGCGTTGTCTCTTTCAGGCAGCATGTGCGTGCTGGATCAGAGATTCATGGACTAGAGAAGTTTCAGCCGAACAAACATTTGACATCTCGATCAGAGAACAGAGATCGGGTCTGCCTGTCGGGGGCACTGTGTCTAAGTGATGACTCCAAAATTTCGACTGCGATACGGCTTGGGCCGCCTATCTGGCCTTGGTCTGAGAGATTAGTTTCCGGCCTAGGGAATCTTTGTTCCTGATGGTGTGTTTCAAGAGCGAAGTGTCCGGTTTCACAGAAACGTACCTCGGCGCTTCGAATGTCGCACTAACGCCTCTGCTCATCGAGGCAGAAAGATCGGATCGCCATTGCCCATACCGCGAACAGAGCGGCCGCTTCGCATGGAAATATTCCTGGACCTTCTGGAATCAGTTCAACGAGCACGTCGCCTTCGCGCCTGAGAGTTCGCGCAGCCGCAGGACGTCTTTTGATGCCCCCGCGCGACGCTCTCGATCCCTTATAATAGAAAGATTCACTCAGCCCTCTGGACGGCTCTGTGGGCTTGCACTTGAGCCGCACTGTGGCATTCGGCCCTTTTTCGATGTCTTCAACACTGGCGCAGATAGATAGCATCGTTGTACGCGGCGCACGCGTCCATAACCTCAAGAACATCGATTTCCAGGTCCCGCACAACACCTTGACCGTGGTCACGGGCGTGTCCGGATCTGGCAAGTCTTCCCTCGCCTTCGACACGATCTATGCCGAGGGACAGCGCCGATACGTGGAATCGCTCTCGGCCTATGCGCGCCAGTTTTTGGAACGGATTGAGAAGCCTGACGCAGATTCCATCGAAGGCATCGCTCCAGCCGTTGCCATCAAGCAGAAGAATACAACTCGGAATCCACGATCAACAGTTGCTACTGCCACAGAGATATACGACTACTTGCGGCTCCTGTTTGCGCGAGTAGGCCGAACCTTCTGCGCGAACTGCGGGCGCGAGGTCAAGAAGGACACGGTTGACGAGGTCGCCGATATGATCGTTGCCCTCGAGCCCGGGACGCGCCTCCAAGTGCTCTTCTCGCTGCAGCGACCAAGCACCCCGCAGCAGGAAGCTCAAGCGAAACCTCGCCGCGCAGTTAAGACCAAGAAAGTGGCCGACTCCCTCACTGATGCTCTCAAAACCCGCCTCTTTGATTTGCGAAAAGCAGGGTTCAACCGGCTCTACCAGGCTGGTCAGGTGTACGAGTTCTCGGCGCCGGAGTCCCTGCTCGATCTCGATTTCAGCCAGCCGGTATTCATGCTGGTTGATCGTTTGTCTGCCTCGCCCAACATCCGGTCGCGGGTGATCGATGCCATCGAAACCGCTTACCGGGAAGCAGGCGAGGTTGTATTTGAGATTCCTGCTGAAGAATCCGACTCCGGCCGGGCCGCACGGCCGGCGCAGATGCTGCGATTCTCGCAACGTTTCGAGTGCAAATTCTGCAATCTGCGCTACGAAGAGCCGGAGCCGCGCCTGTTCTCGTTCAACAACCCTTACGGCGCTTGTCCAAAGTGCCAGGGCTTTGGCAACACGATCGACTTCGACCTCGATCTCGTCATTCCAGACAAGACCAAGAGCCTCTCCGAAGGCGCAATCGAGCCCTGGACCAAGCCGAAGTACCGTCCGCTGTTTACGGATCTCAAGCGCTACGCCAAGGCTGCCGGCATTCCGCTCGACATGGCCTGGATCGACATGGCCGAAGAGCATCGCAATCTCGTCTTAAACGGCGAAGGACGATTCCTTGGTATCCGCGGATTCTTCGCCCATCTGGAACGCAAGAAGTACAAGCTGCACGTGCGCGTATTCCTGAGCCGCTATCGTGGATATTCTTTGTGCTCCGCATGCAACGGGAGCCGTCTGCGACTCGAGGCGCGGCAGGTCAAGATCAAAGGCAGGAACCTGTGCGAGATCTGCTCCCTCACCGTCGAGGGCGCGCTGCAGTTCTTCGAACAGGTGGAACTCACTGCGCAAGAAGCAGACATTGCCGACAGGCTGCTGCAGGAAATCCGCGAGCGGCTGCGCTTCCTGAACGACGTCGGACTCGAATACCTCACCCTCGACCGCTTGTCCTCAACGCTTTCCGGAGGCGAGGCCCAGCGCATTCAACTCGCCACCTCTCTCGGATCCCGGCTTGTGGGAACGCTCTATGTTCTCGACGAGCCCTCGATCGGCTTGCATGCGCGAGACACGCACCGGCTGGTCAAGATCCTTCACGACCTCCGCGATCTGGGCAACACGATTGTGGTAGTGGAGCACGATCCCGACATTATGATCGCGGCGGACCGCATTCTTGACCTCGGACCTGGAGCCGGAGAAAACGGCGGCAAGCTCATTGCCGAAGGCACTTACGACGAGATCCTGCACAATTCGGCGTCACTGACCGGACGATATCTCTCCGGAGACTTGCGAATTCAGCCGCCCCCCAATCGCCGCAAACCCGGACCACAGCACATCCGCATGCGCGGAATTCGTGCCAACAATCTGAAGAATGTCGAGATCAGCGTCCCACTCAACATGTTGGTCGCGATCACCGGCGTTTCTGGTTCCGGTAAGTCCACCCTGCTGCACCAGGTGCTGTACCGAGCCCTCGCACAGGCCAAGCAGCAGACGGGCAACGGTTCAGGACCAGCGGTCTCTGCGACTTGGGAAAGCCTCGAGGGCGATCAGTACCTCGAAGAAGTTGTGCTTGTCGATCAATCGCCCATCGGTCGCACACCACGATCGAATCCCGTGACATACATAAAGGCCTTCGATGCCATCCGCGAACTCTTCGCTTCCCTTCCCGAAGCAAACAAGCGCGGCTTTGGCGCGGGACACTTCTCCTTCAACATCCCCGGCGGCCGCTGCGAAGTTTGCCAAGGCGATGGAACCGTTACCGTCGAAATGCAGTTCCTGGCAGATGTCGAACTGATCTGTGAAGAGTGCAAAGGTACACGCTACAAGCCCACCGTTCTGGAAGTGAGATATCGCGGTAAGAACATCCACGAGGTGCTCAACCTCACTGTGAAAGAGGCGCTGAAGTTCTTCGCAGAAGCGCCCAAGATTACCGAGAAGCTGCGCGCTCTCGAAGAGGTGGGATTAGGGTACTTACGCCTGGGACAGTCGGCCACGACTCTGTCCGGCGGCGAGGCCCAGCGCATGAAGCTTGCGGCGCACCTGCAGCCCGCTTCGAGCGCCGCCAGGAACGGTAGCGGCGGGAAGATCAAGCGCCGCCTGCTCTATATCTTTGACGAGCCCACCACGGGCCTACATTTTGATGACGTCAGCAAACTCCTGGCGGCCTTTCGCCGTCTCATTGATGCAGGGGGCTCGATCGTTGTCATCGAGCACAATTTGGAAGTCATCAAAACGGCCGACTGGGTCATCGATCTCGGCCCGGAAGGCGGGAACCGGGGCGGAAAGATCGTCGGCGTCGGGCCTCCCGAGGCAATTGCGAAGCTGTCTGGCTCTTACACAGGAAAGTATTTGGCGCGTATCCTGAACGGCAATGGAGCGTCGCGTTCCAATGGGCGCGGGTAAAGGGGAATTCGTAGCGACGTTGGCGGCTGCGGCATGCCTCAGTATTGTGCCCGCAGCTGGCAGAGACGTCGCGAGCAACGTCTCTACGACGGCTCTTGCGGTTGAGCAGACCTCCCACTCCCCACAACATAAGCAACGCCGCACGCTGGCGGAAGAAGACGCGTCCGACCCCGATCTGGCCAAGGCCGACGCACTTATTCAAAAGCAGAACCTCGCCGACGCGGAACCCCTGCTTCGCAAACTCGTCGAGAAAGATCCCCAAAACTATGTCGGATGGTTCGATCTCGGATTCGTCGAGAACGGCCTCGGTAAAACGGAAGATTCCATTGCCGCCTACCGCAAGTCGGTGGATGCCAAGCCCGACGTCTTTGAGTCAAACCTGAACCTCGGTCTGCAACTCGCGAAAGCAAAAAATCCTGAAGCCGAGAAGTTCCTCCGGGCCGCCACCCAGCTCAAGCCGACCAGCGAGGTCGCCGAAGGACAGGCGCGCGCATGGCTCTCACTGGCTCACGTCCTTGAGAAATCCACGCCCGACAACGCAATCGCGGCATACGCCAGAGCCGCGGCGCTGCAGCCCAACAACATCGAGCCGCATTTGGCCGCCGGGCTTCTGCTGGAAAACCAGAACAACTTCGCGGACGCCGAGCGCGAGTACAAGCAGGCGCAGCAGATCGATCCGGCTTCGACCGACGCGGCCGTCGGCCTGGCAAATATTTACATGCGCGGGCGGCGCTTTCTCGATGCTGGAGCAGAGTTGCGCAAGGTGCTGGCAGCTCACCCCGACCAGGCTGCGGCGCGAATTCAACTCGGGCGCGTGCTCGCCGCCGAGGGCAAATACGACGAAGCCATCGCACAGCTGCAGGAAGGCTCCAAGCAGGCTCCAAACGACGTCTCGCTCCAGCGCGATCTTGCCGATCTCTATTCCCTCTCTGGCAAGAACGATGACGCGGAAAAGACGTATCGCGATCTGGTCGCCGCACACCCCAACGAAGCAGAATTGCACCATAGCCTCGGACAGGCTCTGCTCCGAACCAGGAAATTCCCGCAAGCGCAGGAGGAATTTCTGGCCGCCATCAAGCTCAAACCCGGCCTAAGTGCGGCATACGGAGATCTCGCATTCGCCGCCAATGAGAATAAGAACTATCCGTTAGCCATCAAGGCGCTCGATGCGCGCGCAAAGTTACTGCCGGAGATGCCGATCACGTATTTCCTGCGGGCTTCCGCCTATGATCATCTGAAGGACGTCAAACGGGCGACGGCCAATTATCATCTATTCCTGCAGTCAGCGAATGGAAAGTATCCGGACCAGGAGTGGCAGGCCAAACACCGGTTGATTGCGCTGGAGCCGAAAAGATAGGAGTCGCGCTTGATAGGGCGTAGAGTGGCATTCGGTGTTCTGCTCATGCTGATGTCTGTAGGAATCTGCCATGCTGCCCCGCGCACTGATGAAAGTGTCAAGGAACTCAAGTCGAAAGTTGCATCGACAGGTGTCAGCGATCGTCCTCGTTTGTGCATCCAAATTGCCGAGAAGCAACTCGATGCCAGCGACAAGCTGTATGCCTCATCGGACGTTGACAAGGCACAGGCTGCTCTCACCGACGTCGTCGCGTATTCCGAACTGGCGCGCGACTATGCAATCCAGAGTCACAAACATCAGAAGCAGTCTGAAATCGCCGTACGACGTATGACGCGCAAGCTGATGGACATTCTCCATACTCTCGGACGTGAGGATCAGGCTCCTGTGAAAGACGCCGTCTCTCACCTGGAGCGCGTGCGGGACGATCTACTGGGCTCAATGTTCAAGAAGGGTACAAAATGAAACACTCTCGTTTGTTCCCAGTCGTGGTTTTGATGTCCATGACAGCATTACCTCTTGTAGCGCAGCGCCATCAAGATCCGCTGAGCCAGCAGGAGATCGATAAGATTCGCGACGCCAGCTGGGAGCCCCAGCAGCGCCTGCCCCTCTACCTCGAGTTCGCGCGGGCACGGCTCGTCAAACTGGAGGAGATCAGAAATGATCCGAAGACCAAGGACCGCGCCAAGCAGACGCACGATCTCCTCGACGACTTTCAGCGGCTCTATGACGAACTGAACGACAACATTGATACGTATGTGGACCGGCGGAACGACATTCGAAAGCCCCTCAAGCTGGTGATTGATGCCGACACGGAATTCCAGGCGAAGCTGCGGGCGTTGAGGAACGCGGCCGATGTGCCTCGCGCCGAGGCTCAGGAATATGAATTCGTCCTGACCAACGCCCTTGAAACGCTCGACGCCTCCGCGGAAGATCACAAAAAATTGCTCACCGACCAGGAGGAGCAAGCGAAACACAAGAAGCTGATCACAGACACCACGACAAAGGTAGGAAGCAAGCCGGAGTAGGAAACTCAGAACCGAGGATTAGAATTCCACGAGCGCGAGGTTTGGTGCTGGCTGCTCGCTCGAGCTCCTTACTTTCGCCTTCCCCCGTCGTGCTAATCTACGCTCATTGTGCGTGAAGGGCTCCTCGAACTTTTCCAGGAAATTCATAACGAGCTACGGCCGCGGACCTCTCCGCCTGAGATCAAGATTGAATTTTTTGCTTTTGCCAACCTGAACAACACCATTCGCCTGAGAAATGGCAAGCTGCTGGTTCGGCTCTCTGATCTTCTCGAGGGCGCACCCGAGCCCATCCTTCGCGCCATCGCCCACATCCTTCTCGCGAAGATGTACCGTAGGCCGATCGACCGCGCTCAGGCGGCGCGCTATCGCAAGTACGTCGGGAGCCATGACATCGTGCGCAAGGCCCACCTTGTACGCCAAATGCGTGGGCGCAAGCTGCTGCGGGACGCGTGCGGCCGTTATTACGATCTCGATGTCATCTTTGAAGACCTGAACACGCGCTTCTTTCACGGATTGATGGCGCGCCCTCTCATGAGCTGGAGCCAGAGCAAGACGCGACGGATCCTAGGCCATTACGATCCCGCACACAATGCCATAATCATCAGCCGGATCTTCGACCATCCTGGCGTGCCCCCCTACGTACTCGAATACATCGTGTACCACGAGATGCTGCACCTGAAGCATCCGGTAAAACTACGCGGCAGCCGCCGCTGCGTACACTCGCGAGAATTTCAGGCAGAAGAAATGCTATTCCCCCGACTTGCCCAGGCAAACGCGTTCCTGAAACGCATGTAGCCTCAATTAGCTATCGAGCTAATGAATTGATGAAGTGGAGATTTGGGAAGGGTACGGCTTGAGCCGTGCCGAAAGGCTGCATAGAAAATCGCTTTTAGGCGCTGAGGTGCGCTTTGCCCGCTACGCCGCCAGGCTTACGATGCCTTCTGCAGGCAGCCGCTGCGAATCCTCTTCGCGCCCGCACGCCCGAAATCCACAGTCAGATTCTGCCCGCTCATCTCAAGAATCTGTCCTGTCCCAAATCGCCGATGCTGCACCCGGTCCCCAATATGAAACACTCGCGTACGCCGAGCCTCGCGCACGACCTCCGGCATGAGCCGCGCCGCGACGGCTCCGTCTTGCGCCGCTGGCATAGGCTCAGCTTCCGCAATCCGTTGCCGCTCCGCTTTCGCTCGGCAGTTATCACAGTGACTGCAGTCCTGCCCGGATTCCTCTCCAAAATACTCCCGTAGCACACGTGTCCGGCAAAACGTACTCTCCGCGTAGCGCATCATCTGATCGAGACGCTCGCGATCGTTCGTATGCCGCTGCTCGTACGCCCCAAGAAACTCATTCAACTCTTCAGCTGTGGAGAACAAACGCAGGCAGCGTACCTTCCCCGCACGGCGCTCCACGATTCCGGCGCTCTCCAGTTGTGACAGGATCACCTTCACTTTGCGTTGCGGCAAACCGGACGCAGCAATCAGACCGGCAATGCCGACCGCGATCTTGCTATCCGGTGGCGCATCTCTCGCCACGATCTCGTATATCTGCTGGGACTGATCCCGCCGCGGATACTTGCCTCCCAGAAAGAATCCTTGAATACGCCGATCTTCCAGCCGATACAACAGCGAACACCTCGCCTTCTTTCCGTCGCGCCCCGCGCGCCCGATCTCCTGATAGTAGCTTTCGAGCGAATCCGGAAAGTTGTAATGCGTGATGAACCGGATGTCTGGCTTGTCGATCCCCAGCCCGAACGCTTTGGTTGCGACGATGACATGGAACTCGTCGCGCATGAATCGCTCCTGTACGTCCTCGCGCTCCCGCGTCTTCATCTTGCCGTGGTAGCGCCCGGCGTTCACATTTTCGCTGCACAGCCACTCATAAAGCTCATTTGCCGTTCGCACCGTGGCGACATAGACGATTCCGCTACCCTCGTCTTCCTCCAGAATGGCGCGAATGCGCTGGCGCTTGGCGACGCCGTTGACGGTACGAAAAACTTCCAGAAATAGATTGGGACGCTCGATCCCGGTATCGATCACCACCGGATCTTCCATTCCGAGTTGCTGGATGATGTCCTGCTGCACCTCTGCAGTGGCCGTCGCAGTCAACGCAAGAATGGGCGGATGCCCCAGGGCCCGGATCGCATCCCGTAGCGACAGGTACGACGGGCGGAAGTCGTGCCCCCATTGCGAGATGCAATGAGCTTCGTCCACGACGAACAGGGACACTCCTCCCTCGCGCAGCACGTTGCGATATTCGGGATTGTCCAGGCGCTCGGGAGTCACATAAATCAGCCTGCGGTCCCCCTCCTCGATACTCTCGCGGACCTCCCGCTCCTCCGTCTTGGTCAGCGTCGAATTCAGCTTCGCGCTTTCGATTTCGGCCTCCTCGGCTTTTTCAACCTGATCCTGCATCAGGGAAATGAGCGGCGAGACGACCACCGTAGCCTTGGGCAGCAATAGCGAGGGGAGTTGAAAGGTGAGCGATTTCCCGCTTCCAGTGGGCATGACGCCCAGGGCGTCGCGCCCCGAGAGCACCGCCTGCATGATTTCGAACTGTCCGGGACGGAACTGGCGAATGTTGAAGCGCGCGGCCTCGGCTCGCAGCCGCGCGCGATGGATGTCGGTTGGAGAGGACGCAGTGGACTTCTGTTTCTTCATTGAGAAACGCGATCCGGACTACTTCTTTGGCCCGCTGGTGCTCTTCTTTCTCCCGGTTGCGTTCTTCTTGGTATCCCCGGCGCCGCTCTGGGCACCTGCTCCGGCACGTCCTGCGCCGCCGCGGTGCGAACTGTTGCCGCCCGCCCCAGATTCAACTCCGCTTCTCTTCGGCATAAATCCTCCTTGCGAGATTAGGTGCGAGCCGTCAATGCGCTGTTGCTCGCTGCAATTCGACGCGCGAAAATGGGGCGCGGCGCCACTGCTCGCGGCGCTATTTCGGTGGCAGTACGCGGATGATCGCCATCATCCCGCCATCCTCATGCTCAAGAATGTGACAGTGATAAACAAAATCCCCAATGTCCGGCCCGCGAAAATCCATGCGTACCGTAACGCTGGGATAAGGCCCTACCCCGGACCAGGCAGGAATGTCCACGGTATCCAGGAATTGCCGGCGCGGCGGCGGCACAGGTCTGCCATTCTCCGCCATCAGCAAGAAATGAATCTGATGGATGTGGAATTCGTGATTCTCCTTCGCACGGTTTTGAATCGTCCACTCCTCCACGGCACCCTGATGCGTTACGATGGCGGGTGGATCATTCGGGTTGAACAGCTTCGGCTGCTGTCCCTCCACCATGACGAAAAAGGAATCGGTGGAATCGTCTTCAGAGAAATACAGTTTTCGCCGTGAAGTGAGCGGCGCCTCGGTGAGTCCTTCAAAGCGCTGCCTTCCGGTCATGCGCTGAAACGCGGGCATCGTCATCTGTGAATCCGTCTGGGCCGCATTCACGGCGAGTCTCGCCAGCGGCCGCGCCGGGTCACTATCTCCGTCTGAGCCGGTATTCACATATTTTGTCAGGAAGACCGCCTTTTGCACCTCCGGCCCGGGCGTCGTCATGATGAACTCCGCGCGCCCTGCCGTCGGAATCCGAACGTGCGTTAGTTCGACGAGCTTGCCCTGCCGCGTGCCGTCCTGCGAACCGGTTGGACCCCATCAAGCGCTACCAGCCTAATCGGCTGAGCAACTCCGTCATAGTTGAGTTCCACGTCGAGAATCGTGTCCGAAGCGGTGTTCGCCACTCGCCAGAACTGCTGCTCCCCAGGCTTCACCGCAATGACCGCAGGAGGATATGCCGGGTACGGAACCGGCACGTAGTTCAACGAAACGTTGAAGGCGGGCGCCGGAGCCTCCCCTTCTGCTGGCATGGGGTAGTCGCGGACGTTGAAAATCCTCTGCGGTAACCCAGCCACCGCGGGCTGCACGTTCTCGATTCCCTGAATGACGATCAGCCCAGTGGCTCCTCCCTGCACGGCCGGTTCGGAAAGCCCGTGAACGTGCGGATGATAGTAGTAGAGCCCGGATGGCTCATCGGCAGGAAAGTGGATGTGGTATTCGAAGCTGTCGCCCGAATTTATCAGCGTATTGATCACTTCGTCGGAATGGCAGGTAGGCGAGACATTTGTCCCGTGATAGTGAACGTTTACGGACGAATTCGTCATCATTGCCGCGCCGCATACTTTCGACGCCCCGTTGGCAGCAGACGTGACCTCCATGCTTCCGGGCGCCATCTTCATGCGCGGCAAGTTTGGGGCATCCGCTGGAACAAGGTTCTTGACCCGCAGGATGAGTTCATCTCCCGGATTCAGATAGAGCGTTGGCGATTGTTTACCGTCAGCGGTTTTAAAACAGAACGTGTTATCCCCGCTTTCGTCTATGCCCATCTCGTATCTGAAATTAACCGTAAGCTTCCCTCCTTCACTGAACAGCGCCGGAGGATCTAGGACCGTACTGCCAGTTGCGTACCGTGGACACGCATTTTGTGCTACGGAGCTTGCAGCGATTGCGGTCAGGAATGGTAGAAGGCCGACTGTGAAACGCTTGTACCGCGAGGCAGTTCTAAGACTTGAGGTGTTGCTGCACTTGCAAGAACGACCGAAAACGACCGGCATTCTCGTCAGCTTCATGGATTGTCTCCAAGGGTGATTTTTTGTCGGCGCTTGGATGCACTGCCTTCGGGACTGTTTGCTCGTTAACTCTCGGCACCTTTACATGCAATGCATAGCAACGCTTCAGGATATGCGAGCTCAGCGCGCGAAATGCTGCGCCGAGATCGAGCGGTTCAATGCCTGAAGAAGCATTTCGGCCCCGCGAACTAGCACTGTGATCCTAATCACCCACAGTTGTGATGGTGGCGCATTGACGGGAATTGCCGCTGCCAGCTATCCTTTAAAGTTGAAATTGAAATTCATTTTCAAAATCATTTTCAACTTCGTAGCCGTCCGGTTCATAGGGGCTTTCTAGATGCTTCAGGCTTTCATCATTACATTGCGCGAAGGAGTCGAGGCGGCTCTGATCGTCGGAATCACCCTCGCCTACCTGACCAAAATCGGGCGGGCCGAATTACGCAAGACCGTCTATGCCGCCCTCGGGGCGGCCTTCCTGGGCAGTATCGGGGTCGCGATCGTTATCTCCCGGACCCACCTCAACGAGGACGTGTTCGAGGGCTGGATTTACCTGGTTGCTGCCTTCTTCGTCATCACCATGGTGGTCTTCATGATGAAGACCGGTCGCAAGCTCAAAGGCGAGATCGAGGGCAAAGTCGGCCTCCTTGCCGGCAACGACGCCTGGCTCGGATTATTCATCTTCATATTCCTGATGGTCCTGCGCGAGGGAGCCGAGACCGTTCTCGTGCTCTCGGCCGTCTCGCTGAACTCCACCGAACTAATGAGCTTCCTCGGAACTCTTCTCGGAGTTCTGGCTGCGATTGCCTTTGGCGTGATGTTCGTTAAAGGCAGCGTTCGTATCAACCTGCAGAAGTTCTTTAAAGTCACGACTGCGATCCTGTTCATCGTCGCTGCGCAATTGCTGATCTCCGGCCTGCATGAGCTTTCCGAAACTGGCGTGATCGCCTCATCGAAACGGGAAATGGCGATTGTCGGCCCAATTGTCAGTAACGATTGGTTCTTCTTTGTGACCATCTTCGCTATGGCGGCGCTGATGATCCTGTTTGAAGCAAAGCGCCGGCAGCCCGCCATTCCTGCCAATGCCTCTCCGGCCGAACGCCGCAAAGCCGCGTGGACCGCGAAAAAAGAGCGCATGTGGATGGGCGCGGTTTGCACATTCTCGTTCGTCTTCATCGCGATGGTCACGGCCGAGTTCGTCTACACGAAGAACGTCAGCGCCCTTTCACCGGCGACCGAGGTCAGTTTCACTAACGGGAGGGTCAGCATCCCGCTGACCCAGGTCTCCGATGGCGACCTACACCGCTATGAGGCCAAAGAGAACGCTACGAACGTCCGCTTCTGGCTGTACCAGAAGCCCGACGGCAAGATCGCGACGGTTTTTGATGCCTGCGAGATTTGCGGATCGGTAGGCTTCTATAAGAGCGGCAACGGCGTGATCTGCAAGAACTGCGCCGCACCGATCAATCCCCAATCCGTGGGAACAGCGGGTGGCTGCAACCCCGTACCTCTGAAGGCCACGCAAACAGCAGACGCAGTGATCATCGAGGAGGCGGACATCGCGGTTGGCGCCCGCATGTTCGCGGCCAAGTAGCCGTGTTCGTCCGGCTCGTTTACGAGTCCTTCCGGCGCCAAAAGCGCCGCAAGCTGCTAGCTGGAGCCGCCATCACGCTCGGTGTGACCGTTGCCACAGCCATGATCGCGGTCGCTACCGACATCGGTGACAAGATTAACCGCGAGCTCCGCACGATCGGCGCCAACCTCGTCGTCACTCCCCAGGAAGATTCTCTCGATGTCGAAATCGGCGGAGTGAATCTCAGGCCTCCCACTGACGGTGCGTTCCTCGGCGAAGCCGACCTGCCCAAGATCAAAGGTATTTTCTGGCACAACAACATCACCGGATTCGCCCCCATGCTGCCGGTAAACGCCGCTGTCGTGCGCAACGGCAAGCGCCTGGACGCAACGCTGCTTGGAACCTACTTCGCTAAAAAGCTTTCGTACGGAAACGAGATCTTCACGACCGGCGTACGGAGTACACATCCTTGGTGGAAAGTGTCAGGCGCATGGCCTGCGGATGACTCGCGCGACGTGCTCGTCGGCGAGCGACTGGCAGAGCGCCTGGGAGAGAAAGCCGGAGATTCGCTGGATGTAGCCGGACGTCAGTTGCACGTAAGCGGAATTCTCTCGACCGGCGGCGCCGAAGACGACCAGGTCGTCGCTCCACTCTCCGTGGCTCAGGAGATCCTGGGCAAGCCCGATGTCATGAAGCGCGTGTACGTCAGCGCCCTCACCAAGCCTGAGGACGCGTTTGCGCGACGCGACCCCAAGAGCCTGTCAGGAGCGATTTACGACCGTTGGTATTGCACGCCGTACCCCCAGGCTATCGCCCTACAACTGACCGAAGCCGTCTCGCATTCGCACGCGGAGCAGATCCGGCAGGTTTCGCAGAATGAAGGCGCGGTACTGACCCGTATCGAAGGCCTGATCTTTCTCATCACGCTGGCTGCGCTGTTTGCTTCGGCCCTGGCCGTATCGGCCGCAATGGCAACCGCCATCTTCGAGCGCCGCAAAGAGGTTGGACTGATGAAAGCACTTGGCGCCGGCAAGCTGATGGTGGCATCCGTGTTCTTTGCCGAAGCCACGTTATTGGCGTTGATTGGCGGGGTAGTGGGGTTTGGCGTCGGGACTGTACTGGCGCATCAAATCGGCCATTCCATCTTCAACTCGCAAATTGCGATCTCCCCGGTGCTGCTTCCCGTGATCCTGGCAATCGCCGTCATCGTCACCTTTGCCGGAAGCGCCACAGCCATTCGGAAGGCTGTGAGTTTCGACCCGGTTTTTGCGTTGCGAGGTGAGCTGTGAGCGCGCCCATGTCACATGAAGCAAGAGATCTCGCAGCCAGGCGCGCACAGGGTCCGCATACGTCGATGTTTCTGCGCATGCTCCTGCGTGCGGCGGTACTTCGCCGCGGCCGCGCCGCCTCCGCCTTATTCGCCATGGTCGTCGCCGCCGCAGTCGCCACGGCGATGCTCAACCTCTATGTCGATGTCCAGGCGAAGCTCCGCCGCGAATTCCGCAATTACGGAGCCAACATCATCCTCGTGGGCAAAGACGGTGCTTCCCTTCCCGCCGATGCACTCGCACATGTGGATTCAGTTCTCACCGGACGCGGCATCGCCGCTCCATTTGGACTCGTGGTAGCGCGCACCACTGATGGACAGCCGATCGTGGTCGCGGGCACAGAGTTCGATCGCGTCCGGCAGCTGGATAAGTGGTGGTCGGTAGACAATTGGCCGTCCGCTTCGAAGCAAGCATTAGTCGGCGTGCGCGCTCTGCCGCTCGTCTCGCCGAAGAATCAACCTTTCGATCTCACCTTCAAGGGACGCACACTTCACGTGACCCCGGCAGGCACGGTGCAAACCGGTGCGGCGGAGGACAGCCGGATTTATCTTCCATTGCCAGATTTTCTCGACTGGACAGGTCTCCAACCATCCAGCGTTGAGGTGGGCGCCAGCGGATCGCCCGAGGAAATCGCCGCCATCATGAAACAAATTTCGGCGGCCCTCCCCGCCGCAGATGTGCGTCCCGTGCGCCAGATTATGGAAGGCGAAGCGCGGGTGCTGGGGAAGACGCGAGCAACATTGCTCGCTGCCGCAGCGCTGATCATTTTGACGGCTGCGCTATGTGTCCTTTCGACGCTAATGGGATGGGTCTTCGACCGGACGCGCGATTTCGCGGTTATGAAGGCACTGGGTGCATCCACAAAGCTGCTCAACGGATTCTTTGCCGCCGAAGCCGCGGCGCTCGGAGCCACTGGAGCGATCGTTGGGTTTCTGCTGGGAATCGGAATCGCTGCCTGGATCGGCCGAGCGAACTTCCACGCCGCGGTCATGCCGCGGCTTAGCGTATTGCCCATCGTGCTGGCTGGTAGCATAGCTGTAACGCTGCTTTCGGCGATTCTGCCGATTTCACTACTGCGGCGCGTCGAGCCCGCCGTGATTTTGCGGGGAGAGTAAATGATCCAGATCAAAGACGTCACGAAGCTTTATCCCGCTAAAGAGGCGGGTAATGCGTCGGGCAAAGACAACGGCGCGATTCACGCGCTCGATCACATTAACCTGCACGTCACGCCCGGCGAGTGGCTGTCGATCATGGGCCCTTCCGGTTCCGGTAAATCGACGCTGGTTAACCTCATCGGATGCCTCGATCGCCCGTCTGCCGGAGAGATATGGCTCGATGGCCAGAACGTCGCCGGAATTTCGGCGAGCGAACTGAATCGCGTGCGCGCCGAAAAAATCGGATTCATCTTCCAGCAATTCCACCTGATTCCCTTTCTCACCGCGGTCGAGAACGTCATGCTCGCGCAATACTTCCACAGCATGACTGACGAAAAGGAAGCGGTAGACGCTCTGGCCCGCGTGGGATTGGGCGACCGCGCCCATCATCTACCTTCCCAGCTATCGGGAGGCGAGCAGCAGCGCGTGTGCATAGCGCGCGCTCTCATCAACGACCCCCGCATCATCCTTGCCGACGAACCCACGGGCAATCTAGACGCGCAGAACGAAGAAATTGTCTTGCGCCTGCTGCGCGAGTTCCATCAGCAGGGACGCACCATCGTCATGGTTACGCACGATCCCGTGGTCGCCCGTTTGGCCGATCGGCGCATCGAGTTGCATCACGGAAAGATCGCCTCGCAGGAAGTCTTCGCGATGGCGGACGAAGAGCAACTGGACGAAGTCCTCGAAGAACTCTGGGTCCTGGCCGAGCACGGAGAAATCGCCGAAGTCGAGCGCATGGAGGTCCACGGAGCGCTGCCCGTGAGCCTCGCAATCGAGAAGATGATCCAGATGGGACTCGTTGTTGCGGCGCCGCATCCTCCAGAGGCACACGATCACAAGCCCTTCGTGAATCCCTGCCACGACGCCTTGAAGCCGGTCGCCGCGTCAACGGGCGACGGCACCTTGGTCGTCGAACTCACCGGACGCGGGCACGAACGCGCCGGCAGCATCATCCGCCGCCACAGGCTCGCAGAGCGACTGTTCACCGACAGCCTCGCCATGGATAGCGAGACCGAAATTGAGCAGCAGGCCTGCAAGTTCGAACACATCCTCTCGCCCGAAGCTACAGACAAAATCTGCACATTCCTGGGCCATCCGAAAACATGTCCCCACGGAGCGCCGATCCCTCCGGGCCCATGCTGCGGAATCTCGAACTCGACATCAGCGAAATTGAGCGACGTAGTCCGTTCACGTTGAACCGTACATCTCTCCACTTCTCATCCAAACGTCGGCAGACGAGCGAAGCGCGTAGAGGACTAGAGGAATCCACGGTCCAGCCGCAATCGTGTGGACGTGTATGACGAGATTCGTCACCCGATGGACCCGCACCATGATGCCTTATCATGAAACTCCATGACCGCTCGTCGCCCCACCATCGGCGTCTTCGATTCCGGCTTTGGCGGCCTGACCGTCCTTAAAGCTTTACTTGACGTTATTCCAGAGGCCGATTACGCCTACTTCGGCGACACTGCACGTCTTCCCTACGGATCTAAGTCCGTCGAAACCGTCGCCAGGTACGCCGTCGAAGCGGCGCACTTCCTCGAATCCCAACGCGCTCAGATGCTCGTTATCGCCTGCAACACTGCTACTGCGCTGGCCCTCGACCAGATTGCTTCGGCGGCCCATGTGCCCGTCGTCGGCGTAGTGGAACCCGGCGCCCAAACCGCAGCCCGATCCACAAAGAATCGCAAGGTAGTCGTAATTGGAACCGAGGCCACAGTGAGCAGCCACGCATATCGCAAGGCCCTTGAGCTGCGCCAGCTGCAGGCCCGTGAGAAAGCATGTCCCTTGCTCGTGCCGCTCGTCGAGGAGGGCTGGCTGGAGCATCCCGTAACCGAGCAGGTTGCGAAGATCTATCTCGGCGAAGCATTCTCCGACGGATTTAACGATGCCGACACACTCGTTCTCGGATGCACGCACTATCCGCTGCTGAAACCGCTCCTGCAGCGCGTCACGCCGCGACACGTGAATATCGTGGACTCAGCCGAATCGACCGCACACGCCGTCGCTTCCCGTTTGAAACAGCTCGTACCGCCTCCCGACGCCGCTGAACGTCGCGGAGCGCCCCGTTTCCAATTCTTCGCCACTGACTCCACCGAAAAATTTAAACGTCTCGGCGAGCGATTCCTCGGCCACAGCATAGACGGCGTCCAACACGTGGATCTGAAGGAGTAGAACGCTAGATTGGGGACAGCCGCCTCGGAGGTAGGGCCGGCGACGCTGCGCATCGGTTCGCTTTCATTGCACCGGCGAGCCGCAGCCAACGAGAGTTCCACTTTGCGCGCAAGAATCGGATAGCTTGGCCCATGCCCAGCAAATTATTGTGTCTTCGCGAGACCACAACAATCTAACCGGCCGTACATTCAACGGTTCAGCCGACGGCCAATGACTGGCGACTGACCAATGGTTTCAATGCATCCTCTCGACAATGTCATCTGGAATGCACTCAGCACGCGGCACGCGAACTTCGCGGACGTGCACGAAGCGGCGCGACGATTTCAGCCCGCGGTGAACGTGCTTAGCGCGTTCGAGAGCGCAACCGACCATGGATACCGTTGCCTGGCATCATTGCTCGGCACGGGCGGAGTCTCGGGCATTTTCCTGGATACTCCCTACGAGTCACGCCCGGGATGGGAATGGCTCGGGGGCGCGCCGTTGCTGCAGATGGTGTATGAGGACGGCGGGCCTGAGCCCCACAAACAGTCCAATGCCGAATTCACCCCGCTTGGCGCGAGTGACTCGCCCGAGATGCTTGAACTTACTTCTCTGACGAAACCCGGTCCATTTGGACCGCGCACACACGAGCTAGGCACCTACCTCGGCATTCGCGTCCATGGCCGCCTGGCAGCAATGGCGGGCGAGCGCCTGAAAGTTCCGGGCTACACCGAGATCAGCGCCGTGTGCACGCACCCCGATTTCATCGGCAGAGGTTATGCGAGCGCGCTAATGCAGGAAATGATGCACCGCATCAGCACCCGCGGCGAGACCCCATTCCTTCACGTGCGCGAGGACAACACGCGCGCCATTGAGATCTACAAACGTCTGGGGTTTCAGATTCGAAAGCTAGGACACTACGCCGTGCTGCGGCGAGTAGGATAAACCGCTCGAATACGTCCGGCCCGAACAAGGTCCGAATCGTTTTTCACTACGTGTCCACACATTCCTCGTCATTTCGAGCGTCCGCAGGCGCGCAGAGGATGCGAGGAATCTGCTTTCCGCGGCAACATCCCTGCCGTGAGCAAAAGCAGATTCCTCCGACTCGCTGCGCGAGACGTAGCTATGACAAGGAAAATAGTGGGAGTTTCAGTACAGGTGGAAGTCGACTTCGACCGCGATCTCGACGCGCACGGGATGTCCATCTTTCATGGCTGGCTCAAACTTCCAGTTTTTGACCGCCTCGATCGCCTTTTCGTCGAGACCCATACCGAGGCTGCTGAGCACGCGGATGTTGCTCGGCCGTCCATCGGTCCCGACAATGAGGCCCAGCGTGCAGACTCCCTGGTACTTGGCCTTGCGCGCTTCTTCCGAAAATTCCGGCTCAGGCGCGTAGATCTGCCTTGGCGGAGAGACGCCGCCCCCGACGTGGAAGATGCCTCCACCCGTGCCGCCGCCTTCGCCAGGTCCGAAGCCGGGGCCTTTTCCCGATCCCACGCCGCCGCCGCTGCCCGATCCGATGCCCCCGCCGGCTCCCGTGCCGTTTGAAGGCAATACTCCATGTGCGAGGGGATCGCCGAGATTCGGCATATTGTTTGCCGCCAGCTGCACTTGCGGAGGAATTACGACTGTCGGCTCAACGGGGAGTTTCGGATGCTCATTCCGCACGACCACCACGGGAGGCGTGATCTGCTCCATGGAGAACTTGGGCAGCTTGCCTTTGCTGGCCTGCAGTACGTCGCGATCGCCACCGCCTCCGCCACCGCCCACTTGTGTCTTCGAAGGCTTGAGTGCAGGCAGGTCCGTGGGATCAACCAGCGTAACTATCGGTTTCTGTGGCTGCGCTGGCGTGACGGCACGCTTGACGACCACATAGCTCAATGCAATCAAGCCAATGATCAGGACGTGAATACCGGTCGATCCAAGCACGCCCTTCCCGGTGTAGTTGTAGAAGCCCCATATGTCCTTCACCGGCTCCGGCTTTGACTCCAGCTTCAGAGGAGGCAGCTTCTTGGGAAAGAAGAACTCATCCAGTTCACGGAAGAGTGACTTGTAGAGAGGCTCTTCAAACTGCTGGTCCGTGATGAGCAGGTGCAGTTCCGGCCCGCTGCCGGGACCATTCGTATTCACTTGTTCGGATCCCATAAATGCCGTCTGGATGTGTGTACAGCGTTGCTGAGATAAAGCCTAAACCGCAGGAAACCTATCTCTTACACAGATGAGCGACAATCGCCCCAAGTTGCTTTCATTCCAAGCGATTTTCGGCCTCCGACGCAAGCCCCTGCAACCGCACCGGACCAGCCGCTCTGTGCTACAGCAAATTGTAACTCTACTTGCCGCATTCCGACAGTGCATTTCGTAACCTCCGCAAATGCTCGAACAGACATGTACTTCGTGTGTTCAGCGCGTGGGTACCCCTTACAACCCCTGCGAAATCAGCACTACTCTTGATAACCAATCAATAACTGAGCCGTTGAAGACCCCCCTGCTTCCTGCGCCCGAACTACGAGCGCAGCTTAGGAATTACTTCCCTGCCATAAAACTGAATCACCTTCTCCTGATCCTCCTGCCCGGTATGGATATTGGCGATGGTCGCTCCGCTCTCAAATAGCTCATTCACAGCCTTGATATGGACATTCGGGTCGGTGCTGACGGGCCAGTCGGCATAGACCTGCTCGAGTGGCACCTCCGCATCGGCTTCCTTGTGGATCTCCTGCGGATCGCGCACGTTGTAGTACTTCTTGAATGCCTTCGGACCAAAACGCCAGAGCTCAGCAGGCTTCTCCGCGTCCTGTTTGCTGCCCACGATTACATATTGCTCGATCAGGACTGGCATCTGGCTGGGATCTTTTCCCGCGGCTCGCGCACCAGCTTCGAACTCCGGTTTGTGCTGCTTCCATGTCTTCGGATCGGTAATGAGCCCATCCGCGTACTGGCCCGCCCGCCGCATCGCTTTAGGACCATTTGCCGCCATCAGCAGGGGAATCGGCTTAGCGGGTGGATCATACAACCTGGCATTCACGTTGTAGTACTTACCTTCATGGTTGACCATCCCGCCCCGCCACAAGTTCCGGATCACATCTGCCGCCTCGATGAGCCGCTCCGAGCGCTCCTGCCATTTTGGCCAGGACCCCACAGCAGCCTGCTCATTCAGCGCCTCCCCCGATCCGATCCCAAGGAATATCCGTCCCGGATACAGCAGGCTCAGGGAAGCGAATCCCTCTGCTACGACTGCTGGGTTGTACCGAAGGGTCGGACACGTAACGGTTGGGCCAATCCATACCTTCTTCGTGCGCTGTCCGATAGCCGACATCGTGACCCATGCATGTCCCGCATGGCCTTCGTTGTCCTGCCATGGTTGAAAATGATCGCTCGTAGCCACCAGATCGAACCCGGCGCGTTCGGCAGCTTCGCCAAGCTCGACCAGTCGCGGCACAGGGAATTGTTCATGCGCCAGCATGAATCCGACCAGCTTCTTTTTAAGGGACGTCGCCCCGCTCGACAACCCGCCGCCGGAACCCTGGGCCTGCGCGAAACTTCCGCCCCACGCGGATGCACCCACCATCATCCCGGCGGACTTGAGCAGGCTCCGGCGATCCATAGCGAACCCGTTATTGCACGAGGTGGAACCATTCGATCTCTTCTGCACGCTTCCTCCACATGCGGCCAGCGCATGCGAGGCCGCTCGAAATGTTCCCCTTGGATGCAGAATTAGGCGGCCGGGACGTTCACGCTCTCGCACCGTTCTGTGCCCAACACCATTGCCGACAACTCCATCGCATTTTGCACTGCGTACCCGGCCTGGTCGTTGTCGAAGTAGAAGTAGACGCCGCAATTCCGCGCAGCCCAGTCCTCAACCTTGCGGCCCCAATGGCGCAAATCCTGTTCGGAATACTTGCCTTGGTACGCCCGTTCTCCCGGCCCGTGCAGTCTCACGTAGGTAAAGTCCGCGGTGAGTTCGACCGGCGATCGGAACCCGGCAATCTCGTAAATGCACAGGGCGGCATTAAACCGGCGGAGAAGCTGGTAAACATCCGCGGTCAGCCAACTGGGATGGCGGAACTCAAACGCGTACTGGCAATGCTTTGGCAACACACTTAGAAACTCCCGAAGGCGGTCGACGTTCAATCCCCATTTCGGCGGAAACTGGAACAGGATCGGTCCCAGCTTCTTGCCGAAACCCTTTGCCATCTCCATGAACTTGGCGACGGTCTGCTCAGGGTCGTTCAACTTCCTGTTGTGGGTGATGTAACGGCTTGCCTTCAAGGCGAAAAGGAAGTCTTCAGGAGTCTGCTGTACCCAGCTCCGAACGGCCTCATCGCTCGGCAACCGGTAGAAGGAGTTATTGATCTCAACCGTGTCGAGGTGGCGGACATAGTGAGACAGCATGTCGCGCACGTTGAACTTCTCGGGATAAAACGTCCCCTTCCAGTGCTTGTAATGCCATCCGGACGTGCCGATGCGAATGCTCGCCATGGGCTAGTTTGGATGAGATTTTCGGGGATAAGTCTTTCCACAAACGAGCAGAGCGCAGGAGACATGGAGAACCCCTGCGCTCTGGCCCGGGTGCGTGCGGCAGAAAAATCGGTCGATTCTGGCGGAAGTCGGGTCAGTATTACAGCATTTTCAGGGCGTCCAGCGTATGCAGCGCCTCTTTGAGGGCACGCCGCTCAACCGAAGTGCTACGTCCGACAAGTAGTTCGCGCTCACGCTTGCAGATCAACTCCATCGCGGCGTGGATCGCCCCCGGCATGCGAGAGGGATCGTGCTCAAACAGCGCCCCCAGACCAGGCCTCGCGGCGGTGCATTACCTCGGGAAGGTGATTTCCGGCTTCTGCCGACAGGTATGTGCCTAATCCCACAGCACACCTCCGGCCTCGCTCGACATGTTCTGCAGCAAGATTCCAAGGTATAACAGCGCATTGCACAAATCCTGCGGCTCCCGGGGATTGCAAGGTGAGTGCGAGCGCAGTTCGATCAGGCGATCTTCTATCGCGTGCTGCGCGCGATCGATCTTTGCCTTCGCTTTATAGCGGTCGCCTTCTAGGACAGCATGGTAGTAAATGCGGTACCAATTGGGTTCGTCGCGGTTGACTCTGCCGGAGACTTGGGTTTGAGCACGTTGCATGACAAAACTCACTTCTACGCACGGGAATGGAATGCCCGAACAGTAAAGCAATGGAGAGAAGAGGCATCAATACAGCGAAGTATGTAACGTAAGCTATAACGGAAACGTTATCGAAAACGTTATCGCGATATAGCCTGTGAATCTCTTGACCCGACCGTGCTTTGACGAATGGCGGAAACCAGCCCGGGAATCGTAAATTCCTTCGCTTGTATGTCTGGCCGCAGCCCCAGTTGGCGGAGCGTCGCCGACGTAACCGGGCCGATGGAGGCAAGCAGCACATCCTTCAGCAAGCGCTGCAACTTTGGGCCTCGTGAAGTACCCAGCAGCGCGACGAAATTCTTCACCGTGGACGAACTGGTAAACATCACCACCTGCGGCCGCATCGATGAATTCTTCATCACACTTCGCAGCTTCACCTGGGAAGTACGTGGCACGACCGTTTCATAGGCTTCCACGACATCCACATTCGCGCCAGCACCCCGCAGTTCACGAGGAATAACGTCGCGCGCCACCTTCGCCCGAACAATCAGGACGCGCTTGCCTTTCACCTTCGCGCGCAAACTACGAACAACCGATTCCGCCACGTACTCCTTGGGCACGACATCCACGGCCATCCCTTGCTTCTCCAACGCCTTCTTCGTCGCTGGGCCAATCGCCGCGACCTTCAGATGCGCAAAGCGCTTCCCCATGGAACGAGTCGCGCGCAACTTTCGCAGTCGTGTCCACATGGCATCAACGCCATTCACGCTGGTCAGAATCAACCAGTCGTAGGCTTCGAGGCTCTTGAGAGCGGAATCCAGCGGTTTGAATGAACGCGGCTCGCGAATCTCAATAAACGGAATCTCAATGACCGACGCGCCCACTTTGCGCAGTTCGGCCGATAATGCGCCAGCCTGATGTCGAGCGCGTCCCACCAAAACCCGGACGCCCTGAAGATCACCGTTTTCCCTCCGGCTCATTTCGCTTCCTTGGTCGAATGGATCCGCACACTCTTCGCGCCGAGGCCGCGCTCGCACATTAGGCGCGCCGTGCCAGAGATCTCCGTGTCGCTGGATGCGTTGAGGGAATCGATGACTCGCTGTTTTTCCTCACGCGTTCGGTTCTGGCTCAACTTGAACGTAGCTTCCAGGCCGGTCACGGCAAGTTCGAACCCTACGATGTGGCTAAGCATGCGCGTGCGGTAAGGCTCGCTGAGGCTGTTCCATTGTTCTTCATATGCAGCCTCGAAGGTCGGGATCAGGTCGTGCAGCATGTCCAGCAGATCTTGTGTGTCACTGAACACGCGGGCCTTTGCAGAGGCATGCACAGCCGCATAGTTCCATGTGGGCACGTTCTCGCGGGTGGAGTAGTTGGTGGGCGAGATATAGGCATGAGGTCCATGGAAGATCACTAAGCATCGGGGATCTTCTGCCAGATGGCGCCAGTGCGGATTCGCTTTCGCAACATGTCCGCGGATGAGAATCTCCTGCCCATGTTCTCGAACCACGACCGGGATATGCGTCGCAAAAGGGCCCTCCGGCATCCCCGAAGTCAGGATCGCAAAAGGATGGGAGCGCATGAATGCAAGCGCTGTCGCGCGATCTTCCACACGAAAATGTTCGGGAACGTACAACGATCGTTTGCCTCTGCGGGATCCATTCTAAGCCGTTGGGACCACCTGTTCGCCGCTTGACGGCTGTGCCGCTGCCGGGTTCAATGCATCTTTCCGGCGGATATACAGCCTCTTTTGAACTTCCGCGACGACAGCGCCCTGTTCGTCTTTCACTTCTACTGTAAATACCGGCTCGTACTTGAATCGCGTCTTCAGCTTCTCACGGATGTCGTCGAGCAGCGCATCGCTCAACCGAAATTCGGCGCGAACCGTACCACGCCCGGGCTTCTTGTACTGAATCGTGGCCCCCTTGTCCCAAACTATGTACTCTCTCCCCAGATTGGCCATCAACATCAGCATATAGAACGCGTCGGTCATCATGTAGAGCGACCCGCCAAAATGCGTGCCGACGTAATTGGCATTCCACCACCTCAGCTTCATCTCTACATCGATAGCTCGCATGTCGGGAGAGATGTGCTTCACACGAATGCCGGCGCCAAGAAATGGTGGCCAGAAGTTGATTGCCCGGCGCAAGCCATGCGAACGGTTGGAGCCGCCGAGGAACTTCAGGAGGATCTTGCCAGTCACGTTCGTGAACCTTCGTGTCCTTGGTGGTTCAATGCCTTCTGAATTTTAGATGAGATCAAGGCTGCGGAGGAATCGCTAACCCACGCCCGTACACAGCTTCAAGGATTTGATCGCCGCCACGGCTGAGCAGCGCGGCTCCGGCAGCGTTGCCGAGCTTTTCGGGATCGTCTCCATCGCGGGAATCGCGCAGGACCTTCGAGCCATCCGGGTCCGCCACAATCGACTCCAGATGCAATGCCCCATTCTTGATCTCCGCGAAAGCGCCGATCGGGACCTGGCAGCCGCCACCCAAACTGTTGAGTAGTGCCCGCTCGCAAGTCGTCGCAGCCCGTGCGTTCGGATCATCGAGGAACGCCAACACTTCGCGGGCTATCGCGTCGCCCTCGCGAATCTCGATTCCAAGCGCCCCCTGCCCTGCCGCCGGACACATGATCTCCGCCGAAATGGTCTGCTTTATCAGCTCCGTCTTACCGAGCCGTTTCAGTCCCGCAGAAGCCAGAATGATGGCGTCGTACTCTCCCTGCTCGAGCTTGCGCAGGCGAGTGTCCACGTTCCCACGCAGGGGATGAATATCGAGATCCGCACGGATCGCCTTCAGCTGTGCCTGCCGCCGCAAGCTGGAAGTGCCGACCCGAGCCCGGTTCGGCAGATCTTCAATTTTCGAGTAGTGACGCGAGCAGAAGGCGTCGCGAGGATCCTGCCGCTCGGTGATGGCTGCGATTTCAAATCCCTCAGGAAGTTCTGTGGGCAAATCCTTGAGCGAATGCACCGCCAGATCCACGCGACCATCCGCGAGCGCCTCCTCGATCTCCTTCGTGAACATCCCCTTCGTTCCGACCTTAGCCAGAGCAACATCGGTGATCTTGTCACCGGTCGTGTGGATGATCTCGATCTCAACTTCATGTCCCCGTGCACGGAGCAAAGCTGAAATATGGTTCGCCTGCCACAGCGCGAGTTGCGAACCGCGGGAGCCGATGCTCAGCTTGGTCATCAGGGCCGCGTCCCCACTTCGTCTTTCTTCCCGCTTGCCGCCTCCTGCGCGTCTTTGCCCTTCACCTGCAAATTAAACAACCGCCGAACGACATCCACCACCGTCGTCGCTTCCGATTCCTTAGCCGCCGATTTCAGGGTCGTAATCGGCGTGTGCATCACTTTATTGATAATCCCGCGCGTCAGCGCCTCGACGGCAATCTCCTGCTCAGGACTCAACTGCCCTAGCCGTCCGCGCACCCGGTCGATCTCCGCCTGCCGAATCGTCTCCAGATGATCTTGTAGCGAGACAATCGTCGGAACGACATCAAGCGTATGCAGCCGCGCCTCGAATCGCTCGACCTCGCTAGCAATAATCGCTTCTGCTCGCTCTGCCTCTTTCCGCCGATCCGCCACATGGCTCGACACAGCCTGCTGCAGATCATCAATGTCATAGGCGAAGATGCCGTCCAACTTCGCCATTTCTGGCGAAACATCGCGAGGCACCGCAATATCAATAAAGAACATCGGACGATTCTTCCGCCGAGCGAGGAACTGCTCACCGTGCTCCCGCCGGAAGATCGCATGCGGCGCCCCGGTCGACGTAATGACGATGTCCGCCTTATCACACGTCGCATACAAGTCTTCGAACTTGATCGCCTGCCCGTCAAACTTCTGCGCCAGCCCAATCGCCCGCTCATACGTCCGGTTGGCAACGAAGATCGCAGCGCATCCATGTGCCATCAGGTGCCGGGCCGCCAGCTCGCTCATCTTTCCCGCCCCGATGATGAAGACGTTCTTGCCCTGAAGCGTCCCGAAAATCTTCTTGGCCAACTCAACCGCGACCGAAGCGATCGAAACAGACGAAGACCCCACAGCCGTCTCGCTCCGCACCCGCTTTGCTACCGCAAATGCTCGCGAGAACAGCTGGTCAAGTTGCCCGCGTACGGCGCCAACCGCCCGTGCCGTGGCATACGCTTCCTTCACCTGTCCTAAAATCTGCGCCTCGCCAATCACCATCGAATCCAGGCTTGCAGCTACGCGAAACAGGTGCCGCACCGCATCCTTATCACGGAACTCGTACAGGTGCGGATCCAACTCTTCAGGCAGCACATGAAAATGATCGTGCAGGAACCCGCGCAGATCGGCGTGCCCGTTCGCCGTATGTGTCACCACCTCGACCCGGTTGCAGGTCGAGATGACCATTCCTTCTTCAATCCCCGGATACGCCGTTAAATCGCGGCACGTATCCGGCAGGCGAGATTCGGGGATCGCCAGCCGCTCTCGTACTTCCAGCGGCGCGCTCTTATGATTCAACCCGATCAGCTGAAATCTCATGATGCCCCAAACCTGTGGATCGCTGAGAAATAGTTGGCCGCCCACGCCGCCAGCGCCGCCACAAACGCAAACGTCGCCAGGAACGCTGCCCGTCGTCCGCGCCATCCCGAATTCCACCGCGTAAACACCATGACCATGTACACGGCCCACATCAGTAGCGAAAGCAGAATCTTTGGATCCAGAAAGTCCACGTGACCGTAAGTCGTCATCGCAACCACCGATCCGGTCA
>Ga0136846_1221127_pt1 | contig 50416 bp, 47 predicted proteins | sample HopSoiMetagenom2_FD_96841 | JGI IMG/M metagenome (GOLD analysis project Ga0136846, IMG submission 96841) | Grasslands soil microbial communities from Hopland, California, USA - 2 Assembly 2016 (version 4) | ecosystem: Environmental > Terrestrial > Soil > Grasslands | place: USA: Hopland...
CTCACCGGGAGAAGAGGGAGACCAGCAAGACAGCTCCAACCGGGTTCCCCTCTCCCGGTGAGGGGGGTGGGAGGGGGCGGGAGAGGGGACAGGGGTGAGGGTTTTCGGGCGGGGGAAGAAAGGACCTGAGACGCCCATCATGGATCACTCTGACCTGCTGAAGCGCACCGCGGACCTCGCCCTGGAGTTCCTGGACGGCCTGCCGGAGCGGCGGGTGGGGCAGGCCACGTCGGTCGATGAATTGCGGGCGGCTCTGGGCGGACCCTTGCCGGAGCGGGGAGAGGACGCCGGCCGGGTGATCGAGCACCTGGCCCGGGCGGCCGATCCGGGATTGATCGGGATGGCCGGCCCCCGCTACTTCGGGTTCGTCATCGGCGGCCACGTGCCCGCCTCGCTGGCCGCGGACTGGCTCACCTCGGCGTGGGACCAGAACGCCACGCTCTACGCAACGTCGCCTGCCAACTCGGTCGTCGAGGAGGCGACGGCGGGCTGGCTGCTGGAGGTCCTCGGGCTGCCTGCCATGGCCAGCGTCGGCTTCACCACCGGCTGCTCGATGGCCAACTTCACGGCCCTCGCCGCGGCCCGCCACGCCGTGCTCGCCCGCCAGGGGTGGGACGTGGAGACGGATGGCCTCTTCGGCGCCCCGGCGATCGACGTGGTGATCGGCGACGAGGCTCACGCCACCATCCTCTCGGCTTTGCAGATGCTGGGACTGGGGCGCGAGCGGGTGAAGCGGGTGGCGACGGACGGCCAGGGACGGATGGTGCCGGCGGCGCTGCGCGAGATTCTGGCCAGCGCCTCGGGACCGCTGATCGTCTGCGCCCAGGCCGGCAACGTCAACACCGGCGCGTTCGATCCGCTGGAAGAGATCGTCCCCTTGGTCAGGGAGCGCGGCGGCTGGCTGCACGTGGATGGCGCCTTCGGTCTCTGGGCCGGGGCCGTGCCGGCGCTCGCCCACCTCGTGCGCGGCGCCGCGGCGGCCGATTCCTGGGCCACGGATGCGCACAAGTGGCTCAACGTCCCCTACGACTCCGGGATCGTGATCGTCGCCCACCCCGAGCCCCACCGGGCGGCCATGACCATCTCCGCCGCCTACCTGGCGCAGACCGAAGGGCGCGAGCGCGACCCCTTCGACTGGGTGCCGGAGTTCTCCCGCCGGGCGCGCGGCTTCACGGTCTGGGCGGCTCTGCGGTCGCTGGGGCGGTCCGGCATCGCCGGCCTCGTCGAGCGCTGCTGCGCCCTGGCGCGGCGGTTCGCCGACCGGTTGCGGGAGGAGTCGGGAGTCGAGGTGCTCAACGACGTGGTGCTGAACCAGGTGCTCGTCCGCTTCCAAGCCTCCGACGCCCTCACCCGCGAGGTCATCGCCCGCGTCCAGGCGGACGGCACCTGCTGGCTGGGGGGCACGACGTGGCAGGGCAAGGCGGCGATGCGGATCTCCGTCTCCAACTGGTCGACCGCGGAGGCGGACGTGGACGCCTCGGCGGCGGCGATCCTGCGGGCGTTCCGGGCGGCCCGGGCGTGAAGGCCTGCGGGAAAGCAGGGACTTCAGGGACGCCAGGGACTTCAGGGACACCAGAATCCTCCGCTTTTTTCTCGTCCCTGGAGTCCCTGCTGTCTCTGAAGTCCCTGAAAGCTCCTGCTGCGCACCGGGCCGCGTGTTAGCATTTCCCCGTTCTGGAGGCTTGCGCATGACTTCTTCTCTCATGGATCGGGACGCTTCGTCCCTCCCGGCTGAGCTCAACCGGGAGAGCGTGCTGCGCGACTACCGGATCGCCTTTCAGAGCCGGCAGGCGAGCCTCATCGGCCGCCGCGAGGTCTTCACCGGCAAGGGGAAGTTCGGCATCTTCGGCGACGGCAAGGAGGTCGCCCAGGTCGCCCTCGCCCACGCCTTCCGCCCCGGCGACTTCCGCTCCGGCTACTACCGCGACCAGACCCTGATGATGGCCCTGGGGCTCCTCACCCTGGAGCAGTTCTTCGCCCAGCTCTACGCCGACCCCGACGTGGAGCGCGAGCCCTGCTCCGCCGGCCGGTCGATGAACGCCCACTTCTCGACCTGCCTGCTCAACGCGGACGGCAGCTTCAAGGAGCTGGTGGACCTCGTCAACGTGGCGGCCGACGTTTCACCCACCGGCTCGCAGATGCCGCGCCTCGTGGGACTCGCCTACGCCTCGAAGCTCTACCGCGAGCTGCCGGAGCTCGGAGACCTCGCGCAGCGGTTCTCCCGCCACGGCGACGAGGTGGCCTTCGGCACCATCGGCAACGCGAGCTGCGCCGAGGGGATGTTCTGGGAGGCGGTCAACGCCGTGGGCGTCCTCCAGTCGCCCATGCTGCTGTCGATCTGGGACGACGGCTATGGCATCTCGGTGCCCAACGAATACCAGATCACCAAGGGGGACCTCTCGGCCGTCCTCTCCGGTTTCCGCCGGGAGCCAGGGAGCCGTCAGGGCTACGACCTCTACACCGTCAAGGGCTGGGACTACGCGGGCCTGTGCGAGACCTACCTCTCGGCCGTGCAGGTCGTGCGCCGGGAGCACGTGCCGGCCATCGTCCACGTCGTCGAGATGACTCAGCCCCAGGGGCACTCCACCTCAGGCAGCCACGAGCGCTACAAGTCCAGGCAGCGCCTGGACTGGGAGACGGAGTTCGATCCCATCCGCAAGATGCGGCAGTGGCTGATCGAGCAGGGGATCGCGACCGCCCAGGAGCTGGACGCCCTGGAGGAGGAGGACCTGCGGCTCGTCCGCGACGCCCGGCGCCGGGCCTGGGACGACTTCCGCGCTCCCATCGAGGCGGAGAGGCGGGAGGCCCTGGCTCTCCTCGACGAGCTGGCCCGCGAATCCACGACGGCCGGCGAGGAGGTGAGCCGGCTGCGCCGGGACCTGGAGAGGCAGCAGGGAGCCCTGCGCCGCGACGTCCTCTCGGCCGTGCACGGCGCCCTGGTGATGGTGACTGCGGGGGGAGCGGGGGAGGAGCTGCCCGCCGCCCGCCGGCTCGCGGCCTGGCGGCGGCAGCGGGAGGTGGAGAACGTGGAGCGCTACGGCTCCCATCTCTACAGCGAGGGGCCACACTCCACCCTCGCGATCCCGCCGGTGCCGGCCGTCTACGGGGAGGACTCCCCGGTGCTCAACGGCTTCGAGGTGGTCAACGCCTGCTTCGACGCCGCCCTCGCCCGCTGTCCGAACGTCATCGCCCTCGGCGAGGACGTGGGCCAGATCGGCGACGTCAACCAAGGCTTCGCCGGCCTGCAGGCGAAGTACGGTCCGCTGCGGGTGACGGACACCGGCATCCGCGAGGTCACCATCATGGGCCAAGCCATCGGTATGGCCCTGCGAGGTTTGCGGCCCATCGCCGAGATCCAGTATCTGGACTACGTCCTCTACGCACTCCAGATCCTGTCGGACGACGTGGCCACTCTGCACTGGCGCACCAAGGGGCAGCAGAAGGCGCCGATCATCGTCCGTACCCGCGGCCACCGGCTGGAGGGGATCTGGCATTCGGGCTCGCCCATGGCGGGGATCCTCAACCTGGTGCGCGGCCTCTACGTCTGCGTCCCCCGCAACATGACTCAGGCGGCGGGCTTCTACAACACCCTGCTGGAGGGCGACGATCCGGCGATCGTGGTGGAGGTGCTCAACGGCTACCGGCAGAAGGAGAAGCTGCCGGCCAATATCGGCGAGCTCAGGATTCCGCTGGGCGTGCCCGAGGTGCTGCGCGCGGGGCGGGACGTGACCGTCGTGACCTATGGCGCCTCCTGCCGCATCGCGCTCGAAGCGGCGGAGAAGCTGGCCGAGGTGGGGATCGACGTCGAGGTGGTGGACGTGCAGACCCTGCTGCCCTTCGACCTCCACGGCCGTATCCTGGAGTCGATCCGCAAGACCAGCCGCGTCCTCTTCCTGGACGAGGACGTGCCCGGCGGCGCCTCAGCCTACATGCTCCAGCAGGTGGTGGAGACGCAGGGCGGCTTCACCTGGCTCGACTCGCCGCCGCGCACCCTCACCGGCAAGGCCCACCGGCCCTCCTACGGCTCGGACGGCGACTACTTCTCGAAGCCCAATCGTGAGTCCGTCTTCGAGGCGGTCTACGACATGATGCACGAGGCCGACCCGGAGGGGTTTCCGGTCTTGTTCTGAGTTTGCCTGGGAGCGCCGGCGTCCCGCCGGCCACTAACTCCGTCTTTTCTTTTTCTTCTTTCAAAAAACGGAGTAAGCAGCCGGCGGGACGCCGGCGGTCCCAGGGGGGGTCATGCCTTCCGCCGTCGTCTCCGGCGCCGGCGGCGGGGTGCCCCGGTCGCCGTGGTGTTCCCCACCTCGCCGCCTCCACCCCCCTCGCCGGCGTCCTCGGAACCCTCCTCGAAGTCGTCCTCCGGCCCCTCGTCGTCGCCCTCGCCCTCGCTCTCAAAAATCGCGGCGGGCTCGCCGGCTGGGGTCTCCTGGGCGCCGCCGTCACCGTTCTCGCCAATTCCCTTCTTCTTGCGCTTGCGGCCGCCGCGGCGGCGCTTGCGCTTCCTGCGGGCGGCCTCTTCGGCGGTATCGCCGGCGAGGCCAGGCTCCTGGCGCTCGCGACCCCCGGCCTCGCCGCCGGCCTCGAAGTCGTCGCCGTCCTCCTCTTCGTCTTCGGGGAGGGCGAGGTCCCAGGCCTGGAGGGTGACCGGAGCCGGCTTCTGCTTCGAGGGGCGCACGGGCTTCTCGCGCTTCTGCCACTCGATCCGCTCGTCGGGGCGGTGGAGCCCGGCGGTGGCGATGATCTCGATCCTGACGTCGAACTCCTCCTCGATCCCCGCCAGCTCCTGCCGGTAGTGGTTCTGGAGGGCGTCGGCCAGTTCCGGGTGGAGGCCGATCTTCGCCCCCTGAATGGAGCCGGCGGCGGCGCGGGCCTCGATGCGCCGCAGCAGCGACAGGCTCACCATTTCCTCGCTCGCCAGGCGGCCCGAGCCGTTGCAGGTGGGGCAGGTGCGGTGGGTGCGGAGCTGGAGGGCCTGCTGGATACGCTGCCGGTTGATCTCCAGCAGGCCGTTGGCGCTGATACGGCCCACGGTCGAGCGCGCCTTGTCCGCCTTGAGGGCGTCCTTGACTGCCTTCTCGACCCGGCGCTGGTTCTTCGACGCCCGCATGTCGATGAAATCCACCACGACGATGCCGCCGAGGTCGCGCAGCCGGAGCTGGCGGGCGACCTCGGACGCCGCTTCGAGATTGGTATGGAGCGCCGTCTCCTCCTGCGTGGCGGCGCGGGTCGAGCGGCCGGAGTTGACGTCGATGGCGGTGAGCGCCTCGGTGGCGTCGATGACGATCGAGCCGCCGCTCTGCAGCTCCACCCGGCGCTCGTAGATGCGGTCGATCTGCGGCTCGAGGTCGTAGCGGCTGAAGAGCGGCAACCGGTCCGCGTAGCGGATCAGGCGCGTCTTCGAGCGCGGCATGAAGGCCGTGAGGTAGGCCTCGGCCTTCTGGAACGCCTCGTCGTCGTCGACCAGGACCTCCTCGATGGTGCTGTCCAGGTAATCCCGCAGCGCCTGGAGGATCAGGTCCTGGTCGGTGTAGAGCAGCCGGGTGCCCTTGCCCTGAATGGCCGCCGCCTGCACCCGCTTCCACAGCCGCAACAGGGCCGCGAGGTCGCGGGCGAGCGTCGCCTTGGTCTGGTCCAGGGCGTTGGTGCGCAGGATCACGCCGCAGCCGTCGGGCAGGTCGAGGCCGTGGGCCAGGCCCTTGAGCTTCTTGCGCGTATCGTCGTCCTCGACCTTGCGCGACACGCCGCGGGTGTCGTCGAAGGGAGTCAGCACGAGGTAGCGGCCGGCGAGCGAAAGGCTCGTGGTGAGCGCCGCGCCCTTCTGGCCCATGGGGTCCTTGGCCACCTGGACGACGATGGGCTTGCCCTTCTCCAGCACCTCGTCGATGCGGGGGTGGCCGTGTTGGGGCTGCTTGTAGAAGGCGTCGGGGACCACGTCCTGGATGGCCAGGAAGCCGTGGCGCTCGACGCCGTAGTCGATGAACGCCGCGTTCAGGCTGGGCTGGATGCTGGCGATGACGCCGCGATAGATGTTGCCGCGGGTCAGGTCCGATTCGGCGACGTCCACTTTGTAGTTTTCCAGGACGTTCCCCTGGACGATGGCGATACGCAGCTCCTCCGGACGCTGCGCGTTGATCAGCATTCTGCGACTCAAGTTGTCTCCGATTGGCTAGGGCATGAGAGGGCGGGGATTGGGGGGCGATTGGAGGCGGGGCGTTGAAGATACCTCTTGCGGGGGCTTATTCTGACCGACCGCCGCGAAATCTGCAACCCGGCCGCGCTTGATGGCATAATCCCGGCGACGTCCACCGAGGGGAGGAGCCGGGATGGCCAAGAAGACAGGGTCGCTGATCACCTTCTGCCTGGATATCGGCGGCACGGGTATCAAGGGATTCACCGCCGACGCGGCGGACCGTCCCACTAGCGAGCGGGTACGTCTCGAGACGCCGCGGCCGGCCAGGCCGGACGCGGTGCTCGCGGTGATCGCGGAAATCGTCAAGCAGATGCCCCCCTTCAACCGGGTGGCCGCGGGCTTTCCCGGCGTGGTGGTGAAGGGGCAGACGCTGACCGCGCCCAACCTCGATCCGGCGTGGGAGGGTTTTCCACTCGCCGCGGCGTTGGAGAAGCTGACCGGCAAGCCGGCCCGGGTCGCCAACGACGCCGGGGTCCAGGGGCTGGCCGTGATCGAGGGGCTGGGGACCGAACTGGTGCTGACGCTGGGCACCGGCATGGGCTTCGCGCTCTACATCGACGGCCACTACGTGCCGAACATCGAGATGGCGCACCACCCCTTCCGCAAGAAGAGGACCTACGAAGAGCTGGTGGGCAACGCGGCTCTGCACGCGGTCGGCAGGAAGCGCTGGAACCGCCGGGTGGAGAAAGTCATCGTGCAACTGGCGCGGATCTTCAATTACCGCATCCTCTATCTCGGCGGCGGCAACGCGAAGGAGATCCACTTCGACCTGCCGGCCAACGTCAAGACCGTGGAGAACATCGCCGGGCTCCTCGGCGGCGTCAAGCTCTGGCAGCAGCCGGGGTGAGAATGCCGAAAAGATCGAGCTCGCCGCTGGACGTTGGCGAAGAGTCGATATCGAGAAGGTTGGAGCGCAACAGCTCTCCCGCTCCCATCAGATGCTCCTGGAGGACCTCTCGCGGAGTCTTTCCGATCAGCGAGACGCGTGAGGCGCCGCCATCCCGATACACCACACGCAAGTGTCGATCCTCAATCCAACTCGCCGAGTCGAGCAGCTCGGAGCTGTGAGTCGTGATCACCGCCTGCGAGCGGTAGCTGATGATCCTGATCACATCCAGGATAATCCCCAGGGCGCCGGGATGAATGGTGGCTTCAGGGTCTTCGAGGGCGATCAGCGACGGAGTAGGTTTCTGGTACGCTGCGAGTAGAAGACCCAGGGTGCGCAGAGCGCCGTCTGACATGCTGAGCGCGCTAAGGGTGATCGGCTCTTTCGTCCTCCCTTCTTCCACGAATTCCAGCCAAAGCTTGTCCCCGACCTCAACCGGGTGCACTTCCGTCTTATAAGGCAACAGGACGCTCATGAACTCGTTGATCTCTGAGAAATCCCCCGGGAAGTCACTCCGCAGAGACAGGAGCACGCTGGCCGCGTTGCTGCCGTCGGCTTTCAGCCTGGAGTTTCCATTCGGTTCCTGCACCTGGCGCAGCTTGGTGGGCTCGATCGAGTAAGCCAGCATCGCTGCGATGGTGCGAACGACGGGAGCGAACGCCCTGTGGCCACCCACGATTGGCAGGACGAGAGAGGTGGAATCCGTCAGCGGAATCAGATTTGCGAAGCTTGAGTCCGTAACCGAGCCGTGGACTGGATCTTCGTGGCGAGCAAAATAGATCCGGCCGCCTGAGCCCATGATGACGCACTGCTCCCGCGTCACTTGGAACCCCCTCTGCGGCAGGGCCTGAACCTCGAATCCATACTGCGCTGAGGAGATTCCCTCGGAAGGAATCTCAAGCTCCAAGGCAAGCCCGAAGTGGGAGACGCCGTCGAAAGGGGGCCGGTGGCAGAGAACGGAAATCCCTCCTCTGCGATTGATAACCGAGTCGAGCGGGGAAGTCATGGCCTCGGCCATGAACGCCAGTGCATTGACCACGTTGCTTTTTCCCGCCCCGTTCTGACCCACGAGGAAGGTTGGGTTATCGAACTCGATCCGTGCCGAGTCGAAACTGCGGAATCCCTTGAGAGTCAGACTACGCACGACAGGTTTCACAGATCCGTCCTCCAAACTCGCAGTATAGTCCAGCCTGCGCACTCTGCCACCTTTTGCTAGACTCCCCTCAACCGGCCGCCTACGGGCCGGCCGGCCCAGGAACGCGATGAAACACTACGACGTCATCATCCTCGGCGGCGCCTTCAGCGGCGCTTCGGCGGCCATCCTGCTGAAGCGGGACCGGCCGGAGCTCTCCGTGCTCGTGGTCGAGAAGGCGGCGGCCTTCGACGCCAAGGTGGGGGAGGCGACGACCGAGATGTCGGGCATGTTCCTCACCCGGCGCCTCGCCCAGTGGCAGCACCTGGAACGGGAGCACCTGCCCAAGGAGGGGCTCCGGTACTGGTTTCAGAACGAGAAGGTGCACTGCCACGCCGACGCCAGCGAGACCGGCGCCTTCCAGCGCAGCACCACCCCCTCCTTCCAGCTCCGTCGCGACGCCCTGGACGAGCACCTGCTGGCCACCGCCGTGGAGGAGGGAGCCGAGCTCCTGCGGCCGGTGCGGGTGCGCGAGGTGGAGCTGGGAGAATTCGATCATCGGGTCACCGTGGAGCGCGATGGCGGCGATGGTGGCGAGGCGGAGACCGTCTCTTGCCGCTGGGTGCTGGACGCCACCGGCCGCGCCACCTTCCTCGGCAAGCGCCTGGGCCTGATCGAGCGCAACCGCGAGCACCCCACGGCGGCCGTCTGGTGCCGCTGGCAGGGGGTGCGCCATCTCGACGACGTCGCCGCCCGCGGGCCTCTCGCCTTCTCCCGCGGGAACGTCGCCTCCCGCCGCCTCGCCACCAATCACTACATGGGATTCGGCTACTGGGTCTGGTTCATCCCCTTGGGGCACGGCGAAACCTCGATCGGCGTCGTCTTCGACACCCGCCTGGTGGACCTCGACCGCGGGAAGAACCTGGCGAGCGACTACCTGGCCTTCCTCAAGGCGATCCCCGCGGCGGCGGAGCTGCTGGAGGGGGCGCGGATGAAGGCCGAGGATCTGCGGACCTATTCCAACCTGGCCTACGTCACCCGCCAGTACATGGGGAACGGCTGGGCCCTGCTGGGCGACGCGGCGGCGTTCCTCGACCCCTATTACTCGCCGGGGCTGGACCACGCCTCGTTCTCCGTCGAGGCCACGGTGGAGATCGTCAAAGCCCAGACCCTGGGAGAGGATGTCGCAGCCCGCATCGCCGAGCACGACGCGACCTTCCTGCGCTCGTATCACCGCTTCTTCCGGGCGGTCTATCAGGACAAGTATTTCTACATGGGCGAGCACGACCTGCTGTCGGCATCGTTCCTCATCGACACGGCGCAGTACTACATCTTCGTCGTCATCCCCGCCTATCGTTTTTTCGGGAAGTTTCACTGGATGCCGGTCCTCGGTCCCAAGCCGGCATTCTTCAGCTACCACATGATGCGGATCTACAACCGGCGCTTCAAGGCGATCGCGCTCGCCCGCCGGGCCGCCGGAGAGGCCGGCCGGCGCAACCACGGCCGGCGGGTGAAGGCCCTCTTCGACCTCCAGGTCTCCCCCTTCCGCATGGCCGCACGGGGCGTGAAGCTCTGGGCGTTGGCGGAGCTGGACAACGTCCGGCTGGCGGTGAAGCGGCTGTTCGCGGGGAGGCCGGCGGTGGCGCCGGTGGCGGCGCCGCCGGCGTCGGACGAGATGCCCGTCCAGAAGGGCTAGAACAACCCCAGCTCCAGCCGCGCCGCCTCGCTCATCATGTTCTGGTTCCACTGCGGGTCGAAGACGATCTCGACGTCCGCCTCGTCGATGCCCGGCAGGCGCTCGAGCTTGTCCCGGACGTCCTGGGCGAGGACGGGGCCCATGCCGCAGCCCGGGGCGGTGAGGGTCATCTTGACCTCCACCCGGCGGCCGCCCGCGGGCCGCTCCACCACCTCGCAGTTGTAGATCAGCCCCAGGTCCACGACGTTGATGGGAATCTCCGGGTCGTAGCACGTCTTGAGCAGCGCCCAGACCTGATCCTCCAGGGGAGACCCGGCGACGCCGGCGACGAGGTCGCCCGCGGCCTTGCCGATGGCGTCCGCGTCCCGCGAGTCGATACGCAGCAGGTAGCCGCGGTCGGTCGCCACGGTGTAGGTGCCGCCCAGCGACTGGGTGATGCGGACCCGGGTGCCGGGCGACAGGAGGGCCGGCGTGCCTTCCGGGATCTGGATGGCGCGACACTCCCGGAGGACGACGGTGTGCTCGGGGGATGGCATGGGAATGGTCTTCAGACTGCGGCGCGATAGGGCCGCGTCGCGACTTGAGCTTAACACAGCGGAAGGCACCGGTTTTGAATGCAAAAAAGCGGGGAGGCCGGCCCGAGCCTCCCAGCCTCAGGGGAGGATTCCGATGCCCAACTCGTTCCGTGTCCACCGGATGGCGTTCCAGCTCGCCATTGCGCTCGCCGTGCTGGCGTGCCTGCCGGGAGACGCCTCCGCTCAATACTTCGGCCGCAACAAGGTCGTCTACGAGCAGTTCAAGTGGCGGGTGCTCAAGACCGAGCACTTCGACATCCACTATTACCCCGAAGAGGAGGCGGCCACCCAGGAGGCCGCCCGCATGGCGGAGCGCTGGTACACGCGGCTCTCCTCCGTCTTCGGACGCGAGTTCACCGAGCGGAAGTCCATCATTTTCTACGCCGATCAGGCGGATTTCCAGCAGACGACCGTGACCCGCGATCTGCTCGGCGAAGGCACCGGTGGCTTCACCGAGGGGCTGCGGACGCGCGTCGTGCTGCCTTTCACCGGCGACTTCGAGGACACCGACCACGTCCTCGGCCATGAGCTGACGCACGTCTTTCAGTACGACATCCTCAACGACCGCAAGGGCCGCGAGCGGGGAACGGCCGTCCGTACCGCCTCCGTCGACCTTCCTCTGTGGTTCGTGGAGGGCATGGCCGAGTATCTCTCGCTCGGGCGCTACGCCCCCCAGACGGCCATGTACCTGCGCGACGCCCAGGCCCGGGACAAGCTGCCGGACCTCAAAGAGCTGAGCCGCAATCCGCGCTACTTCCCCTACCGCTGGGGACACGCCTTCTGGGCCTACGTCGGCGGCCGCTGGGGCGACGCCGTGGTCGGCCGGCTGTTCGCCCGCGCCACCCGCGGCGGCATCGAGGGCGCGTTCCAGGAGGTCCTGGCCACGGACACCAAGCAGTTCTCGGAAGACTGGAAGGCCGCCATCCGCGCCGCCTACGGTCCGGTGATCCAGGGCCGGCAGACGACCACGGCGCTCGGCACCCGCCTGCTGCCGAAGGAGGAGAAGACGATCGACACTTACGTCTCGCCGGTGCTGAGCCCGGACGGCAGCCAGTTCGCCGTGTTCTCGACCCGCAGCCTGTTCAGCTTCGACCTTTATCTGGCGGACGCCAAAACGGGGCAGATCAAGGGCAAGCTGTTCTCGGAGGACGCCGACCCGCACCTCGATTCGCTCCGCTTCCTCGACTCGGCCGGGTCGTGGTCGCCGGACGGTGCGAAGTTCGCCCTGGTGGTGCAGACCCACGGCGACAACGCGCTGGCCCTCCTCGACGTGCGCTCGCGCCGCATCGAGCGGCAGATCGACGTACCGGAGGCGGGACAGCTCTGGAACCCCTCCTGGTCGCCGGACGGACGTTCCATCGCCCTCTCGGGCTCGGTGGGCGGCTGGACGGACCTCTTCGTGATCGACCTGGACAGCGGCAAGTCGCGCCGGCTGACCCAGGACCCCTACTCCGAGTTCCAGCCCCAGTGGTCGCCCGACGGCAAGAGCCTCGCCTACATCTCCGACCGCGGGGCGGGCGGCGACCCGGCGAACCGGAACTATTCGGACGTCGGCATCTGGTTGCTGGACGTGGCGAGCGGCCAGAGCCGTCAGATCGTGGCGCCGATGAGCGGCGCGACACAGATCGACCCCCACTTCGGTCCGGACGGCCAGGACCTCTACTTCCTTTCGGACCGCGCCGGCATCTCCGACCTCTACCGCCTGCACCTGGCGAGCAACGAGCTGTTCCGCGTCACCCGCGCCGTCACCGGCGTCGCCGGCATCACCCGCCTGTCGCCGGCTCTCTCGGTGTCGCCGCGCACGGGCGAGGTCCTGATCTCGGTGTTCACGGACGAGCGCTATGAGGTCCACGCCCTCGATGCTCAAGGAGCCAAGGGGGAGCCGGTGATCGCGACGCGGGACGAGGCCGCGGAGGCCCGCGCGGCCCTGCTGCCCCCGCAGCAGACGCAGACCCCGAGCGTGGTGACGGAATACCTGCGGGATCGCTTCCTCCCGGCGGAGCCGGCCGGCCAGGCGCCCACTGCGGTGGCGTACCGCCCGCGCTACAAGCTCGACTGGGTGGGGCCGGGCCTCGGCGTGGGCTACAGCACGACCTATGGCACCGGCGTGGGGGGCGACGTCGCGGCCATCTTCAGCGACGAGCTCGGCCAGCGGGAGATCGGCGTCGCCATCCAGGGCCAGGCGGGGGGGAACACGGGCACGAGCGCGCTCAGCCAGTTCGGCTTCCAGGCCTACTACCTGAACCTCGGCCGCCGTCTGAACTGGGGCGGCGAGGTGAGCCGCGTCCCCTACATCTCGGGCTTCACCTCGGCGACCGACGGCGTCATACAGACCGACAGCGGCCTGCTGCCGGCCACCTTCGTCCAGCAGGAGCTGGACACCATCACCGAGAACCGGGCAGACCTCATCACCCAGTACCCGTTCTCCAGCACTCAGCGCCTCGAAGCTTCGGCCGGCGTCACCCGGATCGATTTCAGCAGCACGCTGGAGACAGTGACCGTCGTCGGCGGCGCCATCGTCGACGACCGGCGGCAACACCTGCCGACCGCGAGAGCGCTCCAACTCTACCAGGGCTCGCTCGCTCTGGTGGGCGACAGCAGCTATTTCGGCTTCACCGCGCCGGTGCGGGGGCGCCGCTATCGCCTCGGGGTGGAGCCCACCTTCGGCGATCTCCAGTTCCAGAGCGTGACGGCCGACTACCGGCGCTACTTCTTCCTGCGGCCCGTGACCCTGGCGGTGCGGGGCCTCCACTTCGGCCGCTACGGCCGCGACGCCGAGAGCGACCGCCTGACTCCGCTCTACGTGGGCGATCCCACCCTGGTGCACGGCTATGAGTTCGGAAACATCGGTCTGTCGGAATGCACGCCGGTGCCGGGCAGCACCTCCGCGTGCCCCGAGTTCGACCGCCTGCTGGGGAGCCGCCTCGCGGTGGCCAACCTGGAGCTGCGGGTGCCGCTGCTGGGCGTGCAGGGCTACGGCCTGATCAAGGCCTCGTTCCTGCCGACCGACCTCGCCTTCTTCCTCGACGCCGGCACCGCTTGGTCGAAAGGACAGACGCCCAAGGTTCGTTTCGACCGCAACACCATCGAGCGCGTTCCGGTGGTGAGCGCCGGCGCCGCCACCCGCATCCTGCTGGGTGGCATCGCCGTGCTGGAGTTCTACGTGGCGAAGCCTTTCCAGCGGCCGAGGGAGAACTGGGTGACGGGCTTCTTCATCTCGCCGAGCTGGTAGACTGGCGGCATGAGGTATCTGGTGACAGCCCGCGTGCGGCTCGGCCGCGAAGCCGCGCTGCTGCGGGCCCTTGAAGACGGCACTCTCGGGCTCGGCTCCGTGGCGGGTGACGAGTACGAGCGCAACATGACCCAGGCGCGCCTCACCTCCGACGGCGCCGTGAAGTGGGTCGAGATCTGCTTCTGTTACGAGCCGCTCGCGGAGGAGCGGCCGTACTGGGAGGAGTATTTCGATTTCGTCCGCATCCAGGACGCCCACAGCCGCCGGCGCTGCCGCGACCTCTCCGGCGAGGAGCCCTGGGCCTGCTGCGACTGCGACTGCACGGACCGCCTGGAGGCGCGGATGGAGGAGTGGGGGAGGCCGTTCCTGGAAGTGCTGCGCGAGAGGGTGGATGCCCGGGGCTGAAGCCGGCGGACTTGCCGATGTCGAAGCTCCGCTGTCTCCTCTGTCTCGCGTTCGCCCTGGCGGCTCCCGCCTTCGGCCAGCCTGACTCCGGCTGGAGCCGGATCGACGTCCCCACCACCGGCTCCTACTTCTGGCGCTACGTCCCTCAGACTCTCGACGCCTCCCGGCCGGCTCCCCTCGTGATCTTCTTCCATGGCGCGGGCAGCAGTCCCGACGACTACAAGAACTTCGTCCGGGATGCGGCGGAGACGGCCGGCTGCGTGCTGGCGCTGCCCAAGTCCTCCGGCCTGAGCTGGGAGGACGGCGCCGACGAGCAGACGGTGACCGAGACCCTGCGCCTGGTGCGCGCCGCGCTGCCGGTGGACGACCGGCGCATCGGCCTGGCGGGCCATTCGGCCGGCGGCGCCTGGGCCTATCTCCTCGCCTACGCCGGCTCGACCTACAGCGGCGTCTTCTCCCTGTCCGCGCCGTGGTATCCGGTGGGCGCTCTGGCCGATCCCGCCTACAAGGCGCCGATCCACATGTACTACGGCACCACCGATCCGAACTACACCGCCGCCCGGCCTCAGCTCGAGGCGCAGTGGAGCCGCCTCGGAGTCACCTGGGAGGAGGACGTGCAGCCGGGGTTCACGCACAACACCTGGCCGGTCGGCTCCATGGCGGCCGGTCTCCAGTTCCTCGTGGCGCACCCCCGTCCGGACGCTGCCGCCAGCGGCTGCGTGCCGGGGGCCACGGCCCTCTGCCTCAACCGTGGCCGCTTCCGGGTGGAGGTCGCCTGGGACGCCCATGGCACTTCCGGCCCCGGCCGGGTCGTCCCCGGCGCCGCCGCGGATTCGGGTCTCTTCTGGTTCTTCGGCCCCGACAACTGGGAGCTGCTGGTCAAGGTGATCGATGGCTGCGCCCTGAACAGCCACTACTGGGTGTTCTCGGCCGCCACCACCGACGTCCACTACGTGCTGACCGCGACCGACACGGTCACCGGCCGGGTGATGCGCTACGAGAACCCCGCCGGCAAGGCCGCGGCCGCCACCACGGACACCGGCGCCTTCGCGACCTGCCCCTGACCGCCGCCGATCCGGTATACTGTGCCGCGAGCCAGGACAGCTTGCAGCTATGGAACCCGCCGTCAATCCGACCCCGAGCTGGGATGAGTGTGTGGAGCTCCTCGACCGGCTCCCCTCGATGCCGCTCGACACCCGTGTCGAGGCGCTGGAACGGCTGGTGCGTAATCCCAGCCCGGGCATCCGCGAGCAGGCCCTGCGCCTCGGCGCGGCGGTGATCCCCGACGCGCGGGTCACGGAGTACCTGCGCGATCCGGACGACGCCGTGCTGCGCAGCGCCGGCTCCGAGATCTTCCGCCTGCGCGGCCTCCGCAGCCTGCCCGTGGTGGTCGAGTTGCTGCGCGACTCCGACGCCGACGTCGTGCTGCAGGCCGTCCTCATCCTCGACCGCCTGCGCGACCCCCGCGCCCTCGAGCCGCTCCATGCGATGCTCGCCCACCCCAATCCCAACGTGCGGCAGGAGGCGATCCTGGCCATCGGCCGGCTGGGGGACGGGCGGTCGATCCCCCACCTGATCCCCTTCCTCGACGCCGACTTCTGGGTGCAGATGGCCGCCGTCCAGGCCCTGGGGGACCTGCGCTCGCCGGAGGCCGTGCCGCACCTGGCCCGCTGTCTGACCGATCCCCTGGTGGGGTCGCTGGCGGCCGAGGCCCTGGCGCGGATCGGCGGCGAGCCGGCCTTCCGCGCCCTGGCTGCGCACTGGCCCGCCGGTGGCGTGGAGATCGACGACGAGACCATGCTCGGCCTGCTCGCCCACGTGCTCGAGGGGCTGCCCCGGCCGGAAGAGATGGGGGAGCTGCCGGGCGGCTTCCGCGAGGCCCTCTCGGCGCGGCTTCACGACCGCTCGGCCGAAGTGCGCGTGGCGGCGGCCCGTTGTCTGCTGGTGCTGGGACCGAGCCCCTGGGACGGCGCCGCCCTGCGCACCCTGACGGACTCCCGGCAGATGGCCGCCGGCCGGCCCGCGGCCCTGGCCCACCGGCGGGACCTCGTCGCGACGCTGCTCGACACGCCGGGAGAGCCCCGGGCCTGGGGCCTCCAGCTCACCTCCCGCTTCCCCGGCGAGGTGCCAACCGCGTCCTTCTTCGCCGCCGTGCGCGAGGCCGCCGGGCACCAGGAGCTGCTGCCGCCTCTCCTCCAGGCGCTGGAGAAGGTCCGCCTTCCCGGCCTGCTGGAGGCGCTGCTGGACCTCTACCTCCGATTGCCCGCCGGTGGCGCACGGGAGGCCCTGATCCCGACCTTCCAGGCCCATATGGAGGAGACGCGGACCGCCATGGCGGCGCGCCCGGACCTGGAGCCTGCCGACCGGCTCGTCCTCTCGGCGCTCCTCGGCCTTTCCGTCGCCGAGACGGCGAGGGCCATCCTGGACCTCGATCCGCCGCTCCGGCCAGGCGTGATCTCCCGCCTCATGCGGCTGGAGGGCCTCGCCCATCTCCTGCCCTGGGACGAATGGTTGGCGGCGGCTCCGGAGCTCTACGCCGCTCTCGCCGCCGAGGCCGCGGCGCGCTGCGGCCTGCGCGGGCTGCTGCCGGCGTTGCGGGCACGGCTGGAGACGGCGCCTTCGTTGGCCCTGGTGCGTGCCGTGGGCGCCCTGGAGGACCGCGAGGCTGTGCCGGCGCTGGCGCGCTGCCTGGAATCGCGGCGGGACCTGCGCGCCGCCGTCCTGGAGAGCCTGGGATGCATCGGCGGTCCCGAGGCGCGCGCCGCTCTCCACGCGGCCGTGCGCGCCTGGGGCGTCCGGCCGGAGGAGGGACGGGCGGCCTACAAAGCCCTGGCGGCCTGCGCCAGCGGGGACGACGAGACCTTCCGCGACGCCGCGGCCCATACCGACTGGCAGGTGCGGATGATCGCCGCCGAGGTGCTGGCGCGCTCCGGACGCCCCGAGAACAACGCCGCGCTCGCGCAGCTCGCCGGGGACCCCGTCCCCGCCGTCGCTCACCGGGCGCTGGCGGCCCTCGCGGCCTGAGCCCGCCTGGGGGGAGCCTCTCCGTCCGAGGGGGAGCGTCTCCCGTGAGCGGGGCGAGGCCTCTCCCGGCTGGGGCTGGGAGACCTGGCGCGCCGGGGACGTGCGGGTGGTGCCGGCGGAGGAGCTGCGGCAGGCGTTCCCCGGCGCGCCGGTGCGCGAAAAGGATCCTGTTCCCATGCCCTGATCTGGTGTAGACTTGTTCGTGGAGGTGCAAGGTGACCTACACGGTTGAAGAGCTACGGGAGAAGCTGGACGAGATCCTGCAGCAGGTCCGTGCCGGCGAGTGCGTCGAGATCCTGGAGAACGGCCAGGAGATCGCGAGGATTCAGGGTGTCCGGAGCCAGGCTGCCGGGAACGGGGACTCTCTGGAGGAAAGGCTGCGCCAGCTCGAAGAGGAAGGGATCATCATCTCTCCTTCTGAGCCTCGCGGTGAGTTGGTACCTTTGATCGACGCCCCGGGTACCTTGGCGGAATTCCTGGAATCGCGCCAGTGAGCGCTGCGTACGTCGACAGTTCCTGCTTCGTGTCGATCACGACCAACGAGCCAGGTCATCGGGACGTGAGGGAGCGTCTGGACAGATTCGGCAAGCTGTTCTCCTCTTCGCTGCTCGAAGCTGAGCTCAGATCAACCCTGGCGCGTAAAGGTGTAACCGCGAGAATTGGCAATATCTGGGCCTGGGTGACCTGGGTCATTCCACACCGCCGCCTCACTCCAGAAATTGATCGGGTGCTCGGAGCAGGGTCGCCTCGCGGCTCGGATCTATGGCATCTCGCCAGTGCCGCATTCGCGCGCGAGCGGGTTGGCGAAGATCTGTTCTTCCTGACGCTCGACGGCAACCAGGCCGACATCGCTCGCGCGCTGGGCTTTCGCTGTCTCTAGCCCCCTCCCCGCAACCCCGCCGGGCGAGATAGAGTCCCCCCCGTGCGCAAGATCACTCTCATCACCACCGGCGGCACCATCGAGAAGACGTATGACGAGCACACGGGCGAGCTGGCCAACCGGCAGTCCATCGTGCGGCGGATGCTGGCCGAGCTGCGGCTCGAGGAGACGGAGGTCAACGTCTTCGAGCTGATGAGCAAGGACAGCCTGGAGATGACCGACGCGGACCGCGTGCGTATCCTGGAGGCCGCCCGGGCCACCGGCGCCTGCGAGGAGGGCGCGACCACCGGCATCGTCGTCCTCCACGGCACGGACACCCTGCCCGTCACGGGAGAGTACCTCTGCGAGAAGCTTGCGGGTCCGCGGGTGCCCGTGGTCCTGACCGGCGCCATGCGGCCCTTCGAGATGAAGCAGTCCGACGCCTTCCAGAACCTCACCGAGGCCATCTTCGCGACCGGCGTCCTGCCGCCCGGCGTCTATTGCGTGGCCCACGGGCGGGCGCTGTCCTTCCCCGGAGTGCGCAAGGACACGGAGCGCGGCACGTTCGTGAAAACCTGACCTGACCTCTTCCGGAGAGCCCCATGGCCAACACCCTCGACGAGTTCCGCAGCTACCGCCAGCGGATGAACGACCGCATCCTGGAAGCCGAGCACCTCGGCATCAAGCGCTTCTTCAACCTCGACACCGCCGCCTACCGCGACGGCGCCCTGGACGGCAAGACGAAGGAACTGCTCGGCCTGGCGGCTTCGGCCGTGCTGCGCTGCAACGACTGCATCGACTACCACCTCGACCAGTGCGTCGCCGCCGGCTGGACGAACGACGAGCTCTACGATGCCCTCAACGTGGCCCTGGTAGTGGGAGGCAGCATCGTCATCCCCCATCTGCGGCACGCCTTCGACACGATCGACCAGCTTCGGGGGGAGACGGAGGCGAAGAAGTAGAGGGTTCGTCGTGCCAGCGCACGCCAACTGTGGCATAATCGGGCGTGGAACGTCGCAACTTGTCCCGACAGGAGATGCCCGATGCAGTGGAACGAGATCCGCGAGCGCTATCCCGGGCAGTGGCTGCTGATCGACGCGGTCGAAGCCCATTCGGCGGACAACCAGAGGATTCTGGATGACATCGCCGTGATCCAGTCTTTTCCTGACTGGGTGGCTGCCTGGAACGGCTACAAGGAACTTCACTTCCAGAACCGCCAGCGGGAGCTGTACGTACTCCATACCGACTGGGAGAACCTTGAGATCGAGGAGGTCCAGTCTCTGGGCCTGCGCGTGGCTTCATGAAGATCCGATTGCAGGGAGGTCTACCGTATCCGGAGGATGGAGTCCTACGTCCAGCAGGTGAGGGCTGACATGCTCCTAGTCTATCGGCTCAGCAGGGGCTGGACAAGGTCGAAGGGGAGCTATGCCTTTCGCCGCAACCCCAGCAACTCCGCCGGCGGCTCGCCCAGGAACAGATCCCGGTGCAGCGGTTGCCCCGGCTGGACCGCGTAGCTCTCGAAATCGGTGACGCCCGACTCCCGCAGCACATCCTCGTCGATGTAGAAGTTGCCCGTGCAGCAGCGGCTGTCGCGCGTCAGGATCACGTGGGCGGCGTCGGCCACGATCTCGGGTTTGCGGCACTTCTCCGGCGGGGTGATGCCGCCCAGCATGGCGAGCGCGGCGGTGGCGATCACGGTGCGCGGCCAGAGGGCGTTGATGGCGATGCCGTCGTCCTTGAATTCCTCGGCCAGGCCCAGCACGCAGAGGCTCATCCCGTACTTGGAGATCGTGTAGGCGGTGTGCAGCCTGAACCAGCGGGGATCGAGGTTGAGCGGCGGCGAGAGGGTGAGGACGTGCGGGTTGGGCGACTTCTTCAGATGGGGGAGGCAGGCCTGCGTGCACAGGAAGGTGCCGCGGGCGTTGACCCCCCACATCAGGTCGAAGCGCTTCATCGGCGTCTCCAGCGTCCCCGTGAGGTTGATGGCGCTGGCGTTGTTGACCAGAATGTCGATGCCCCCGAAGGTCTCGACCGTCTTCGCCACGGCGGCGTAGACCTGCTCTTCGTCCCGGATGTCCACGGCCAGCGGCAGGGCCCGCCCGCCCGCCTGCTCGATCTCTGCCGCCGCCGTGTGGATCGTTCCCGGCAGCTTGGGGTGCGGCTCGGTGGTCTTGGCGGCGATGACGACGTTGGCGCCGTCGGCCGCGGCCCGCCGGGCTATGGCCAGGCCGATGCCGCGGGACGCGCCGGTGACGAACAGGGTCCTGCCCTTCAGATCAGCCATGAGATCTCCTTCATCGCAAACAAGCCTATAGGAATTCGGTGCGGGAAAAGCAGGGACAGCAGGGACTTCAGGGACCGCAGGGACACGGAAACCATCGCCGAGTCTGGAGCTTTTTCGTCCCTGTAGTCCCTGTAGTCCCTGCTGTCCCTGTCTTCTCAGGCCCGGCCGCGGGAGTATTCGGCGAGCTTGGCGTAGGCGTCTTCCAGGACCTCCTCCTGAGGGAGGAAGACGATCCGCACGTGGTTCATGTCCGCCTGGCCGAAGCCCGAGCCGTGGACCATGACGACGCCGTACTGGAGGATCATGTCCCGCACCAGCTCGACGTCCTCGAGGGCTCCCAGGGAGAAGCGGGGGAAGGCGTAGAAGGCGCCCCGCGGCGGCACGCAACTCCAGCCCGGAATGGCGTTGAGCCGTGCCACCGTCAGGTCGCGCCGGCGGCGGAGGATGGTGCTCACCTGCGCGAGATGGGGGTTCGGCCCTTCGAGCGCCGGCTTGATGGCCCACTGCACGGGGTGGCTGGCGCACAGCCGGGCCCGCACCAGTCTGCCCATGGCGTCGATCAGCGGCGCCAGCGTGTCCTCTGGTCCGGAGAGGATGGTCCAGCCCATGCGCAGGCCGGGGCCGAGCCACACCTTGGAGAGGCCGGCGAAAGTCGCCACCGGCACGTCGTCCCGCAGCGCGGCGGTCGACACGAAGCCCGTGTCCTCGTCGATCAGCATGCGGTCGTAGATCTCGTCGGAGAGGACCAGGAGCTGGTGCCGCGCCGCGATCTCCAGCAGCGCCTCCAGCGTCTGCCGGCCGGCCACCGACCCCGTGGGGTTGTTGGGGTTGATGACCACGATGGCCCGGGTGCCGGCGTCCACCTGCCGCTCGATGTGGGCAAGGTCGGGCTGCCAGCCGTTCGACTCGTCCAGATCGTAGGGCACGGGCCGGCCGCCGAGCTTGGCCAGGACGGCGGAGTAGAGCGGGTAGCCGGGGCTGGGCACCAGCACCCCTTCGCCGGGCTCCAGCAGGGCGGTGAGCAGCAGCTCGATGGGCTCGGAGGCGCCGTGGCCGATGAGCACCTCGCGGATGCCGCGGATCCCCTTGCGCTCTTCGGCGTCGCGGCGGATCGCCTCCCGCGCCTCGGGGATCCCCTCGGAGGCGGAGTAGGAGGTCTTGTTGTCTCGCAACGCTTTGACGATGGCCTCGACGACCACCTCCGGCGTGCGAAAGTCGAACTGGCAGGGATCGCCGATGTTGAGACTGATGATCTTCCTGCCTGCGGCCTCGGCCTGGCGGGCGAGCGCGACGACATCCCGCACCGCATAGGTGACGTCCTCGATCCGCCGGGCGGTGCGGATGGGAGGGAAGGCGGTGGTAATGGCGTTCATGATCGATTGGCTTTCAGGGTCTCGCAAGGGCGCTCACAGGGCGGACGTGCCGGGCGGCACCAGCGCGTCGATGCGCGCTGCCTCCTCGTCGGTCAACTGGACGTCCACGGCGCCCAGGCTGTCCTCGAGCTGCCCCATCGTCCGCGGGCCGATGATGACAGAGGTCACCGCCGGATTGCGCAGGGCCCAGGCATTGGCGAAGCGGGCGAGCGAGACGCCCTTCTGCTCCGCCAGCGGGACGAGCTGCTCCACGACGTCGAGCCGGCGCTGGAACTTCGGGTTCTCGAGGTCGCCGATCCAGGCCGCGGCGCGCTGGCTGTCCTTGGGATTCCCCGTCTCCCGGCGGTACTTGCCCGTGAGCCAGCCACCTTCGAGCGGGCTCCAGACGATGTTGCCGAGGCCGAATTTCTGCGTCATCGGGAAGTGCTCCAGCTCCATCACCCGGCGCAGGATGCTGTAGGGCGGCTGCAGCGAGACGAAGCGCTCCCAGCCGTGCAGCTCGCTGACCCACAGGGTCTCCACGATCTCCCAGGCCGCGAAGCGCTTCTCCCACAGCGCCTCGCCGGCGTAGTGGTTGGTGGAGAGGCCGAGGTAGCGCACCTTGCCCTGGCGCACGAGATCCGTCAGGACCGAGAGCGTCTCCTCGATCGGCGTCGTGGGGTCCGGACGGTGGATCTGGTAGAGGTCGATCACCTCCGTGCCCAGGCGGCGCAGGCTGTTCTCCACCTGCTCCTGGATGGCCTTGCGCGAGAGGCCGCGCTGGTTGGGGCCCGGCCCCACGGGTGCCCACACCTTGGTGGCGAGCACGGTCCCCTCGCGGCGGTCCTTGAGGGCCTTGCCGACGATGACCTCCGATTCCCCCTCGGAGTAGCCGTTGGCCGTGTCGACGAAGTTGACGCCGGCATCCAGCGCGCGGTGGATGATGCGGACGCATTCGTCGTGATCCGTGTTGCCCCACTTGCCGAACATCATCGCCCCCAGGCAGAGGGGCGAGACCTTGAGGCCGGTAGGCCCTAGATTCCGGTATTCCACGCGTTCAACCCCCGTTTCGAAGATCCCCGCTCGCCGGCGCGGCCGGGCCTATTATGGACCACCCGGCCGGGCCCTCACCCCCTGACCCCCTCTCCCGCCCCCTCCCACCCCCTCACCGGGAGAGGGGGAACGCAATCCGAACCGTTCCTGCCTTTCTCCCTCTTCTCCCGGGGAGGGGGGTGGCGAGGGGGCGGGAGAAGAGGGTCGGGGTGATGAGGGTCTACCCCGTACCGGTCAGCAGAAATTCCGCCCGCCGGATGCGCTCGTCGACGCTGCCGTGGAGGATCAGCTCCCGGCACTCGAAGGCGGGGAGAGGCGGGCTGAAGAGGTAGCCCTGAAAGCGGTCGCAGCCCAGGCCCTCCAGCCAGCGCCACTGCTCCCGGGTCTCCACCCCCTCGGCGATGACGCCGAGCCCGAGGCTCACCGCCAGCGCGATCACGGCCGCCGCCACCTCTTCGCCGCCGTGCCCTCGCCCGAGGGTGTGGACGAAGGAGCGGTCCACCTTCAGCGTGTCGATGGGGAAGGTGGTCAGGTAGGAGAGGGACGAGTAGCCGGTGCCGAAGTCGTCGATGGCGATGCGCACGCCCAGGTCCTTGAGGCCGCGCAGCATGCCGAGCGTCGCCCCGGCGTTGTGCATGGCGAGCGTCTCGGTGATCTCCAGCTCGAGGGAGAACGGCGGCAGGCCCGTCTCCGCCAGCACGCCCTGGATACGCTGCAGGAGATCCGGCTGCTGGAAGGAGCGGGGCGAGAGGTTCACCGCCAGCCGCAGCTCCGAGGCTCCGGCGACTCGCCACTCCTGGACCTCCCGGCAGGCCTGGCGCAGCACCCAGAGGTCCAGGGGCACGGCGAGGCCGGAGGCGTCGGCGAGCCAGAGGAACTCGCCCGGCGTCATCAGCCCGCGCACGGGGTGGCGCCAGCGCAGCAGCGCCTCCACCCCTTCGAGCACGCGCCGCTCCGAGTCCAGCACCGGCTGGTAGAAGAGCACCAGCTCGCCGGGCTCCTGGGCCAGCGCCTTGCGCAGGTCCGCCTCCAGGGCGAGCTGCTCCAGGGTGTTGGAGTCCATGCTCGCGGTGAAGATCTGATAATCGTCCCGCCGCGTCTCCTTGGCCCGGTACATGGCGATCTCGGCCCGCTTGAGGAGCGTTTCGGCGTCGCCGCCGTCCTCCGGGAAGCGGCTGATGCCCAGGCTGGCCGTCAGGTAGATCTCCCGTCCCTGGAGGGCGAAGGGGAGGCGGAGGATGGCCAGCAGCTTCTCGGCCATGCGGCAGAGCGCGGCCTCGCCTTCCACCGCCGGCAGCAGCACGGCGAACTCGTCCGCCGCCACCCGGGCCAGCAGGTCGGTGCCCCCGAGGCTGGTCCGCAGCCGCTCCGCCACCGACCGCAGCAGCTCGTCGCCGGAACGGTTGCCCAGCGACTCGTTGACGATCTTGAAGCGGTCCAGGTCGAGGAAGAGCACCGCCACCCGCTCGCCGCGAGGCTCCGCGCGTTCGAGGGCCCCTCTCAGCGACTGCACCAGGAGATTGCGGTTGGGCAGGTCGGTAAGGGGGTCGTGGTATGCCAGGTGCTCGATGCGGTCCGCGGTGGCCAGCACCCGCTGGCGCTCGTCCTCCAGCAGCCAGACGACCATGCCGATCCCGATCAGCGCCTCGAACAGGAAATCGAACGGGCTGAGATAGGCGACGTAGGACAGGGACCCGGTGACGAAATTCTGCACGACGACGATCGCGAGGTAGTGGAGCTGATGGAGACCGAAGAGCAGGAAGGAGAACGCCACCATGCGGCGCCCGATCCCGGACACGGGCGCGCGGTGGCTGCGCCAGACGCCCCAGCTCGCGACGACGAACGCCACCCCCTGGAGGAGGAGCCGCAGGCCCACCCGCGCCACTTCCCGGAGATAGGGACTGAAGCCGAGCGAGGTGACGGTTACGATCACCGCGAGCAGGGCGAGGCCGGCGAGCACGGTCGTCCGCAGGCGCGCCGGGAGCGCTTTCTCGGTGACCACCTCCCAGGTGCCGAACAGCAGCAGCACCGCCTGCCAGTAGCCCGCCGCCAGCCCGGCGGTGGAGATGGCGAGGCGCAGCGGCGGCGGCACCCCCAGGTGGGAGAAATAGAGGAGCAGCGCCACCGCGCCCCCGGCCTGGGAGACGCAGAAGGCCCACCAGCTCCAGGCCCAGGTGAGGAGATATCGCCGCCCATAGGTACGGTGAAAGCCGGCGAGGATCATCGCCAGGACGATGGCCCCCAAGGCTTGAGCGAGATTGCTCGTGAAGATCACGAGCGTGCTGCTGATCATGTGGCGCTATCTTAGTGCATCGCGGACTGCGATCTACCGCAACAGGAAAAACGCCAAAGCCAGCAGGGCCAGCACGGCGAGAGCGATTCCCGCATAGAGCAACGTCCTCTTGCCGCCGCCTTCGCCGCCCCGCAGCAGGGAGCCCGCCTCGCGGATCTCGGTGAGCACCCGCAGGCGCAGGGTCTCCTCCAGCCGCTCCAGGGCCGCCAGCAGGTCCTGGGCGCTGGCGTAGCGCTCGTCGGGCCGGCGGCCGAGACAGCGCAGGGCCACCACGTCCACCTCGGACGGCACGTCCGGATTGAGCTGGCTCGGCAGGCCGAACTTGGGGCCGGGCGAGCGGCCGGTGAGCATCTCGTGGAAGATGGCGCCGGCCGAGTAGAGGTCCGCCCGGGCGTCGACCGCGGCCTTGTTGTCCATGGTCTCGGGCGCCAGGTAATAGAGGGCGCCGAGGCGGATCTCGCCGGTGGAGAGCGTCGCCGTGAGGCTCTGGGCGGCGATCGACTCGAAGCCGCTGGCCCCCAGGTCGGAGATCTTGACGGTGGCGAAGTCGGGCGAGACCAGGACGTTGCGCGGCGTGAGGTTGCGGTGCACCCAGCCGTTCTGGTGGGCGTGCGCCAGCCCGCGGCAGACCCCCCGCATCACGGCGAACGCCTCGGGGAGGGAGACGCGCCGGGCTTTCAGCGCGCGGTCGAGGGACGTCCCCTCCACCATTTCCATGGCGACGTAGAGCCGGTCGCCGTGCTGGCCCGTCCCCAGGACGTGCACCAGGTGCGGGTGCCGGGTGACGGGGGCCACGGCGGCGAGCTCGCGATGGAAGCGCTCGACTGCGGCGGGATCCTCCGTCAGGCGGCGCGGGAAGAGCTTGAGGGCGACCGGCCGCCCCTTGGCGTCCTCCGCCCGATAGACCGTGGACTGCCCGGCCTTGCCGAGCAATTCGCGCACGCGATAGGGACCGATGGCTTCAGGAATGGTCGGTGGCTGTGGCATCGCTCTCGAAGATCAATCGATTTCAAAGATCATAACCGTGTCGCCGATCGCGATGCGGTCGAAGGGCCTGAGCACCGCCCGCTCGGCCGGCCTGCCGTTGACCCGCGTGCCGTGGCTGCTGCCCAGGTCGGTCATCACCCAGGCGCCGTCCTCCCAGGCGAGCCGGAGGTGCTCCTTGCTGGCGTTGGGATCGGTGAGGGCGAGGCCGCAGGCGCGGGAGCGGCCCACCGTGGCCGGCTGCGCGCCGTCGAGAGCCAGCGAGCGGCCGCGCTCCGCCCCTTCGGCCACGTAGAGCTGGGCCGGCGGCGGCCCTCCCTGTGCCGCGCGCCGCGCCGCGGCGTGCCGCGGGTGCTCCGGCCGCGAGATCTCCAGCGTCTGGATGGGGTAGGGGATGACGATCCCCTCCTTGTGGAACTCCTCCCAGACGCGGGCCCGCACCTCGCTGTCGATGCGCGGCCCCTGCGCCATGTCCTCGATCCAGATGCGCAGCTCGTAGAGGACGGCGCTGGCCTCGAAGGCGAGGACGTAGACCTCCGGCGCCGGCTTGTCCAGCACCCCCGGCACGCCGGCGGCGCAGTCGAGCAGCACCCGGCGCACGTGGTAGGGCGGCTCGTCGAAGTGGGCCGGAACCTTGATCCGCTCCATGTGCAGCGGATGGGGGTAGTAGTAGTTCAGCACCCGTTCGTCGGCCAGCTTGCTGTTGGGGATCACCAGGTTGTCGTTGTCGCGCGTCCGCAGGTGGGTGGTGCGCCAGGTGATGGCCATCACCCGCCCTTCCTGCTCGCCCACCCGGATCCAGTCGTTGATGCGGAACGGCTTCTCGACGCTGATCACCAGGCCGGCGAAGAAGTTGCCGAGGATGGGCTGGAGGGCGAGGCCCAGCACCAGCGAGGTCACAGCGCTGGTGGCGATGAGCGGCGCCACGTCGAGCCTGGGGAACGAGATGCGCAGCGTCACCAGGGCGGTGACCAGGTAGACCAGGAGCATGGTCACGGCCGGCAGGAGCGGCGGCAGGCGCATGCCGCGGCGCGCCGTCAGGTGGACTTCGAACAGGTACAACCCCAGCAGCCGGAAGACCGTGATGAGCCCGAGGAAGAGGGCGGCCCAGGCCAGGGCCTCCGCCAGCGCCGCCGGCTGCCAGGCGGGATCGAGCAGGCGGAAGACCTCGAGCGCCGCCACTGCGGCCCCCACGTAGAGGGGGAAGGCGAGCTGGCGCATCCAGAAGAAGCGCCGGCCGAGCGCGGCCACGGCCACGATCAGCAGCGCGAGCAGGCCGGCGCTGCCCAGTACGGCGAGGGTCATCCACAAGGCGGCACCTCCGGAGGAGACGGGGAGATTCTATCCCGGCCTTTACCGCGAGGCCCGCCGGCGCGCTAGAATCCCCCGGTCATTCAGCATCCACACATCCACAAAGGAGAGGTCATGAGAAGATTTTTCGGTTCGACGGCTGTCCTGGCCCTGGCGCTCGCCCTGGCGCTGCCGGTCCTGGCCCAGGACAAGGCGATGGAGAAGAAGGCGGAGGCGAGGCCTGCGGCGGCGGCCGCTGCCGGCGGCGCCAAGGCCGACCTGCTGCGCAGCCTCGGGGACGCTCAGAAGAAGCTCATCTCCCTGGCCGAGGCCATACCGGCCGAGAAGTACACCTGGCGCCCCGGCGAGGGCGTGCGCTCGGTGGGCGAGGTCTTCGCCCACGTGTCGGGCGCCAACTACTTCATCCCCACCCTCTGGGGAGCCAAGATGCCCGCCGGCGTCGATCCCCGTGGCTTCGAGAAGGAGGGGGGCGACAAGGCCAAGACGGTCGACACGCTCAAGAAATCGTTCGACCACGTCACGCAGGCCATCCAGAGCGTGCCCGACGCCGACCTGGGCAAGGCGGTCAAGATCTTCGACCATGAGGGCACCTACCGGGAGGCGATCCTCGTCGTCGTCAGCCACGCCCACGAGCACCTCGGCCAGTCGATCGCCTATGCGCGCTCGAACGGCGTCGTGCCGCCGTGGAGCCAGAAGGGCGGGATGTAGGCCCCTCACCGGGAGAGACAAATCGAGCCCCTCTCCTTCAGGAGAGGGGCTGGGGGAGCCGCCCCCCTCACCCCATCCGGCGCAGCTCCTGCAACCAGCCGCGGGCCAGCTCGGCAGTGACAGTCTCCTGGCGCACGGCTTCGCAGAACAGCTCGACGGAAGCCAGGGTCTCCCGGGCGACCCGCTGGGCGGCGAAGATCGGGGCCAGCTCGGCGGCGATTTCCCGGACCTCCGCGGTCCGCCCATCCTCCAGATAGAGCACCGCCAGCTCCAGGGTGGCGACCGCCGTGTCGTAGGCAATCTCGCGGCGGAGGAATTCTCTCCGCACCCGGTCGAGAAGCTCCTCGGCCTCGGCGCGCCGGCCGAAGCCGGCCTCTATCTTGGATTGCAGCCACAGCACGCGCACGCTGTCGAGCGGGCGGCCGCCCGACTCTGCCATGGCCTGCACCTGGGGTAGCCGCTCCGCGGCTTCCTCGAATTTCTCCAGGTGCACGAGGTTGACGATGCGATTGAAGCGCACGCCGAAGAGGAGCCGCGGCTCGCGCGCTTCATTGATCCGTGCCTCGGCGTCTTGCAGCGTGGCGAGGGCCTGCTCGGGCTCGCCCTGCTGTTCGAGCGTGAATGCCTTGTTGAGAAGTATGCGGCTTGCGGTCTCAGACGAGGCGAGAGCGAGGGCTTTGTCGTGCAGCTTCAAGGCTTCGGCGAAACATCCCTGGTGCCTGCGAAGCGACGCCTGCCCGTCCGGCAGGCGCCAGTGCGCGAGGAGGATGGGCGTGGCGCCGGCCCAAGCCGCCCAAAGCTTCTCGGCACGCTGAAAGGCCGTCTCGGCGCCCGGCAACGCTCCGCCCACCCTTCGCGCGTTGCCGAGGAAGATCCAACAGTAGCTTTCAAGCTTCAACCGGCGGGCTCCCTTCCCCGGCGCGCGTTCGGCGGCGCGGAGGGCCAGCTCGGCGAGCTTCAAGGCCCGCTCCGCCTCGCCGGCTGCGACCGCTTCGCTCTCGTGGCAGAGTCGCTCGACGAAGCGCCAGACCTTCACCTCCCAGGAAACTTCAGCAGGCGCAGGTGGCATTGAAGGGTCGGCCAGCTCCACGAGGAGGGCGGCCAGCGCCGCCCGGCGAACGTCGGACAGGACATCGTCGAGCGCGGCGACGGCCGGTTCCAGCTCCGTGAAAAGCCCGGCGGTGAAGCGGGCCAGGGCAGCGCGGCCGGCGCGGACGGCCGGCAGGTGGCAGGCCTCGACGAGCTCGAGCGGCAGCCTCGAGCTCTTCACGATCTTCTCGTAGCTCTTACGCGGCATCCGCCGGCCCTTCTCGAAACGCCGTACCGAACTGGAGTCGAGGCCGGCTTCGGCCGCCAGCTCCTCCTGGGTCCAGCCGTGGAAGGCCCGCAGGTGCGGCAGCAGCACTCTCTGGTCCTCCGGTTTCACGGGGTCTTTCGTCCTCGCCTCGATGGGATCTTTCATCCTCGGCTCCTCTGCGTGCACACTCAGCGGGCACGGCGGTGTGTTTTTCTACACCTTGCGTCCGGCGGCCGATCCAGGCTGCCCGACTCGCTCCGGAAAGGAGATCTCCATGCCGCGAATCCCCTTGGTTCGCCGGGTCGTCGTCCTGTTGCTCATTCTAGCTGTCGCAGCTCCCTTGGCGGCGGCGCCGGTCCATCGCTCCGATCCAGCCCGTTTCAAGGCCATAGCGCCTCTCGCCAACCTGTGGAGCTGGCTCTACCACGTTTGGGAAGAGAACGGCTGCATGATCGACCCGAGCGGCCGCTGCCTGCCCGGAGCCGTCCCCGTTCCGCCGGCCGGTGCGGACAACGGCTGCATGATCGACCCAGGTGGTCGCTGCCACTCCGCGGCGAGCCCTCTGCCAGCGGCGGACAACGGGTGCGGAATCGATCCCTGGGGCCGCTGCGGGAGCTGACAAGCCTGAGATTCGGCGGGTCGCCCCTGGGGCCGGCCCGCTGACTCACTCCTCGAAGTGGAGCCGCGGGTTGTGTTGCGCCCTTTCAAGATACCGCAGGATGCGCCGCGCCAGCTCCACGGTGAGCCGCTCCGCCTCGGCCGCATCGCAGAAGAGACGCAATGCCTTCTCGGCTTCCTGGTGCACGCGCTGCGCCTCAAAGATCCAGAGCGTCTGCTTTGCCAGGGCCTTGACCTCCGCGAGCCGCCCCTGGCCGCGGTAGAGGACGGCCAGCTCCAGGGTCGCCTTCGCGAAATCGTAGGCGATGTTCCGTCCGCGGAAGGCCTGCCGCACCTGCTGGAAGGCCGCTTCAGCCTCTGGCTCGCGCCCGAGTCCGGCGTCGATCCGGCCGCGGAGCCAGAGGACCCGATACCGGTTCAGCTCCTGCCCGAGCTCCAGCGCCATCTCCCCAATCTGACCCAGCAGGGCCTCCGCTTCCGGGAATTTCTGCAAGTGGCAGAGGCAAACCGCGCGATTGAAGCGCAGGCCGAAAAGGCATCGCGGTTCGCGCTGCCCGTCGATCCACGGCTCCGCCTCGGCCAACGTCGCGAGCGCCTGCTCAGGCTTGCCCATCTGCTCCAGCGTATACGCCTTATTGAGTAGAATTCGCCCTATCGACTCTGGCGGGGCGAGCGCTAGGGCCTCGGCGTGCAGCTCCAGGGCACGGATGAATTCGCCCTGAGGGCGGCGCCAGGAGGCTTCGCCGTCGGGCAGGCGCCACTCGGCCAGGAGGCCCGGATCGGCGGCGGCGCCGGCTTCCCAAAGCTCCCGCGCCAGGGCGAAGCCCTCCGCCGTGGACGGCATGTCGCCGCCCACCCGCCGGGCGTTCGCGATGAAAAGCCAGACGTAGCCTTTCAGGCGAAGGAGCCATACCGGGTCGTCGTCCGCCAGCTCGGCCGCCCGCAGGGCCAGCGCCGCCAGCTCCTGGGCCTTCTCGACGCTATCCGCCGCGGCCCGTTCGCTCTCGTGGCAGAGGCGCTCCGCGACCGCCCACTGGTGATAAGCTCGCCGAGAGCTCGACGAGCTCGCGCCGCGCCCTTGGGTCGGGCTCTTCGAGAAGCCAGCGCACGAGGTCTTCGGCACTGCTGCGGTCGCGCCGCGTCCGCGAGGCGCACACGAGCTTCACGAGGTGCTCGTCGATCACGGCCAGCTCCGCCTGGGCCAGCCGGGAGGCCACCTCACGGAGGAGGCGGCGCTCGGCGGGCCTGGGGTCCACGGGCGAAAGCGGTCGCGGCTCCGGCCGGACCGTGGCCCGGATGATGCCGAAAAGGACGGCGTCGACGTCCTCGGGCTCGTAGCCCATGACCGCGCCGAGCTCGACCACCTTCTCGCGCGATGGGAGATCGCGGCCAAGCTCGTAGCGGGAGATCAGCCCTTTTGACATCCCACTTGAAGCCGCCAGGTCTTCGCCGGTCAAGCCGCGCGCCCGGCGCAAGGTGGTCAGGGTGACACTCAACGGATGGGGAACCGGTCGTGGCATCGCTCTCCTCTCGTTCGTCTCCATCTATCAAGGTTGCCGCAGGCCGCTTTTCTGGGACATCGAAGAAGAAAAAGTACAGTAGAGAAAGTACAAGACCCTGCGCGGCAGCCGGGAAAATCGGCCTGGAGGAGCTCGCACCGGCATGAAGTCCCCTAGCCTTCAGCGTCATGCGGAATCGCGAGGGGAGGGATGCCATCTCATGACTGAAGCTGAAGCCGCCGCGATGCAGGCGCGGGTTTTGGAGATCGCTGCCGGGTTTGAGGCTCTCATCCGCAGGCTCCAGGACGTTCACGACGCTGTCCCGATCTCACCTTTGGAGCCCGTCATGTTGCTCGGCGAGGAGGATATGGACATCGCCACGACGTTGCGCTCGATGATCGAGTGCGTCCTCGCCGATCGGCTGGAACCCGCGCTGCGCGAGCTGAGGCAGGGGTCGGCCTACAAGAAGCCGGACAAGGTGAGAGAATGAGTCGTCCTGAGCCCTACTCCGGCGGGACCACCGGCGTCATGGAGACCGTCTGGTCTTCCTCGGCGTCGGCGGCCCGTTGCGCCGGGGTGCGGTGTCGGCCGGGGGCGGGGCCGACGACGCGGTCGCGCCCCTGGGACTTGGCCTGGTAGAGGCGCTGGTCGGCGCACTGCAGGATCTCGGCGGCGTTCTGGCCGTCGTCGGGCCAGAGGGCGACGCCGACGCTCACCGTCAGGCTCACCGGCTTCGCGCGGTTGGGCAGGTGGATCGGCTTGACCGCCAGCACGCGGCGGATGCGCTCCAGCAGGTCGGTGGCGCGGCCGCTCATCACCCCCGGCAGGACCAGGGCGAACTCCTCGCCGCCATAGCGCGCCACCACGTCCGTGGCGCGGCACGACTCGCGCAGCGTCTTCGCCACCGATTGCAGCGCCTCGTCGCCCCCGGCATGGCCGTAGGTGTCATTGAACTTCTTGAAGTGGTCGATGTCGATCATCGCCACGGCGAAGCGGCCGTCCTCCCGGCGGGCGAAGGCGATCTCCCGCTCGAGCTGCTCGCCGAACACGGCGCGGTTGAGCAGGCCGGTGAAGCGGTCGCGGGTGGAGAGCAGCCGCAGCTCCCGGGAGCGCACGACGAGGGTGGTGGCGAGGACCGTGGCGCCCAGGAGCTGCGCCATGCGCCAGAGTTGGGTGCTCCAGTGGAACTGGCCGTAAAGGTAGGGGGCGAAGGCCGCCGAGTTGAGGTTCCATCGCCAGTCGGCGTAGAGGACGACGGCGAGGTACTGGCTCACGGCCAGGGCGCCCGAGAGCAGGCAGATGCGGGCGTCGTAGCGCAGGCTGGTGGCGGCGATGGCCAGGAGGTAGACGGGGAAGACCGCGAGGTTGTTCGTCGCCTCGTGAGGCCGGCCGAGGATCAGCGAGATGGTGAGCACGGCGCTCACCAGGCTGACGTCCAGCAGGCTGCTGGCGAAGCCGATCCAGGCCCGTCCCCAGTGGCGGTTGGTGGCGGAGTAGAGGGCGAGGGCGAGCCCCAGGCCGACAGTGGCGGCGGTGAGCAGGGCGAGGACGTCGCTGCCCGCCTTCTTCTGCAGCAGCAGCTCGCGCAGGGGGAAGAAGAGGAGGACGACGAAGGTCAGCAGGCGCAGGCCCGCCACCAGCAGCTCGCCGCCGAAGCCGGCGCTGGAGATCTCCTGCTCCGGCGCGCTCCAGACGCGGCGCCACAGAGGCGGCTCCGGCGTGGTGTAGTCCTGAACGCTCATGCGCGAGTCCCCCGCGGGTCAGGGCAGACCCTCTCCTCCGATCCCTCCGGAGCTGGCGGGGAGGGGCCCGGGCGGGGACCCTCCGGCCAGCGATCAACAACGAATCAAGTGGGACGACTTTAGCACGCCGGAGCCTACTCCTGCAGGACCCAGATGCCGCCCCAGGTGGCGGCGTAGAGGCGGTGGGGATCGACGGGATCGGGAACCAGGTGGTCGATGGCGTAGACTTGGGGACCGCCCACGGACTGCCAGCTCGCGCCGCCGTCGCGGCTGGCGAAGACCTGGGAGCCCTGGCTCCCCCAGAGCGTGCCCCCGCCGGCGGAGAATACGAGGTTGCCCACGATCGGAGGGCCGAGCACGGACCAGGTGGCGCCGCCATCCAGGCTCTTCGACACTCCGGTCAGGTTGCCGAAGCGACCGCCACTCTGCTAGTGGCGAGCACGCCGCCAGGATCACGGTAGCCTGGGAACAGGGTGGCGTAGAGGGTCTGGCCCGCGGCCGCCACGGCCTCGACCCGGGAGTTGGGATGGGGACCCATGGCCGTCCAGTGAGCGCCGGCGTCGGTGGTGCGGTAGATGCCCTGCTGGAATGTACCGGCCCAAGCCGTCGCCGGATCGCCTGGGGCGATGGCGAGGGAGATCACGTCACCGGCTCCCGCCGGCTGGGTCGTCCCCGGCGGCTGATCGGCTGTCGGTCGCCAGGAAACGCCGCCATTCGTGCTGCGGAAGACGCCTGCCTTGTCGACGCTCGCCCAGAGGATCTGCGGGTTGGTGGGGGCGATCACCAGGGTCATCACCTCGCCTGCCGGCAGGCCGCGGCTCGCGGGCTGCCAGGAATCGCCCCCGTCCACGCTCTTGAAGACGCCGGCGCCGGTGGCCGCATAGACCGTGCCGGCAGGGCGGGGAGCGGCGGCCAGGGCCAGCACGTGCCGGGCGACGTCCTTCGGCACCGGCCGCCGGGCCGGCTTCCAGGAGAAGCCACCATCGAGACTGTGCCAGATCCCGTCGGCCGCCAGGTAGATCCGGGTGCGTTTGGCGGGGTCCACGGCCAGCACGGTGAGCTGGGCGTTGGGCAGCCCCCGGCTCGACGCGCTCCAGGTGGCGCCGCCGTCCGTGCTCTTCAGCACCTGGTTGAAATTGAGTGTCTGGTAGATCGTCGTGTGCCGGGAGGGTCCACCGCCACGTTGCCACTGGCGTAGCCGGTGTGGATCGGGACCCAGGAGGCGCCGCCGTCAGCGCTCTTGAAGGTGCCCTGGAAATCCGCGGTGGCATAGAGCACCCGGTTGTCGGCAGGGTCGACGGTGACGGTATTTACGAGCCCCCCGTACGGGCCGAGGGGGGCCCACTGCGGGGCCGCGGCCAGGGAGGGGGCGGACAGGACGAGAGCGGCTAACGCGGGTGCGGCGGCGAGAATCAAGAGGAGGGAGAAGGCGAGCAGGCTGAGCTTACGCATCGGGAGCTTCCTCCTGGAGGTGGCGGACAGTTCACAACTCTTTCTGCTCTTGTGTACGGACCTGCCGTGCGGATCGTCCAAGGCAGGCAAGGCGGGAGGAAACGGGACCGCGGCGACGCCGCATGGCAGCGAGAGCGCCGCGGTCCGGGAAGCTTCAGAAGGGGATGTCGTCTTCCTCGGGCTCGCCGAAGCCCTCGTCGTAGGAGGGGCCCTGGGACGGCGAGGACTGCGACTGCGAGGCCGAGGCGGCCGGGCCGTGGGATTCGAAGTCGCCGCCGCGTCCGCCGAGCATCTGGAAGTTGTCGCAGATGACCTCGGTCTTGTACCTCTTCTCCCCCGTCTGCTTGTCGTCCCAGGAGCGGGTCTGGAGCCGTCCCTCCAGGTAGATCTGCTTGCCCTTGGTGAGATACTGGCCGGCGATCTCGGCCTGCTTGCCCCAGACGACGATCTGGTGCCACTCCGTCTGCTCCTGCTTCTGGCCGTTCTTGTCCCGCCAGCGGCGGTTGGTGGCCAGGGTGAAGCTGGCGACCGGCTGTCCCGAGGGGGTCGACCGGACCTCGGGGTCGCGGCCGAGATTGCCGATCAGGATCACTTTGTTGACCATGTGTGCGTTTCTCCTCTGGTCTTGGATCGGTTACGGTATCACATCCGTCCCGGGACCCGGCGGTCGGGTCGGGAGAAAGCTGGGACGGATGGACGGAAGATTTCTCCTCTCTATAAGAACGGAAAAAGTGCGTCTCGTCTTACAACGAGTTTCCACGGCGTCGGTGAAGGTGTCCGGCGAGGTGGTGGGAGAGATCGGCCGCGGCCTGCTGGTGCTGGTGGGGATCGAGCGCGGGGACGGCCCGGAGAAGGTGCGCGCGGCGGCCGGGAAGCTGGCCGGCCTGCGGGTGTTCGAGGACGAGGCGGGTAAGATGAACCTCGACCTCGCCGCCGTGGGCGGAGCTTTCCTGGTGGTCTCCCAGTTCACCCTCGCGGGCTCGGTGGCGAAGGGGCGGCGGCCGTCCTTCGACCACGCCGCGCCGCCTGCCGAGGCCGAGCCGCTGGTGGACGCCCTGGTGGCCGACCTGCGCGACCGCGGCTTCCGCGTCGAGACCGGCCGCTTCCGGGCCCTGATGGAGGTGGCCCTGGTCAACGACGGGCCGGTGACGCTGGTGGCGGATTTTTAAAGCAAGGATCCAAAGGACAACAGGACGGCAAGGACGACTCCCTCGTCCCTGCTCGTCCTCCAGGTCCGTGTAAGTCCGTGTTCTGCCGGCCTCAGCGCACCGGCACGAGGGCGAGCGGCGCCGGCATGAAGGAGAGGACGAGCAGGATCAGCGCGACCCACGCCAGCCGCCGCCGAAACGGGTCCAGAGGCGTGCTCTCGTCCCAGACCGGCGGGTGGTAGAGGCCGATCAGCAGGATGATCACGCACCACAGCACCCAGCCCAGCCAGAGGAACCCCATCAGCCCGAGCCCGATCCAGAGAGGAAGCGCGAGGCGGCGCTGAAGGCGGCCGGTGGCGGCGTAGAGGACGTGGCCGCCGTCGAGTTGGCCCAGGGGGAGGAGGTTGATCGAGGTGGCGAGCAGACCGAGCCACGCGGCCAAGGCGACAGGATGGAGGTTGAGGATCATCCCGTCGCCCAGCCGGCCATGGAACAGCCAGGTGGCGAGCACGATGGCGAGACAGCGGCCCGGCAGATAGAGAAACGCGCCGGTTTCGCCCGCTGCCAGCGCCAAGTGGGCGGGCTGGGAGTGGGCGATTCCCCAGAGCAGGAAGGGGATCAGCATCAGGAAGCCGGCGATGGGGCCGGCGATCCCCACGTCGAACAGCTCCTGCTTACTGCGGATGGGCGCCTTGATGCGAATGAACGCGCCGAAGGTGCCGAAGTTGAGGGGCACCGGCAGGAAGTAAGGGAGGGTGCAGGGGAGGCCGTACAGCCGGCAGGCGACGTAGTGGCCCATCTCGTGGGCGAAGAGGATGGTGAGCGCGGGAATCGAGAACGCGAGCCCCATGCGCAGCAGCGCCGGGTCCCGCCAGACGCGCAGCACGACCGAGGGCAGGAGCCAGGGCTCGCTCTGCGCCATCATGTCCGTGCGGCAGAGCTGGACCATGACCGGCCCCAGCGTGGTGGTGGTGAGGAAGGTCAGGAAGAAGAGCAGCAGCGCGCGAGCGTAGTGCGGGCGGTCCGGCCGCGACGGCGCGGCGGTGTAGACGTTGCCCGCCGCCGGCAGGAGCTCGATGACCGGCGTGCGTGGCTGCCGCGGCCCCTGCCAGTCGCCAGCGCCGTCGCTCATCGTCTTGGGGGTCTCGGGCGTCCCGGGGCTGCGAGTCTCAGAGATTCTTGAGGTCCTTGCCGGGCTTGAAGCGGACCGTCTTGCCGGGGGAGATGGCGACCTCGACCCCGGTCTTGGGATTGCGCCCCACGCCCTTCTTGCGGTCGCGCACCTGGAAGACGCCGAAGCCGCGCAGCTCGATCCGTTTGCCGTCGCAGAGGGCGTTCTTCATGGCCTCAATGATGGTGTCGACGGCTTGCGCCGCCTTTACCCGGGGTACGTCCGTGATTTCCGCGACGCGGTCGACGATGTCCGACTTGATCATTGCAGCTCCGAAGCGGCGGCGAGTCTAACAACCGGTAGCGAGAAGTGTCAACAAAAGGAAACTCCCTCAGGGCCTGGCCTCGCCGCCGTGCTTGCGGGCGAGGATGCAGCGCTCCACGGCGGCGGTGGCGGCGGCGGTCAGCCGCTGGATGTGGGGGAGCGAGATCGCCCCCCCGGTGGCGCCGTCGGCGTAGAGCACGAGGACCATGCGGTCCTTGACGCGCACCGGCAGCATGACGCAGTCGCGGGGGAGGTCGCCCCCCCAGGTGCGGGCGAGCTGGCGGTGGGCGGGCATGGGCGGCAGGGGACCGAGATAGAGGCTGCTCCCCTGGCGCAGGTTGAGGAAGAGAGAGGGCTGATCGAAGCCGATGGAGAACTGGGCGAAGGCCTCGCGGTCGATGCCGTTGCCGTGGATGCGCCAGCCGGCGACACGGTCGCGGGTGACGTGGAAAAGGGCCGCCCGGCGGTAGGTGCGGCCGAGGAACCCGAGCAGGACCTGGCCCACCTCGTCGAGGTCGCGGGCCTTGTCCAGCGCCTGCTCCGCCTCGTCCAGGCTGACCGGCGCCGCAAGCGAACGGTCGGCCGCGGCGGGCTCGACCCAGGAGAAGGCGCCGAGATCGGCCCGCTCCTCCGGGGTGAGGGAGACCGACCTGGGGCGCGGCGCCGGAGCGGCCGGCGGGGGAACGGCGGGTGGCGGAGCCACCGTGGCGACCGCAGCGTTTGCCACGGCCGCCACGGGCCCGGGGGCCGCGACGGGCTGCCGCGGCGGCGCGAACGGCGGTACAGCAGGGGTGGTCGGGCCGGCGGGGATCACCGGTGTCGGGGCGGGCTTCGGCGCCGCGGCCACTGGGACCGGAGCCGGCGGCGGGGCCGGCAGGTCGGGCAGGTGGGGCGGCATCTTGAGCCGCGGCGGGGCCGCGAAGAGGTGGTCCGGCAGCGGCTGGCTGAGCTCGGGCTGGGGCGCCGCGGCGGGCTTGTCCTTATCCCACAGGAAGCGGGCGCGGTTCAGGCGGTCGAGCACCATGCCGAAGCGCGACGGGCACTCCTCGCCGTAGTACTTCTCCAGCGCTTCGAGGATGCGGATCTCGGGGGCGACGAAGACCTTCACCCGCTTGCCGGAGGCGAAGGCGATCTCATCCTGGGCCGAGAGGTTGCGGGGGTCGGTCACCGCCAGGTCGAGCCGGCTGCTCTCCACCCGGAAGGGGACCGAGCGCAGGCGCCGGGCGAGCTTGTCGGGGATGAGCTCCAGCACCTCGTCGGGAATCCCCCGCAGGTCGTCGGCGCCGGCGGCGGGCACCCCGTGCTGCTCCGCGAGCCCCTTGAGCAGCAGCTCCTCGGTGAGGGCGTCCATCTCCAGCAGGCAGGTGCCGAGCCGGCCGCCGGCAACGTTCTGGTTCTTCAGGGCGCGGGTGAGCTGCTGGACGGTGATCCAGCCGCGTGCCACCAAGAGCTGTCCGAGCTTCGCCATCTGTATAACTTGTTCACTTTCCGCTACTTAAGCGCAAGGGCGCCATTATAGGGTCGGCTCTACAGCCTTGTAAAGCGCCGCATCGCGCTGGTATCCTGACAGCGTGAAGCGCTCGTCCCTTGCGGCTTTCGCCGCCTGCCTGGCCCTCAGCCCCCCTCTTGCGTCCGCCGCTCCGCCGTCTTCGGGTGCCGCCACCGGCGCCTCTGGGGCCTCCTACCAGTTCACCCTCGGCAAGCTGCTGGCCGTCGAAGGGTCGATCAACGACGCCCTGGCGGCGTTCGAGCAGGCCGAGAAGCTGGCCCCGCCAGCGCAGCCGACAGCCTACATCTACCTGGAGCACGCGCAGCTCCTGGCCCGCATGGCGCAGTATGCGCGGAATCCATCGCTGCGCGACGAATCGCTGCGCAAAGCGGGGGAGAAGATCGTCGAGGCGCGCCGGCTGGCGCCCGACAACCTCGACGTGCTGCGGGCCGTGGGCGACGTCTACATCGACCTGGCGGCGATCGATCCCGCGGCCCTGAACACCGCCCGCGACGCCCTCGAAGAGGTGCGGCAGCGCAACAGGACGGACGCCCAGTCGTTCATGACCCTGGGTCGCATCTACCTCGACCAGAACCAGCCGGACAAGGCGGCGGCGGTCTTCCAGGAGCTGGTGAACAACGTCCCGCAGCAGCGCATGGCCTACGCCCTGCTGGTGGAATCGCTGGTGCGGGCCAACAAGCCGCAGGAGGCGGAGAAGGCGCTGAGCGACATCCTCTCCTTCGATCCCGGCTCGCTGGAGGCGCGGCTCACCCTGGCCGACCTGCAGAGCAAGCGCGGCGACGCCAGGGCCATGTTCGAGACGCTGCAGGGCGCTCCCGAGGAGGCGCGCGAGGACCCCCGCTTCAAGCGCCAGTTCGCCTGGGCGCTCTACCAGAACGGCCAGCTCGACGAGGCTTTGAAGCAGGTCGAGCCGCTGGCGGCCAAGGAGAGCGACAGCCAGTCCGTCCTCCTCCTCAAGGGGCTGATCCTCACTGCCCAGGGGCAGAACGCCGAGGCGCTCGCCCTGCTCACCAAGGTGCGCGCGAGCCAGCCCAAGGACGTCGGCCTCGGCCTCGCCACCGCCAAGCTGATGCAGCGCACGGGTAAGCGCGCCGAGGCCATCCGCACCATGACCGACCTCGCCGACGCCCTGGCCAAGGACGGCAAGGCCGTGGAGTCGCGGGAGGTGCGGCTGGAGGCGGCGCAGTCCGCCGTCGACGGCAAGCAGTGGGACCAGGTGAGCGAAGTGCTGCGCCCCCTCCTCGCCTCTACGGACGAGCCGACGCGGCTGGCGGCCGTGCTGTTCCAGGCCGACGCCCTGGGGCGGGCCAAGCGCTACGACGAGGCCCTCACCCTGCTCGACACCCTGCCGGATCCACAGAAGAAGTCTCTCGCCGTCGAGAGCCGCCGGGCCGAGGTTCTGCTCCGCGCCGGCCGCGACGCCGAAGCCGGGCGTGCGCTGACCGCGCTCGCCGCCGGCGACGACGCCGCGGCGCTGGCGGCGGCCCAGTCCTATCAGCGGGTGGAGCACTATCAGGAGTCGCTGCCGATCCTCGAGAAGCTGGCGGCGGCCCACCCGGACCAGGTGGCCACCGGCTTCCTGCTGGGTGCGGCCTACGATCGCACGGGGCAGCGGGACCGGGCGGTGGCGGAGCTCCGCCGCGTGCTCAAGCTCGATCCCGACTTCCATGCCGCGATGAACTACCTCGGTTACACCTTCGCCGAGGCGGGCATGAACCTGGAGGAAGCCCTGGCGCTGGTGAGCCGGGCCGTGGCGCTCGACCCGGACAACGGCGCCTACGTCGATTCCCTGGGCTGGATCTACTTCCGGCTGGGCCGCACCGAGCAGGCCCGCGGGGCTCTGGAGCGGGCCGCCCGCCTGGATCCCGAGGACGCGACGCTACAAGAGCACCTGGGGGATGTCTATGTTGCGTTGGGGCAGACGGAGAGGGCTCGGCAGGCCTACCAGCGGTCGCTCGGTCTCGCGGGAGGCAAGCCGGACGAGGTGCGGCGCAAGCTCGGCGACCTCGACAAGAAGCCGCGGTCCTGAAACCGGGCGGCCCCGCGGGGCCGCCCCCGAGATCCTGGCGCTTTTTCTCCTGCCGTTCCTCCTGTCATGGGCCGGTTGCGCCTCCAGGCCGGCGGTGCCGCCCCAGCCCCGGCCTTCGCCGGCGCGTGCCCTCCTCCCCTGGCAGATGCCGCAGGAGGCCTACGGCTCGCAACGCCTCTATCGGGTGAGCTACTCCGGCCCGGAGGGGGAGGGCTCCTTCAAGGTCACCCTCCGCCTCGTCTCGCCCGCCCGCTATCTCATCCAGGCCGTGGACCCCCTGGGACGGTCGCTGTGGAGTCTCGACGTCAACAACGCCGCCGGCCTGTGGCTCAACCACCACAGCCACACCTACTGCCTGTTCGAGGGGCGGTTCGACGTCTCGGGGGTGCCGCTGGGCCCCTTCCCCCTGCTCTCCCTGCCGTCGCTGCTCAGCGGCCGGGTGCCGGGCGAGCCGGCGCCGGGCTCGCCCACCGCCGAGCCCCGAGGGCGGGAGTTCGACTTCAAGGATGCCGAGGGCCGGCGCTGGACCGGCGCGCTGGGCGAGGGGGGCTCGGTGCTGAGCTGGACCCTGTCGGAAGGGAGCACGCCCAAGGTCTGGTGGATCCGCCGCGACGACTGGGCCATCCTCTCCGACCGCGAGCGGGGGGTGCAGGTGCGCTGGCGGGAGGTGCTGCGGGAGAACCTCGACCGCGAGCCCGCGCGGCTCGCGCCCCCCGCGGAGTACAAGCGGACGCCCTGCGGCGATCCCGACCTGCCGTCGAGCGAGCCGTAGACGGCGCCGGCGGCGGATTTGACACGCCTCCGCCGGGCCTCTAGCATAAGGGGCCGCGGTTGGCGCAGGAGCGTGCCTCTTGCCGACATCTCCACGCGATGCTCTCCGGAGGTCCCAGCCAGTATATAATGCGTCGATTGATACCGACGCGTGTATAGTGCGACCCTCCGGGGTATGACGGGCTCCGGCCCGGCGTTTCCATCGAGGAAGATGGTCGCGGCTTCGTGCACGCGAAGGTCCGACGGGATGACCCGGAGAGGACGCGCAAAATGGAGATCACAGAGGTCAAGGTCTTTCCGATTCAGGAGGAGAAGCTCAAGGCATTCGTCTCGATCGTCTTTGACCAGTGCTTCATGGTCAACGACATCAAGATCATCCAGGGACGAGATGGGCTCTTCATCAGCATGCCGAGTCGGAAGAAGAAGAACGGCGAGTTCAAGGACGTGGCCCACCCGCTCAACAACGAGACCCGGCGGATGATCGAGGAGCAGGTGCTGGCCGAGTATGATCGGGTGCTCGGAGAGCGGGGAGATCCGCCGGCGGACCGCGGGGAGCGGGCGCTGCGGCCTCAGGACACCGAGAGCGTACCGGCAGCGCTGCCCCTCGCCGCAGCGGAGAAGACCCTGGAGGAGGTCGAGGAGATCCATCTCAGCGACTCCTTCTGGACGGTGTAGCAATCGGATTCCGTGGCCCGGGGGCTCCCGGTTCCCGGGCGTGGGAAGGTGCGCGGGTGCGCCAGGCGGCTGCCCGGGTGCGGAGTCGTCGCCCGGAAGGGAAGCACCCAGAAACTGGGGCGTCGCCAAGTGGTAAGGCACCAGACTTTGGATCTGGCACTCGGAGGTTCGAATCCTCCCGCCCCAACCAGGTCCGCAGGCAGCCTTGATCCATATCACCATCGCGCGTTGAGTCCCGCCTCTCGCGGCGAGATCTCGAGTGTCGTCCGTTCCTGAGGGAGACTATGGCCGGCGAATTGAAAATTTTCGGCGGGCGCGCCCATCCGGCGCTGGTGCAGGAGATCTGCGAGTACCTGAACCTGACGGCCGGCAAGGTGTCCGCCTTCAACTTTTCGGATGGCGAGACGTTCTGCCAGATCGAGGAGAACGTGCGCGGCTCGGACGTATTCGTCGTCCAGCCGACGTGCAATCCCGTCAACGACAACCTAATGGAGCTGCTGATCCTGCTCGACAGCTTCAAGCGCTCGTCCGCGTCGCGGGTGACGGCCGTCATCCCGTATTACGGCTATGCCCGGCAGGACAAGAAGGACAAGCCGCGGGTGCCCATCACCGCCAAGCTGGTGGCGGACCTCATCTCCCGCGCCGGCGCCGACCGCGTGCTGACCATGGACCTCCACGCCGACCAGATTCAGGGTTTCTTCGACGTGCCGGTGGACCACCTGTTCGCGGCGCCGGTCATCCTGGACGCGGTGCGCGAGCTCGCCATCCCGAACCTGGTGGTAGTCTCCCCCGACGCCGGCGGCGTCGAGCGGGCGCGGGCCATCGCCAAGCGCCTGGAGTCCGGCCTCGCCATCGTCGACAAGCGGCGGACGGCGCCCAACGAGGCCGAGATCATGCACGTCATCGGCGACGTCGCCGGCTGCAACTGCCTGATCGTGGACGACATCATCGACACCGCCGGCACCCTGACCAAGACCGTGGACGCGTTGAAGAAGGAGGGGGCCGAGCGGGTCTTCGCCGCGGGCGTCCACGGCGTCCTCTCCGGGCCGGCGTTGGCGCGCATCGCCAACTCGCCCTTGGAGCTGGTGCTGATCACCAACACGACGCCGGTGGACGACAAGCTCGCCCGCCTGCCGAAGCTGCGGCCGCACTCCGTCGCGCCGCTGCTCGGCGAGGCCATCCGCCGGATCCACGAAAACAGCTCCGTGAGCTCCCTGTTCGTCTAGCCTGCAAGAAAAAAATAGAAGCGAGGAAAATCCCATGTCCGAAACCATGACCATCGAAGTCCAGCCCCGGGAAGAGACCGGGAAGAACGCCAACCGGCGGTCGCGCGCCCGCGGCAAGATCCCCGCCGTCGTCTACGGCGGCGGCAAGGAGAGCGTGTCGATCGAGGTCGACCGCAAGACCCTCGTCGACATGATGAAGGGCCACGGCGGCGAGAACCCCATCTTCCTGCTCAAGCTCGGCGACAAGGACCGGCACGCCATGATCCGCAACCTGCAGGTGGATCCGGTGAGCCGCCAGGTGATCCACATCGACTTCCAGCGCGTCCTGCTGGACCAGAAGGTGCGGGTCTCGGTGCCCGTCGAGCTGGTGGGCACGCCCGTGGGCGTCAAGGTGGACGGCGGCCTGCTCGACTTCGTCACCCGCGAAGTCCACGTCGAGTGCCTGCCGGGCCAGATCCCGAAGCACCTCGAGGCCGACGTGACCAACGTGCACGTCGGTCAGCACGTCGAGGTCCGGGACCTCAAGCTCCCCGAGGGCGTGGTGGTGCTCGACGAGCCCGACAAGGTCCTCGCCTCCATCACCCACGGCCGGCTCGAGGCGGAGGCCGAGGGCACCGAGGCCGGGCAGGCGGAGCCCGAGGTCATCAAAAAGGCGAAGGCCGAGGCTTAAGCCCGCCATTTCCACATGGCGCGCCTCATCCTCGGGCTGGGCAACCCGGGCGAGGAGTACCGCGACACCCGCCACAACGTGGGCTTCCGGGTGGTCGAGGAGCTCGCCCGGCGCTGGCAGCTCGTCCTCGACCGGCTGGAATGCAACGCCCTCGCCGCCCAGACCGGGTCCGGCGAGGGTGCCGAAGGGGACATTCTGCTCGCCAAGCCGCAGACCTACATGAACCGCAGCGGCCACGCCGCCCACTGTTTCGTCGAACGCTACGAGCTCGACCCCACGAACGTGCTGGTGATCTACGACGAGGTCAACCTGCCGCTGGGCAAGCTCCGCCTGCGCCGCGCCGGGAGCCCGGCGGGCCACCGCGGCCTGGAGAACGTCCTGGAGAGCCTGCGCACGGCCGAGGTGCCCCGCCTGCGCCTGGGGGTCGCTCCTCCCGGCGAAACCCGGCCGCCGGGTGAGGATCTCGCGGATTTCGTCCTCTCGCCCTTCGACGAGGGGGAGCGCGAGGAGGCCGAAGCCATGGTCCGCCGCGCCGCGGACGCCGTGGAGGTCTGGCTGCGGGAGGGGGCGGAGGCGGCGATGATGAAGTTCAATGGGTAGGGTCGTCAGCACCTCGACCCATCGGATCGCTCATCCCCTTGCCATTTCCCCCCAACCGTGTACAATCTCTGTCCCTGTCAACGAGCGGGCCGGGACCGGCACCGCTATCGTCAACCCTCTCTGTTCCGCAATACAGCGGGACCGACCAGACCATAGGGAGGAAAGCCGCACACATGCGTACCTATGAGCTGATGTTCGTGGTCGACCCACGCGTCTCCGACGAGGACGTGGTGACCATGACCCAGGAGTACAGGAACATGATCGCCTCCGGCGGTTCGACCATCACCGCCGAGGAGAACTGGGGCCGGCGCAAGCTCGCCTACACGATCGACAAACTGAACGAGGGCAAGTACGTCCTGTTCTACGTCTCCAGCGAGACCGGCAAGACCGCGCTGCCCGAGGTGGAGCACCGGATGCGACAGAACGACAAGATCCTGCGTTACCTGACGGTGCGCACCGACGAGGACCTCAAGCGGGCGGCACGCCGGCAGCCGGCCGCGGGCACGACCCCGCCTCCCCCGGGCGAGAGCACGTCCCCCGCCGCCGCCGAAATCGGTCCGGACGAGGAGGAGGTCTAAGCCATGGGTCGCGCCAGAAAAGTGTTCTTCCGGCGGCGCAAGGTCTGTAAGTTCTGCGCCGACAAGATCGATTACATCGATTACAAGGACGTCAAGCTGCTGCAGCAGTTCATCCCCGAGCGCTCGAAGATCCTGCCGCGGCGGATCTCGGGCACCTGCGCCAACCACCAACGCCCCTTGCAGCAGGCGATCAAGCGGGCGCGCCACCTGGCGCTGATCCCGTTCACCACGGACTAGGAGGCCTACGTTGAGAGTCATCCTGCTCAGCGATCAACGTCACCTCGGCAAGCGGGGCGAGGTGGTGGACGTCAAGCCCGGGTTCGGGCGCAACTACCTGGTACCCCAGGGCATCGCCCTCGAGGCGAGCCACGCCAACATCAAGTACTTCGAGCAGCAGCGGACCAAGATCGACGCCCAGCACGCCAAGGAGCGCGACGCCGCGGCCGAGATCGCCGCCAAGCTCTCGGGTCTGCGTCTCGAAGTCCCCAAGCGGGTCGGCGAGACCGGCACGCTCTACGGCTCGGTCACCGCGGGCGACGTGGCGGACCTGCTGGAGAAAAAGGGCTTCACCGTCGACCGGCGGCGTATCGATCTCGAGGGGGGCATCAAGACCCTCGGCGATCATTCCGTGCGCATCGAGCTCCATCCCGAGGTGGTCGCCGAGGTGACCGTCTCGGTGGTGGCCGAAGAGTAGCGGCCGTACCGGGGCGCGGGCGCGGACACTGACGCGGACACTGCTGATGACGAGCGGACCCAATCGTCCTCCTCAGCGCCGCGCCCCGTCCCTCGGCGACTTCCTCGCCAATCCCACGCGCGACCTTGCCGACTGGCAGTGGCTGTGGTCCGGGGACCAGCCGTTCCCCATCCGCAGCCACCGCGGTCTGCTCGGCCGGCTCGTCGTCGGCCTCAAACGCCTCCTCCGCCCCGTCGTCAAGGTCCCCCAGAACGACCTCTGGGAACGCCAGCGGACTTTCAACCTCATCCTGCTGGAGCACCTGGAGCGCCTGGAGACCGCCCGCGCCGACCATCTGCGCCGCATCGAGTACCAGGAGGCCCTCGACGCCGAAGGCGTCCGGGAGATCATGCGGCACAACGACGCCCTCTTCGCCCGCGCCGACCAGAAGCTGGACCGCTACCGGCGGGAGGCCCGCAACCTGCTGGGCAACCTGGGCGGTGCCCTTGCCGTCGTCCAATCGGCGCCCAAGGGGGACCCGGAGGCGGTCGAGGTCGTCGCCCGGGCCCACGAGGAGCACGGCTACGTCGAGCTGGAGCGGCTCTACCGCGGCACCGAGGTGGAGATCCGCGAGCGGATCGCGGCCTACCGCCCCTTCCTGAAGGACCTGCCCGCGGGCGCGCCCGTGCTCGACCTCGGCTGCGGCCGCGGCGAGGCCCTGGCCTTGCTGCGCGAGTGGGGGCTCGCCGGCCGCGGCGTGGATGCGAGCGCCCGCATGGTGGAGCTCTGCCGCGAGCGGGGCGTCGAAGCCGAGGTGGGCGACCTCTTCGCGGCGCTGGCCGGAGCAGAGGCGGGGAGCCTCGGCGGCGTGGTCTCCTTTCACGTCATCGAGCACCTGCCGCCGGCCGCCCTCGACCGCCTCGTCCGCCTGGCCTGGCGCGCCCTGCGGCCCGGCGGCGTCCTGATCCTGGAGACCCCGAACCCGCTCTCCGTCGTGGTCGCCGCCCGCAACTTCTGGCTCGATCCCACCCACGTCCGCCCCGTCCACCCCGGGAGCCTGAGGCTGATGTACGAGTTGGCCGGCTTCGATCCCGTCGAGCGGCTCGACCTGCGCCCCTTCGCCGCGGCCGACCGCCTCCCCGAGATCGACCTCGCGAAGCTCCCCGCGGACCAGCGCCCCTTCGCCGATCAGGTCAACCGGCTGCGCGACCGCCTGGACGACCTGCTGTTCGGCTGCCAGGACTTCGGGATGGTGGGGAAGAAGCCCTAGCCACCTACGGCGGCGGCGGCTCCTCGGCCGGCGCATCCTGCGGCCCGGGGCTGGGCGGCGGCTGCGGGCCCGCTCCCTGGCCGTCCTTGCCGGGCATGTGCTCCCCTTCCTTCGGAATGTAGAATGCCTTCTGCTGATACCAGGGGAGGCTCGCGATGGTGGACCACTGCGGGTTGTACTGCCGGTTGGGCTCGGTGCCGGCGACGAAGGCCTCCTTCAGGGTGCGGGTGCCCTGGCCCCCCAGCAGGCCGCTGTAGTATTCGATGTCCTTGAAGGCCACGCCGGGCGGCACCTGGAAGGTCTCGTCCTTCTGCAGCCAGCCGTCCGCGAGGCCCCGCTCGGCGATCGTCCGCCACATGGGCAGGGCCGCCACGGCGCCGCTCATGCCCGCGCCCAGCGACTTCTTCACGTCATATCCGACCCAGGTGAGAATGGTGTAGCGGGGCGTGAAGCCCACGAACCAGGCGTCGGAGAAGTCGTCCGTGGTGCCGGTCTTGCCCGCGATGTCGATCGGCAGGTCGTGGATGGCGTAGGCCGTGCCGTGGTCGACCACCCCCTCCATCATGTGGGTCAGCACGTAGGCGACGGCCGGCGTGGTGGAGCTGTAGGTGGCGGGGAAGTGCGGCGGCGTCAGCACCTGGCCGTCCGGCGTCGTCACCTTCTCGATCGTGTAGGGCTCGATGTGGGTCCCCTGATTGGCGATGGTGGCATAGGCGGCGGCCACCTCCATGGGGACCAAGTCGGCGGAGCCGAGGGCGATCGAGGGCCAGGTCGGCAGCGGCGTCTGGATGCCGCAGCGGTGGGCGAAGTCCACCACCCGCTTGCCGGTGATCAGGTCGAGCAGCTTGACGGCCGGCACGTTGATCGACTGCTCCAGGGCCCGGCGCAGGGTCACGATGCCGTAGTGCTTGTGGTAGTAGTTCTCGGGCCGGTAGCTGAGCCTTCCGTCGGCGCCGGTGAAGGCCGTGGGCGCGTCGAGGAGCGTGTCGGCCGGGGTCCAGCCCGCCTCCAGGGCGGCACCGTAGACGAACGGCTTGAACGACGACCCCACCTGCCGCCGGGCCTGGGTGGCGCGGTTGAACCTGTTGCGGTCGAAGTCCCAGCCGCCCACCATGGCCCGCACGGCGCCCGTCTGGTGCTCGATGACGATGGCGGCGCCCTCCATCAGCGGCTGCTGCTCCAGCATCAGGCGGAGAGGGGCCGATGCCGAAGCCGCGGTGGCGGCGGGCGGAGTCGCCGTTGCCTTGGTCTTGTCGCCGGGCTTGGCGGCGGCCTCCTTCGGCTGCGGCACCTCGAGGCGGAACCAGGCCACGGCTCCCCGCTTCAACAGGTCGGACGGCTGCTTGCGGTTCGTCCAGGCGATCCCGTCCGGCCCCAGGGTGTAGATCTCCTTGCCGATCTTCACCCGGGCTTCCTTAGGACCGGAGTCGAGCACGACCCCCTGGTACCAGCGCCCCACCGCCGGCTTGCCCTGCGTCCAGGTGGGGAGCGTCTGGGTCTCCAGGCTCGCCGCGTCCAGCGTCGCGATGGGGCCGCGCCAGCCGCGCCGATGGTCGAGCTTGAGGAGGCCCGAGTGGATGGCGGTCTCCGCCGCCCGCTGGATCTGCGTGTCGAGGGTGGTCTGGACCTGGAGTCCCCGCTCGTAGAGCTCGGTGGCGCCGTAGGTCGTCTCCAGGTACTTGCGAATGTCCTCGGCGAAATAGGGCGCGAAGCTCTCCTCGGCCTGCTGCGGGGCCGGCAGGAGCGGCGTCGCCACGGCCTGCCGGTACTGGTCCTGGGTGATGAACTTCTCTTCCAGCATGCGCCGCAGCACCCGGTCGCGCTGCTTGAGCACCGTGTCCGGCGTGCGGTAGGGGCTGTAGCGGCTGGGCGCCGGGATGATGCCGGCGAGCATGGCGGCTTCGGGCAGCGTCAGCTTCGCGGCCGGCTTGTCGAAGTAGTAGCGGGAGGCGGCCTCCACCCCGTAGTTGCCGTGGCCGAGGTTCACCAGGTTGAGATAGAGGGTGAGGATCTGCGGCTTGCTGTAGTTCTTCTCCAGCTCCACGGCCAGGAAGGCCTCTTCGATCTTGCGCTTCCAGATCCGCTCGCGGGAGAGGAAGAGGCTGCGGGCGAGCTGCATGCTGATCGTCGACGCTCCCTCGACCACCCGGCCGTGCTTCAGGTCGGTCATGGCGGCCCGGGCGATGCCCATGGCGTCGATGCCGCCGTGGCGGAAGAAATTGGCGTCCTCGGAAGCAAGCACCGCGTTCTCCATGATCTGCGGCATCTCACTCTCCTTCAGCATCACCCGCCGCTCGCGGGCGAAGGTGGCGAAGGAGTGGCCGTTGCGGTCGTAGAGCTGGGTGACGAGCCGGGGCGTGTAGGTGGAGGCCAGGGCCTCGACGCGGGGCACGTGGATGGCCGCAGCCACGCCCACCCCGGCGACGGCGCCCACCACCAGGGCGAGCAGCACGGGCCAGGTCCAGCGCAGCAGGCGGCGGCCCTGGGGCGCGGTCCGGGAAGAACGGGAGGGGCGCGTCGGCAGCGGTTCGTACTCCATGAGCCTCATTATAGGCGGCATCGGCGGCTCCGGCTTGTCCGCCCCGTCCGGCGGTGATACAAAGGCGCCGTCAAGGCTACCAGCGTTTCCGGAGGACCGAATGGAACCCCAGTCCCCTCCACCGCCAGCGTCTCCCTTCAATCCGGCGCCCCGGCCGGCGGCTCCCCAGCGCGCGGGCGGCTGCAGCAAGCCGCTGATCGTCGGCTGCGTCGTCGTCTTCCTGGTGGGAGCCATCGCCCTGCTCGGCGGCCTCTGGTACGTCAGCACCCACGCCGCCGCCCTCCTTCAATGGAGCTTCCAGCAGACGGAGACCAGCGTGCTGGCGCAGCTCCCGAAGGACGTGACCCCGGAGGAGAGGGCGAATCTCCAGCAGGCCTTCGCCGACGTGCGGCAGGCCCTCCGGGACGGCAAGGTGCCCCTCGAGCGTCTCCAGCCGCTCCAGTTCAAGATCCTCGAGATCACCCGCAAGGGTTCCAGCGTAACTCGCCAGGACGTCCTGGAGCTCACCCGGGCGATGGAGGAGGCGGTGGGGAAGGGGGGCAGGGCGGCTCCGGCGCCAAGCCCGACACCGTAGGCCCGCGGTCCGGCCTCCCCCGCCCAAGACCCTCATCACCCCGGCCCTCTTCTCCCGCCCCCTCGCCACCCCCCTCCCCGGGAGAAGAGGGAGAAAAGCAAGAAAGGACTACAAGGACAGCAA
>Ga0136846_1236789_pt1 | contig 50376 bp, 49 predicted proteins | sample HopSoiMetagenom2_FD_96841 | JGI IMG/M metagenome (GOLD analysis project Ga0136846, IMG submission 96841) | Grasslands soil microbial communities from Hopland, California, USA - 2 Assembly 2016 (version 4) | ecosystem: Environmental > Terrestrial > Soil > Grasslands | place: USA: Hopland...
AAACGGCCCCTGGCGGCGTGCCCGCGATTCTCCAAAGACCTGTTCATAGGAGAAAATGGTGCTGCCGGTGAGGATTGAACTCACGACCTCAGCCTTACCAAAAGCGCCACATACCTATCCGATCCTATCCGATACTACGAAAAGACCAATAATTACTGGACTTTAGCCGAAATGCGCGCGATAGTCTATCCAGCGACTTTCGCCCCCATTCTTCCAAATTTCTTCCAAATGGAAGCGGGCGTCGGTCTGAGTGATGGTCGAGGTGGTGTCATGGCGAAGTCCAACATTCGAATCACGAAACGAGTGGTGATCGATCTCAAGGCGGGCGAGAAGGAACGCTTCGTCTGGGACAACGAACTGATCGGATTCGGCGTCCGCGTATCGCCCAAGGGCCTGATCACCTACGTCTATCAGTATTTTCTGGAAGGACGCACGCGCCGCTTCAGGATTGGCACGCACGGCGCGCCCTGGACACCCGAGACCGCGCGGCAGGAAGCGACGCGCCTGGCCGGCCTTACCGTCAGCGGCGACGATCCCCAGCAGGCCAAGATCGAAGAGCGCAAGGCGATGACCGTCGCTCAGCTGTGCGACCTTTATCTCACCGAGGGCCTACTCACGCGCAAGGAAAGCTCGGTGAAGGCCGCGCGGTGCGACATCGAGAACCATATCAAGCCGCTCCTCGGCCGCCGCAAAGTGGCGTCGCTGGAGCGATCGGACCTCGAAGGCATGTTGCGCGACGTCGCCGCTGGCAAGACCGCGCGAACGCAGAAGCTCGGCTTCCGCAGCCTCGCTCGCGTCCGGGGCGGCAAAGGCGCCGCCAGCAGCGCCCTCTCCGTGCTGAGCGCCGCGCTCGGCTTCGGCGTGACCCGCAAAGTCCGCACCGACAATCCCGCCATCGGCATTCGCAAATTCCCGAGCAAGAAGATCGAGCGCTTCCTGTCGCCGGCCGAGTTGGCCCGGCTCGGCGAGGCGCTTTCGGCGGCGAGCGCGCTCGGGGTCGAAAGCGCCTACGCCATCGCCGCGCTGCGGCTGCTCATCCTCACTGGATGCCGCAAGAACGAGATCCTCATGCTCAAGCGCGCCCATGTCGATGCCTATCACCGCTGCCTGCGGCTGCCGGACAGCAAGACCGGCTCGAAGATCGTGCATCTCGGCGCGCCCGCGATGAAGGTGATCGGTGCGATCGAGGAGGTGGCCGGCAATCCCTATCTCCTGCCGGGCAAGCGGGACGGAACGCATGTGACCGATCTGCAGTCGAGCTGGGAGCGTATTCGCAAGACCGCCGGCCTCGAAGATGTCCGCATCCATGATCTCCGCCACAGCTTCGCGTCGATGGGTGCCGCGTCGGGCGACAGCCTCATGGTGATCGGCGCGCTGCTCGGCCATCGCAGCGCCAAGACGACCGAGCGCTACACCCATCTCGCCGATCATCCGATTAAGGCCGCCGCGGATCGCATCGCCGATGAGATCGCCCGCCATCTCGATCAGGCCCTGGCGGGGGACGTCGATCTGTCCAACACCAGCGAGGATGCCGATCCGTTCGATACCTATTGGGAGACGCCCAACGCCGCCCCGGAGCATAGCGTCGATCCGGTCCTTGGTGCGGTGATCCGAACAGAGTGGCTGGATACGCGCGCCGCGGCGACGCGGCTTGGCTTCACCGTTGGCACCATGCAGACCTATCGGTGGATGGGCACCGGCCCCGCCTTCCGCAAAATTGGTCGCCGCGTCGTCTATTCGGCGGACGCGGTCGATGCCTGGATGGCCATCCAGCGGGAGGCCGAGCGCCCAATCGCGGTCGCCGCCTGATCCCGATCGAGTCCCAGCTTTAACCGGAGGGGAATGCCTTCCCCTACCGGGGAGCCCCGTTCGGGTCTCCCCGGACCCCATCTGCGGGAGGCTCCGCCCCCGCAACGCCCCCGAAAGAGTGAGAGTCTGGCGGGATTGGCCGTGACGGATTGAGGCGTTGCGAGAGAGGCTCGGGGCCGGTCCGTCGCGGAGAACTCTCATGCGTCAGAGCCCAGCATCGGCCGATCGTGCCGACATCTACACTCGTGTCACCAATGAGATCGTCGCGGCCATCGAGTCTGGCGCGGGCGATTGGACCATGCCCTGGCATCACGATGGAGCCGCCGTCACGCGGCCCCAGAATGTCGCTGCGGATCGCCGCTATCGCGGCATCAACGTTCTCGCTCTCTGGATCGCCGCGGAGGTCGGCGGCTACGCTGTCGGCATCTGGGGCACCTATCGCCAATGGATTGCCGTCGGCGGACAGGTTCGCAAGGGGGAGCGCGGCACTACCGTCGTCTTGTTCAAAGAAGCGGGCTCTCGCGACGACGATCATCACGACGAGGAGGAAAGTGCGCGCCGCCGCATGATCGCTCGCGCCTTCACGGTCTTCAATATTGCCCAGGTTGATGGCTACGAGCCGGAAACCTCTGCGCTCGGACCTGAATCCCAGCGTTTCGATCATGCCGAATCCTTCGTCGCGGCACTCGGTGTCCCAGTGGTGACCGGCCCTTACGACGCCCATTACCGCATTTCCACCGATCAGGTGTTCATGCCGCCGGCCGCCGCGTTCGATGATCCGGTCGCCCACATCGGCACGCTCATTCACGAAATGGGGCATGCCACCGGGGCGGCACACCGGCTTGATCGCAATTTCGCCGAGCGGTTCAAGGAACACGCGCTGGCCATGGAGGAATGCGTCGCAGAGCTGACAGCGAGCTACATCCTCGCCGATCTTGGCATCGCCCATCACCTGCGACCAGATCACGCCGCCTATGTCGCCTCGTGGCTGGAAGCGTTGAAGTCGGATCCGCGCGCGATTTTCACAGCTGCCAGCAAAGCCCAGCAAGCGGCCGACTGGATGCACGCCCAGCAGCCTGACGCGCAGGCCGCACTCGAGCGGGAGGCAGCGTGATGCGCTTCCGCAAATGGCCACGGCCCACCGCCTATGAGGAAACCGGCCGCAAGCGCGCTGCCTTCCTCGACAAGCAGCGCCGCGAACGCGAGGCGATGCCATTGTTCCAGCACGCGATCGCTGACACCCAACACAGTGTCGACGAGGAGATGGAGCGCCGCGCCGACTGGTGGCCCCGGCAGCAGCGGGATCGCCGCGACGAGCGCGCGGCGGTCTGGCGGCAGGCGCGTACGCGCCTCTTCGCTTTGCCCGTCGATAAGCGCCGAACGATCCGCGCGCTGTGGCGGGAATGCCCCTATCCCGCCGACCCGCATAGTTTTGCCGACTTCCTCCACCAGATCGAGGTCGGCAAGGTCGATCCAGCGCAGCCACCCTGGCGCTTCCATGCTCGCGTCCAGCCACGCACGACGCCCGACCCCAAGACGTTCGACGAGGCGTTCCGCCAGATCGGGCGACGCAAGGCGAGCGATAGCGCCATGCCGTGCGATGCCGACACGCTGCTGTATTCCGGCAATCTCGGTAAAGGCATCCTCTTCCTCGACCGCCATGTTCGCTCAAGCGAGCATGCGCTGATTGACCTGGATGTGCGCGGCGTCTGCTCAGATGCGGACATCGCGCTCATCGAGCGACTGGCCCAGGCCGCCGATGCCCGACCCGTTGCAGTGCGCCGGGTCGAGCGGCCATCGCCGCCACAAAAGGATGGCGCGCCGCATGAGCCGCACCGGCTCCTGATCCTGGCCTGCTCGGCGACGAAACGTCACGATCCCGGCTGGATCGACGCAATTGACCGCTATGACGGGCCGCTCTGGCAGACGGCCCGCGTGGTCAATCCCGACCGGCGCCGGGTCAAGATCTCGGTACTCTCGGCGCGCTACGGCTTTCTCGATTCCCGTTCGCCGATCGAGGACTATGATGCCCGGCTTACGCCGGACCTCGCCCGGCGCATGATTGCAGGCGGCATGACCACGCGCTGGCCCCGGCCGCCGTCTCCCCGCAAGCCCGACAATTATGGCGATCACCCCGGTTGCCAGATCGCCTCGCTGTCGAACCACGGCACGCGGCCCTTCACCGATATCGCACTGGTAGGCGGCCAGCTCTACCTGACGGTAATGCGCAGCTTCCTCGACGGATTCCGCGATCTGCGCTGCGTCGTTCCCGATGCGCGCGTCACCGAGATCAACGCTGGCATCGGCGTCATGCGCCACCGGCTGCGCGCCTGGCTCGAAGAAGCGCAGCCATGAGCGCGCGGGATCGTCCCGGCGCCCGCCATAATGGCGGTCCGCCGCTCGACCCGCCGCCCGTGACCACGTCGCCACGGTGCAAATATTGCCGGCACTGGCGCCCGCCGCCCGAGCGCGAGCAGCAGGCCTATGAGTTCTTCCAGCTCGGCCTCTCCCGGCGGCGCGTCCGCCGTCCGGCGGGTGCGTGCGACCGCGTGCTCCTCGCGCCGGGCAAACCCCTGAGCTTCTCCGCGACGTCCGGTGAGTTCGCGTGTCTCAACTTCGAGGCGTCGCCATCCCCGCCATCGCGCCCGTCCGGCAGCGCCTTCGTCACCATCTCCGAGGGCGGCCGCATCGTCTGGCAGGGGCCGGAGGATCAGATCCCGGCGCAATTCCGCCAGGACGAGTTGGACCTGCCGCCGCCCGAGCGCGGCGCGGACCAATGAGAGTGAGAGCGGGGCCTTTGGCTTTGCGGCGGGTAGGAGGTTGGGAGAGAGGCTCCCAGCCGGCCCGCCGTGGAGAAACGTCATGGCGAAAGCCCTTCCAAAACTCACCCTCAGCCCGTCGCGGGACATCCCGTTCGACAAGCTGATCCTGTCCCAGGCGAACGTCCGGCGCGTCAAGGCCGGCGTCTCGATCGAGGACCTGGCCGACGATATCGAACGTCGCGGCCTGCTGCACGGCATCAACGTCCGGCCCGTCCTGGGCGATGACGGCATCGAGACCGGCATGTTCGAAGTGCCCGCCGGCGGCCGCCGCTACCGCGCCCTCGAAATACTCGTGAAGCGCAAGCGGCTGGCGAAGATCGCACTGGTTCCCTGCGTCGTGAAGGCGGTCGACGGTCCCGTCACCGCCGAGGAGGATTCGCTTGCGGAAAATACCTTCCGCGAACCGCTCCACCCTCTCGACGAATTCCGGGGAATGCAGCGTCTCGTCGAAAAGGGCGAGCGCGAGGAAGCCATCGCCGCGCATTTCCGCGTGACGCCGGCTGTCGTGCGGCAGCGCCTCAAGCTCGCCAGCGTGTCGCCGGTGCTGCACGACGTCTATGCGGAAGGCGCCATGACGCTCGACCAGCTCATGGCCTTCTCGGTCTCGGACGACCATGCGCGGCAGGAGCAGGTCTGGGAGCTGCTCGCGCAAAGCAGCAACAAGTCCCCCGGCTTCATCCGCACGCGGCTGCTCGAAAGCACCGTGCCGGCCGATGATGCGCGGGCGCTGTTCGTCGGCATCGACGCCTATGTCGCCGCCGGTGGTTGCGTCCTGCGCGATCTGTTCGAGGACGATCAGGGCGGCTGGCTGCAGGACGCCGCGCTGCTCGACAAGCTTGCGGCCGACAGGCTCAAGCGCGAAGCCGAGACCATCGCCGGCGAAGGCTGGAAGTGGATCGAGGTCGCCTTCGAGCTGCCCTATGGCTTCGACTTCGAATTGCGCGCGATCGAACCGACGCACGTCCCGCCGACCGTGGAAGCAACCGCCGAGATCGCTACGCTCCAGGCTGAAGCCGATGCACTCGAAGACCAATGGTCGGGTGCGGCCGAAGTCCCCGACGAGGTCGATCGCCGCGTCACCGAGATCGACGAGCGCATCGCCGAACTCAATCAGGGCCATTGGGTCTATGACCCGGCCGAAATGGCGTTCGCCGGAGCGTTCGTCAGCATCGACGAGGATGGTTCGGTCTATGTCGAGCGCGGCTGGGTGCGTCCGGAGGACGAACCGGTCGAAGCGAGCGAGACGGACGAGGTGCTCGCCGACGATGAGCGCACCGAAGCGGGCGAGACGGACGCCGACACGCCGGAGGGCGAACCTGCCGTCCAGCGTGCGATCATCACCATTGGCGGCGGTGAGCCCGAAGACAGCGACGATGAGGATGCCGATGAAGGCATCAAACCGCTGTCCGATCGGCTGGTCTCCGAGCTGACGGCGGAGCGCACCCTTGCCCTGCAGGATGCGTTCGCCGCCAGCCCTTCGGTTGCATTTGCAGCGGTACTGCACAGCTTCGTGCTGAGCATGTTCTACTGGGGCCGCACCGAATCCTGCCTGTCGGTATCGCTCACCCGCGTCAGCTTCCCGTTCCAGTCGGCGGGGCTGAAGAACACTGTACCGGCCAAGGCGATCGAAGCGCGCCATGCGGTGTGGAAGGCACGCCTGCCACAATCCGACAAGGATCTGTGGGACGCGCTCCAGCAGCTCGACGGCAATGAGCAGGCGGCATTGTTCGCGCATTGTGCGGCCTATGCGGTCAGCGCCGTCTATGAGGCGGTGCCCAAGTACGACAATGGCCGTGTGACCGCGCATGGGATCGCGCGGCGCATCGCGCACAGCCATGTCCTGGCAGAGGCGGTCGGCCTCGACATGGTGGCGAATGGCTGGAAGCCCACCGTCGAGAACTACTTCGGCAAGGTGACCAAGGCGCACATCCTCGCTGCGGTCACCGAGGGCAAGGGCGACCAGACGGCCGCGCTGATCGACCATCTCAAGAAGCCCGACATGGCCCGAGAAGCCGAACGGCTGATGTCCGATGCCGCCTGGCTCGCCGAACCGCTGCGTATGCCGCAGTTCGAACCAGCCGATCTGGTCGACCGTGCAGACGCGCCCGCGGACGGTGATGAGGCGCTGCCTGCGTTCCTTGAACCGGGGACCGATGCGGACGGCGAAACCGATGAAGAGATTGCGATCGCCGCCGAGTGATCGTGCATCTGGCGGGGCGGAAGCGTCCGTCCCGCCATTTTCTCACTTCTTTGGGAGGCGATCATGGCGATCCCCGATTCCTATCGTGCCAATTTCGATACCTTGCTCCGCGCAGCCGCCGATGGCGCGCTTGCGCTGCTCGAATGCACCGATGCCGTCACCGGCGATCCACGCTTCGTGCTTTGCGCCGTCGGCCGTGAGGGCGGCGGCGATTACGTCATGACGCCGTTCGGGCATCTCGCGGACGGCAACCCCTTCGATCTCTATCGCCCGCCCGATACCGGAGCATCACCGCCGCCGACGACATGATCGGCGCTTCCATCCTTTCCGCGAGCCCGGCCCAGCGCCGGGCTTCTTCGTTTCAGGAGGCCAAAATGGCTGATTATCACACACCGACCGTGCTCCAACCGGTGATCCCAGAGTGCGACATGACGGCGCTCGAACGGCTGATCCTCACGCACATGTTTGGATGCGAAGTCCAAGACGACGGACTCTATCTCTTCGCCGAAACCGCGATCGACGAGATGCTCGCCTTCGACCGCGCCGTGCTTGCCGCTGCCCTCGATATATCGCTGGGCGTTGACGGCGAGCTCTCCGATTTTGTGCGCGCACGGCTCGATGCAACGCCGCCCGGCGAGATAGTCGATCTCGATATGACCGGCGAACTGGGCTGGCAGAGCGTGTTGCAGGACATCCTCCGCCGATCAGCCACGCTCGACCGGATCATTGCGACGTCCGCTTTCACATGCACGCGGATGCGTCCCGATGGTTTTGGCGGTATGGTCGTGCTGATCAGCGCGGACCAGATCCTCAGTCAGGACACATGGAACCTGACCCAGGAATTGATCGAGCAGGCCGACACGGCGTCGGCGGTGCATGTGGGCTTCGACATCGCCACTGCCGCTGTTCGCGCAACCATCGGTGAAATCCTCATCGCCGACGCGACCTATGTCCCGTTGAAGGCCGATGATGTGACCGACGCCGACATCGTCAACGCTACCGAAGCAATCGCCCGGCGCGTCGACCTGACCGAGCGCCGCGAGCAGGCCGAGTTCGACGCTGCCATCGCCGCGCTTGATACAGTGAAGTCGCGCCATTCCGGCATCAACGCCACGCCCCTCGCGGATCAGAACGGAGACGACCGATGAGCTGGTTCCGTCCTGATCCCCATGACACGAGCAAAGGCCCGGACGAGATATGCCAGAATTGCGGGCGCAGCTTCCACGCCCACACCAATGCTCGCTGTCCCGACGACGACGATGATGTCGACGATCCGCCGGTGATCATGCCGTCCGGCTGAACGGCGAAGGCGCCGCCGGGATCCGGCGAGCATGTTGACGCCGCTGCTCCAACACAACCCGCCCGCCTCCGGCCCATCGGAGGCGGGCTTTTCCTGTGCATCGATCGGCGGCTCACGCCGCCGCCAGAGCGAGAGGGACCGGGAACGGGGTAGGCCCGTCCGGTTCAGAGAGAGCGCCGGCGGCCTGCTCCTTCTCCGCTCTCCCAAGGACTTCGCTCATGGCCCACGCCGCTTTGCCCGCCGGTTCGATCTCGCCTTTCCCGGTCGCGCCGCCTTTCGTCACCACCGCCAGGATCCTCGCCGACGTCGCCCATGTCCTGCTCGCCAAGCTCGAGCACGGCCGGGCGATCGACACCGCCACCCTGCGCGCCGCGATGGAGGCCGCGTCAGGCGGGTCCGATGCCGAGGGCACGTGGGACTGGAAATCCGCCTATGATGCCGGCGAGGCCGCGCAAATTCTCTTCTTGCGCAAATATGGCGCGGCGATCTTGCGCAAGAGTGGTTCGCCCCATGCGCGCCTCGCCATGATCGAGAAGATCGCCGTCAGGCTGCCGACCCACACGCGCCGCTCGGAAGCCGGCCAGGCGCTGCAGCAGTTCAGCACGCCGGCCGGTCTCGCCTTCGTCGCTGCCATCGCCGCCGCGATCCGGCCTGGCGAACTGGTGCTCGAACCATCGGCGGGGACGGGCATGCTTGCGATCCATGCCGAAATGGGCGGCGCACGGCTTGCTCTGAACGAGCTCGCCGAAGTCCGCGCCGCACTGCTCGCGCACCTGTTCCCGGCCTCTCCCATCACGCGCTACGACGCCGCCCAGATCGACGATTATCTCGATCCGGCGGTCACTCCCGATGTCGTGATCATGAATCCGCCTTTCTCGGCGATCGCGCATGTCGACAAGCGCATGAAGGATGCGGCACTGCGCCATATCGCGTCGGCACTGGCGCGGCTGCGTCCCGGCGGCCGGCTCGTCGCCATCACCGGTGCGGGTTGTTCACCCGATCTGCCGGCATGGTCGGAATCCTTCGCGCAGTTGCAGGAGCGCGGCCGCGTCGTCTTCACCGCCGCGATCGACGGCCGTATCTATGCCCGCCACGGCACGACGATGGACACGCGGTTGACCGTGATCGACCGCCTGCCCGCCGATGACCCGGCGATCTTCCCGGCATCGCGCGGGATCGCCCCCGACCTCGCAACGCTGCTCGGCTGGGTGCTCGCCGACATACCGCCGCGTCCGCCACACGGCGCCGGATCCCTGGCCATTCCAGGCGTCGCGATGACCATCCGGTCGGCCTCGTCCACTGCTTGCCGACAGCCAGAACCCGATCCTCTGCCGATCCCCGATGCCGCGCCGGAGGCCGCCCTGCTCGACTATGAGCCTGCCGACTGGACGCCGCCCGAGGGCGAGCAGCTCTCCGAAGCGATCTATGAGCCGTTCCGGCTCCAGTCGCTCACGATCCCCGGCGCACGGCCGCACCCGACCATGCTCGTCCAGTCGGCGGCGATGGCATCGGTCGCACCGCCGAAGCCCAGCTATCGGCCGCATCTCCCGATCCGTCTCGTGCGCGAAGGGATATTGTCCGACGCCCAGCTCGAATCGATCATCTATGCAGGCGAGGCGCATAAGGGCTATCTCTCCGGTGCTTGGAGCGTCGACGCCAGCTACGACATGCTCAGCGCGGCATCAGACGACGCCGACGATGCCGTGCATTTCCGGCGCGGCTGGTTCCTCGGCGACGGCACCGGCGCGGGCAAGGGCCGCGAGGTCGCCGGCATCATTCTCGATAACTGGATGCAGGGGCGGCGCCGCGCATTGTGGGTCTCGCTTTCGGATAAATTGCTCGAGGATTCGCAGCGCGACTGGAGGGCGCTCGGCCAGGAACCCTTGCTCGTGACCCCGCTGTCGCGCTTCCGCCAAGGCACGCCGATCCGCCTTGCCGAAGGGATCCTGTTTACCACCTATGCGACGCTGCGCTCCCAGGAGCGGGCTGAGAAAGCGAGCCGCGTTCAGCAGATCGTCGACTGGCTTGGCGCCGACTTCGATGGCGTGATCATCTTCGACGAGGCGCACGCGATGGCGAATGCCGCCGGGGGGCGCACCGAGCGCGGCGACCAGGCCGCCTCGCAGCAGGGCCGCGCGGGGCTGCGGCTCCAGCATGCGTTGCCCCATGCGCGCATCGTCTACGTCTCCGCGACCGGGGCCACCACCGTCCAGAACCTCGCCTATGCGGAACGGCTCGGGCTGTGGCTCGGTGACGATTTTCCGTTCGCCTCGCGCACCGAATTCGTCTCCGCGATCGAGGATGGCGGCGTCGCGGCGATGGAGGTGGTTGCCCGCGATCTGAAGGCGCTCGGCCTCTACGCCGCCCGGTCGCTGTCGTTCGAGGGCGTCGAATATGAGATGCTGGAACATACGCTGACGCCCGAGCAGACCCGCATCTACGACGGCTATGCCGCGGCTTTTCAGGTGATCCATAATAATCTCGACGCGGCGTTGCGCGCGTCCAACATCACCGGGACGACGGGCACACTGAACGCGCAGGCCAAGTCGGCGGCGCGCAGTGCATTCGAATCGGCGAAGCAGCGCTTCTTCAACCATCTCATCACGGCGATGCAGTGCCCGAGCGTGATCGCCAGCATGACCCGCGACCTAGCCGATGGATATAGCCCCGTCGTGCAGATCGTCTCGACTGGCGAAGCGTTGATGGAACGACGACTGGCCGAGGTCCCGACCGACGAGTGGGATGACGTTTCGCTGGATATAACACCGAGGGAATATGTTCTGGATTATCTTCAGAACAGCTTCCCGGTTCAGCTCTTCGAGCCGTTCACCGACGCCTCGGGCAATGTCTCGTCCCGCCCGGTCTGGCGCGATGGCCATCCGGTCGAATGCCGCGACGCGCTCGCCCGGCGCCAGGCCATGATCGAACGACTGGCGGCGCTGCCCGCTGTCCCAGGCGCACTCGACCAGATCGTCCAGCATTTCGGGACCGACGTGGTCGCCGAGGTCACCGGCCGGTCGCGGCGCATCGTTGCCCGCACGCGCGACGACGGCTCGGTGCGGTTCGCTGTCGAAAGCCGTCCGGGGTCGGCAAACCTTGGGGAAACCCTGTCGTTCATGGATGACGCCAAGCGCATCCTGATCTTCTCCGACGCCGGCGGCACCGGGCGATCCTATCATGCCGATCTGGGCGTGAAGAACCAGCGGCTGCGCGTCCATTACCTGCTCGAAGCCGGGTGGAAGGCCGACACCGCCATCCAGGGCTTCGGCCGCACCAACCGCACCAATCAGAAGCAGCCGCCGCGCTTCCGGCCGGTCACCACCGACGTCAAGGCGCAGAAGCGCTTCATCTCGACGATCGCGCGCCGGCTCGACACGCTGGGCGCGATCACGCGCGGCCAGCGTCAGACCGGTGGCCAGAACATGTTCCGGCCTGAGGACAATCTGGAATCCTGGTATGCACGCGATGCGCTGCGCCAGCTCTACCGCCTGGTCCATGCCGGCAAGATCGACGGCTGCTCGCTCATCGACTTCGAAGCCGCGACGGGCCTGTCGCTCACCGACGACAATGGCCTCAAGGACGAATTGCCGCCGATCACGACCTTCCTCAATCGCATGCTCGCGCTCACCATCGCGATGCAGGACGTGATCTTCACCGCATTCGAGGATTTGCTCGTTCGCCGCATCGAAGGCGCGGTGGCCTCGGGCAATTACGAAGTGGGCCTAGAGACGCTGCAGGCCGAAAGCCTCGCCGTCACCGACCGGCGCACGATCTACACCCATCCCGGCACCGGCGCCGTGACCCGGCTGCTGACGATCGCGCGCAAGGACCGCAATCGGCCGATCAGCCTCGATGACGCTCTGGCGCGTGGCCGCGAGCGCCATGCCCACCTGCTCGTGAACGCAAAATCCGGCCGCGCCGCAGTGCAGGTTCACGCCCGCAGCCTGCTGCTCGACGATGGCGGCGTCGAGCAGCGGGTCCGGCTCGTGCGCCCGATGGAAGCACCGATCCTGCCGCTCGATGCGCTTGCCGAAACCACCTGGGAGCCGGCCGACGAGGCGGACTTCGCCGCAGCTTGGGACGCCGAGATTGAGACCGTGCCGGAATATGAGACCAGCACCTTCCATCTCGTTGCCGGGCTGCTGCTGCCGATCTGGAAGCGACTGCCCAATCAGTCGACCCGCGTCTATCGGCTCCAAACCGACGATGGCGAGCGCATCGTCGGACGACGGGTCTCGGCCGCCTGGGTCGCTGCGACCCTGGGTGACGATGCGCCGAAGCTTACCGCCGCCGAGGCATGGCCGCTGCTCGAATCGGGCGAGGTCGTTCTGCATCTTGCCGAAGCGCAGACATTGACCCGGGTGCTCGCGATGGGCGTCCACCGGATCGAACTCGCCGGATTCAACGATTTGTCGGTTGAACGGCTAAAATCGGTCGGGTTGATCTCGGAGATCGTGTCGTGGAAACTGCGCCTGTTCGTGCCCGTGGGGGCCACCGGCGCGGACGTGCTCGCCCGGCTTATCGAGCGCTATCCGCTCCAGCGGGTCGCCGAGCGCCGCGCGGCTAAAGCCGCCTGAAGGACTTGACCCGATGGAACAGCCCGCAACCCAGCTCGCCCGCCTCCTCGCCGAACGTGCCGAGGATGTCTGCCGACATTTTCTCTCGAACGGGCGCCGAGAGGGGCGTTACTGGCTGGTTGGCGATGCCAGCAATTCGCCGGGGCGCAGCCTTTATCTGCGCCTCGTCGATGCGCCCGATGGTCGCGGCCGTGCCGGCAAATGGACCGACGCCCAGAATGGCGACCATGGCGATCTGCTCGATATCATCGCCGCAACCCGCGCCACACGCTCGATGCGCGAAACCCTCGACGAGGCCCGCCGCTTCCTCCGCTTGCCCGCACAACCACCAATCGATCCGCCGAAAAAGCGTCCTGCTCGTGCCAAGTCGTCGGGAACCCCCGAAGCCGCAGCCAAGCTGTTCGCAGCGTCGGGGCCGATCGCGGGCACGATCGTCGCAGCCTATCTGCGAAACCGTGCCATCACCGAGCTACCGGGCATCCAGACGCTGCGTTACCATCCGCGCTGCTGGTATCGCCCATCCGAGGACGACGCGCCCGACACGCGCACATCCTGGCCGGCGATGATTGCGGCTGTCACCGACGATCACGACCAGATCACCGGTGTCCATCGGACCTGGCTCGACCCTGCACGCGCTGACAAGGCACCGGTCGCCGCTCCACGGCGCGCAATGGGCCATCTGCTCGGGCACGGCGTCCGCTTCGGCCGCGCCGGATCGGTCATGGCTTTTGGCGAAGGGTTGGAAACCACCGCATCACTACGCTCGATCATGCCGGCAATGCCGATGATCGCGGGCCTCTCGGCCGCGCACCTCGCCGCTATCGCCTTCCCGCCAGCACTGCGCCGGCTCTATGTCGCCCGAGATGACGACCCTGCGGGCACGATCGCGATGAAAGCCCTGGCCGAGCGCGCAGAAGCTGCGGGCATCGAGTTCGTACCGCTTGGCCCGCGTCTCGGCGATTTCAACGAAGATCTCCGCCTGCTCGGGGCCGACCACTTGCGCGCGTTCGTCCTGCCCCAGCTTGGCGCGGACGATAGGCAACGGTTCATCGCACCATCTGGCTGATGTCCGGGAAGGGCTGCAGCGCCGCTCGTTGAAGGATCTGCCGTTCGGCGACCGGGGTCGCGCACACTCTCCCGACGGTCACCGCGCCTTCGGCCTTCGAGAGAGGGCGGTCGGGACGGCAAACGGCCCGGGAGCGCAACGGCGGCCTTGCGACTTTCTTCCCCTGCTGGCTGCGCCATCATTCCTCGCGAGGCAAGAAAGCCTCGCCCGCCGTCCTCCGCTGCGCTCCGGCCGCAAGCGGTGCGCGCCCGGTCCGCCCGCCGTCTTTCGCCGCCTGCGAAGGCCGCGAGAGGCGCGGTCACATCCAGGAAGGCGCCACCATGTCCACCGCCGAACAGCAGCCCGACGAACCCGAACACGCCGAATCCCCCACCGCCCATCTTCTTCAGGAAATGGCGCTCTACGGTTACCGACCCTATTCCGACGAGCCCGACGACAGGCCGCTCCCTGAATCGCGCATGGTCTCCGGCGCGATGGCGGACATCTTCGACGCGATGGTCGCGACCATGGAGGACACCCGGCTCGAACCCGACCTCGAAGATCTGCTCTGGGGCATCGTCAATGTCTTTCACCGGGCGGGCGAACGGGTCGAACGCGAACTCGACGACAATGAGCGGACGCAGCAACGCCTCCAGCGCGAGCAGGACGGCAGTGAGGTGAAGTCGGTCGACCTCGAGCGCAAGCTCGCCGAAGGCATCACCCTGCTCGAGCGCCGCGATGCGATGGAATATTTCCGCGATGCCGCCGCCGACCAGTTCCGTCTGCACACCCGCCACGCCTGGACGCCGCGCTCCGGATCGAAGGTCAACCGCAAGGCGCTCACCTCGGCGGTGGTCGACAGCCGCGATTTCATTAATGCGCGGCGCTGGGCCGACAAGCAGGTATTGATCCCGCCGGGCGAACGGATCGCGCTCAGCGGTGGCCAGAAGTTCAACGATCACCGCTTCATCTGGAGCATGCTCGATTCCGTCCTCGCCAAGCATCCGAATATGGTTCTTTTGCATGGCGGCTCCGATAGTGGCTCCGAGCTCATCGCCTCGCGCTGGGCCGATCAGCGCAAGGTTCCGCAAATGCCCTTCAAGCCCGACTTCGCAAAGTTCAGCCGCGCCTCGGCCCCGTTCAAGCGCAACGACACCATGCTCGAAACGCTGCCGGCGGGCGTGATCGTCCTGCCTGGCGGCGGCATCCAGGACAATTTCCACGACAAAGCCAAGGCAATGGGAATTCGCTGCTGGGATTTCCGCAAGCGGGGCGGCGCGTAAGCGCCGTCCCTTTTCAGAAATGCACGAATCGGCCGTGCGGCGCGAGTTGCTGGATCAGATCGAATTCGCCGGTGTTGGCGGTGAGCACCGGCAATCCCGCCTTCGCTGCCGTCAGGAAGATCAGCGCGTCGTTGAGACATTCCTTGCGCTGATGGCGCTGGAAATTCTGCGTTCGCGCCAGCGTGCCGGCGATCAATCCGGCTTCGGCCCAGATCTCGGCATCGGGCGTCAACAGCCGCGTCTCCGGAATCGTCGCAATCAGATCACGGTAATGATTGCGCAGCTTTCGCCATCCGGCATGCGCCGGATCGGCATTGGCGACCCCGGTGGTCAATTCACTAACGCACACCGAGCAGTGGAACAGCAGTCCGCGATCGACCAGCAAGGCCGCAGCCGCCGGAAGCGTGCCGGCGGCTGAGTGGATATAGACATTGGTATCGATCAGCAGCGGCGCCCGGCCCTCGCCGGCAATGTCGACCGCTGCGATCAGCGCACCAGCAGCTCTCGGCTGAAGCTGCCCGAGGCGCTTTTCCGGCTTGATCCGGCGCAGCGCCTCCGCGACGTCAATAGTCAAGCTGGTGATCTGCCCCGAGCTTGCCGCGCGTTTTCTTCAGGAACTGCGCCGTCGGATCGGGCTGCGCCAGCATCGCCAGGGCGAGCAGGCCGAGCTCGGTCGGTTTGGTCGCTCCGCTTTCGCGCCTGGCGGCGTCGATCAGCGCCTTGGGCGCCCGAAAGCTGACATGTTCGGTCTTGTCACCGTCGAGCAGGCCCGCCCGGCGCGCTTCCTCCATCACGATGGACGCGCCGGTCATGCGGCCAGTCGCGGTATCGCGAACGACTTTGCCGCGCCGCGCAGTGCGCCCCGCACCGGCAGGTGTGGCGGATGCTGCAACCATGTTCGACTCCTTTGTGTGCAAGATATAGCGCTGTGTCACACAAAACAAGGATGCCGTCGCACATGCGCGGCGCTCGGTCAGCTCGGATGGCAGCCTTCGCCTTTCGCGTCCGGCGTTGTGATTGCCGGCGCCAGCACCTGATCCCGGCTTGGCCCCCAGATACGCGCTGGCCAAACTCCAATTGAGGGCACGGACAGCATCGCCAAGCATCGGCACGAAACCGTCTTCTGCGATGCCCGACGAGTTCGACCGCCAAAACCGAGACGCGTCCGATTGTTGCGGTGGGTCCGTCCATACGGCTGCGTATCGAGACATTGCCCCGCCACTCCGCGAGACCTCTCCCCGCTCTTCAGGCGCTAGTCCTTTCCGGCCCCCGGCCTTCCACGATCAACCCGTAAAGGGTCCGCTACGCTGTGCGTGCGGCCGCTACTCGGCTGCGCCTCCCGACGCGGTGATCGCGGCCGGGGACCGGATGCGTCGGCGCCTGTCGAGCGGGGAGAGGCCCCGCTCCGAAAACGACAGGAGCCGGTCATGTCCCTCGAAACCGCACAACGCTACGCCTGGAACCTCGCCTGCACCCTCAAGGTCATCGTCATCCTGATCGAAACGGACGATGGATATGCCGCGATGGCCAGCGACGACTATGATGGCGACGCCGACCATGTCGTCCGAGAATATGATGTGTTCGCTCAATAATCGACGGGCAAATTGCCCGCTCGAGCTCGGCAATGCTTCCATTGCCGGGCAATTTTCGCTATATTCGACACGCGCTGTGGTGGCTGGTGGAAGCGCGTCAACCCCTTGTGATGAGGATATGACGCCATGCCGATATTGCTCCCTTTGACCCTGATCGGGTTCGGTTACCTGATCTATCAGCTTTTCGCCGGTGCGACTTTGGCGCTGCCGATCGCGCTTGGCGTCGCCGCCGGTTTCGGCGCAAGCCAGCTCGGCTGTTTGCCGTTCATGGCCTTCGTCCTCGGCGCGGTCGCCTTCATGGCGGCCATTGCGGCGAGCCAGCTCGCGGCACTGAAACTCACCAATCCTTATGCGCGGATCACGCTCGTCATAGTGTTCGCGGTTCCGGCAGCGCTCACCGGCTTCTCCTTTGCCCACGCACTGGGCGTCCTCGTGGGCACCAGCGGCATCGTCACCGGCCTGATCGCGGCGGTAGCGTGCGCCGCTATTGCCGCCCATCGCTTGATGCGTCCCGCGCTTTAACTTCGGCGTCCGCAGGCTCCAAAACCGCCCCGCCCGGTTGTTCCGGGCGGGGCTTTTTGCGACTTACCAACTTCGATGGCCGGGACGGGGCGAGGCAATCTGCTGCCGTCCCCCCCTGTTCCGCGGTCATTGGCGTTTGGGCGCGCGCTCGGCCCGATGCTGGGCTCCTGACGGCCGATCCTCTCGACACAGGTTGGTCAGCGGCTGATTCGCCGGGGCCGTCCTCACGGCCCGAGGGAGGTATCGAAGCTGGTGTCGGGAGAGGGGCGATCTCCCCAATCTGCACGCAAATCTATCCGGGACCACGATCGCGATGTCGGGCGTCTGGAACGGCTCCGATAAAGACGCCACGTCTCCTGTCGGCGGATCCAGGCCCGTACCCATCACGGTCTCTCGTAAATGGCTTGATGACCGAAACCGGCTTCGCCTCTGCCGCTCATGGCCGCAACGGCTTTGGGTCACTTTTTTCCCCTGCCGGCTGCGCCGGCATTCCTCGCGGGTCAAAAAAGCGCCCCGCCGCCGTCTTCCGCTGACGCTTCAGGTCTGACGACTGCAGCCGCGGCAGCCCCGGTCATGTCCCAAGCCATCGAGACCGTGATGGGCACGGGCCTCGTGGATCAAGACTGGAGACTTACAATGGCTACCATCGGCACCTTCAAGAAGACCGCCAACAACGAGTTCGTCGGCGACATCGTTACCCTCAGCGTGCAGGCCAAGGGCGTCCGCATCGTCCCCGACAGCAACCGCGCCAACGAGAATGCCCCCTCGCACCGGGTGATGGTCGGCCGGGCCGAGATCGGCGCCGCCTGGACCAAGCAGTCCAACGAGGGCCGGGACTATCTGGGCCTCAAGCTGGACGATCCGAGCTTCAACGCTCCGATCTACGCCAACCTCTTCGACGACGAGGACGGCGAGACCTTCAACCTGATCTGGTCGCGTCCGACCCGCCGCAACGGCGACTGAGCCGCCCGATCAAGCCCCGCTCGGAACAACCGGGCGGGGCTTTCATTTGATCCATTTTGGCTTTATTTATTAACCATTTGCGATAAGCGCGGGCTTATCTACGGATAAGCTTGAGGCTTGTTGCACACTTCATCGCTCACCCCATAGTCCATTGTGACAGGGGGCATCGAGGAGTGTTGCGATGCCAGGATATGACCGGCTGCGCCTGCCGGCCGAGTACGGCGCGTTGAAGAGCTTGGACGCCCGTGGCTTGGCCTGGGAGTGGCTCCGCCGCAATGCCGAGTTCCGAACCATATGGGCCTCGGCAGGCGCTGCTGCGCGCAGGGCGAGCGGCCTCGCCGAGAGCGCGATCCGCCGATCTGCCCGCCCGCTGGTCGATCTGCCTCAACATCCACTTGCGAGGAGGTGGTCCCCCTGGGGCCTGACCTTTCGCTCCGCATCCTGACACGCCGGCAACCGATGCGCCGGTCATCGCCTGGGCTCCCGAGGCGGACACGTCCATCGTGACGATCGTCCGGCCGGTATCCTGGGCGCGGGCGTTCGGGGATCTTCGGTTCCATGCCGAGCGCTGGGGCGACCGACTCATCCGAATCGCATCGCCGGGCGGCGCACATCTCATCGTGCGCCGCCATGGCTCTCCTGACCTGCCGCTCTGGCTCCCGATGGAGCTGTCGCCCGCGGCCGGCGGGGCGTTCGGCCTCTATTTACACCCCGACCAAGGTTATGCCGAGCGTGTCCGCGCGGCATCATCCTTCCGCCGCGCTGTCGGGCTTGGGCCGCCGCTGCGCGGCGCGCCCTTCGCCCACGGGCATCGCCAGGCGGCGATGCTGTACCTCTTCGACCATATGCAGGCCGGCGCGACGCTCCGCGACTTGGCCGAGCAGCTTCTTGGGTCGGTGCCGGTTGATTGGCGATCGAGCTCGGAGCGGTCTGACCTGCGCCGGCTCGCCGACGCAGCGGACGAGATGGTGGCGGGAGGCTATCGGCGGTTGCTGGGATCACGCTCCGGATCATAGCGCGATCCGCCGCCGCGCCTGTGGTCGAAAACGCCACCCCCGCCTTCCGGCCACCACGGTCCTTCTTTCCTCGCCGATGATGACCGGGTTCGCGAGGCGCTTCGCAGCTGCCTCGCTCCAACCGCCCAAGGAGCCCGGCCATGCCCGACATCATCAAGGACACACGCTATCTGCGCACCAAGGAGGCGGCGCATTATGTCGGCCTCTCGGCGCGGACGCTCGAGAAACACCGCACCTACGGAACCGGCCCTGCCTATCGCAAGATCGGCGGGCGTGTCGTCTACACGCTCGAGGATCTGCGTGCGTGGGCCGACCGCGGCGCGTGCGCCTCGACCTCTGATCCGAACAACGGCACCGTTCTCCCGGCCGCGCGGCGACCTGGCGACCACACGCCGGGGTCGCGCTGATGTCGCGCGTGACGTCAACGCAGGCGAGCGCAGACGCCCGCACGCCTCGCTCGCATCCCCGTCCGCTGTGCGTCGGCCTGCTCGCTTGCGCCGGCACCGCGCTCGGGCTTCTGCTGCTGCCGGCGGTTCACCGGCCGCAGCTGCGGCTGCTCTGGAACGCATCGGCGAGCGTCCCGCTTGGCCTCTATCGCATCGAGCCCGGCACGGCGCCTCGCATCGGCGATCTGGTCGCGCTGCGACCGTCACCCCGGCTCGGCCGCTTCATGGCCGAGCGCCGATACGTCGAAGCCAATGTGCCGCTGATCAAGCCCGTCGCGGCCGCGGACGGCGCGCTCGTTTGTCGCCTGGGCGTCCGCGTCTCCATCGACGGACGCTCGGTCGCGTCCGCCCTGCCGCGCGATCGCTTCGGCCGCAGTCTCCCGACATGGTCGGGATGCCGCCGATTGCGGGCCGATCAGCTGTTCCTGATCGCGCCGATGCGGCCAGACTCGTTCGACAGCCGCTATTTCGGCCCGGTCGACCGAAGCCGCATTGTCGGGCGCGCTCTGCCGCTGTGGACATGGTCATGAAGAAGGCGTTGCAACGGAGCATCGGCGCGCTCGCGATGCTCGCCGCCTCCTCATCCGCCACGGCACAGCCGCCGTCGCCTACGATCGCAAACGCCTGCGCGATCCATGTCCCCGAAGCTGCCAGCCGATCAGGCCTGCCAGCTGACATTATCCTGCGCGTGATGATGGCGGAGTCCGGTGGAAACTCCAAAATCGTCTCGCCGAAAGGGGCGATGGGCTGCATGCAGATCATGCCGGCGACCTGGGCCTATCTGAGCCCGCGCTACAATCTCGGCACCGATCCGTTCGACGCGCGTCGCAACATGATCGGCGGCGCCATGTATCTCGCCGAGCTCGTCGGGCGCTATGGCATGCCCGGCGCGCTCGCCGCCTATAATGCAGGTCCGGGGCGCTACGAACGGTATGCCGCGGGCACGGCGACGCTCCCGGCAGAAACAATTGCCTACGCCGCACGGATCGGCGTCGGCGCATCGGTGCCGATCGCCAGAACGATCACGGCTCGCTGGCAGGAAGCGAGCCTTTTCCTGGCTCGGGACGCGCAGTCCGCACGGGTCGATACGCCGCCGCGGGCCGCGCCGGATGAGCGCAGCAACGTGCTCTTCCCACTTGCAGGATCGCATCACAATGGGGCGGCTGATCCGGCGGGACCGTGACGCTCACAACCTGCCTACCGGGCATCATCCGGCTCACCACACCACTGCGTCGCCACCCGCGCCGCGGCCTCAACATCGGGTATGCCATCGCACGCCCAGGCGACGACGCCATCGGGCCGCACCAGCGCCGCGCTTGTTTCCGACCGCGCCCGGCAATTCTCCGCGACATAGTCGATGCGGCTGTTGCAGCGAACGGCCAGCGCCTGCAGCGACGCGTTCCCCTCAAAATCGAGCAGCAAACCGCGACCAGCGCGCAGATGCGCGTTGACGCGAGCGCCATCGAGCAGTTGGAAATTCGGCACGCTGCGACCGACCAGCGGATGGCTGGCGCCCAGATCATACCGAAGCCCGACGCCCCACACGCGCTCGGCGAAGTACGTGGCGCCGTCGCGCGTCTCGATCAGATCGCGGATGATAGTTTCCAGCGCGCGCGAGCTGGGGCTCGGCCGCATGATCGCGACCTGCGCGCGCGACCAATCGAGGATCTGTGCTCCAACCGGGTGCCGTTCGCGGCCGTAGCTGTCGAGCAAATCGTTCGGCGCGCCGTCGCGGATCGTGGCGGCAAGCTTCCAGCCGAGATTCATGGCGTCGCCGAGCCCGAGATTGAGGCCCTGGCCGCCGAGCGGCGAATGGATGTGCGCGGCGTCGCCCGCCAACAGAACGCGGCCCCGTCGATAGTCGGTGACCTGATAGGCTCGATCGGTCCAGGTGGCCGCGATGTGGACGACGTTCACCGTCGCATCGATGCCGGAAACCTTACGCAGGACGGTTTCGATATGCTGGCGCGTCGGCTCTGTCCGATGACAGGCGCCGCCATCGAAATCGACCATCGCGATCGTGCCGGGGGCCGCAAAGGTGTACATGCCGGCGGCGGTGTAGTGACGGCCAGGTTTGAGCTCGGCGGCATCGGCCAATTCGGCTTCCACCGAATAGCCGGTGAACTCGGGATCGGTGCCGATAAATCTGAACCCTGCGGCCTTGCGCACCGTGCTGCGCCCACCATCGCAACCGACCAGCCACCGTCCGTCGAACGTCCCGCCGGCGGTGCGCACGCTCACGCCCGCGTCCGACGCATCAACCGCTTCCACGCCGCAGCCGCGACGGATTTCCACCCCCAGCGTATCCGCGCGTTCGGCAAAGACCGTCTCGATGCTCGCCATGTCCACTGCGAGGCTGCCGACCGGGCCCGGCAGCCGGAATGGCCAGCGTGCGCTGTCGATCTGATCATGGAAGAATTGGATGCCGGCGAAATGACCGGCGGGGCGGCGTTGCTGCTGCATCCAGTGCGCCGCAGCGTTCGTGTCTTTGCTGGCTGCGCAGGCTTCGATTTCCTTCAACAGGTCACGGCGATCGAGGCTTTCGATGGTCGGCACCGAAAGCCCGCGCAGCCCGAACGGCAAACCCTTCAGCCGCGAACGAGGATCGGGTGCTTGCTCCAGCACCAGCACCGAAGCGCCTCCAAGCCGAAGCTCACAGGCGAGGAACAATCCGACCGGACCAGCGCCGGCGATGATGACGTCATAAGGAGTGTCGAGAGGCTGCATAAACTACTCCGCTGTCGATGTTCGACCGGAGCGTTTCCCGAACCTGAGGACCGCACGGACGAACGATGCGGCCGCCAAAAAGGACGTCCGATGTTCGTCGTGGGGATCCCAGGCACGAAGCCAAAGACCAGAGCTTCCGTTACCAGAAGGACTTGGGCTCACCAGACCAAGTCTGCCTTTTCCGACACCGCCCGCATAGCGTCAGGTCACCTTTTTCGCAACGGGCGCAGCTTTGGAATTGTCCGCCTGCACGCGAGCGGCGGCGGCCTGCTCCGCTTCGGTTGCAAAGGCGCGTGCGCCACGCCGTCGGTACAGCAGCTTGACCTGCGAACCGTCCTCGCCCCCGAGCCGTTGGGCGAGTTCGAGAAAGGCGCCATACAGCAGCGCCCGGTCATCGTCGGCGATATCGACGAGCCCGGCTTTCTGCACCAGGCCTCCAAGCTCGATCAGATGCCGTGTGCGCTCTCTTCGTGCCATGACCCAAGCTCGCGTATCTGTGCGCGCCTTTGCTGCCTCAAGCCGATTCCGAGCCTGTCTGAGCTGTCGTACCGCCCGCATCACCGCCACCAGCACGCCGCGACGATCGCCGGCTTGTGTCGCGAAAGAATTGCGCCCCTTCGCGACTCCACTTCGTCATGATCGCCTTGTCCTTCTCCGCAACCGCTGCGAGCAGCGCGCCGGCAAGCAGATCGGGCTCGAGAGCGTCGGCTCCCGTCGCCTCGATCAGCTCGCCGAATTGCTGGACCTTGCGCTGTTTCAGCAGTTTCGCCCGATCGTTGAGGGCCTTCAGCTCGGCGTCGAAATCTCGTACCTTTCGCATCGTGCATCTCCATTTGCCGTGTCGATGCTGGCGAATTGGGCCGTCTGATCCCCGGTTCAACGGCTGAAATCTCTCAGGCGTGCTCTAGCGCATGAGAGCGCGCTTATACGTCGTACCGACGTCGCGGGATCAGGCGTAGATGGGTTGCCGTCATGGCGATCTATCATTTCTCGGCGAAGGTCATGGGGCGCGGCACCGGCAGGAGCGCCGTGGCGGCCGCCGCCTATCGGTCGGCTTCGCGCCTCGAAGATGAGCGGCTCGGCCGCGCCCACGACTTCACCAACAAGGCAGGCGTTGTCCATTCCGAGGTGATGCTGCCGGAGGGCGCACCCGAGCGCCTCCGTGACCGCGAAACCCTCTGGAATGAAGTCGAAGCGACCGAGAAGCGGAAGGATGCACAGCTCGCCCGCGAGGTGGAATTCGCAATTCCGCGAGAGATGACGCGCGAACAGGGCATCGCGCTCGCGCGCGACTTCGTCTCCCGCGAATTCGTCGAGCGCGGCATGGTGGCAGATCTCAATGTGCATTGGGACATGGGCGCCGACGGCGAGGCCAAGCCCCACGCGCATGTGATGCTGACGATGCGCGAGGTCGGACCGGACGGGTTCGGCGCCAAGGTCCGCGAATGGAATGCGACCGCGCTGCTGCAGAGCTGGCGCGAGAATTGGGCGAGTCACGTCAACGAGCGCCTGCAATCGCTCGGCATCGAAGCGCGCGTCGATCATCGCAGCTATGACGCGCAGGGGATTGGACTCGAACCGCAGCACAAGATCGGTGCCGCGGGCGCACGCCGCGAGGCGAAGGGCGAGGACGCTGAACGCGCCCAGGACCATCGCACCATCGCGCACGACAATGGTGCGGCGATCATCGCCGATCCGCGCATCGGACTGGAGACCCTGACCCGACAACAGGCGACTTTCACGGTGCGCGATCTCGCCATGTTCGCGCATCGCCATTCGGACGGACAGGAGCAGTTCGACCGCGTGCTCTCCAGCATGCGCCATCATGAATCGGTGCTGGCGCTCGGGCGCGACGGGCATGGCGCGGAGCGCTTCACCACGACCGGCATGCTGAGCGCCGAAGAGGCGCTGGTGCGCGACGCGGAGCGGCTGTCCGATCTGCGCCACCACGCCGTGCCGACCGCGACGATCGAGCGCGCCGTTGCTGGCGCGGAAGCTAATGGACTGCGCCTCGGCCGCGAACAGCGCGCCGCGCTCGACCATGTGCTGCGCAAACCCGGCCTTGCCTTGGTGGTCGGCTACGCCGGCGCCGGCAAGTCGGCGATGCTGGGCGTCGCGCGCGAAGCGTGGGAAGCCGCCGGCTACACGGTGCGCGGCGCGGCGCTGTCGGGGATCGCCGCGGAAAATCTCCAGGGCGACTCCCGGATCGAATCGCGCACCATCGCCAGTCTCGAACATGCTTGGGGCCGCGATCGCGACCGGCTGACATCGCGTGACGTGCTGGTAGTCGATGAAGCCGGCATGGTCGGTACGCGCCAGCTGCAGCGTGTGCTGGCGGAAGCCGCCGGCGCTGGCGCCAAGGTGGTCATGGTCGGCGACGTTCAGCAGCTCCAGGCGATCGAGGCCGGTGCCGCCTTCCGGCTACTTGCCGAACACCACGGCGCCGCCGAGATCGGCGAGGTGCGCCGGCAGCGCGAGGACTGGATGCGCGAGGCGACGCAGGCCTTTGCCACCGGGCGGACCGGCGAGGCCATCACTGCCTATTCGCACAATGGCATGGTCCATGCCGCCGACACGCGCGACGCGGCGCGGGCCGCCCTGATCGACCGCTGGGACGCCGAACGCCGCAATGCACCCTCAGCCTCGCGCATCATCCTCACCCATACCAACCAGGAGGTTCAAATGCTCAATCGTGCAGCCCGTGAGCGGCTCCATGCGCAGGGGGAACTCGGCACCGATGTCGCGATCCGCACCGAGCGCGGGCTGCGGGACTTCGCCGACAATGACCGCATCCTCTTCCTCAAGAACGAACGCGATCTCGGCGTGAAGAACGGCACGCTCGGCACCATCGAGAAAGCGGGCGCCGACAATCTCACGGTGCGTATCGACGATGGACGCCGGATCAACGTCGACCTCAAGAGCTATGCCCATGTCGATCACGGCTATGCCGCGACGGTCCACAAGACCCAGGGAATGACGGTCGACCGGACCCATGTGCTGGCAACCCCGGGACTCGACGCCCATTCTTCCTATGTCGCGCTCAGTCGTCACCGCGACGGCACCGCACTTCATTATGGTCGCGACGATTTCGCGGATGAGGGTGCGCTCCGCCGTACGCTGGCGCGCGATCGGCCGAAGGACATGGCGCTCGATTACGAGCGGCCGGTGGCGGCATCTCCGACCCGACAACAATCGTCACCCGGTGAGCGCGCCCACGGCGACAGTGGGTCCACCGCGCCGCGTGAACAGCCACGCGGGTTTGCCGCCCTTGTATCGCGTGTGCTCGGTCGAACGGGTGACGAACGCATGGCCGCACCGCAACCGGTACGCGAAGGCAGTGCTGACCGCGGTGCGAGTGACGGGCGCCAAACCGCCGCGAGTCCGCCGCGTGATCGTACATTGGCTCGCGCTACCGGCGCCGTCCGCGACGCCGGGAAGGAGCAGGCCGCCCCTCGCACCGCGGCCGCGGCCCAGGGCAAGGCGACGGACAACGGACGCGGCGTCGATCCGGCGAATAGCGAACAGGCGAAGGCGCTGCGCGCTATGATGGCGGCGCGCGATAGCGCGCCCCGTCAGACACCCGAATCCATGCGCGAGGCGCTGGCAGCGGCGAAGAAGGCACCCGGTATCTCGCGCGATCAAGATTATGGAGCGGAGCGGTGAGCGCGCCCGGCAACGGCGCCGGTGGTGGCGGCCGCGGTTCCGAGCCCGTCGTGCAGCAGATCGCCTTCCTGTCGGCTATAGCCGCAATCGGCGCATGCTGGCCGCTGGTCCGCCACGCGATTCCGGTCGATGCCCGCTTCGCCGTGGCCGACCTCGTGCGCGAGCATTGGGCCCATCGTCACGCGCTCGAACCATGGCTCGAACAGCGCTGGGCATGGCTTGCGCTCCATGGCTACCATCTGTGGTTTGCGATTGCCGCGCTCCCCGGAGCAATCGCGGCCGCCGTCGTTCAAGGAGCAGATCGACGGACCTTCTGGCCAATCGTCCATGCGCCCGTCGGCTGGCTCGGCGGAAGCGCGCTGGGATATTGGCTCTACACAAGCTTCCGGGCCGATAGCTGGCCGCTCGCGGTGATGATGCCGGCGGCGTTCGGGTTCCTCGGCGGAGCGATCGCGGCACGGCTTGCGGCGAGTCCGCGCAAGGTCACCCACCTACGTGGCACTCGGGTGGGCGTATTTACCGGCCAGCGCGGCGGGCGGCTTCGGGCGCGGCTAACCGGCGGCGTGACCTTGGCGGGCGTGCCGCTGTCCCGTGAGGATGAGACGATGCATGTCGCCGCAATCGGTGCGACGGGGTCGGGCAAGTCGACGGCGCTGCGTGCGCTGATGGCCGACGCGATTCGGCGTGGGGACCGTCAGGTCGTGGCCGACCCGGACGGTGCGGCAATGAGCGCCTTCTTCGAGACTGGCGACGTGATCCTGAACCCGTTCGATCGGCGCTGCGCGCGCTGGGACCTGCTCGCCGAAATTGAGCGCCCCGGCGATCATGCCTTTCTCGCTCAGTCGGTGCTACCGCATCTCGGCATCGGCGAGCATGATCAGTGGATCACCTATGCCCAGCAGCTGCTTGCCGCAGCGCTCGAGAATTTCGGGCGAATGGGGCTCGGTACAACCAGTGACCTCATCAACATGCTCACCTCCGGCTCGGTCGCCGAGCTGAAACTTCTTTGCCAGGGAACGGCAGCCGCACGTTACTTTGAGCCCGGGGGCGAGAAGATGCTCGCCAGCATTCTCGGCACATTGGCGCCGGCGATCGGGAATCTCCGGTTCATCACCGCGCTGGACGGTGAACCCTTCTCGATCCGGCAATGGATCCGCTCCGGCGCGGGCTCACTCTGGCTGCCCTACACTGCCAACCAGGTCGCAGCACTGCGCGGGCTCATCTCCTGCTGGATGAACATCGCCATCCTCGAAACGCTGTCGCTCGCGCCCGACCGCGACCGGCGGATCTGGTTTCACATTGACGAAGTCGACGCGCTGGGGCGCATCGAGGGGCTCAAGGACGCGCAGGCGCGGCTTCGCAAATTCGGAGGATGCGTCGCAATTGGCTTCCAGTCGTCCGCGCAGGTCAAGGCTGTCTATGGCGAGGGCGCACACACGATCATCGAGAATTGCGGAAATCTGCTGCTCTTGCGCTCCGGCCTCAGTGAGGGCGGCGGGACTGCCGAACTTGCCTCCGACCTGATCGGCAGCCGCGAAGTTGAACGGGACGATGTCAGCCGGTCACGCACCCGGGGACGGTACACGTCCCGATCGACATCGATGCAGAGCAAGCGCACGATCGAGGAGGTGACGCTGGCCAGCGAGATCATGCAGCTTCCCAACCGCGAGGGGTTCGTAAAGCGCGCGACGGCATCGGATTGGCGGCGCGTCCGCTTTGGCTATGTCGCTTATCCCGAGCGTGTTGCGGCGTTCGAGCCGGCAGCTCGCAGCTAGACGATGAACCAGCTGGCTTACGCGAGAATTCCCGCTTCGATCGCCTTGAGGATAGTGTTTACGGCGGTGCGATGGCAGCCGGCCTGATTACGAACGTGGAGATGTGCGAGCGCATAGACCGGGTTCCGAACCGCCGCGAGTTCGGCAAGCACCTCGCGCGGATCGCGATCTCGAAGAAGCGGCCGTTGACTCGGCCGTCGGGCCGTCCGCGCCGCCAATATGTCGATGTCGGCATCCAACCAGACAGCTCGAGCGCGTTCCAGAATGAGCGCGCGGGTCTGGTCGTTCATGAAGGCGCCACCGCCTGTTGCGAGCACCTTGAGTGCCCCGTCGACAAGGCGCGCGATCACGCGCCGCTCACCGTCGCGAAATTGATCCTCGCCATATCGGTCGAACAAGTCCGCGATCGACAATCTCGTAACGCGCTCGATCTCGTGATCTGTGTCGACGAAGGGTATGCGCAATCGATCTGCCAGGCGCTGACCGACCGTCGTCTTCCCCGCACCCATCAAACCCACGAGAACGATCGGACGGCACTGCGGCGACTCGTTCCTCTTGTCGCGGCTCGCGTGAAATTGGATGGGCAGCGCCATCGTTGGCCCCGAAGCGCTTTCATTCGGACCGAGGCGCGCGCGCTCGATCATTCCCAGCGCGGGCTGCGTTTTTCCCGGAACGCCGCAATGCCCTCCTGCTTCTCTGCGCTACTGAGCAGGCTGACGAAAGCTTCTCGTTCGCTGATGAGCTGGTGACGAAGGGGTTGATCGTCCGCCGCCAGGATGCTCGCCTTTGCCGTTCGAAGCGCGTCAGGCGCACGGCTCGCCAGAGAAGTTGCAAGCGCGAGGGCTGCCGACAGAGCCCCGCCGTCCGGTACGGTTCGCGCGATCAGCCCTGCCGCAAGCGCGCGATGAGCGCTGATCGGTTCGCCGGTCAGCACCATCTCCATCGCCAAAGACCGCCCAACGAGCCGCGGCAAGACGCTGGTTCCGCCGGCTCCCGGCATGATCCCGAGATTGGTCTCCGGCTGACCGAAACGGGCGCCGACGCCAGCGACGACGAGGTCGGCTCGCATCATCAGTTCTAGGCCCGCGCCGAGACACCAGCCTTCGACGACGGCGATCATTGGTTTCGCGCAGGCCCGAATCCGTGCCCATGCCTGAAAGCGCGGGTTTTCAATTGTGTCCGCGTTGGTCGACGCGGCGAGTTCGTCGAGATCCGCTCCTGCCGCAAACACCTTGTCGTCTCCCGTCACGACGACCACGCGGACGCTGTCGTCCCCGTTGGCCCCGTCCAGCGCGGCGGCAATCGCCTGCAGCAGCGGCGTCGTAAGGGCATTGCGCTTCTCCGGCCGATTGAGGCGAAGCAGCAGAACGCCTTCGGCCGGCATCTCGCGGATCAACTCAGGCGTCATAGTCGAGCGTCACGCCTTCGCCGATGGGGACCGCCTGGCAGGTCAGGACATAGCCCTGCGCGACTTCCTCGGCGGAAAGGCCATAATTCGCCTTCATATGGATCTCTCCGCCGATGAGTTTGGCGCGACAGGTCGCGCAGACCCCCGCCTTGCACGCGAAAGGAGCTGGCAAGCCTGCCGCCCGCGCGCTTTCCAGGATGCTGCCTTTTTCAGCATGAAACGCGACGATGCGGCGCCGGCCCTCGATCGTGACCTGCATCGTAAGGCCTTCGGCCTTTTCGGCCACCGCGCGCTCGGCTTGCTCGGCGGCGGCGCTCGGACGATCGACCGTGAAGCGTTCGACGAGGACCTGATCGGCGGGCATACCCGCTGCGATCATCGCGCGTTCGGCATTATCCATCATCGCGCCGGGGCCGCAGATGAAAGCGATATCGATACTGCCGGGATCGACCAGGGACGCCAACACGTCAGCGATGCGCGCCTCGTCCAGCCGGCCGTTGAACAGTTCCACATCGTCAGCCTCGGCGGTGAGGAAGTGATAGACCTGAAGGCGGCCGATATGGCGATCTTTGAGGTCGGCCAGTTCCTCCAGGAACATGATCGAGTTGGATGTCCGGTTGCCATACAACAGCGTGAACTGGCTGCCTGGCTCGGTAGCGAGCCCTGCCTCGATCAGCGAAAGGACGGGCGTGATCCCCGATCCGCCGGCGAAGCAGAGATAATTGCGCGCCTGCGTGGCATCGAAGTCCCAAGTGAAATGCCCGCGCGGGGCCATCGCCTCGATCGTGCCGCCGGGCTTGAGCGTTTCCGTCGCCCAGGTCGAGAAGAGCCCGCCCTCGACCTTCTTGATCCCGACCTTGAGCGGGTGCCCCGGCGCCACGCAGATCGAATAGTTGCGCCGCACATCCTCGCCGTCGATGTCGGCCCGGAAGGTGAGGTGCTGGCCCGGCGCGAACGCGAAATCGCCGGCGATCTCGAGCGTGGGCTCGAGCATCACGGAAATCGCCTCGTCGGTTTCGCGTCGGACGTCGAGGATCTTCAGTGGGTAAAAGCCTGCGGACAAAAGTTCATTCCCTCAATGGCATTTGAAGCGGTCGAACGGCTCGAGGCAGTCCAGGCAGCGCCAGAGCGCCTTGCAGGGCGTCGATCCGAAGCGGCTGACCTCCTTCGTTTCGGACGATCCGCATTGCGGGCACGGTACCGGTTCGTCGCCGCGCACATGGCGAGCGGCGATGCCCTTCGGCGGCGGCGCGATGCCATAACGTTCGAGCCGTTCGCGGCCGCGCTCGGATATCCAGTCGGTGGACCAGGCCGGTGCCAAGACAGTCTCGATCCCGATATCTTCGAACCCCGCGCGGTCGAGCGCCGCGCGGATCGAGGCTTCGATCACGAGCGTCGCGGGACAGCCGGTGTAGGTAGGCGTCACCAGCACGGCCGGTGGTTCGGCACGCACGCCACGCACAATACCCAGGTCGGTCACGGTGACTGCGGGAATTTCGGGATCCGGCACATCATCGAGCACCGCCATGATGCGGGCCGTCGTCATGGTGTCGATCGCGTACATGGCGCTTACCAAACAGCGTCGGGATAGGTGCGTGGCAGAAACTGCATTGCTGCCAGCAAATGCCCAAGATGTTCGGTATGATGGCCTACGCGGCCACCGCGGACGGCGCGGGGATATTCTGGCATCGGCAGGGCGGCGTCGCGCAACACCTGCTGCACGCGTGCGTCGAACGCCGCCCGTAGCGATGCTCGGTCACAGGCGATGCCGGCTTCGATCAAAGGCCGTTCGACGTCATCGACATCGAACATCTCGTCGACGAAGCGCCAGAACCAGTCGAGTCCGTCGGCCATGCGGCGCCGACTCTCCTCGGTGCCGTCGCCGAGGCGAACTACCCAGTCCGCCGATAAATCGGCGTGGTAGCGGACTTCCTTGACCGCCTTGGCAGCGATCTCGGCGATGCGCGGCTCGGTCGATCGGGTGAGGCCTTCGAAGAACCCGAGTTGCATCGTCGAGAAGAGGAACTGACGCGCGATCGTCTGCGCAAAATCGCCATTGGGCTGTTCGACAGCCAAGCAATTGCGGAAAGCCAGCACGTCGCGATGAAAGGCGAGCCTGTCACCGTCGCGCCCCTTGCCCTCCACCTCGCCGGCGAAGTTGAGGAACAACGTTGCCTGGCCGATCAGGTCGAGCCCGATATTGGCGAGGCTGAGGTCGATTTCGAGCGCCGGGGCGTTGCCGCACCATTCGGTAAGCCGTTGGCCGAGGATCAGGCTGTCGTCGCCCAGCCGCAGCATATAGTCGAACAACGCGGGGGTGGATGTAATCGCATGGCCGGCATCGAACCTGCCGCCGTGCGGAGCCTTTTCGGCCATCGTGACGTCGTCCGGCTGGACGGTGGGAAGCGAGGGAGCCATCAGATGTGCGTCACGACGTCGGGGATGTCGTAGAAAGTCGGGTGGCGATAGACTTTGCTCTCGGCTGGCTCGAACATCGGCCCGGCCTGTGCGGGATCGGAGGCGATGATGTCGCTGGATCTCACCACCCAGAGGCTCACGCCTTCCATCCGGCGCGTATAGACATCGCGCGCATGGCGCACCGCCAACTCGCCGTCGGGTGCGTGGACCGAGCCGACATGCTTGTGGCTAAGCCCGCCCTTAGAACGGATGAATACTTCCCATAAAGGCCAATCGCGGCTCATCGTCAGCTTACCTTCTTTGCGGTTATCAGGCGGCGAGCTTGGCGCGGCGCTTGGCTTCGTGGACCTGCGCGGCCTCTCGGACCCAGGCGCCATTATCCCATGCCTCACGGCGGGCCTTTAGGCGCTCCTTGGCGGTCGGGCCTTCGCCCCGCACCACGGCGTAGAACTCGTCCCAGTCGACCTCGCCGAAGTCATGGCCGCCCTTTTCCTCGTTCCACCGGAGATCGGGATCGGGAACGGTGAGGCCGAGATATTCGGCCTGCGGCACGGTGATATCGACGAACTTCTGGCGCAGGTCGTCGTTGCTGTCGCGCTTGATCCGCCAGCGGAAGCTCTGCGCCGAATTGGGCGAATTGGCATCCGGCGGACCGAACATCATCAGCGATGGCCACCACCAGCGGTTAAGCGCGTCCTGCGCCATCGCCTTCTGCTCGGGCGTGCCACCCGCCATGACCATCATGATCTCGTAGCCCTGGCGCTGGTGGAAGCTCTCCTCCTTGCAGACCTTGACCATCGCGCGGGCATAGGGGCCGTAACTGGTACGCTGCAACGGCACCTGGTTCAGGATCGCGGCGCCATCGACCAGCCAGCCGATCGCCCCGATATCCGCCCAGGTAAGCGTCGGGTAATTGAAGATCGTGCTATACTTGGCCTTGCCCGAATGGAGCGCTTCGATCATCTCTTCGCGGCTCGTGCCCAGCGTCTCGGCCGCGCAATAGAGATAGAGGCCATGGCCACCCTCGTCCTGCACCTTGGCGAGCAGCACGGCCTTGCGGCGCAGCGACGGCGCGCGGGTCAGCCAGTTGCCTTCGGGCAACATGACGACAATCTCTGAGTGAGCATGCTGCGAGATCTGACGCACCAGAGTCTTGCGATAGGCCTCGGGCATCCAGTCCTTCGGCTCGATGAACTCGTCGGCCGCGACGCGCGCCTCGAACGCCGCGACGAGGGCCGGATCTTCCTTCGACAGGGGCACAGGGGCCTTGGAATCGGGCTTGCCGAGCTCGGTCGTGTACATACGCACTCCTATCGAATCAGGCCGCCCTTGTATAATAGTCCGAACGACCGGTCAATTAATCGGTCAAACGCGTTCGAGGACGAGCGCGATGCCTTGGCCGACGCCGATGCACATCGTGCAAAGGGCAAGTTTACCTCCCCGCTGCTGCAGTTCCTCGGTCGCGGTCAGCACCAAGCGCGCACCGGACATGCCGAGCGGATGCCCCAGAGCGATCGCGCCGCCATTGGGATTCACATGAGCGGCATCGTCGGGCAGGCCCAGCCGACGCATGACCGCCAGACCCTGGCTCGCGAATGCCTCGTTGAGCTCGACAATGTCGATCTCGTTGATCGCGAGACCCAGCCGACCGAGCAGCTTCTCAGATGCCGGCGCGGGCCCGATACCCATGATCCGCGGCGGAACCCCCGCCACGCCTCCGCCGAGCACCCGTGCGCGTGGCGTGAGTCCGTGTTTTTTTATGGCCGCCTCGCTCGCGACAATGATCGCCGCTGCGCCGTCGTTGACGCCTGAAGCATTGCCTGCCGTGACAGTGCCATCCGCACGCACGATCGGTTTCAGCCTGGCCAGCGCCTCCATGCTTGTCTCACGCGGATGTTCGTCGCGCGTTACGAGGATCGGATCCCCCTTCTTCTGCGGTACCAGCACGGCAGTGATCTCTGCGTCGAAGCGGCCCGAAGCCTGCGCGGCGGCGGCGCGGCGTTGGCTCTCGACCGCGAACCTGTCCTGATCGTCGCGGCTGACAGCAAACTCCTGCGCGACATTCTCAGCCGTCTCAGGCATCGAGTCGATGCCGAATTCTTGCTGGAGCGCCTTATTGACGAAACGCCAGCCGATCGTCGTGTCGTACACGGCATTGGCACGCGAAAAGGCCCCTTCCGCTTTGGGCATCACGAACGGCGCGCGCGACATGCTCTCCACACCGCCCGCGACGATGAGGTCCGCCTCTCCGGCCTTGATCGCGCGCGCCGCATAAGCGACCGCATCCATGCCCGATCCGCACAGGCGATTGATCGTGGTGCCCGGCACTTCCGTACCCAAGCCGGCGAGCAAGGCCGCCATGCGCGCGACGTTGCGATTGTCCTCGCCCGCCTGGTTAGCGCAGCCCATGAGCAAATCATCGAGCAGCGCCCAGTCCACGCCCGCGTTGCGCTCCTTCAACGCGCGCAGTGGGATTGCCGCCAAATCGTCCGCGCGAATGCCGGCGAGCGCCCCGCCGTACCGGCCGATGGGCGTGCGGACCGCATCGCAGATGAAGGCGTCAGCCATCAGTCAATCTCCTCAATCGAAACGATCGCCCCGCCAATGACGCGGGACTGCCCCTGAAATATCGCGATCACGCGGCCATTCGTGGTGCGGACATCGACCGTATAGGCAGCGCTTCGACCTACTCGGGCGTCTTCCCGAGCCTCAGCGACGAGCGTGTCGCCTTCGTACGCAGGCCCGAGGAAAATCATCGAAGCTTGTTGTCCGATCGTCTTCTCGTTGCGGCTATTACAGGCATAGGCGAACGCCGTGTCGGCCACCGCGAAGGTCATCCCACCGTGCGCCGTTCCGAAACCATTGAGCATGTCCGGCCGTATGGCCATGCGGACACGGGCATAGCCGACGCGCGCCTCCTCGAGCACGATGTCCCAGGCCGGCCCCATGCCTTCGGCGGCGCGCATAGTCTCGGCGACGCGCCGCGCGAGATCGTTGGCCTTCACGACACCCGTCCCTCGAACAGCGCGGATGGAGAGTAAATCGGGTCGCCGGTGGCGCGAGCGATATGCCCGAGCGTCAGGCGGACCCGGTCGCAACCAAGGCGGCGTGCCCAGGAAAGTGGACCCTCCGGATGGTTGGCGCCATACAACATCGCGGTCTCGACATCTTCCGCGGAAGCGATCTGGTCGGCGATCGTGTCGGCTGCGGCGTTGGCGAGTTGAGCGAGCGTCCGCAGGACGAGTTGCCCTGGACGGTCCGCCACCATCAGCGTCCGGCGCTCGGCCGCGCGGAAAAAGCCGGCGGCGACGGCGGCGTGCGATGCAGAGCGAGCCGTGATCGCGATCGTCTTTGCGATCGTGAAGTCGCGAGCATGGTCGACGAGAATATGAACACCGGTTCGTTCGGCCAGCGTTCGCCCATCGCCCAAAGCCATGCGGATGCCATCCAGCTCGATGGTCTCCGGCGGCAGACGATCATCGTGAAGGACGGCTACGCCCGCCGCACGCGCGGCCTCGACAACCGGGCGGAGCAGGCCACCGTCAGACACGCGAGCCTCGATCCGCGCGCTGGTTCCATCGATATAAAACGGCGCCGGAAGAGGGGCGGTATAGTCGTAGACGCCCTTGCTCGATTTTCGCCCAAGTAGCTTCCTCTCGACCAAACTTCGCTGCGCCTCCTGGAGGCGGAAGCGCGGCAGGCCCACGCCTGCGTCAAAGACGGAGGCGGCGACCGCATAATTGACGTCGTGGCCGATCATGTCGGCAAGAGAGAGCGGCCCCATGCGAAATCCGCCGGCTTCGACCATGGCTGCGTCGACCGTCGCCGGATCAACACCTTCCCCCAGCGCGGCGAACCCTTCGGCATAATAGGGTCGCGCAACCCGGTTCACGATGAACCCCGCCACATCACGTACCCGAACCGGCATCTTGCCCCATGCCCGCATCAGGCTCGTCACAGCTTCGACGACCGCGGGATCGGTATCAGGCCCGGCAATCACCTCGACGAGCTTCATCGCGGGAACCGGGTTGAAGAAGTGCAGCCCGAGGAACCGGCCGCGCAGCGATAGCTGTTCTGCAATGGCGCCGATTTCGAGCGACGACGTGTTGCTGGCAAGCACGGTGTTGAAACGGACGACCCGCGCCAGCCCGCCGAACAGCCTGCGCTTGATTTCAAGCTCTTCGACAATCGCCTCGACCACGAGCGCCGCATTTGCCGCCAGCGCAAGGTCCTGGGACCAGTGGATGCGGTCCCAAATCTCGTTGCGCGCCGCTTGATCGAGCCGGCCGCGCGCCACGGCCGCATCGAGCGATGCGCCGAGCCCGGTTCTTCCGCGATCGAGCGCCTCGGCATTCATATCGAGGACAGTGACGCAATGGCCTGCGATCGCCGCCACCTGGGCAATACCGACGCCCATCGTGCCGGCACCGACGACCGCGACAGGGGCGTTAGTACGAATCTCCATGGCGCTACCGAGTAACGCCAAAAAAGCAGGTTGCCAATAATAGTCTGACCGGTCATTCTATTAATTAGAGTCGGCGGGAGAGCGAGATGGCCTTCGAAACTATCGAGTTGGATCTGTCGGCCGGTGTGGCACGCCTGACGCTCAGCCGGGCCGATCGGCTCAACAGCTTCACGGTTCAGATGCACGGCGAAGTCGCTTCAGCACTTGATCGGATCGAGAGCGATGACGCGGTGCGTGTGCTTGTATTGACCGGCGCGGGGCGCGGCTTTTGCGCCGGCCAGGATCTGTCCGACCGTGCCGTCGCGCCGGGCGGCGAGGCGGTCGATCTGGGCGATTCGGTCGAACGCCTCTACGCTCCTTTGATCCGTCGTCTCACCGGACTGCCCAAGCCGACCATCGCCGCCGTGAATGGCGTTGCCGCCGGGGCGGGAGCCAATATCGCACTCGCCTGTGACATCGTGATCGCCGCGCGGAGCGCCAAGTTCATCCAGTCGTTCGCGAACATCGGTCTCATCCCCGATTCGGGCGGCACCTGGGTGCTGCCGCGCCTGATCGGACAGGCCCGTGCGCTTGGTCTTGCGCTCACCGGCGAGCCACTGCCAGCCGAAAAGGCGGAAGCCTGGGGCATGATCTGGAAGTGCGTCGATGACGAGGCGCTGCCGGGTGAGGTCGATGCTCTTGCCCGCCGCTTTGCCACCGGTCCGACGCGCGGGCTTGCCCGCACCAAACAACTGATCCGCGCCGCTTCGCTCAAGTCGCTCGACGAGGAACTCGACCTCGAGCGCGATGCCATGCGCGAGCTGGGTTTCAGCGACGATTATCAGGAAGGCGTCGCCGCCTTCATGGCCAAGCGTCCGCCGGCCTTCACCGGCCGCTGACGCCCGATATCTCCCGCAATGAGGATTCCCCATGACGACGACGCTTCTCAACTATTCCGCCGATCGCTGGGTCGAGGCGACCGGCGGCTTTGCCGATCTTCGCTCCGCCGTGACCGGCGAGGTGATCGCTCGCACCGGTAGCCAGGGCCTCGATTTCAAGGCGATGCTCGACCACGCGCGCACTGTCGGAGGCCCCCTGCTTCGCAAGATGACCTTCCACGCCCGTGCGCACATGGTCAAGGCGCTCGCGAGCGCGCTCATGGCGCGTAAGGAAGAACTCTACGCCCTGTCCTGGGCAACCGGCGCCACACGCACCGATAGCTGGATCGATATTGAAGGCGGCGCTGGAACGCTTTTTACCACCTCATCCAAGGGGCGGCGCGAACTTCCTGACGATATCATCCTGCTCGACGGCGATATGGAGCCGATCGGCAAGACCGGCACGTTCGTCGGCCAGCATGTCTATACCTCGCTGCAGGGTGCGGCGGTCCATATCAACGCCTTCAACTTCCCGGTCTGGGGCATGTTGGAGAAGCTGGGACCGACGCTGCTCGCCGGCGTGCCGGCCATCATCAAACCTGCATCATCGACCGGCCACGTCGCCGAAGCCGCGTTTCGCATCATGACCGAGGCGGGCGTGCTGCCGCCGGGCGCCATTCAGCTCATCATGGGGTCCACCGGCAATCTGTTCGAGCACCTCACCTGTCAGGATGTCGTATCCTTCACCGGGTCGGCCGAGACCGCGATGAAGCTGCAGGCCCATCCCGTCATCGCGCGCGAGAGCGTGCGCTTCGTGGCGGAGCGCGACTCCCTCAATGCCTCGATATTGGGTCCCGATGCAGAGCCCGGCAGCCCCGAATTCGAGCTCTTCATCAAGGAAGTGGTACGCGAGATGACTGTGAAGGCCGGTCAGAAATGCACCGCCATCCGCCGTGCATTCGTCCCCGCCGCGCTGCTCGATGCGGCTGAAGCCGCATTGAAGGCACGGCTCGCCAAAGTCGTTGTTGGTGATCCTCAGGCTGAGGGTGTCACGATGGGTCCGCTCGCCAGCAAGAGCCAGCTGGACGATGTTCGTGCGAAGGCGCGCATCTTGGCGAAGGAAGCTAGGCTTGCCTTCGGTGATATCGATACGGTGACGCTGACAGGAGCAACCGCCAGCGACGGCGCGTTCATCTCGCCGCTGCTGTTTCGAGCCGACGATCCATGGAGCGCGGACCTCGTTCACGATGTCGAGGCCTTCGGGCCGGTTTCGACGCTCATGCCCTACAAGGATCTGGATGATGCAATCGCGCTCGCCAATCGGGGCAAAGGTAGCCTCGCGCTCTCCTTCTTCACTTATGATCCGCAGGTCGCCCGAACCTTCGTGCTGGGCGCCGGATCATATCATGGCCGTATCGTCCTCATCGATCGCGACAGCGCGAAAGAGTCGACGGGCCATGGCTCGCCGCTGCCGATGCTGATTCATGGGGGGCCGGGTCGCGCTGGCGGCGGCGAAGAAATGGGCGGTGTGCGCGGGGTGAAGCATTATATGCAGCGCTCGGCACTGCAGGGGAATCCGCGCACCTTGTCGGCGATCGTCGGACAGTGGCTACCGGGCGCGCCGCAGCGCGAGGGCGACGTCCACCCCTTCCGCCAGCGCTTCGATGAACTCACGATCGGCTACACGCTGCGGACGGCGTCGCGTACCGTGACGCTTGAGGACATCGAGCATTTCGCGCACTTCACAGGCGACACCTTCTACGCGCACATGGACGAAGAGGCGGCTGCCGCGAACCCGTTCTTTCCTGGTCGGGTCGCGCATGGCTATCTGCTGCTGTCGTTCGCCGCCGGCCTGTTCGTCGATCCGGCACCGGGTCCGGTGCTGGCCAATTACGGCCTGGAAGGGCTCCGGTTCATCAAACCGGTGTCGCCCGGCGAAGCGATCCAGGTGGCGCTCACCGTCAAGTCAAAGGCCCGGCGCAACGATGAGTATGGCGAGGTGCGCTGGGCGGTGGCGATCACCAACAGCAATGGTGAACTCTGCGCAACATACGATCTGCTCACCATGAACGCGATCTGAGGCGTGGGCGCGGCTGTGGATTTCGGCCCACAGACATTACGATCGCTGCGCCAATTGCAGCTAAAGCGGCTGCAGCAAACGGTTACGCATGCCTACGAACATTCTGCGCATTATCGGCGCGCGTTCGACCAGCAGAGCGTTGGGCCGGCTGATCTAAGATCGCTCGACGACCTGGCCCGCTTCCCATTCACAACCAAGACGGACTTCCGCCAAAACTATCCCTTCGGCATGTTCGCTGTACCAATGCAAAGCGTAGCGCGCCTCCACGCGTCGTCCGGGACCACTGGTCAACCGACGGTGGTCGGCTACACGTCGGGAGACCTGCAAACCTGGGCGCGCCTCGTGGCCCGTTCAATCTACGCGGCGGGCGGCCGTCCCGGCATGAAGGCGCATATTGCGTACGGCTACGGCCTGTTCACCGGCGGGCTGGGCGCCCATTATGGTGCCGAGGCGCTCGGCTGCACTGTCATTCCGATGTCAGGAGGGCAGACCGAGAAACAGGTCCGGCTGATCAAGGACTTCGCTCCCGAGATCATCATGGTGACGCCCAGCTATATGCTGGCGATTCTCGATGAATTCCGGCGCCAGGACCTCGACCCGTCCGAGTCATCGCTGCGCTACGGCGTGTTCGGCGGAGAGCCCTGGACGGAGGCGACGCGGCACGAAATCGAAAGTGCGTTTTCGCTGCAGGCGAGCGACGTTTACGGCCTTTCCGAACTGATGGGACCGGGCGTTGCTGCGGAGTTCGTCGGAGACCGGATCGGTCCGACCCTCTGGGAGGATCATTTCTATCCCGAGATCGTCGACCCGGTGACCGGACACGTCCTGCCGGACGGCGAGCAGGGGGAGTTGGTGCTGACATCGCTTACGCGCGAGGCGTTGCCGATCCTCCGCTATCGCACGCGCGATCTCACCCGGCTCGTTCCAGGTGAAGACTCGCCGATGCGGCGCATCGCGAAGATCGTAGGCCGCTCGGACGACATGCTCATTATCCGGGGCGTCAATCTGTTCCCCAGCCAAATTGAAGAGGTGGTCATCGGCAGCCCGGAGTTCGGCCCTCATTTCGAGATCGAGATCACCCGCTCGGGCCGGCTAGACTGCCTGCTTTTGAAGGTCGAGCGCCGCTTCGGAACCGATCATGCAGTGGCCGAACGCGCCTGCCAGCCGCTCTCCGACCGGATCAAGGCCATGACGGGGCTGAGTGTCGACGTACGGCTCGAGCCGGCAAATTCCCTCGTTCGGTCAGCCGGCAAGGCAGTGCGCGTCCGTGATCTTCGTGCAATTCTGCAAGCTTGATCCGATGCGGCAGGATGATAGTCCGTAGGGGCTTCAATCGGATGGCGAAGGCGGACAATGGCTCGGACACAAGCGGCAGATTACGAACAGCGCCGCGAGACGATCGTTGAGAAGGCTGCCGCCCTGTTTGCGAAGCAGGGCTTTCACGGAACTTCGATGTCCGACTTGTCGGCCGCCACCAAGATGTCGAAGTCGCTGCTCTATCACTATTACGGCTCGAAAGAGGAGATGCTCTACGCCGTCATGCTCTCACACGTCGATCAGCTGGTCGGCGATGTCGAGGGAGTCATGCAGCTTGATTTAGCGGCCAAGGCGAAATTGGCGGCGTTGATCCACGCATTCATGGTTCACTATGTTGGGGCCGTCGACCGCCAAAAAGTGCTTCTCAACGAGTTGGAAAGCCTGCCGCCTGCCCGGCGCACAGTGATTGTTTCGAAACAGCGGATGATCGTCGACAATTTGCAGGGTCTGCTGGTCGAGATTTTCGGCAAGATGGAAAGCACCGCGGAAGAACGGGTACGGACGATGCTCATCTTCGGCATGATCAACTGGACCCACACCTGGTTCGATCCCAACGGCGCGGTCTCCCCTGACAGGCTTGCGGACATGGTCGTCGACTTCACGATGGGTGCAGCGCCCGGAACCAACCGCTCGGCCTGACCCGCCGCTCATCGACTGAAGTCGGGGCCAGATCGCCAAACGTCGACTATTGAAAGACTGATCGTTCGGACTATTAATGCCGCACGCCAGTTGCTAATGCCGTTGGCGACTTCGGCGCGATGGACCGAGCGAGGGGAATGTCAGGTGGCTTTCGAGGTTCGGGCAGAGCCAGAGCGAAATCGCATCCACATCAAGTTGGAGGGCTTTGCATCGCTCGACGACGTGAAGCAGTTCGAACTCGACCTGCAGCGGGCGGTGGACGCTTTGCCGAACTATCGCGGTCCGCACCAGCTCCTGTACGACGTTTCCGAAGCAAAGGTACAATCTCAGGACGTGGTTCAGGCTTTGCGGCAGCTCGCGCTCGCCTCTCCCCGGACATCGGCGTTCGCTCTTGTTAACGCCAGTACGCTCGCAGGGCGGCAGCTCAACCGCATTTTTTCCGGCATCGACTTACACGTATGCACGGATCGAGCCGATGCCGTCAGCTGGTTGGATGCCCAGGCGGTTCGCTGACAGTGGCAAACGACATTCCTGAAGGGCCAGCGCCCGTGCTACACCGGAATCTCTGTGGTGGACTTCACGCGCTTCAATGCAAAGTGAGAGGCCGACGTCGCGACGGATTCCTGGGCCAGCAACTCCCGCATCAGAAATTCCTCGTACTCGCGAACATCGAGCACGATGACGCGGACGAGATAGTCCCACTCCCCCGACATCGAATAGCATTCCATGACCTTGTCATGGGCAAGGGCAAATTTCTCGAACTGGCCTCTGGCGTCGACCGCGTGCGATTTCATGCGAACCTGACAAAGGACGTCCAGACCCTTCCCGACCTTGACGGGATCGACCAGACGAACGGTCTCCCGCAGGATGCCGTCATCTTCAAGCGCCTTGAGCCGACGCCAACATGAGGCGGGCGAGGTGGAGACTTTTTCGGCCAACTCGGCTTGGCTGACATTCCCTTGGCGCTGCACGACCCTCAGGATTCTGCGGTCCAGAGCGTCTAGTTTTCTAACATGATTAGAATCATCCATAAATTAGCTCCGTGCGGATTTTCCAAATCATAATATACCAGAAATACGAGTCATTTGAAAAGTATTTCGCGTGAATGTGATCTAAATGACTCCCTCTAACTGAGGGTGTCGAACATGCAGCAACAACAGCTATTCGAGCGGGTCGGTCAGACGGTGTTCGGCGCGCTCGCGGCTCAGCCGGCAGACGCGCTTCTCGCCCTGATCGGGGCGTTCCGCAGCGATCTGAGGGCCGACAAGATCGACGTCGGCGTCGGCGTCTATCGCGATCTCGAAGGTCGTACGCCGGTGTTACGCGCGGTCAAAGAAGCCGAGCGTCGCCTGGTCGAGGGCCAGCCGAGCAAAGGATATCTGGGGCCGGAAGGCGATGTCGGTTATTTCGACGCGCTCAAGCCGATCATCTTCGGCGCAAGCGACTTTGACGATCGTCTGTCCGGCTTGCAGACGCCAGGCGGCACCGGCGCGCTACGCCTGGCGGCGGAACTCATTGCCCGGGCGCGTCCCGGCGCCCGTATTTGGGTCGGCAACCCGACCTGGCCGAATCACCCGCCGATCCTGAAGGCCGCGGACCTGAGTGTCGCTGACTACGATCATTTCGATATCGTCGCCCAACGGCTGACGTTCGACCGGATGTTCAGCGCGCTTGGCGAAGCGGTGCCCGGCGACGTCGCTTTGCTGCATGGCTGTTGTCACAATCCGACCGGTGCGGATCTCGACTCCGATCAGTGGACCGCCATTGCCACCCTGTTGCGTGATCGCGGCGTCCTGCCGCTGATCGATCTCGCCTATCAAGGGCTCGGCGCGGGTCTGGAGGAAGACGCGCTCGGCACGCGGATCATGCTCGACATCGTCGGCGAGGGCTTGGTCGCCTACAGCTGCGACAAGAATTTCGGCTTGTACCGCGAGCGCGTCGGCGCGCTCTACGCTGTCTCGGCATCATCCCAGCAGTCGCACATCGTCCAGTCCAACCTGCTCTCGCTGACGCGCGCCAACTGGTCGATGCCGCCGGATCACGGCGCCGCGATCGTTCGCGTGATATTGGAGGATGCGGCGCTTAACGCCGACTGGCGGACAGAACTTGCCGAGATGCGGAACCGTATCCAGCAGATCCGGGACCTTCTCGCCCAAGCCGACCCGGTATTGGCGCCGCTCGCCAAACAGCGCGGCATGTTCTCCACGTTGCCGCTCAGCGTTGCCGATGTTGCCCGGCTGCGGGAGGTGCACGGCATCTACATGCCGTCGTCCGGTCGCATCAATCTCGCCGGCCTCACGCCCCAAACGGTGGTGCCTTTCGTCGACGCGCTCGCGTCGCTCCGCTGATCCTTCGACCTTAGGAATATCATGGCACGGACCGCTCTGAAGCCCGACCTGCGCAACGCCCCTGACCCGTCAGTCGATTGGCCGCGCGTCGTCTATCTCGTCTCGCTCTCACGCGCCCTCGACAAGATGGAGGAAACCAGGCTCGTTCCCGAAAAGAAGGTGCTCTACCAGTTCTCGGCGCGCGGCCATGACATGGGGCAGATCCTGCTCGGCTGCAGGCTGGACGACCCGGCGGATGCGACCTGCGGCTATTATCGCTCGCGCCCGTTGTTGCTGTCGCTCGGCGTCGACGTAGCGGACGCGCTCGGCTCGGCGATGGCCCGCGCAGGCGGCTATTCCGATGGCCGCGATATCGGCGTCGTGTTCAATTATCCCAACCCGAACGGAGCATCGGCGCTGCCCATGTGCGGCGGCGTCGGCGCGCAATATACGCCGACCGCGGGCTGGGCGCAGGCGATCGAATATCACCGCACCGTTCTCAAGGATCCGGCCTACGACAAGGCGATTGCCGTCGTCCTTGGCGGCGACGGTTCGGTCGCATCCAACGGCTTTTGGGCGGCGCTGACGGTCGCGACCACGCAGAAGCTACCGATGCTATTCTATATCGAGGACAACGGGTTCGGCATCTCGGTGCCGTCGACCTTCCAGACGCCCGGCGGCAATATCGCGGCCAATCTCGCAAGCTGGACGGCTCTCACCATCTTTTCGGGCGACGGGACTGACCCGGCCGAGGCCGCCCGGCTCGTTGAGCAGGCGGTCGCGCATGTGCGCGAGGATCGGTCGCCGGTGCTGTTGCGGCTCACCGTGCCGCGGCTGCAAGGCCACAGCTTTCAGGATACCCAGACCTACAAGTCGGAAGAATTCGTGGCGTCCGAGTGGGCGCGCGACCCGCTGCCGAAGCTCAAATCCTATCTCATTCCGGCTGTGCTCAGCGAGGACGAGTGGACCGAAATTGAGCAGCGGGCAGACAGTGATGCCGAGACCGCGCGTGAACGCGCCGAGGCGCGCGACGTCGCCGACCCCGAAACAGTGCTCAATAACGTGTTCTTCAAGGAGGGGGCGTTGCAGGTCGAGGGCGGCCAGTGGAACCATGGCTATGTGGAGCCGGCGACCACCGATGTACCAAACCCGCAAGGCCAGCGCATCAACATGGTCACCGCGATCCGCCGAACGCTGGAGCATGAGTTGGAGGTCAACCCCCGGGTCGTGCTGTTCGGGGAGGATATCGGACCCAAGGGCGGCGTCCATGCCGTGACGCTTGGCTTGCAGGAGAAGTTCGGTTTCGATCGTGTGTTCGATACCAGCCTTTCCGAGGAGGGAATCGTCGGGCGCGCTGTCGGCATGGCGCTCGCCGGCCTGATGCCGGTGCCTGAGATCCAGTTCCGCAAATATGCCGAGCCGGCGACCGAGCAGATCAACGATTGCGGTACGATGCGCTGGCGCACCAACAACCGGTTCGCCGCCCCGATGGTGCTGCGCGTGCCGGGCGGCTTCTTCAAATGCGGTGATCCCTGGCACAGCCAGACCAACGAGGTGGCGTTCGTCCACAATCCGGGCTGGAAGGTTGCGGTGCCGTCTAACGCGGAGGATGCGGTTGGTTTGCTGCGGACGGCGCTGCGCGGCAATGATCCGGTGCTGTTCTTCGAGCACCGTTCGATGCTCGACTTTGCTTGGGCGCGTCGCGCCTATCCCGGCGATGACTATGCGCTCCCGTTCGGGCGGGCGAAGACGACCGTTGCCGGCGAAGACATCACCATCGTCACCTGGGGCGCGATGGTGCCGCGCTGCGAGGAAGCAGCGGTTGGGCGGTCGGTCGACGTGATCGACCTGCGCACGCTGATGCCGTGGGACAGCGAAGCCGTCCTTGCGTCGGTCCGCAGGACGCGCCGCTGCCTGATCGTGCATGAGGATCTGAAGACCGCCGGCTTCGGCGCGGAGATCGCCGCCGTTGTCGCCGATGAAGCCTTCATGGATCTCGACGCGCCCGTCGCACGGCTCACCATGCCCGATATTCCGAGCCCGCATAATGCGGTGTTGCTCGACTGGGCGGTGCCATCGGTCGAGCGCATCCGCGCGAAGATCGACGAACTTGTCGGCTTTTGAGGGGAGACGACCGTGATCAACATATTCGTTCCCTTCGAGCAGGAAGGCACAAAAGCGATCGTCCGTAGCTGGCTGAAGAAGCCGGGCGATCGCGTCTCGCTCAACGATCCACTCGTCGAGCTCGAGACCGACAAGGTAACGCAGGAGGTGCCCTCCCCGGGGAACGGTATTCTCGACTTGATCCTTCTCGATACCGATGCCGAGGCCCCGCCGGGCGCAATCCTCGGCCGGCTGAGGAGCCAGGATGGGGAGGTCGCTGCAGAACCCGTTGGGGCCGGGCCGCCTCCTGTTGCGGTGTCCGACGCCGCATCTTCTAAATCCGAGCGTGAAATGCACCTCTCGCCCGCGGTGCGGCGGGCGGTCCGCCAACATGGGGTCGACGCAACGGCCGTGACTGGAACCGGACGCGGGGGCCGCATCACGCGGGCGGACATCGATCAATATGTGGCGGAACGCGATCACGGGCCTGGGCCGACCGCCGCTATCGCCGCGCCCGCTCCGCAGGCTGCCGCGCCGGTGGCGCCACTGCCTCCGGCCGCCGGAAACGTCCGCAGCGTGCCGCATGATCGCATGCGCCTCGCCATCGCTCAGAACATGCTAAACTCGGTGACGATCGCGCCGCATGTCACTGCAATGTTCGAATGCGATTTCAGCGCGATCATGGCGCACCGGGCCAAGCATAAGGGCGACTTCCAGAAGGCGGCCGCAAACCTGACCTTCACCGCCTATGTCATCGCCGCCAGCGCCGAGGCGATGAAGGTGGCGCCTTCGATCAACAGCCGCTGGCATGACGACCGGCTCGATATCTACGAGGACATCAATATCGGGGTGGGGACCGCACTCGGCGAGAAAGGCCTGGTCGTGCCCGTCGTCGGGCAAGCCCAGGAGCTGTCGTTGCTCGGGATAGCGAAGCGGCTGACCGATCTGACGGGCCGCGCCCGCGAAGGCAAGCTTACGCCGCAGGATATGCGAGGCGGCACCTTCACAATTTCCAACCATGGCGTATCGGGCTCGCTGTTCGCCTCCCCGATCATCATTGCACAGCCACAATCCGCCATTCTGGGTGTAGGCAAGCTGGAGAAGCGCCTCGTTGTCCGCGAAGTGGGCGGGACCGACACGATCCAGATCCGGCCGCTTTGCTATGTCTCGCTGACCATCGATCACCGCGTGGTCGATGGCCATCAGACCAATACCTGGTTGTCGCGCTTCGTAGAGGTGATCGAGGGATGGCCGCTCGATGGTTGAGCCCGGCAATGATGCTGTAGCCATCCGCGTGGTTGCAATGCCCGCCGATACCAACCCCCTGGGGGACATCTTCGGCGGATGGCTCATGTGTCAGATGGACCTTGCAGCCGGCAGCATTGCGGCGCGTCGCTCCGGTGGCCGTGCGGTCACCATTGCCGCTGACTCGATGACGTTTCTGCGCCCCGTCAAGGTCGGCGACGAGGTCTCTGTCTACGCAACCCTCGATAGAACCGGCCGCACGTCGATGCGCATCAACGTCGAAGCCTGGCGGCGACCACGCCATAGCGCTGCCGCCGAGAAGGTGACGGCGGCGGCCTTCACGTTCGTCGCCGTCGATGACGATGGGCTGCCAAGACCATTGCCGGAAATCGACGGCGACATCGGCATCTCAGCGGGCGGACAGACGGATGGCTGATTATGACTTCGACGTTCTTGTGATCGGTGCTGGCCCCGGCGGCTATGTCGCCGCGATCCGCGCCGCCCAGCTCGGGTTAAAGACAGCGTGCGTCGAGAGCCGCGAGACGCTTGGCGGCACGTGTCTCAATGTCGGCTGCATCCCGTCCAAGGCGATGCTGCATGCTTCCGAGTTGTACGACGCCGCCGCCAATGGCGCGCTGGCCAAGCTCGGCATCAAGACGAGCGTCGAGCTCGATCTCGACACGATGCACGGCCAGCGCAAGGATGCGGTTAAGCAGCTGACCGGCGGCATCGAGTTCCTGTTCAAGAAGAACAAGGTCGAATGGCTCAAGGGCTGTGCCGCCTTCACCGGCACCGATACCGTCAAGGTCGGCGACCGTGAGGTGCGCGCGAAGAACATCGTTATCGCAACCGGCTCCTCGGTTACCCCGTTGCCCGGCGTGACGATCGACCAGAAGGTCGTCGTGGACAGCACCGGCGCGCTCGAACTGGCCAAGGTGCCCGAGCATATGCTGGTGATCGGCGGGGGCGTGATCGGGATCGAACTCGGCAGCGTGTGGCGCCGGCTCGGCGCCAAGGTGACCTGCCTCGAATATCTCGACCAGATCCTGCCCGGCTTCGACGGCGATATCCGCAAGGAAGCCAACAAGATCTTCAAGAAGCAGGGCATCGCGTTCAAGCTGTCGACTCAAGTCACCGGCGTTGCGATCAAGGGCGGCAAGGCCATGGCCAGCGTCGCGCCCGCCGCCGGCGGCGCTGCCGAGACGATCGAGGCGGATTGCGTGCTGGTGTCGATCGGCCGCAAGCCCAACACTGACGGCCTCGCGCTCGACCAGGCCGGCCTTACGGTCAATGCGCGCGGCCAGGTCGAGACCGACCATGATTTCCGCACCGCTGTCCCCGGCATCTGGGCGATCGGCGACGTCGCGCCCGGCCCGATGCTCGCCCATAAGGCAGAAGACGAAGGCATCGCCGTCGCCGAGAATATCGCCGGCCTCACCGGCACGGTGAACCACGAAGCCATCCCGTCAGTGGTCTACACTTGGCCCGAAATTGCCGGCGTCGGCCTGACCGAGGAAGCGGCCAAGGAACGCGGCGACATCAAAGTTGGCACGTTCCCGATGGTCGCCAACAGCCGCGCCAAAACCAACCATGAGCCCGACGGCTTCGTGAAGGTCATCGCCGACGCCAAGACCGATCGCGTGCTCGGCGTGTGGTGCATCGCCAGCGTCGCCGGCACGATGATTGCGCAGGCCGTCCAAGCGATCGAGTTCGGCGCTACATCCGAGGACATCGCCTATACCTGCCATGCCCATCCGACACACAGCGAAGCGATCAAGGAAGCCGCGATGGCCGTGACCGGCAAGCCCATTCACATCTGAACCAATGAGGTCGTATCATGACGGTAAAGCTGATCGCGCTCTACAAGAAGCCCGACGACGAGCTGGCATTTCTGGAACATTATCACGAGGTCCACATGCCACTCGTGATGAAAACGCCCCATCTGGTGAAGACGGAGATCAACCGGGTGACCTGTGCTCCTTTCGGCGAACCCGCCTACTTCCTCATCGCGGAGATGCATTTCCCGGATCGCGACCGATTGGACGAAGCAATGGCGTCGCCTGAGAACCGTGCGGCGGGCAAGGATCTTATGAGCTTCGCCAAGGAGTTGGTCACGCTCTTGATTGCGGAATAGCGGCTGCAGGTACGGAGTGAGTCCACCACCGTCGGGCGGACCAGTATCAGACTGACGCGACGGCCGAAGGGCTGGTCGGCAATAGAGCGTCAGTCCGATTCAATCATGAAATGGGCGCACCCTGGGGCATCCGATTAATGGCTGCTCCCCATGGCACCTCGGTCGCGATGACCGGCGTCAGTCCACTAAAATTGGTGAGCCTCTTCCAGGATCCATTCGCGCAGATGGCGAAGTGCGGGCATTCCCGCCCGACTCTCCGGATAGACGAGATAGTAAGCGTCCTCGCTGCTCAGAGATATTGATAAGGGTGAGACTAGTACGCCGGCGCCGAGTTCCGGCTCAATGAGGAAACGCGGAATGAGCGCGATGCCACTGCCAGCCGCTGCCGCCTGTGCCAGCATCAGGAAATGCTCGAAGGTGCCACTTGGCGCCGGCGCGGCCGCATTGATGCCAGCTAGCCTGAACCAATGCGCCCATGCGCCGGTGCGGGTGCTTTGAGCCAGGAGCGGCCAACGCAAAATGTCCTCCGGCGCCTCGATTGGATCCTTGGCGAGGCGGTCGGGCGAGCAGACCGGGATCGCTTCCTCGCGAAATAATAGGTCGTGCTGCGCCCCTGGCCAGTCTGGCAGGCCGAAATGGATCGCGGCATCGAATGGCTCTTCGCCAAAGTCGAAGGGGAAGGATCGGGCGGCGATGTTGATGACGATATCGGGATAGCGCGCGGTGAGGCCGGGTAGGCGCGGCGCCAGCCAACGCATGCCGAAACTCGGTAATGTGGCAATGCTGAGTTCGCTCTCCGGACGCCGCGTGATGGCGTTAGCGGTCGCCGCCCGAATGCGATCGAGAGCTAGGCCGATGGCATCTGCGTAGACGCGGCCTTCCGCCGTCAGCTCCACGCGCCTCCCGTTACGCCTGAACAACTCGAGTTGCAGCCAGTCTTCCAGCACCGCGATTTGGCGGCTTATCGCGCTCTGCGTCAGCCCGACATTCTCGCCTGCGCGCGAGAAGCTGTCATGGCGCGCGGCGGCGACGAAACTGGCCAGCGCCCCGATCGGCGGCAACAGGCGGCGGCGTGCCTCACTCATTCCAAAGCCTCATTAGTAGATGATGGTAAGGCGTTTGTCTTATCTAAGCTACGGAAGCAAGGACTTGCTGGATTAACGGAGTTACATGATGAATGCGCATCTGGGCGTGATCGAGCGGCTGGCGGGGTCTGTGCTGGGTGACGCGGGTGCGACGCGCGCGCTGGGATCGCTCGAGATCGATCCAGCAATCGCTTTCGCATCGAATGGCTCCTGTTCACGCGCTGCTTTTTCGATGGCGCTTGCGGTCTGTCTGTTCGACGACCTTCTCGTGCGCGTTCCGAGCGGCGCGGCCTATGTCGCGGACCGCGTTGCGGAGGGCGGCAAGCTGCTGTTCGATCATGGCGCGATCCGCACCGTGCGCTTCGCTGGCGGTCCGACCGGCGCTTTGCCGGGCGGCGAGGATGCCTTTCGCCGCATCCTCGAGCCACTTGGCTATATCGTCGCGGGCCGTTATCCACTGCCGGCGCTGCGCATGACCGGGCGTGCCTATTGTCATGTCGATCATCCCGAGACGATCCCACAATATTTCGTCAGCGAGCTCCATGTCGATCGCTTCGA
>Ga0136846_1208257_pt1 | contig 50221 bp, 43 predicted proteins | sample HopSoiMetagenom2_FD_96841 | JGI IMG/M metagenome (GOLD analysis project Ga0136846, IMG submission 96841) | Grasslands soil microbial communities from Hopland, California, USA - 2 Assembly 2016 (version 4) | ecosystem: Environmental > Terrestrial > Soil > Grasslands | place: USA: Hopland...
CTTGTTGAAAATTGAGAATTGTTTATTGAGTATTTCTCTCACCTATTCACTACTAGCCAAATCCTACTAGCTTTTGTTTCACGCAGAGATCACAGAGAAGCAGAGACGCAGGGACATCGTGTTGTGCTTGTTGAAAATTGAGAATTATTTATTGAGTATTTCTCTCACCTATTCACTACTAGCCAAATCCTACTTGCTTTTCTTTCGCCTATCTACCACTAGCTATATCCCGCTGGCTTTCTTTTCACTCTACTAGCTCTCCATCAACCTTTCCACAAACGGAACAATCGTTGCTTCTCCCGCATCTACCCAGTGCATACCGGCCTGCCTTTTAAACCAGGTCATCTGGCGTTTGGCATACCGGCGGGTATTTTGCTTTATTTGATCTATGGCCTCCTGGCGGGAAATTGTGCCGTCAAAGTAATCAAACAGCTCCCGGTAGCCTACAGTCTGTAACGCATTGAGATGCCGGTAGGGGAGTAACGCCCGTGCTTCTTCTTCCTGCCCGGCCTGCATCATCACCTCTACACGCAAATTGATTCTTTCGTAGAGCTTTTCGCGGGGTAATTCGAGCCCTGCCTGTATCATGCGGAATGGGCGGGGGTGTTTATCCGAACTGCGGAAACTGATAATAGATTGGCCGGTAGCCAGCACCACTTCCAGCGCCCGCATCATACGCTGGGGATTCTGCATTTCGCCGGTTTCGGCAAAAAGACGATCATGCTGCAGCAGCTGATCCTGTAGCCAGCTGATACCGTTTGCTTCATACCCGCCGATTACCTGCGCTCTTACAGATGCCGCCACCTGGGGTATAGCATCCAGCCCTTCTGTCAGCGCTTTAATATATAAGCCCGTACCGCCGGTAACTACAATGGTATCGTGCCGGGAAAAAAGATCCTGCAAAAGATTCAGGGCATAGCGCTCGTACCAGGCCGCGTTAATATCATCCTGAATATGATGGGAGGCAATAAAATAGTGGGGTACCTGGCTGAGCTCTGCAACCGATGGCCGGGCTACGCCGATATTCATTTCTTTGTAGCACTGGCGGCTGTCGGCCGATAGGATAACTGTATTGAAATGCCGGGCTACTTCAATGGCATGCACTGTTTTACCCACAGCCGTTGGCCCTGCAATAACAATGATCGATTTGATATTTGAAATTTAGGATTTCCGGATTTAATCTTCTTCGTCCTGGTACTCATCGGCCGACTCTTCAATACCCATATCCTCGCCTTCCTCGTTCTTTTCGTTAAAGCCTTCTGCACCCCGGGTAAGATCGTATTTCTCTTCAATATCGGCAAATTTATCGCCTAATAGTCCTTTTGTGCCATATTGTTTAGGCCCGATGCCTTCGCTTCTCACCACTGCCGGGTATTCCTGGCGGCTATCTGCCTCTTTGGATACATTGATCAGCTCGATCAAAAAGTTCCAAACCTTATGAAAATCGTAGGTATAGGTAAAGCGCTGGTTGGTATTTTTTACTTCTGAGCCAATAGTGGTTTCAGCCATGATCAGGGGCTCTACCCTGTATTTTTTATCGTATTTCTCCAGGGAAATTTCCCGGCCCTGCTGCCAGTTGTCATTACTGCGATAAAATGTAGCCTGGTGCTTGTTGTCGAACTCGTAGGCTTTCAAAATCGCTTCATGCAGCTGCAAAAAGTTTTGCGTATGCTTGATCACTACGTCACGGTAAATACTGTCGTCCTCCTCAAAATAAACTCTGAATTTTAGAATTGCCATACGGCGAATTTACGGAAATGTGCGGAGATGGGCGGTAGAGGTAATGAGTGAATTTTTGGCTGAACCGTTTTCAGGTCCGGTAATGAAACTTTAATACGGCAATCGGTATAATTCAAATAGATAGAATAGGACCGCCTGCTGTTAAGCCGGGACAAAAGCGTTTTAGGTTATTGATAGACACAAAAAAAGGCGAGTTGCCCCACCTTAAATGTTTTCACAACGGAATCATCCTTATTGTGAATTGCTTTCAATTGCAAATATAAATAAATGAGTGAACTTGCCATTACGGGTTTCCGTAATGGCACGAGTATGATTTTAAGTAACTTACACATTTCAAAAGCATTTAGGTATGACTAAGACGATACTTGGACTTGATTTGGGAACGAACTCAATAGGATGGGCGCTTATCCAGAACGATTTCGAAAATAAAGAAGGAAAAATACTCGGAATGGGCAGCCGGATTATTCCAATGACACAGGATATTAAAGATGAGTTCGGGAAAGGGAATTCTGTATCCCAAACTGCAGATAGGACAAGATTCAGAAGTACACGCCGTCTGCGCGAACGTCATTTGCTGCGCCGTTCCCGCCTGCACCGGGTATTGAATGTGCTTGGTTTTTTACCGGAGCATTACGCGAAGGAGCTTGATTTTGAAAACAGGTTGGGGCAGTTTATGGCGGAAACGGAGCCTAAAATTGCCTGGAAGAAAAATGAAAAAGAAAAATTTGAATTTCTTTTTCAGCAATCTTTCCATGAAATGCTGGAAGATTTTAAAGCCAACGGTCAGGATATTAAAATACCTTATGACTGGACGATTTATTATCTGCGTAAAAAAGCCATTGCCCATAAAATAAGCAAAGAAGAATTGGCTTGGCTTGTTTTGAATTTTAACCAAAAACGCGGGTATTACCAGTTGCGTGGTGATGAAGAGGAAGAAAAGGCGAATAAGTTGGTAGAATTTTATTCCTTAAAAGTGGTGGACGTGGTTCCTGATCCAGAGATTAACAGGAAAGGAGAGATATGGTATTCTATACATTTGGAAAACGGGTGGATTTACAGGCGATCGAGTAAAATTGATTTATCTGACTGGAATAATAAAATCAGGGATTTTATTGTAACGACAGAACTAAACGATGACGGCTCTGTAAAAACGGATAAAGAAGGGAACGAAAGAAGAAGTTTTCGAGCGCCTGGCGAGGAAGACTGGACATTGATTAAGAAGAAAACCGAACAAGATATTGAACATTCCCGCAAAACCGTCGGCACGTATATATACGAAAACTTACTGCTCAATCCTAAGCAAAAAATAAAAGGTAAGTTAGTCCGTACAATAGAACGTAAGTTTTATAAGGAAGAACTGGAAACTATACTTAGAAAACAAATTGAACTACAGCCGGAATTATTTACCGACGATTTATACAGTGATTGCGTCAGGGAATTATATCGAAATAATGAAGTGCATCAAATACAATTGAGTAAACGGGACTTTGTGCATTTGTTTGTGAATGATATTATTTTTTATCAGCGTCCTTTAAAAAGCCAAAAGTCATCCATCGGCAATTGCGCCCTGGAGTACCGCGTTTATAAAGTAAAAGGTAAAGACGGAAAAGAATTTGATAAGAAGGAATACCTGAAAGCCATTCCGAAATCGCATCCGTTATATCAGGAATTTCGCATTTGGCAGTGGATGTATAACCTGAAAATTTTTAGACGGGAAGATGAGGCGGATGTTACGCAAACTTATATTAATAGTGATGAAGATAGGGCTCGCTTATTTGATTTTCTGATGCAACAAAAAGAGGTTGATCATAAAAATATTATCAAATATTTATTGGAACCACAGGGGTTGAAGGGAAAAATTTTGACGAAGGAAATTTCAAAATACCGTTGGAATTACGTGTATGATAACGAAAAGGATGAATCGAAAAAATATCCGATGAACGAAACAGGGTATGAGTTACGGAGAAGATTGGCCAAAGTTGAAAATGTTCCCAATGATTTTCTGACTGTGGAAAAAGAACTTCAATTATGGCATTTGATCTATTCGGTTACAGATAAAGTTGAATTTGAAAAAGCATTGCACTCATTTGCTGCCAAATATAATTTAGACGAAAAATCTTTTTTCGAAAATTTCAGAAAGTTTCCGCCGTTTAAAAGTGAATACGGCTCTTTTTCTGAAAAGGCGATTAAAAAACTGTTGCCCTTAATGCGTACTGGCAAATATTGGAATTGGAAAAATATAGACCTGTCAACGCAAAAAAAAATTGCCAATATAATAAATGGAGAGTTTGACGAAACCATCAAAAATCGGGTACGTGAGAAAGCAGCTCAACATCAATTACAAACGGAAACCGATTTTCACGGATTACCGCTATGGCTGGCACAATATATAGTTTATGACCGGCATTCAGAAGCTGAAATTACGGGCAAATGGCAATCAATAGAAGAGCTTAAAAAATATCTGGAAGAATTCAAACAACACTCATTACGTAATCCGATTGTTGAGCAGGTAGTAATGGAAACTTTGCGTGTGGTGGGAGATATTTGGGAGAAATACGGCAACGGTAAACAAGATTTTTTCAATGAAATTCACGTAGAACTTGGCCGCGAAATGCGTAATACTGCCGAAGAGAGAAAACGACTGACTGCTATCGTTTCGGATAATGAAGCGACCAACTTAAGATTGAAAGAACTTTTGATTGAGTTAAAAGAAAATTCAGACGGTAAACTGAATGTTGAAAATGTACGTCCTCATTCACCAATGCAACAGGAAGCGTTGAAAATATTTGAAGACGGGGCTTTGAGTACCTACGATGTGCCGGATGATATTTTAAAGATCAGCAAAACAGCACAACCATCCAAATCTGAATTGCAGCGATACAAGTTGTGGCTGGAACAGCGTTACCAGTCGCCTTACACAGGCAAAATAATTCCGTTGGGTAAACTATTTACATCTGAATATGAAATAGAACATATCATTCCGCAGTCACGATATTTTGATGATAGCTTTAGCAATAAAATTATTTGTGAATCGGCAGTTAATAAACTGAAGGATAAACAACTGGGGTTTGCATTTATAAAAAAACATGCGGGAGAAATTGTACAGGATGGTGATAAACAATTTAAAGTGCTTACAGAATCGGAGTATAAAGATTTTGTCAAAAATCATTATTCCAAAAACCAATCCAAGAAAAGAAAACTTTTACTTGAAGAAATTCCTGATGCCATGATTGAGCGGCAACTAAATGATACACGTTACACTAGTAGATTTATTTCTAATATATTGTCAAATATTGTACGTAGTGAGGACGGAAAGGATGAGGAATTCAGAAGTAAAAATGTACTGCCCGGGAATGGTAAGATCACCCAAACACTTCGTCAGGATTGGGGATTGAACGATATTTGGAATGAATTGATCTTGCCAAGATTTGAAAGGATGAATCAGTTGACTGATTCCAATCAGTTTACTTCTAAAAATACAGAGGGAAAAACGATCCCGGCTATTCCATTAGAGTATTCAAAAGGTTTTCAGAAGAAGCGGATTGACCACCGTCATCACGCATTGGATGCTTTAGTGATTGCCTGTGCAACCAGGGAGCATATTCAATATCTGAACAATGAAAATGCCAAATCTCAAAAATATCACCTTCAGATGGGGCTTGCACAAAAACTTCGTAAAATGGAAACGATTGAAGTATTCAAGTGGAAGAAGGCTGATAATGATGTTTGGATCAAGTGTGAAGAGAAAATAGAAAAGCGAGTACCAAAAGACTATTTAAAACCATGGGAAACCTTTACGCAAGATACCAAAGCTCAATTGGGCAAAATAGTGGTGAGCTTTAAACAAAACATTCGTGTTATCAACAAAACGAATAATAAATATGAGAAGTTTGTAGAAAAAAATGGAAAAATAAGCAGGGAATTTGTTTCTCAAACCAAAGGAGATAGTTGGGCTATCCGCAAACCGATGCATAAGGACACTGTTTCCGGAAGAATTGATTTACCACGGATAAAAGTTCCTAAAGGAAAGATGCTTACGGCAACAAGAAAGAGTGTTGATTGGTCATTTAACTTGAATACCATTGAATCTATAACTGATACAGGCATTCAAAAGATATTGAAAAATTACCTCAATTTCAAAGGCAATAAACCAGAGATTGCATTTTCACCGGAAGGATTAGAGGAAATGAATAAAAGTATAGCTCAATTTAATGATGGTAAGGCGCATCAGCCAATTTATAAAGCCCGTATTTTTGAGTTGGGAAGCAAGTTCGCGCTTGGAGAAACAGGCAATAAGAAGCATAAATATGTTGAAGCGGCAAAAGGGACGAATCTGTTCTTTGCTGTTTATGCAGATAATAATGGAAAAAGATCCTATGATACAATTCCATTGAATATAGTTGTCGAAAGACAAAAGCAGGGTTTACGCTCTGTGCCTGATACTAATGAAAAAGGACACCATTTGTTATTCTACTTATCTCCTAATGATTTGGTGTATGTACCTATTGAAGACGAAAAGGATGCTGCTGATGGAATAGATTTCGGTAAGTTATCAAAAGAGCAAGTAAACAGGATTTATAAAATTATTAGTTTCACTGGGAACCGGTTATATGCTGTTCCCGTATCTGTAGCAACCGTTATTGTGAATAAACTTGAATATACACAATTGAATAAAATCGAATTTATAAAAGATAAAGAGCTGTGTTTCAAACTTGACGTGGATAGGTTAGGTAACATTACAAAAGCATAACGCATGCTTCTTTTCTCAACATATTATCACATCTACAACCACGCCAATGGCGATGATAACCTGTTTCGGGAAGAAGAAAATTACAATTTCTTTAAAAAGAAATATCATCAGCATATTGACCCAATAGCTGAAACCATTGCCTGGTGCCTGATGCCGAACCATTTTCATCTGCTGGTAAAAATAAAAAGCGAAGAAGCGGTGGCATCAACTTTTCTAAAGTTCGAAACTTTAGAAAAGTTTGAGCAGCGCTGCACCTTTTTAAGTAAACAGTTTTCTAATTTTTTCAGCAGTTACACTCAATCATTTAATAAAGTTTATAAGAGGCGTGGCTCTTTATTTATAAAGAATTTTAAAAGGAAGGAGGTGACCGACGATGCTTATTTGCGTAGTCTGATTCTGTACATCCATCTCAACCCTGTTAAACATGGGTTCGTAAAAGAAATGAGCAGTTGGCCCTGGAACTCCTGGAAGACATTCCCCAATATCTATCCTGGGTTAACAGAACAGCTATTTACAAATCTCGAACAATACAATACCTTACATCAAGAAAAGCAACTCTATTTCGAGGAATATAAGAAACTGGAGAACGATCTAATTTAAACAATATGATCAAACGCACCCTGTACTTTGGTAACCCTGCCTACCTGAAAACCAAAAATGAACAGTTATTGGTGGAGCTGGCTGATACCGGTGAAACAAAAACCGCGGCTATCGAAGATATAGGAGTATTAATACTAGATCATCAACAGATCACCATCACGCACAGTGTTATTGCCAAGCTGCTGGCGAACAACGTAGCGCTGATTACCTGCGATGACATCCATCATCCCACTGGCTTAATGCTGAATTTAGACGGTCATACCCTGCAGAGCCAGCGCTTCCAGGCGCAGCTGGATGCTTCCGTACCCTTAAAAAAGCAATTATGGCAGCAAACGGTGGCGGCGAAAATTATCAACCAGGCCAACCTGCTGGCGCAGTATCGTATTGCTAATAAAACCCTGCTCAACCTCGCAGCCAAAGTAAAAAGTGGCGACAGCGACAACTGTGAGGCACAGGCCGCTAATTATTACTGGAAAAATGTGTTCCCGCTGTTCCCGGGGTTTAAACGCTTCAGGGAAGGCGAGCCGCCCAACAATTTATTAAACTATGGCTATGCCATTTTACGAGCCATAGTGGCGCGCAACCTGGTGGGGAGCGGGTTACTGCCAACCCTGGGCATTTTTCACCGCAATCAATACAATGCCTATTGCCTGGCCGATGATATGATGGAGCCTTACCGGCCTTATGTAGATAAAGTGGTTTACGAAATTGTGCGCATGAACGGGCATTTTTTGGAGCTGACGCCATCCATGAAACAGCAGCTCTTAGGTATCCCGGCTATGGATGTGAGCATAGATGGGGAAAAAAGTCCTTTAATGAATGCAGTACAGCGCACCACCGCAAGCCTGGCCAAATGTTTTGAAGGAAACAGCCGCAAGCTGCTGTATCCTGTCATGCCTCCTTCATTCGTTTAAAAGATGAATTTTGAACGTTTAAATGCCTACCGGATTATGTGGGTAATTGTTATGTTCGACATGCCTACGGAAACCAAAGCCGACCGGAAGCGCTATGCAAAATTCCGGAAACAGATTCTCGACGATGGTTTCAACATGTTCCAGTTCAGCATGTACATTCGTCATTGCATGAGCCGGGAAAATGCTGATGTGCATGTGCAGAGAGTCAAAAAAATACTGCCGCAAAAAGGGCATATTGGCATTATGTGCATTACCGATAAGCAGTTTGGACAAATGGAAATATTTAATGGGAAGGAAATAGCAGATGCACTGGTTCCGGCGCAACAACTGGAGTTATTCTAAATAAACCAAACTAACTATGAAGCGATCAGACTTTATCAGGGGTATTGCTGGCTTTTTAGGCTTCGCGGTTTTGCCGGCCGGGATGGTAAGGCAGTATCGCCGGGTATACCTGCTGCAAAGCTTTGTAAGGGGTTTCCGTTTTAATAATGGCCCGCAGCTATTGGAGAAGATGCTAGAAGGGGATATGCTGGAGTTGGTGCGCGAGCCGTATAACACATTTGATGACAGAGCCATCGCACTGCATTTCAATCAACATAAGATCGGCTATATACCCCGGGAAGATAATGATATGCTTAGCAAAATTAATGGATGCGGAAGTTGTTCAGTTGAATGCAGAAATAACCCATTTGAATAAGGCAGCCAAAGCCTGGGAAAATGTGCATATTGCGGTATATGTGCTGAAGGAAACAACAGGCGATCTGCCGGCTGCGGCTACTTATTTAACCCAGCTGGAGACGCCTCACTACCGCACCGTTAAGCTATCTGCAGAAAGAGTGGTACATGTATATTTTTATGCGGGGGATGAAGAAGAAGTGCTGGATGCTGGCAGCTTTTATGATACGTTGATGATTGCCGCCGGGAACAACAATATGCCTGATATACTGCATAAAGATTTTCAATCGGGTTTTCAGTTTCAAAAGATGATTGAAGAGGGAAGGGTAGTGATTAACCGGAACCGGCTGCCCGGAGACCTTAAAGGGGACAGCCTGACTGAGGCGTTATCGAAAAACGTTATCGCGCTGGATAGCCTCTTTGATGAACAGGGATATGTAGTGGCTAATGTGAATCGCGCAGCCGGCCTTTCGGGTCGTATTGAAAAAGTAGTGAGCACTTTCGATCGGTCGGGAAGACTGTTTTATGAGGTGCAGTTTCTATAAAATGCGCTAACGGGAACAAAAAAACGGGCTGGAAGGCCCGTTTTTTTATCCTGCTGACAACCTGAAATCCTTTACTGTTGCGGCTTTGGTCGAAACGAGTTGTCAAAGACCAAAGGTAATTTGAAATTGAAAGCAATTCACAACGCGGCGCTGGCTGCACTTGCGGCGCTGGCTGTTGTCAAAGACCAAAGGTAATTTGAAATTGAAAGCAATTCACAACGCCTCTGCATCAGCAATGGCACGGGCTTCTGTTGTCAAAGACCAAAGGTAATTTGAAATTGAAAGCAATTCACAACTGTGCCGCGCTGTAACCTATCTACAGTAAGTTGTCAAAGACCAAAGGTAATTTGAAATTGAAAGCAATTCACAACAGGACATGGTTGTATCAATGAACTTTAACTGTTGTCAAAGACCAAAGGTAATTTGAAATTGAAAGCAATTCACAACGGGTTAACTACCTTTACGGTTGATCCCAACGTTGTCAAAGACCAAAGGTAATTTGAAATTGAAAGCAATTCACAACTGAGGTATGGCAGGTGTGTTTATGTAGTGTGTTGTCAAAGACCAAAGGTAATTTGAAATTGAAAGCAATTCACAACTCGATACCGTTGATAATACGGCGGGCATTGGTTGTCAAAGACCAAAGGTAATTTGAAATTGAAAGCAATTCACAACATTGGTTCGAATCCAGTTGCACCAGCAAAAGTTGTCAAAGACCAAAGGTAATTTGAAATTGAAAGCAATTCACAACTGGAGCGCGATGATCTTTTAAACATGATTAGTTGTCAAAGACCAAAGGTAATTTGAAATTGAAAGCAATTCACAACTGGTTAACAGCAGAGGACATTATCGTAGAAGTTGTCAAAGACCAAAGGTAATTTGAAATTGAAAGCAATTCACAACTGTTTTTATCGAACACCGTTGCAATCAGCGTTGTCAAAGACCAAAGGTAATTTGAAATTGAAAGCAATTCACAACAGTTGGGGGTAGCTATAATGTAGGCGCGTTGTTGTCAAAGACCAAAGGTAATTTGAAATTGAAAGCAATTCACAACGATCAGGGCAGCAGTTAAAATGCCCAGCGGTTGTCAAAGACCAAAGGTAATTTGAAATTGAAAGCAATTCACAACGAGGACGGATTCATATATATATGCATTAACGTTGTCAAAGACCAAAGGTAATTTGAAATTGAAAGCAATTCACAACATCACCTTGGTTGGCAATAATACCTTCCAGGTTGTCAAAGACCAAAGGTAATTTGAAATTGAAAGCAATTCACAACTATGGAACTACAACAAAATGCAATACATAAGTTGTCAAAGACCAAAGGTAATTTGAAATTGAAAGCAATTCACAACAAGTGGGCAAATACTGCTGTTATGTTCAATGTTGTCAAAGACCAAAGGTAATTTGAAATTGAAAGCAATTCACAACTAATCTTGATATGGTATTTGTTGCTGGCTAGTTGTCAAAGACCAAAGGTAATTTGAAATTGAAAGCAATTCACAACCGACCGTGGGTAAGTGCTTTTCTTTCGCCTGTTGTCAAAGACCAAAGGTAATTTGAAATTGAAAGCAATTCACAACTGGGGTTGATTAGTCCCCGGTTATTAATAGTTGTCAAAGACCAAAGGTAATTTGAAATTGAAAGCAATTCACAACTACCGGCGATTGTTAACCGGTCTACAGACAGTTGTCAAAGACCAAAGGTAATTTGAAATTGAAAGCAATTCACAACTATCTACAAATGGTCTGTTTAAAGGCCGACGTTGTCAAAGACCAAAGGTAATTTGAAATTGAAAGCAATTCACAACGTTGGAGTACCTCCATAGTTCATGGGGTTGGTTGTCAAAGACCAAAGGTAATTTGAAATTGAAAGCAATTCACAACGGCATAGGCTATAGTTTTACAATTCCCAAAGTTGTCAAAGACCAAAGGTAATTTGAAATTGAAAGCAATTCACAACTAAAATGAATCAACCTGCGCGTCCTTTTTTGTTGTCAAAGACCAAAGGTAATTTGAAATTGAAAGCAATTCACAACCTCATAAAGCCTTATTCTAAATTGAGCCCCGTTGTCAAAGACCAAAGGTAATTTGAAATTGAAAGCAATTCACAACGAAGCGGACAAAATGTTTGCCGCTCTGTCGGTTGTCAAAGACCAAAGGTAATTTGAAATTGAAAGCAATTCACAACAGGCCTTGGATCGAGTTACCTTACTCCGCAGTTGTCAAAGACCAAAGGTAATTTGAAATTGAAAGCAATTCACAACTTTGCTTGTCTTCATGTATTACGCCCCATTGTTGTCAAAGACCAAAGGTAATTTGAAATTGAAAGCAATTCACAACCGAAGGGCTCAACATTGGAGACCGATTGAGTTGTCAAAGACCAAAGGTAATTTGAAATTGAAAGCAATTCACAACCGGGTTAGCTTTTTAACCAGTAGTTTAAGTGTTGTCAAAGACCAAAGGTAATTTGAAATTGAAAGCAATTCACAACCTCGGGTACCGTGTACCAGTGTGTAGCTACGTTGTCAAAGACCAAAGGTAATTTGAAATTGAAAGCAATTCACAACATCTGTTGAGCAGCGGTGTACAAAGAGAAGTTGTCAAGGACCAAAGGTAATTTGAAATTGAAAGCAATTCACAACAGAGAGCCGTACAAACGTCCGTAGTAGCCGGTTGTCAAAGACCAAAGGTAATTTGAAATTGAAAGCAATTCACAACGCCGCTGCGTGGTGATAAAGCACCTACCGCGTTGTCAAAGACCAAAGGTAATTTGAAATTGAAAGCAATTCACAACGCCGGAGTGATAAGGGCAACAGATGCTGAAGTTGTCAAAGACCAAAGGTAATTTGAAATTGAAAGCAATTCACAACCTTGTTTAAGTTCTTTCTTAGGTTATCCAGTTGTCAAAGACCAAAGGTAATTTGAAATCGAAAGCAATTCACAACTGGGCAAAAGAACACTGCAACTTCTTGCCAGTTGTCAAAGACCAAAGGTAATTTGAAATTGAAAGCAATTCACAACGTCGGTACCTAATACAACAAAAGATTTGATGTTGTCAAAGACCAAAGGTAATTTGAAATTGAAAGCAATTCACAACGCCGATGGTGCTCAGGATAGGGTGGAAGTGGTTGTCAAAGACCAAAGGTAATTTGAAATTGAAAGCAATTCACAACGGTGTGCTGGCGATACTTACCGCCGTTACCGTTGTCAAAGACCAAAGGTAATTTGAAATTGAAAGCAATTCACAACCGCTGCTCATAGCTTATAATTAATTGATTGTTGTCAAAGACCAAAGGTAATTTGAAATTGAAAGCAATTCACAACTAAATTCGTCTGAGTTCATTTCGAATGAGGTTGTCAAAGACCAAAGGTAATTTGAAATTGAAAGCAATTTACAACGCCATCCAACAGGCACCCGTTGTGTTTTATGGTAACCGCGCTAATGCATGAACGTATATATTTTTGCACAAATCCAAAAAATGAGAAACGCTTAAAGTCTCTTCCTTTCCTTTTTCAATATAGACCGTACTGCTTTTTTATAGTTCCTTTCATAACTGCCGTCATCGGTTTGATTGTCGTAAACAACAACACCCGAATCTTTAACAGTGCCATCTTTTATTGTATAAAAGCCGGTCCAGATTTGACCCGACATTACATAACTGGTTACCAGGTTATGCTCCGGCACGTATGTGGGGTTTTTGATGGTTTCAAAGCCTTTGATCTTGGACAGTTGGTGCTGAACGGTATCAACCAGGTATAAATAATAAGTCTGGTTGCTTCTCACATCCGAAATGTTTTGTACTAAAATATCCGGTATTGTATCATTGTTAAAGTCAGCGAACTCGACATTCCGGGTTTGGCTAAAAACAGAATCAGAAAAAATGAGGGAATATTGCCCGCCTGATAACCGGCTTACGGTAAACAGTGTATTCGGAATGTTTTCATCTTTATTGCCTGAATCAATAACCGCTAAGGTTATCCGGTAATTTTTATAGGGAGACGCCGAGTCGAAATTAATTGTAGATGCATGATTTAAAGAATAGGTGTTTTGCCCCGAGCTGGTCACCGCTGTTAGCAGTAATAGGATAGGGGCTATAAAGGACCAGTATTTTAGCATACTTTTTCTGTTCTTAACCTTGTTGGAGTCATATTGCTGTCACGCCTGCCGGTTTAAAGATATTCAATATGCACTGTTTTTCAATCCCAATACTACTCCGGTTATGCTTCTGCCGGCCCTGTCTTAACTTTTCCTGCCCGCACGTAACGGCCAATAATTACACCGGTTGACGTTATAATATGATCGGATAAGGTGTAGGATTTCGGAAGCGCGCCTGTATCAAAAAGCCGCTTACCCTTACCAAGAAGAATTGGATGTATTTTAAGTCTTAATTCGTCCACCAGGTCGTTACCCAGTAAGAGGTGTACTAATTCGCTGCTACCCCATACCTGTATATCGGGTCCGGCTGATTGTTTGAGTTGCCGAATATCTGCAACCGTTGTAATAAAACGGGTGTTATTCCATTCAGATTCATTCCGGGTTGCAGATAATACATATTTTTCTCCCTCGTTAATGCCTGGCCAATAGTCTTTGTGTAGCGGCCAGTACTGCTCCCATATCTCAAAAGTTTTTCTTCCTAAAAGATAGGATGCGGGTTGCAACTCTTCCTGAACCACCTTGCCATATGCTTCGTCGCCATATGGCGCCGTCCAGCCACCGTATTTAAAATCCCCCGATTCGTCTTCCTTCGGGCCGCCTGGAGCCTGAATAACACCATCCAGCGTAAGCATAGACAAAACAATGATCTTTCTCATATTCATTAAATTTATTGAAACATAAAGATCGTCTATAATGCATAGGTGGATAAAGGTGAAATGTGACAAATACAGGGAGTGTTGCGACAGGCGTTGCCTGTTGCTTAATTATTCGTTTTCCCGTCTACACGCATCCATTCATCATACGAAATAACCCCCAGTTCAGGTTTGGCATCACCTTCTAAAACAGCTATAAATTCCAGCTGGTGACCATCCGGGTCATTAAAATAAATAGCAATTGCCGGCATCCATGCAAAAACCATGGGTTGTTCGGAACCGTCTTTGAGGAAATTATAAGGACGCAAATTGCGCTCCTTCAGGTACGCCGTAGCCCGGTTTACAATAAAGTCTTTATCACATCTAAAAGCAAAGTGCTGCGGGTTGATTTGCGATTGGGGTTTTTCCCAAAGGCCCAGCATTGCCTCTCGCGGTTTCCCTACCCAGAAAAACGCAATGCTTCTTTCTTCTTCATAATAACAGGGAGTAAGCCCTAAAACCTGCTGGTAAAAATTAATGGACGCTTCCAGGTTCTTTACAAACAGGTGCGTTTCGTACAGTCCTTGTATCATATCAGTTGTTTAAAAATTGCGGATTATAAAACCTGTTGATAATCGTCGCTCAAAGGCTCACCGGTTTATGGATCCATTGTATTGATAGCACTTTCTTCCGTTATATTCCCCGGAGGCTCCGGCTATTGCCTTGTAGGTAAGATAATGTTAAATCGAATGCCAGCGATTGGCACAACAGTTTAATAATGAACGCGTGTAGGCCTCAAAAGTTTATAATAAAAAAGAAATATTGCCGTTCTGTCTGAACTCAGATTAATGTATAACCTTTCCCTAAGAAGTAACCTGGTAACCGGCAATAAAAAACCCCTCGTGGAAACGTGGGGTTTAAACCAAAACTAACTGCTTATGAGAAATTCCTTCGCTTCATCCTGCCGTTTAACATTTTTTTAAGTATCTGCTTCGGTGGCGTCTTGCCATATATTGATGTAACAACCGTTGCATATTATTGTTGTACCGGCGGCCTTTTTAACAGGTAAATAATCAGGCATTACTGATATACTCATCTTCTAACGGAGGTAACTTTTTAATAAAGCTGTTATTCAGCGAAACAACGGAAGAAGCCGAGTAGAGGCCAATAAAATGATTATTATAGCTGTAGTCAATCAACGTTAGTTTTACCAGGCCATCAATAGCCAGTTCAATATAGTTCCCAAACCTGATAAGCTTGAAATGGTAGGTATAACGGGGGTTTATGGTGAACCGGTTATCCTGCAAAACCTTGAAATTGAAATTAGACCGGATATCTGCTTCGTTAAACCCCCAGGCCCGAACTTCAATATGGCCGTTAACCACATCAAACGAATAGTAATATCCCGAGCCCTCTTCGTCCATATCAGTTACAAGTCCCAGCTTTCCCATTCCCTCTACCGAAAGTACACCCTCCCATATAAAATCGTCAGCAGGTTTTTCCACTACGAAAATTTCATAGCCACTCCTGGAGCCTACTACCCAACGGTTATCTTCAATGGTATACGAAGCGGTGGCATTGTTGAATAAGCAATAGACTTTATTAAAATGATTTTGATCAAAAACATCGTAGGCTATATCTTCCCAGTGATCAAAGCTTTTCAGTAACAGGCGCCCTTTTTCATCGGTATCTAACTGCTTGGGAGGCAAAAACACGCGGTGCGAATTGATCAGGCCTGATGTATAAAAAAAGGAATAGATCAGCGTTTTGCCATTAATGCTTTCCACTACTCTTGCCGCGTAATTGCCCTGTGGTAGCAGCACATTGGCATGAAAAGCATGGTACTCACCAAGAAAGGTATCACTAAACCAGTACCGCACTTTCACATCTTCCCTTATAGAGGCGATAGCATAATAACGGCCATTCAGCTCAAACACGCAGGGACATTCCAAATCATCGTATACCATGGGCATATGCAGTGGCTTCAGGTACTGGATGCTGTCGGTTTCCTGTTTTAATAACCCGATACAGCCGCGCCGTGAAACAGGCCCCTGGGCAGACCGGGCACAGACCAGGTAGTAAGGCGTATTTTCATGTTCAATCCGAAAAGGATCCCTGAAGCTGAGCCATTTACGTGGGCTGTCCTCCATACTTTCATAGTAAGGGCCTTTAGATTCGATGGGGAAAATACCCTGGTTTTTTTTCTCCCAGTTGTACAGGTCGTAAGAAACGGCCAGGCCTATCATGGAGTTGGTACCCCGCAATTTACGCTGCAGGCCGGTATAATACATTTCAAAACGCTCTCCCACCTTACATACATGCATGGTCCACAACATATCGTCGTCCCACTCGCCCGGATCTCCTACGAACAGGGCATTTTTTACTCTTTTCCAGGATATGCAGTCGTTAGATACTGCATGTGCGATATAGTCATGATTGGGAATGATCAGGTGAAATAAATGATAAATGCCATTATGAAGTATGATCGTTACATCCCCGATCTCCCAATCGCTAAAACCCGAACCGGAATAAAAACTTCTTTGTATGTTTTGCATTTGTTTTAAAATAATTATATTTCAACCACTCAAAAACCACACCTATAAAAATGAAAAGTTATTACATTCAGCTATTTAGCCCTCATGGCTTGATAAGATTTCACCAGGCAGAGATAGGGCGCGATAAAGATACAGGAGGACAGGTTAAATACGTATTAGAATTACTGGAAGCGCTCTCAAAGCACCCACAGGTAAGAAAGGTAGATCTTTTTACCCGGCGTATCACTGATAAAAGAGTGTCTGCATCATACAGCCAGCCGGTAGAAGTTGTAAATGAAAAAGCCCGCATCATCAGGATAGACTGCGGAGGACAACTATATAAAGAAAAAGAACAACTATGGGATCACCTCGATGAGTTCATTAATAATACCATACGGTTTAATGAAGAAGAAGACGACTATCCCGATGTATTGCATGGCCATTATGCCGATGGTAACTATATCGCCTGTGAGCTTAGTAAAATCTTTGCCCTGCCTTTAATTGCAACCGGTCACTCTTTAGGCAGGAATAAAAAACGAATGCTTTTAAACCAGGGCTGGGAAGAGAAGAAGGTGAACGATCGCTTTAATATGCAGCGGCGTATAGATGAGGAGGAAAAAGTAATAGCCAATGCAGATGTTGTAATTGTAAGTACGCGCCACGAAATAGAAACGCAGTACATGGGATACCACAACAAGTTGCAGGCGAACTTTAAAGTAATACCGCCGGGAGTTAACAGCGACGTGTTCTATCCTTATTACCGCCTGGAAATGCCGTCGTTTGCTATGACGATTGAGCAGGAACAGGCGCTATACAAGATCAACTCCGAGATTGAACGGTTTTTATTTAATGCAGACAAGCCGCTGATATTATCTATCGGCCGGGCGGACAAACGTAAGAATTTTGAAGCGATCATTACCAGCTACGGGCAGGACAAGGAGTTACAGGCTATGGCCAACCTTGCCATTTTTGCAGGAGTGAGAAAAGATATCACACAAATGCCCGAAGATGAAAAGGAGATATTAACCAATCTCCTGCTGCTGATGGACAAATACGATCTGTATGGAAAAATGGCCCTACCGAAGAAGAATGATCCTGGAGTGGAAGTGCCTGAAATATACCGTATTGCCGCCCGGAAAAAAGGCGTTTTTGTAAATGCTACTCCCGGTGAAAATTTCGGCTTAACGATAGTAGAGGCTGCTGCATGCGGTTTACCCATTGTTGCGTCGCCTACAGGCGGCCCTAAAGAAATTGTTGAACAGGCTAACAATGGTTTGTTGATTGATGTTGAAGACACTGCCGCCATCGCTACTGCGTTGAAAAAGATTATAGCCGACAGGGCATTATGGGACCAGTATTCGGCTAACGGTATCAGGGCGGGCGCTGAAGATTATGCCTGGAATAAGCATGCGGAAAAGTATATAGCAATCATCAACGAGATATTCGCGGAGAAATCTGAAAAGTTCCGGCCCCAGAGTTCGTTTGGAAGAAAGCTGGCAGATGCCAATATGTTTTTAATCAGCGACCTCGACGGCACGCTGGTAGAGGGGGATGATATGACCGGGCTGGATGAGCTGATGAACTGGCTGCGCCATAATCCCAATGTTGTTTTTGGTATATCAAGCGGCAGAAGTAAGGCCCTGATGCAGGAGGCGCTCGAAAAATACCCCTTTGTAAACCCGGATGTGCTGATCTGCTCTGCCGGCACAGAACTGTACTACACTAAAGACTTTATACCTGATGTTGGTTGGGAAAAGCATATTAATCACCAATGGAAACGCCCGCAGATACAAGCCGCGATGGAGGAACTGCCTAATATCACTTTACAGGGCGCCGGTGCACAATGGCCATTTAAGATCAGCTATTTTGCTACAGAAAAGTTTACAGGAGACGACCTGGCAAATGTAAATAAACAGCTGTACGACCGCAAGCTTCCGGCAAAGGTATTGCTTACTGATAATAAATACCTGGATATCATACCCCGCCGAGCGGGTAAAGGCAACGTGGTGCGGTACCTTAGCTATAAATGGAAGCTGCCGGTAGAGCAATTTATAACCGCGGGGAATGGCGGTAATGATATCGATATGCTGCAGGGACAGGCAAAAGGTATCGTTGTAGCTAATTATAGCAAGGAGCTGGATGTGTTGCAAGGCAAGCGTAATATCTACTTTGCGAAGGAGCCTTTGTCTTCGGGTATATCAGAGGGGATAAATTTTTATGCTAAAAACGCCAAAAAGCAGGACAAATAGTGGTTTTTTGAATACAAAACGGACGGGGTCTATAAGTTTAACAATACTTTCATATTTATGGCATAATATTATATATTTGCTCATTAATTATGCGTTTCTACTTGTTTTCTAGATAGAAATAGATGGTAACGTATAACTATAACTAATAGACCCCAATAAAAATTATGAAAAATTCAAAATCACTCAGCCTTATCCTGGGATTATCTGCTTGTATAGGCAGTGTTAACGCGCAGGTTAGCCCTTCGCACCCTTATACCGCGCCGCACCCTATATATGGCTCTTTCTCAGTTACCGATTCTAATTACTACAATCAAAAGCAACTGGCTCAGCACAATGAGTTTATGGTTGGTAACCACGACTATCCCGGAAAGCCGAAAGATATGTGGGAGATTGGTATTAAAGGTGGTATGTTTACCATTGGTGGTGATGTGGATGCCGTTTTGGCAACTCCTGGTTTCGGAGCGCATATCCGTAAATCCCTGGGGCATACATTATCGCTTCGGTTAGAGTATATGTATGGTATTGCCAAAGGTCAGAACTGGCAGCCTTCAACAGGATATCAATATGCAGGTTATGCAAATCCCTGGTTCTATCGCTATACAAAGAACAGCGTATTACCCGGCGGAAATGTTTGGGACCCGATCCGTTATCCCGGTGTATATTATAATTATAAAACACATGTTCAGGAGCTGAGCCTGCAATTGCTGGCCAACATCCATAACATACGCTTCTACAAAGCTCAAACCGGTGTTACTTTATATGCATTGGCCGGCTTAGGCGTTTCTACCTGGAAGGGTCGTGTAGACGCGATGCACGAGGTAAGAGGCGATGCTGAAAGCGCTGCATATGATTACAGCACTATTAACAGCAGCGGTGTTTATGCCAATCGTAAAGATATCCTCAAACAATTGAAAGATCTTCAGAATGGAGAGTATGATACGCCTATTGAAAGAGATCCAAGCAGGCCCTATTCTGATATGTTCCGCGGTAATATCGCCCCTTCTGTATCCGGAGGTTTAGGCTTGGCGTTCCGTTTGAGCCCGCGTATCAACCTGGCTATTGAAGACAGGGTTATTTACAACGGGTCGGATTTATTAGACGGCCAGCGCTGGGATGAAAAAGGAACTTTATCCCCTGATAAAGACCTGATGAACTATTTAACGGTAGGTTTGAACTTTAATATTGGTAGTAAATCAAAAAGAGTAGAGCCCCTTTACTGGTTGAACTCAATGAATTACGCTTATGGCGAATTGCGTAGAGTGCCTGAAATCGTTCTTCCTGATGCTGATGGCGACGGTGTAACGGACCAGTTCGACCAGGAGCAAACTCCTGCTGGCTGCCCGGTTGACTTACATGGTGTAAGCCTGGATACAGATGGCGACGGTGTTCCTGATTGTAAGGATAAAGAGTTGGTAACTCCAACTTATTGCCAGCCGGTAGATGCCGATGGTGTAGGCAAATGCCCTTGCCCGGATGATTGCAAAGCAGCCGTTCCTGAATGCGCAGCTTTATTGGGTGCTTTACCAAGCATTCACTTCGCACCTAATTCTAACAAACTTTCTGATGATGCAGCTGCTACTTTAGCAACTGTAGCTTCTAAACTGAAAGCTAATCCAAACTGTAAAGTAGTAGTAGTAGGTTACTGCGCAGCTACTAAACGCCAGCAGCAATTAAGCTGGGATCACGTAAACAAAGTGATTGCTCACTTAGTTGAAAAAGAAGGCGTAAGCAGCGACAGATTTATCTTCAGCTCTGGCCAGGAAGGTGGTGATTGCGATGCAGTTGACATCCGTGCAGCTGCTCCGGGAGAAGACGGTCCAAACACCGTAGCTCCTCCGCATCCCAACCTGCGTAAAAACTAAGTCACTTTTTGCTATAACATACAAGCAGCCGCCTCAGCAATGAGGCGGTTTTTTATTTTTAAAGAGATTGATTAGCTTTGTGAATTACTAACCTTAATAACCCCGGCCTTACCCCTAAATACTAAATAATGAAAACAGTTTCGTTTATATTAATAGCAGCCCTGCTTTTTGCATGCAACAATTCATCGCAGCAAAGTAAAGAATCCACAACAGACCCGGCTAATGCAGTAACCGGTAAAATTGCCCCTGCGATAGGAGAGCAGTGTTACCTGTTTGTGGCAGCAAAGGATACTTATGCTTTGAAATTGAATATTGTAGACACTTCGGTTAAAGGCACTGCTGTATTCAAAAATCATGAAAAAGATAGTAGTCATGGAACTGTGGAGGGGCACTTAAGCGGGGATATCCTTCGCCTTTGGTACAGCTTTCAATCGGAGGGGATGAATAGTGTGCGCGAATTGTATTTTAAAAAGGAGGGACACAACCTGGTTACGGGCATTTCCAGTGAGGCCACCCGGGCAGATACTGCTTATGTACCTGATGCAAAAGCGGTTAGCTATACCGGGCCGGTATATATTAAAGGAGATTGTGCCGGTGTTCCGGAACTTTAATAGCGATTTTTTTAACTAGGAGCCTGCATACTAGCGGGGGTTCTATTACTGCTTAATGTATCGATTTGCAATACCTATTTGAATTACTCGAGTATACGAACCGGAGCGTTTTTCTTACCGGCAGGGCGGGCACAGGTAAAACTACTTTCCTGCAGGATTTTGTGCAAAAAACGGCCAAGAAATTCGCTATTGTGGCTCCTACGGGAATAGCGGCCATTAATGCAGGAGGCAGCACTATTCATTCGATGTTTGGATTGCCGCTGACCACTTTTGTACCAACGGCAGAATTTATAGACAGGAACGAGGCTATTAATATACCCAACTTATTGCCCCATTTCAAATACCGCCGGGATAAGCTGAAGCTTTTAAGAACAGTAGAGATACTGATCATAGATGAAGTTTCTATGTTACGATGTGATGTCCTGGATATGATGGACCTGGCTTTAAGAACTGCGCGAAAATCACCGCTCCGGTTCGGAGGGCTGCAAATATTGTTTATCGGAGACCTATACCAGCTGCCCCCGGTAGTAAAACCCGAAAGTGAGCGCATGCTCCAGGGCTATTATAAGTCCCCTTTCTTTTTTGAAGCAAAAGCCCTGGAGGGGTTAAGCCTTTTAACCGTTTCGCTGACTACAGTGTACCGGCAAACCGATCCGGTTTTTTTAACCATGCTGAATGCCATCAGGGATAATGACATCGAAAATATAAATTTTGACCTCCTGCATAAACGGTATCAACCCGATTTTGAGCCGGAAGAGTTTTGCGTACACCTGGTATCGCACAATTACATGGCAGATGCCATCAACAAGCAAAAGTTAAACAATCTTGAAGGGAAAAGCCATATTTATAAAGCTAAAGTATGGGGAGAGTTTAAACCCAATCTTTTTCCTAATGAAGAAACACTTGAGTTGAAAGAAGGAGCCCAGATCATGTTTATCAGGAATGATAAAGATGAGAATAAGCGTTTTTACAATGGCAGGTTGGCTACCATTACTGAATTGCGTGAAGACGAAGTAAAAGTACTTCCCCAGGACGAAGTGAAAGAATTAACAATAGTGCGCGAAACATGGGAGAATAAAAAGTACTTTATTGACGAGGAGAATAATGTGGCCGAAGATGTAATAGGTAGTTACGAACAATTTCCTTTTAAGCTGGCCTGGGCGGTAACTATTCATAAAAGCCAGGGACTTACATTTGATAAAGTGATCATTGATGCCGGGAAATCTTTTACGAGCGGCCAGGTATATGTAGCTTTAAGCAGGTGCAGAACCCTGGAGGGCATTATATTAAAAACGAAAATACCTGCACAGGCTATTATCAATGACGACCGTATCCGGCATTTTCAGCAGCAAACGGATGCCGGGAACCAGATTGAGTCCATTGTATCCGCCGAACAATACAAATATGTAGGAAACAAACTGCTTCAAAAACTTAATACACAGGAGCTTTTAACAGAGGCTGAAGAGTGGGAAGCCGCTATACACGAAAGTACTGTTGTTGATAAAACAGAAACATTGCCGGTGGTGCAGCAGGTGATAGAAGAGCTTAAAGCGCTGGAAACTGTGTATGGAAAATTTGCCGCATTTTTAAATCACCGGCTTCAGCAATTTACTCAAACGCAGGAAGAGTGGCAGCCCATAGTCGAAAAGAGTAAAGGTGCAGTCGGTTTCTTTTTTAAAATTGTTAACGAAAAAGTATTTGTTCCGGTAAAAGAATGTTATGCAGATACCAAAGGGGCAAAAGGCTTAAAAGCGTACAACGAGGTAGTAAAGCGTTTTATTGATATTACCGGCTCCTATCTTTCCATATTAAAAGATGCCAGGTTGCTGGATACTGCGTTGATGGAGGATGAGTCGTTGGTAGTAGAAAAAGCCGTTTCAAAAAAGCCGACACATGTGGTTAGTTTCCAGCTTTTTGAAGAGGGAAAGTCGCTCGATGAAATAGCCGCATTAAGATCACTCACCAGGGGCACTATACTGGGGCACCTGGCTAAAATGGCATCTGTGGGAGTACTGTCTGTAGAGCGGCTTTTTAGCCGGGAAGATATCAGGCTTTTTGAAACCCGGTTTGCGCAGCATAATTTTAAAAGTATTACCGAATGGAAACAGGCATTGCCCGATTCCTGGGATTACAACGAGATCAGGATACTGGTGAACTATTTCACTTATCAAAGGGGTAAATAGGCAGGGGTAGTCGCCCGAATTAGCTATCGCGCTGCAGGCTATCGTACATTAACTTTAGTAACAGAAAAACATGCCATGAAACCCTTAAGAAAGTCTTTTTTATTACCATTGATATTAATATCGGCATGGGCCAATGCCCAACGGCAAAACACCGAGTTTACGAAAGGATGGTTACTGAATTTGAAATTGACCAACGGCGCCATTACTGATTTCAGCACTACCACGCCAGACATGTATACGGGCGGCCTGTTGTTGAATCCGCAGGTTACGTTAGTGCCGGGCCTCCTGCGGTTAGGAGCTAACCTGGGCGGCGCTTACACCAACAAAAAATTCAGTGGTCTCTTTGGCCCGATGGCAGCATTCAAAATAGTCAGCTTCGGCACAAAGAACTTTGGCACGCTGGCTAATATGCACCTGATTGCTGAAGCCAATTGGGGCACACATCAACAGCAGATGGCGGGCGGGGGGCTGGGCTTTGAACTATTATCGCTGGCCCATATTGGTATTACAGCGCAACGCGACTATAAACTGAATAACTGGTGGCTGCAGTCTTTTATTGCCATACGGTTAAATAAGCAGAAGCAGGACACTGACAAGTATGCACAGTAACCATCTGTTCACTAAAAAAAACACACAATATGAAAAACGCTCTTGTTATCAGCGGCGGCGGTTCAAAAGGCGCTTTTGCAGTGGGTGTGGTAAAAGACCTGATGAATATTTATCAACTGGACTTTGATATATTGGTAGGAACCAGCACCGGAGCATTGATCGTTCCCTTGGTGGCTTTGGGAGAACTGGAAAAGCTGGAGCAGCTGTATACCACCGTTACCGATGAGCAGGTATTGGTGAAGTACAACATAGGTAAACGATTGAATGCCCACTCTGTTTTTACCGCAGGCCCCTTAAGCAATAAGATCGATGCACTTTATACCGATGATTATTTCAAAAGATTGCAGCAATCTGGCCGGGAAGTTTACTTAACCACTACCTGCCTGCAAACAGAAGAGCTGGTGGTATTTACCACGGCGCAGCATCCTGTAGAAAACAGTTATTATAAGGTTCGGAAAATTGTTAGTGCCGACCAGTTCAGGAGAGCTATACTGGCTTCGGCCAGTCAGCCCGTATTTATGCCGCCTGTTAAAGTAAACAAAACAGTGCCCGGCGAGCCATTCCCCGATCACCAGTTCGTGGATGGAGGGGTAAGGGAATATGTAGGGTTGGGCATCGCGGCAGAGGCTGGAGCCGGTGAGCTATTTACCATCACTCATGCCGCTAAAAATGTAAAACAAAATACAGATGAAATTACCAGCCTGTTCAGTGTGCTGGAAAAAGCCATCGCCATATTTATTACGGATGTAGGGGCCAACGATTTGTACCAGCCTGTACATTACAACCGTGGCCTGACTTATATCAGCCAGGTGAAACAAAAAATGAAGTTGCTGGGGGTAACAGATGACGAAATCAACAACTATTTTAATGTTGATGATATACCAGGCGCCTACCAAAATAAGGAGCCTTTGAAAATACATCTCATTCAGCCCGATGACGACCTGGGCGGCGGGCCCGGCGGACTGGTATTCAATCCTGCAGAAATGAAAGGGATGGTATTAAAGGGCCAGTTGGCTTTACAGTCTTACGTTGCACATTTAAACAGCGATGAAATTGATTGGGTTTGACCAAGCTAGCCTACTCCTATCTCCCTGGCCTTCGCTTTAAGAAATTCCAAGGCTGCTTCCCGGTTATTAGCCACTTCTCCGTCCAGTATGGCATCTTTAAGGCTGTCTTTTAAAATACCTACCGGTCTTGACGGCGCAAGATTGAATAGCTGCATGATTTCTGAGCCGTCAACCGGGGGCTGCCAGGTCCTGATCTGGTCTTTTTCCTCCACCTCCTTGCAACGTTCGCGCACCAGTTTGAAGTTTTCAATATAACGTCTTACTTTTTGCCGGTTTTTACTGGTGATATCTGCTTCGCAAAGCGTCATTAACGCATCAAAATCTTCTCCGGCGTCAAACAGTAACCTGCGTATCGCCGAATCGGTAATATCTTCCTTGGTAAGGCTGATAGGTCTCAAATGAAGCTCAACCAGCTTCTTTACAAAACGCATTTTTTCATTAGCGGGCAGCTTCAGCTCGCTGAAGATCCGGGGCACCATGCGCCCGCCCACCACTTCATGCCCGTGGAACGTCCACCCGTGGCCTTCTTCAAATTTTTTGGTAGCAGGCTTCGCAATATCGTGTAAAATAGCTGCCCATCTCAGCCAAAGATCATCCGACTGCCTGGCAACATTATCCAGTACCTGTAATGTATGGTAAAAGTTATCCTTATGGCCGTGACCGTCTACAATCTCAGCACCGGCCAAAGCTACCATTTTAGGAAAGATCAGCTGAAGCAGTCCTGTTTTATAAAGCAGGTCGAAGCCGATAGACGGTTTAGGCGCTTTAATAATTTTATTCAGCTCGTCGGTAATACGTTCCTGCGAAATGATCTTAATTCTTTCTGCCTGATCGGAAATGGCCAGCAATGTTTCGCTGGCAATGGTAAAGTTGAGTTGCGTGGCAAAACGGATGGCCCGCATCATACGTAACGGGTCGTCGCTGAATGTTTGTTCAGGTTCAAGGGGCGTTACAATCTTTTTTTCTTCCAGGTGTTTCATACCGCCGAACGGGTCTACCAGCCGCCCATAATCGCTTTTATTCAGCGAGATAGCCAGGGCGTTGATAGTGAAGTCGCGTCGTTTCTGGTCGTCATCTAAACTACCGGGTTGTACCTGGGGTTTGCGGCTATCGCGGCGATAACTTTCTTTCCGTGCACCTACGAATTCTATATCAAACGGTTCATTTGTGTGCGGCATAGGCACATTGATATGCGCCGTTCCAAAATTTTTAAAAAAACTTACACGTGGTGCGGGATGGAATTTTGCCGCCACTGCATTAGCCAACTCAATCCCGTCCCCCACACAAACAATATCGGCATCTTTAGTAGTACGTTCTAGTAGTTTATCACGTACAAAGCCACCTACGAGGTAGCTTTCCATACCTAGCTCCTGCGCAGCAGCTGCAATTTTTGCGATAATTAACTGTTCCTGTTCGTTTAATTCAATATCCATGCGGCGACAAAGATAATTGAGTTTGTATTTGTGGATATCGTTGTTTGTGGTGTCCTATATTTGAATCATCTTATGAAATATATAACGCTGACTTTTTTACTCTTCGTACTGTTTAGCAGCAGCAGGGCGCAAACTGATGCCTGGACGGCTTATTGGAATGCTGATACCAAGCTTTATGGGTTTAAAAATAGTAGCGGACAGGTAATGATCGAACCTCGTTTTTCAGGTGCGGGGATCGCAAGGAAGCTGGAGCACATCATGTCTGTAATAGAAGAATCTCCTGCATCGGGGAAATGGTCTGCTTATTTTCTCACCCGTACGGGCAAAAAAACTGGTTTCGACAGTCTTTATTTCTTTGATAATGCGCCCGACTGTGAAAGCGAGGGGTTTATCCGGTTCAGAGATCGTGAGCTGGATAAAGTGGGATTGTTGAACCGAAATGGCGAGGTAGTCGTTCCCGCTATCTATAACTATCTGGATAGGGTACAGAATGGTCTGCTGACCGGCTTAACCGGCGCTCAAAAGAAAGCGGATGGTGAGCATTATTATTGGGAAGGCGGCGAAACGATTTTGCTGGACACAACCGGCAAAATATTGATCAGGTCTTTAGCTACACCTTATGGTATGAATCTTTATTCTATAAAAAGATCGGGCCAGGTGGTTGATGATCCGGTGTGGATGAACTATAAAGCCATTGATGGCGGTTATTATTCATTTATAGATTATGAAAAAGAGTTTGCCAGCTGGCTGAAAAAGCTTGTTGGTACATTAGACGCTGCTATTTTGAAGCAGCACGTTTTTGATAAAGTGTCTTATTACACCGAAACAGATGGGTGGGTTTTCAAAAACGGAGCATCATTTATTGATCAGAACTATCCGGTACTAAAAGAAATATTACAGAAGTTGCAACAGCCCTCCTGCGACTCTTTTATTACCCGTGACGGTCTTAATCCTTTCATTTATGAGTCGAAGGAATACCAGAAGTATTTCGATAACTGCAACCAGGCAATGGAATGGAAATATCCGCAGATGAGCGTCTATATCAATCATTACAACAACGGCAAAATAAACTATCAGGAAGGCCTCGATTTCTTACGTACTGATGAAGGGTATAAACTGGTCAACGTAAACATAAAGAAAGCTTCTTTTAAATAGCTAGCGGATTACTTCTACCGTTCCGTCTTTCCAGCGGATAATAGAGGAAGGTTGGGCAGGTTCGTTATCATCCTGCCTGTATTCAACGATATAGTCTACACCGGTTTTTATAGCTTCGCTGATGGAGGCATAAAAAGGTGCAGCAGGTTCGCCCGAAATGTTAGCTGAGGTAGACACAATGGGTTTGCCGAAACGTTTGATCAATGCTTTACAAAAGGCCTCGTTGCAAATCCGGATTGCAATACTACCGTCGGCGGCTACCAGGTTTTCTGCAAATCCTAATCCGTGTTCGTAAATTACCGTCGTGGGCCTGGTTGTGCTATCAAGGTAATCGAAAAGGCTAAGGTCAACCGAAGCAGTGTACTGCATTACATCACGTTCGCCCGCTACCAGTACGATCAGGGCTTTGCTGTCGTCTCTTTTCTTTAGGTCATACACTTTCTTTACCGCTTCAGCGTTAGTGGCATCACATCCAATACCCCATACTGTATCGGTTGGGTAAAGAATAGTGCCACCGGCCTGCAGCACTTCTACACATTTTTTGATATCTTCTTCGAAATTCATGATTTATAACGCGGAATTATAGATGTTCATTACCGATTGTACATATTTTTCGGGAGAAAAACGCTTTGCATTTTCAAATCCTTTGGATATGGCTGATTCCCGGTAAGCGGCATCGCCATAAAACTTCCGAAAGCCCTCGGCCATTTCTCCGGGTTGTTCCGGATCGGCCAGGAAGGCCGCGTCGCCCGCAATTTCAGGCATGCAGGAAGTGGTAGAAGTGATCACCGGCACGCCACCCGACATTGCTTCGATGATAGGCATGCCAAAGCCTTCATAAAAAGAAGGATAGATCATGGCGGTTGATAGCTGGTATAATGCCGGGAAGTCCTCGGTTGCTATAAATGGCTTTTTGCCCTGGGCCGCCAGCAGGTCCGACAGGAAAATTACCTTTTTCTCCAGCTTGTTTCCGGCGAGATATTCTTTCACCTTTTCCTTGTAACTGCCGCCTTTTCCTACTACCACCAGCGGAATATCAATATCTTTTTGAATCAGTTTCAAACCTTTGCAAATATTGAGCAGGTTTTTTCTTTCAATAATGGTTCCTACATGTAAAAAAAAACGTTGCGGTAATCCGTATTTGGTTCGCACGGCCTCTCTTTTTTCTTCTCCTTCTACCACGTTAAAAATAGGATCGCAGCTTTGGTAAGCTACATCAATTTTGCCGGGGTCTGTGCCGTACTTATGAATAATATGATTTTTGGTTTCTTCGCTGATTGCCATGATCTTATTGGCATTGCCACAGGCATATCTCAGCTTCGACCTGTATATTTTTACATCGATCGGTTTAAAGTCCTGGGGGTACAGCTCGGGAAAAAGGTCGTGTATGGTTACTACTGATGCGATGCCCGTTAACGGAATTCCCCTGGGTATCTCCTGGCTGGGGCCATGGTACAGGTCAATTTTGAGCTTTTGAAGATCCCGGGTCACCCATTTACTGCGCCAGGCGCTGCTTAATAATTTATGCAGCGATTGGGTGGGTAAAATCTCGTGAACATTGGCCGTCTCCGGTTGAAAAAGCGTTCCGGGTTTGGGATTAAACAAATAGTAGCTGTGCTGCGGATAATGAGTAGCCATTAACTTAATCAGCACCCTGCTAAAAAAACCAAGCCCCGTTCCGTTATGGTAAGCCCTTTTGGCATCGAACCCAATATTCATCCGGCAAAGATAACTATAGACTATGGACCATTGTCCATTGACTTTCCAAACTTATCTTTGCCGACACAAAATTTTATCATGCAAGATCTGATCATAGAAGCCTGGGGTAACAGGGAGTTACTAAAAGACAAAAAGTACAGCGATGCCATACGTGAAGTAATTGAGGCATTGGATAAAGGACAATTGCGCGTAGCAGAAAAGAAAGAAACCAAATGGGAGGTGAACGAATGGGTGAAGCAGGCCATCCTGATGTATTTTGCTATTCAGCCTATGCAAACCTGGGATGTGGCGCCTTTCGAGTTCTATGACAAAATGTTGCTGAAGAAAGATTACGAAAAACAAGGCGTACGCGCCGTGCCTCATGCTGTGGCGCGTTATGGTGCTTTTCTGGGCAGAAATGTGGTATTAATGCCTTCATACACCAATATTGGAGCTTATGTCGACGAAGGTACCATGGTAGATACCTGGGCTACAGTGGGCAGCTGTGCGCAAATCGGGAAAGGAGTGCATTTGAGCGGAGGTGTGGGTATTGGCGGTGTATTAGAACCGCTGCAGGCCAACCCCGTTATTATAGAAGACGGTTGTTTTTTAGGTAGCCGTTCCATTGTGGTAGAAGGTGTAGTTGTTGAGAAGGAAGCGGTATTGGGAGCAAACGTGGTATTAACCAAAAGCACCCGTATCATAGATGTGAGTAAAGAGGTAGCGATTGAAACCAAGGGCCGTATTCCTGCGCGGAGCGTAGTAATTCCAGGTACTTATACTAAAAAATTTCCTGCCGGTGAGTACCAGGTGCCTTGTGCCCTGATCATTGGTAAACGTAAAGCAAGCACTGATTTAAAGACCAGTTTAAATGATGCTTTGCGCGACTTCAACGTGGCAGTATAGTTTTTAGGTCAAAAAGTGCTATATTCAGTGTATTACGTGGTACATTGTGCTGTAATACAGGATAAAAACTTTTAGTCCATGGTCCGTGGTCCATCGGCCATGGACTTTTTAATGAAGAACAGGCAAAATGTTTAAATGATCAAAGCAGTTGTATACAGGTCAACCGGCAGCTGGTATTCGGTTAAAGATGAGCAGGGGAATTTTCATAACGCCCGCATGAAGGGTGTTTTTAAAATTGATGATATCACCAGTACCAACCCTATTGCAGTGGGAGATGAAGTAGCCATTGAGGTAGAAAATGAGCTGGAAACTACGGCTATGATCACCCAAATTCTTCCCCGGAGAAATTATATCAACCGGCAGTCCCCACGGGTAAAACACCAGCAGCATATTATTGCCGCCAACCTGGATCAGTCGTTGCTGGTAGCCACTTTAAAAGATCCAAAAACCTCCCAGGGTTTTATAGACCGTTTCCTGGTGGTATGTGAAATGTATCATGTTCCCGCCATTATTCTTTTTAATAAAACAGATATCTATCGCGATAAAGAGTTCAGGAAATTAGAAGAACTGAGCTCCATGTACCGGTTGCTGAACTATCAGGTACATGCAGTAAGTGTGGAAAGTAACAAAGGATTGACCGAACTGCATCAGCTCCTCCAGGATAAAATTACCCTGGTAAGTGGTCATAGCGGCGTGGGAAAATCTACTTTTGTTAATTACCTGTTACCCGGCCAGGACATAAAAACACAGGACGTCAGTGGCTGGAGCGGCAAGGGCATGCATACCACCACCTTTGCTACCATGTACGATCTGCCCGCCGGGGGCAAAATTATTGATACACCCGGTATACGGGAGCTGGCAGTTACCGGTTTGGAAAAGGAAGAGCTTTCCCATTATTTCCCTGAAATGCGTGACCGGTTAAATAACTGCCGCTATAATAATTGCATGCATATTAACGAACCCGGTTGCGCCGTTAAACAGGCCGTCATCGATAAAGAAATACATGAAGACCGCTACGTGAGCTATGTGAATATTTTAGAGAGTATGGAAGCAAAGAGTTATTAGGGTGGCAGGCCGCATCGGAGCCTGCTGAAATGGATTGATATTTGCAGCCGGATAGGTATGAAACACTCATTTAAAATAGGCGACCATGTCAGCTGGAATTCTGAAGCCGGTCATGTATTGGGAATCATCACCGGTATTCACCGGTCTGATTTTAATTGGAAAGGGTATACCCACCATGCTACGCCGGACGATCCACAATACGAAATCAAAAGCGATAAAACCGATCATGTGGCGGTTCACAAAGCAAAAGCGCTTCAGAAGATTAACTAATTTTACTTAAACCACCCGGCATACTTCACATAATTATTAGCGATCCGGTTGATCTGGCCGTTTACCAACTCTTCAGAAATATCTTTTACTTTTTTGGCGGGAACACCGGCATAAATGCTGCCCGCTTCGCAAATAGTGTTTTCCAACACTACAGCACCTGCGGCTATGATGGTATTGCTATGCACAACCGCATTGTCCATTACAATGGCGCCCATACCCACCAGTACATTATCATGCAAAGTACAGCCATGCACAATGGCGTGATGGCCGATTGAAACACTGTTGCCTATAGTAGTACCGGCGCCCTGGTAAGTGCAATGAATGCAGGCTCCATCCTGCACATTCACTTTGTCGCCCATTTTAATATAATTCACATCACCCCTTATTACTGCATTAAACCAGATGCTGCACTGGTCACCCATCACTACATCACCTACGATTGTGGCATTGGGTGCAATAAAGCAATCATTTCCGAATTGGGGCTCTTTTCCTTCCACGGGTAATATTACAGGCATACCTATTGTTTGGGCTAAGATAGCAAAATCGCTCCTTCCTTCTTCCTGTTTCAAAAGCATCTATTATAATTAAGCATTTTAATGATGACCTGTAACCATCATTCTATGGTTTCAAAAAAAGGTTAAAGAAATCTGTAAATCCTTAAATCCTGTTTACATTTGCCCGATGCAGGAAAAAATTGAAGCTATACAAGACCTTTATAAAAGCTGGAGCGGTAATGAGCCCGCATCTATCGATGTATTACAACAGGCGGGCAGCGAGCGCCGCTATTTCCGTATATGGGATAAAGAGGGCGGATCGGTAATCGGTACCTACGGCGCTAATGTGCCGGAAAACAATTCCTTTTTATATTTCTCCGAAAATTTTTCTCAGAAGAACTTACCTATTGCAAATATTTACGCGGTAAGTGAAGACAGGCAGTTTTATTTACAGGAAGATTTTGGAGATATATCCCTCATCAACCGGTTGGAAAGTGAAGGCTATACGCAGGATATTTACAACCTGTTTAAAGAAAGCCTGCAGCAGTTGGCAAGATTACAGGTGGAGGGTGATAAGGGACTTGATTACTCCAAATGTTTAACGAACTCCGAATTTGGTAAGCAGGCTATTATGGCAGACCTGCTTTATTTTAAATATTATTTTCTGGATGCTTTACGTAAGCCTTATGATAAGCAAAAACTGATTGACGATTTTGAGGCCTTAAGTAATTATCTTACGCATACCGATCATAAGTTTTTTATGTTCCGCGATTTCCAAAGCCGGAATATCCAGGTGATGAAAGATAACTCGGTTCATTTTATCGATTACCAGGGAGGTATGAAAGGAGCGCCCCAGTATGACGTAGCATCCCTGCTTTGGCAGGCCCGCGCGGCTTTACCCGACGAATGGAAGCGTAGCCTGTTGCAAGACTATATGAAAGCCCTGGAACCCTTGCTGGACCGGCCTTTAAATACACTGAGCTTTATAAGCCAGTATAATGGTTATGTATTGATAAGGCTGCTGCAGGTATTGGGTGCTTACGGGTTCAGGGGACTTTTTGAAAGAAAAGCACATTTTTTGACCAGCATTCCGCTGGCGCTTAAAAACCTGAAGTCTTTTCTGCAAACGCATCCAATGGGTATCGCTTTGCCGGAGTTTGAAAAGGTACTGCAGTTATGTGTTGATGAAAGCATTATTCAACAGTTTACACCTGTTCAGGCTACAGAAGATACGCCCCTGGTGGTTAAAGTATGTAGCTTCTCTTTTAAACAGGGACTGCCTATTAAGGATGATGAAAACGGCGGCGGTTTTGTTTTTGATTGCAGGGGGATTTTAAACCCCGGACGCGTGGAGAGTATGAAATGCCAGACCGGTCGTGATAAAGAAGTGATACAGTACCTGGAGCAGCAAACAAAAATGCCCGAGTTTTTGCATAGTGTTTTTGACGTGGTGGATATCAGCGTGGAAGATTATATCAAACGTGGATTTGACAGCCTTTACGTAAGCTTCGGATGTACGGGTGGCCAGCACCGTAGCGTATATGCCGCTGACGCATTGGTACGTCACCTGAAGAATAAGTTTAAAGTAAAGATTGAACTATGCCACTACGTGCAGGATGCGAAGAATTGGTGCAATTAAAAAGTCGATAGTGGATAGCTGCTAGATCATGGAAATATAATAAAAGTGCGGCGTTCAAATTTGAAATCTTAAAGTTTAGCACCTGTCAGCAGATCTGCCTAATCAATTTGATCCACTTACCAAGTCGTATCCTTCTGAAGAGAGGTATAGCTTATTCAGCCAGGCAAAAGAGCGGCCGACTCTGCGGTATTAAATATTGCCGAAGGCAGCATCGGGCAAGCTGATCCCGAATTCAAAAGGTTTTTACGAATCGCACAGCAATCGGCTATTGAAGTACTTGCGGCCTTATTCCTGGCCCCGGGGACGTAATTATATATCAGAAAAGTTGAAGCAGAAATTCTATACGGAATGCAAGATTCTTTGTAAAATGATGACCGGATTGAGAGACTCTTTGTAACATTTAAAAATATTTGAACTTTAAACTTCTATGGACTATCAACCATCGGCTATCGGCATCTCTCAGGGAATGATCTTCTGTGCCGGTCTGGGTACCCGTTTTAAGCCCTGGACGGAGAAGCATCCTAAAGCACTGGCGCCAATTAATGGCAAACCTCTGCTGCAACACAATATCGAATACCTGCAGCAATACGGTATTAAAGATGTTGTTGTAAACGTGCATCATTTTGCCGACCAGATAGAGAATGCCGTGAACGCCAATAACGGCTGGGGCTCCAATATTATTATTAGCGACGAACGCGATTATGTGCTGGAAACCGGTGGCGGATTGCTGCATGCCCAAAAGCTTTTTAAACCCGGCGAGCGGTTTATTACCTGCAATGCCGATATTTTAACGGATTTGGATATTGCAGCTTTGCTTCATTTTCACGAGCGGGAAAAACCATTAATATCATTTGCTGTAAGTAATCGTAAAACCTCCCGCAACCTGCTGTTTGATGAGAATAGTACCCTTTGTGGCTGGAGGAACAATGCAACAGGTGAGGAGCGTATATCTGTACCGAAAGATAACCTGGTAGCAAAGGCCTATGATTGCGTGGTGATATTTGAGTATAAAGTATTTGATCATATTAATTTTACCGGGAAGTTTTCCCTGATTGATTTATATCTTGATCTGGCAAAAGCACATAAAATCGCCGGATTCGAACACAGCGGAGACCGATGGGTAGATGTAGGTAAACCTGAAAGCGTGGCGGTTGCGGAAGCGATGTTCAGCTAATTTTCGTATATTAGTAGGAACAGCTATGATTACCTATTCTACAACACACAAACTTTCTTTAGGAGTAGCAGCGATAGCCGTCGTAAGTCTGGTTGCCTCCTGGTTTGTGAGGGATATTGATCAGCTGAGAATTCCATTCGTCCTCGTTACTGCAGCTGGCATGGTATTCATGTTTGTTCATGCTGTATTTTTTCCGGCTTATTTTGGTCGCTTTATTAGGGTAACTGAAACAGATGCCGGGTTCAATTTGGAGCACCTGAATAAAGACAATGAAGTTCAACGGGTAGACAAAATCAATCTGGAAGATCTCCTAAGCTTTTCCTGTTTCGATCACTCCAGCAAGGTTTTGACCAAAACCAGGTTTATTTTCAGATCGTCCGGGTCAGTAACTAAACTGACACTGGTGCACAAAAAAAGGGTAAGGGGAGTTGAATTGCAAACTACTGAAGCTATTGATGGGATACTGGAGAAAATAGCTGCTTTTAATCAACAGGGCAGTTCAACATTTATCGAAAGAACGCCGAGCTTCTTTTCAAGCAGGGCAGGACTTTATACCCTGATGGTGCTTGCAGCTATTCTTGGATTGTTGGTTATATTGTCGCCGGCAAAAACCGAAAAAATAATACTTTCCCTGTTTTCTTTGGTAACTATGATTGCTGTTATGCTGTTACGAAGATGGAATGAATTAAAACAGATAGCCGAAACCAATAAAAGGCCGTTGAATATTGCTTAGGCCATCGGCACAATAAAAAAGGCTGATAAGCAAGTAACTTATCAACCTTTAAATTTTTCTATTAGCCGCCAAACACTACATGGCCGCCTGCATCGGATTTTTGCCTACGCTTTGGCCCCTGCGAGGACCTCCTTCTGTTTTTTGCGAGAAAGCTTTAAACCTCGTGGGTGCCGGCATCGTGCCCCATACATTATTGGTTACGTCAATATCTGCGGTTTCCTTAAGTGGGTCTAGCTGTATCGAAGCCACTTCTTTGTTTTTTACAAAAAACTTTTTTACGTTCTGTTCATTGTAGCGCCAGATCTGGGCCGGAATACGATCTATCTCTTTGCTGCCGTCTTTATAGGTCCATTCAATAATGATCGGCATTACCAGTCCTCCCTTGTTGCTAAAGCTCAGCTCATAGAAATAGCTGTTGGCAAATTTTTCTTTGGCTTCCGGTGTCAAAGCCGTTACCGTCATCGGCATTTCTACCGTAAAGGTTTGTGTTGTATCTGCTTTTACCTGCCCGCGCGCATATTGCCAGTAAAAGTCCCTAGCCTGCGGGTTCTGATCCGTGTAAAATTTTATGTTTTTATCTTCCCGGTTGCGGATCTTCGAAATATCATCATAAGGATTTGTTGCAGGACCCTCTACTTTTTTCTGGGCAGAGCGGGCTTTAGGCAGCTCACTGTTTAGATCTGCCTTTGCATATTTAACCGTGTCCAGCGAAATATCCACAGGCTGAATGCCATAAAACCATCCACGCCAGAACCAGTCGAGGTCCTCACCGCTGGCATCTTCCATAGTACGGAAAAGATCGGCGGGAGTGGGGTGCTTAAAGGCCCAGCGACGTGCATACTCTTTAAAAGCAAAATCAAACAATTCGCGTCCTATTATGGTTTCGCGAAGGATATTTAAAGCGGTAGCCGGCTTGGTATAGGCATTCGGGCCGAATCCGATGATATTTTCAGAATTGCTCATTACCGGTTCCAGCTGTTCTTTAGGCAGCTTCATATAGTCTACAATTGCGCCGGCCCATCCTTTTTTGGTAGGAAATTTATTGTCCCACAGCTCTTCGGTGAGGTATTCAACAAAGCTGTTCAGCCCTTCGTCCATCCATGTCCACTGGCGTTCGTCGCTGTTAACGATCATCGGGAAAAAATTATGGCCCACTTCGTGTATCACTACACCCAGCATGCCGTTTTTTACGCTCTCGCTATAAGTGCCGTCTTTTTCTGTACGTCCGTAATTAAAACAGATCATAGGATATTCCATACCGTTGGCGGCTTCCACGCTTTGTGCTACCGGGTAGGGGTAAGGAAAAGTGAAATCAGAATAGGTTTTAATGGTATGTGCCACAGCGCGGGTAGAAAATTTCCGGTAGAGCGGGTAAGCCTCTTTACCGTAGAAGCTCATGCACATTATTTTTTTTCCATTGATCAGCTGCGGCATAGCGTCCCATACAAATTTCCTTGATGCGGTCCACGCAAAGTCTCTTACATTATCGGCTTTGAAAGACCAGGTTTTCTTTTGAGCACTCTTGTTTTTTTCTGCTGCGGTTGCTTCGGCCAGTGTTACAATCTCAACCGGCTCTTTAGCGTTGCGCGCCTGGTTGTAACGTCCCAGCTGTGCCGGGGTTAACACCTGCGGATAATTCTGGCATTCGCCGGTAGCACCAACTACATGATCGGCAGGAACTGTAATTTGTACCTCATAATTTCCAAAAGTCAGGGCAAACTCCCCACGTCCTGTAAACTGGTGGTTTTGCCAGCCCTGGAAGTCGCTGTACACGCAAACCCTGGGAAACCACTGCGCCATAGTATACAGGTTGTTGCCATCCTCAGCAAAATGCTCGTAGCCCCCGCGCCCCCCGTATTTCATACGGTCGCTTATTTTATAAGACCAGTCAATTTTAATAATGTATTTCTGGCCGGGCTTTAATGGGGCAGGCAGGTCTACCCGCATCATCGTTTTATTCACGGTGTATTTCAGCGCCGCTCCATTCAGATCGGTGAGCTTTTTTATTTTCACCCCGTATCCGTTATCGGTTTTCCCGCTGTTTTCTTCCTGAGAGGCCAGCATGTCGTCAGTCATTACCTGGGGCATACGGGATGAGGTCTGGTAATTGGCATTGTTGATATTGCTGTGCTCATTTTCATCTAACTGGAACCATATATAGGAAAGCTCATCAGGAGAGTTATTGAAATAATTCAGCGTTTCACTTCCTGTTAAAATATTATTGGCTTCATCCAATTCACATTTGATGGCGTAATCGCAACGTTGCTGCCAGTACTTTGGACCCGGAGCGCCGCTTGCAGTTCGATATTCGTTGGGCGTAGGAAGAATAGTGCCCAGCTGCTCAAACTTATTGCCGTGGTTGCTGGTAGGGTTGTTTTGAATATCCTGCGCGGTAGCCGTTGCGCATAAAACCAAACCAGCGATAATACATGATAGTTTCGACATAAACTTTATTATTGTATATACAAGGTCTTATAACTTTTCAAACGACTGTACAGCTCAAATAATAAACTTCAGAGGCGGTTTAACTGAAGCGTTACAGATTGTTTGACGACCAGATAATTAAAAAGGAATTCTTTCAATAGCCATCCTGGCAGCAAAAGCGCCAACAGCCAGTGATACTACGAATATATAAATTCTTTGAGGAACTTTTACCAGATCTATCAAAACTTTGCCGATAAGCAGAATGATAAAAACCACAACCACCTGACCCGCTTCCAATCCTACATTAAAACCAAACAGCCCCATACCGAGCGACTGATCACTGGCCAGCATCATACGGATGGAGTTGGCAAAGCCCAGGCCGTGTATCAAGCCAAAGAACAGCGCAAGAAAATAATTGGCATTTACATTTTTAACCGGTTTGCCGTTGAATAGGTTCCAAACTGCCGTTAGTACAATGGTTACCGGTATTAAAAACTCTACCCAGGAAGACGAAGCGCGGATTACGTCCATTACGCTCAGGGCCAGGGTTAAAGAGTGCCCTATAGTGAAGGCTGTAACCAGGATCAGCACTTTCTTCCAATCGGAAAAAGTATATACTACGGCCAATGCCAGTATAAATAGCTGGTGATCCAGTGCATCCGCGCTGATAATATGCTTCCATCCTTCAATAAAATAAAAAGCAAAATCATTCATAACCTTAATTTCTCATGTATCTGTACAACTTCTAAAGCTAAATTTTTGTCATAGTATTATTTTCGCAAAATATGTCGGTGGTATTATTACTCAATAAATGGCTGCTAGGCCTGTTTTTAATGACTGCAAATGTACACCCCTATCATGTAAGTGCTACAGAAATGGAGTACGACGCAAAAAACAAAAAGGTGGAAATCAGCACTAAAATCTTTACAGACGATTTTGAAAATGTACTAAACCGGTTATATAAGCAGAAAACCGATCTCTCTGATACTAAGCTTAGGGCGCAGATGACAGTATTGATAAATAAATATATAACTACCCATCTGACTTTAAAAACGAATGATAAAATATTACCGATCAAACTGTATGGATGGGAAGTTGATCACGAAGCAGTGTATGTATACACTATAGCTGAAGCCCCGTCATTTAATATAAAAAGCATTACTGTAGAAAACAAGGTGTTGTATGACCTGTTCGATGACCAGGTGAATATTGTGCATTTCATTGTTAATGGCACCCGTAAAAGCTCAAAGCTTGTATACCCCGAAGCCAGGGTATTCATCTCGTTTTAGCTCAATTAATTTGTTTAATTTATTGCGACACCTCTCTGCCGGTACTACCACTTATCACATTTTACTTCTGTTAACGATCTGCACGAAAAAAATGCATTAAATTGGGCGTTTAAAATTTTTGCATGAGACATCAATTTTTCCTTTCTTTTTTATTGGCGTTGCTGACAACAGCGGCATTCTCCCAAACAACCTCGGTTTATAATGCCAAAGAAGCATTTAACCCGCAGTTCTATCCTTATCCGGGAAATGAGTATCGGAGTGCCTCCGGTGAACCGGGGGTAAAGTACTGGCAGAACCGGGCCGATTATAAAATCAGCTGTACCATAGATACGGTGAATCATAGGGTAACCGGGTCGCAGGAGCTGATCTACACGAATAATAGTCCGGATAACCTGAAGTTTTTGTGGCTGCAGCTAGACCAGAATATCTACCGGAAAGACTCCCGTGGTTCTGCAACCACTACTGCTTCCGGGGGCAGATGGGCTAATACCGGCTTTACTGAAGGACAGGTTATTAAATCGGTAGCTGTAGAAATAAACGGCAAAAAATACACACCTCAGTTTACGATTACTGACACCCGTATGCAGGTATGGCTGCAGGAATCCTTAAAGAATGCAGGTAAGGTGAAGCTGATTATAGATTGGTCTTTTGAAGTACCGGTGTATGGGACCGATCGTATGGGACGCCTGCAAACAAAGAACGGGTGGGTGTATGAAATAGCTCAATGGTTTCCACGCATGTGCGTGTATGACGACCTGCAGGGCTGGAATGTGTTGCCGTATGTAGGACAGGGTGAGTTTTACCTTGAATATGGCGATATAGACTTCTCTGTTACAGCGCCTGCCGATATGATTGTGGTAGGATCCGGTGAATTATTAAATCCAGCCGAATGTCTTTCTCCTGCTGAAGCTACCCGGTATGCTACAGCCAAAAGCAGCGAGAAGACAGTAACAATACGAAGTGCTGATGAAGTAAATGCGCGAATACAAACTTCTAAAAAAACAAATACCTGGAGATTTAAAATTCAGAATGCAAGAGATGCGGCATGGGCAGCGTCGAAGGCTTTTGTTTTTGATGGAGCCAGAATAAATTTGCCCAGCGGCAAAAAATGCGTGGCATTAAGCGCTTACCCGGTAGAGTCAATTGGTAGCGACGGATGGCAACGCAGTACCGAATTTACCAAAGCTTCAATAGAACATTATTCAGGAAAGTGGTTTGAATTTCCTTACCCGGCGGCTACAAACGTGGCAGGCATCGTGGGTGGTATGGAATATCCGGGTATTGTATTTTGCGGTTACCGCGCAAAAGGCGCCGGACTTTGGGGTGTAACCGATCATGAGTTTGGTCACACCTGGTTCCCCATGATCGTGGGCAGTAACGAAAGAAAATATGCCTGGATGGATGAAGGGTTCAATACTTTTATCAACAGCCTTTCTACCAGGGCATTCAATAAGGGCGAGTTTTCCAAACCATCAGCAGGTGATGGGGGGAAAAGCTCGTTTAGTGAAAACGTGGATGGCTTGTACACCATACCTGATGCGGTGCAGCAAAGAAGCCTGGGAGTAACAGCTTACTATAAACCAGCTCAAATGCTGCATGCACTACGTGATAATGTTTTAGGAGCAGACAGGTTCGACGCTGCCTTTAAAGAATATATAAACCGGTGGGCCTTTAAACATCCTTCTCCCTGGGACTTTTTTCATACCATGGAGAATGTAGCAGGAGAAGACCTGTCCTGGTTCTGGAGAGGATGGGTGTTGAATACCTGGAAGATCGACCAGGCAGTTAAGGGGGTAACCTACCGCGATAACCTGCCCGCCAATGGTGCTGCCATCACTATCGAAAACCTGGAGCAAATGCCAATGCCGGTAAAAGTGCTGGTAACAGAAGCGAGTGGCAGGCAGCAAACCCTGCAATTACCCGTGGAGATCTGGCAGCGTGGAAGCTCTTATACTTTTACAGTGCCCACTACCAGCGAACTGAAGGAAGTGACAATAGATCCGGATAACCAGCTTCCGGACTGGAACCGGGTTAATAATACCTGGTCAGGAAAATAATAATGTGGCCTATTGAAGTACAGCTTCAACCACTCATTGTACACAACCTCACAGCTAAAAAGCTGTGAGGTTTTTTATTTCCCCGATATGAGGCCGAAAATAGTTTATGGAAAAATTTGCTATTGGTATCTCATTAACAAAAGCACAACTATGGCAGGCATAGAAATAAACCAAAGCCAAAGCCGCTTGCAGCGCGGGTTTGCCAGGAAACAAAAGAAATTGTCGCTGAGAATAGACATGACCCCAATGGTTGACCTGGGATTTTTGCTGATTACTTTTTTCATTTTTACCTCATCCATGAATGAGCCTAAAGCTATGGATCTATTGATGCCTGAAAGCGATGGGCCTGAAACCCCGGTTGCCAAATCAGGAGCCTTCACAGTACTTATTGATAAAGATGCGGGTATTTATTATTATGAGGGCCTGCCAGATGATAATAATACAACCATAAAAAAAAGTTCTCTTTCGGGGATCCGTAAAGAACTGATCCGTAAAAAGCAGGAAGTTATCAGCAATTATAAGCCGGATAGGGCTTGCGAAGAAAAGGCCGTTGCTAACCAAACAGCCGTTGACGACTGCAGGCAAAAAAATCTGACCGTTTTGATTAAACCTACTAAAGACGCCAGTTACCAGGCCATTGTGGCTATGCTGGATGAAATGACCATTAACAAAATAGCCCGTTATGCTTTAGCAGAGCCGGGTGCCAGGGACCTGGAGCTGCTTCAGTTAGCCAGGTAAACTACCTGTTCTTCCTGTACAAAAAATAAACCTGCCGGGGTAAGGGGAGTGCTATGTATATGCGGGTACCGATAGCTATTGGCCACTGATGGCAAGATAACCTTGAATCACAAATTTTAAATAAACAATTATGGAAACAGCAACTATTTTAAGGGCAGACCTGCTCGACATCGTTTTTGATGGTAGAAACAAAAATTACGGGGCTTACGAGCTTCGGAGAAATTACCAGCAGCGCATGACCAAAGCGTTGTTAATAACCGCCGGTATCTGTATAGCTATTGGCGGTGGCGCCTGGCTGAAAAGCACCTTTGCAAAAACGGTGGATGCTGATGTGGTAAAAATAAGCCCTGAGCTTACTATATCAGATATTAAACCGATCCAGGAAGAGATTCCGGAGCCTCCGCCACCACCACCACCCGCGCCTAAAGTAGAAATTCCCAAAATCAAGACCATTGCATTTACTACCCCGGTTTTGGTGGACCAAAACGACCTGGAACCACCACCGGCCCAGGCCGATCTGGAACAAACCCGTATAAGTAATATTTCGCAGGATGGGGTTAGGGATATCGGAACTGTAATAGTGCCCCCCGGAGAAGGCGACCAAAAAGGTCTTGTTGTTAGTACCGCTAAAAAGGAAGAAAATAATATGCCCTTCACCAAGGTGGAAATAGAAGCTGCTTACATGGGCAACTGGAAGAGCTTTCTGGAAAGAAATCTGGTGGGTGAAGTGCCTGTTGACAACGGAGCTGCTCCGGGTAAATATACGGTGATTATTCAATTTGTGGTAGATGTAGATGGGTCAGTAAGCGACATCAGGCCTTTAACCAACCTGGGCTTTGGTATGGAGCAGGAGGCGATACGTGTAATTAAAAAGTCGGGCAAATGGAAGCCTGCTTTTCAAAACAGTCAGGAGGTGAAGGCTTTTCGCAAACAACCTATTACCTTCCAGGTAGTTGAGCAATAAAAACTCTGTTTCTTTCTTCTCTTCCTGGTTAATGGCTGCGGGTAAACAAATACTTTAATTTGTGCGCCTGTGGCCATCTGTTTAGGCAATAAGCTGTAATTTCGCTGCACAAAAAAATTATTGTACATGACGCTTCATCGTGAAGGTAAGGGCTCTATCGCTATCGCCGTTATTTTATTTCTGTTGATCAACCTTGTTACTTACAAATACCTGTTTGTCGCCTTTCCGGCAATTTTCTACCTGTTGTTATTAGTAACTTTTGTATTACTGGTATTGGTGGTATCTTTTTTCCGGATTCCCAACAGAAGCTATACTTTAGGAACTGATACCGTTTTAGCTCCCTGTGATGGTAAAGTGGTGGTGATCGAAGAAGTACAGGCGGATGAATATTTTAAGGACAGACGTATCCAGGTTTCTATATTTATGAGCCCGCTGAACGTACACGTAAACCGCAACCCGGTAAGCGGGGAAGTGGTATATAACCAGTATCATAAAGGCAAATACCTGGTGGCCTGGCATCCTAAATCATCTACGGAAAATGAACGTCATACCAATGTATTCAGGGCGGCTAACGGTAAGGAAGTACTCACTAAACAAATAGCCGGTGCACTGGCAAAGCGAATTGTAAATTATCTTTCGGTAGGTAATAAAGTAGAGCAGGCAGGAGAAATGGGATTTATCAAGTTTGGATCCCGTGTAGATCTGCTGCTGCCGCTGGATGCGGATATCAAAGTAAAGATTGGCGATATTGCTGTAGGCGGTATTACTGAGGTAGCCCGTTGGTAAGTTTAACCCGATTCAACACATAAAAAAATAACGATGAAGCAGCTTTTTTTATTAGCCGCATTGGCTTTTGGTGTAACTGTGCAGGCACAACGTAGTTACGAAGAACAGGTTCAGAAAACAGTAGCCCAGTTTGTAAAAGCTTTGGAAGACAGTGATCTGAAAACATTAAGCGCAGTGGCTTCTCCCCGGCTTACCTATGGGCATTCCAGCGGGAAAATAGAAAATAAAGAACAGTTTCTTCAAACCTTTAAAACAGGCGCTTCGGATTTTGTAAAGATCAATATCACAGAACAAACGATTGATATAACAGGAACGACCGCCATCGTCAGACATTTATTTGATGCAGACACCAACGATAATAATAAACCCGGGCACGTTACATTGAAAGTAATGACTGTTTGGCAAAAACAGGGCACCAAATGGATTCTGCTGGCCCGCCAGGCCGTAAAGCCTCCTGCGCAATAAGTGTATTTGCTCACACTTTGATAATCTTAGCTTAAAAGTAAGATAACATAGCAAAAATACTTTCGCATCTTAAACCAATAAGAATGCGGAATATTTTTAATGTATTTGTGGGGTTGCTATTATTACTGGGCGGTGCTGGTAATATAACTGCTCAAACTACCCAGGCCTCGTTTACCGGTAAGGTAACCAACTCAGCCGGAGCGCTGCTACAAGGCGCCACCGTTCAAATTAAGAATCAATCTACAGGTTTTAATTCGAGCACTGTTACCAATGCCAATGGGAATTACGTTTTTAAGGAACTGCCACTGGGCGGCCCTTACTTTGTTCTGGTTTCTTATACCGGATATAAGGAGTTCAAAAAAGACGGGTATACGCTTAACCAGGGAGATGTGGTTACCGTAAACTTTATTCTGGAAAATAGTACCGGTGAACTGGACAGTGTAGTAGTAACGGCAGCTGCTAACGGAAAAGGGAAAATTGAAAACCTGGGAGCAGCAACAGCTGTATCATCGCGCCTGATGACCCGTATGCCTGTTAATGGAAGAAACTTTTCCAATTTGATGGATTTATCTCCTCTTAGCCGTGGAGGAAATATTTCGGGGCAATTAGGATCTTCAACCAATTTTACCATTGACGGTATGAATGCCAAAAACCCTACATCTGCCGGGGCCACGACCAGCAGAAGCGGGGCGCCCTATTCTATTTCGATAGAGGCCGTGCGCGAGTTTAAAGTAGTTACCAACCAGTACGATGTTACTTACGGGCGCGCAGGGGGAGGAACAGTAAGTGCTGTAACTAAATCGGGAACCAACACTTTTACAGGTTCAGTATTTGGATATGGACGATCTAACGAGCTATCCAGCAAATACGACATAAGAGGAAACCGGAGGTTTGATAATTATAGAACGGCTCAATTCGGCTTCACATTAGGAGGCCCCATTATTAAAAATAAGCTTCATTTTTTTGCAGCATGGGATCATCAGTATGACAGCCGTGCTCTTATTATTGCTGACATACAGTCTCCTGTAGACGAAAACCGGTTCAATATCACACGCCAAAGCCTCGATTCTGTTGTTTTGATAGGAAGAAAGTACTATGGGTTGCCTGCAACAGCTCAATACGGAACTTTTGATAAGACCCGTAATTCAGACGCAGCATTTTTACGCCTCGACTGGCAGATCAATGATAAAAATTTATTAACCCTGCGTAATAATCTGACTAACGATGTGAACAAACTGGGCTTGATTGATAATACTGCCATTAACTTATACGAGTCTGCCGGTAATGATTTCAACTTTGACAACAGCCTTTTACTAACATTGAGGTCGTCTATTAATTCCCGCTTAACCAATGAACTGAAGGTGCAGCATCTATATACCTATCAAAGTAGTGAGCCTGGCGATCAGTTACCCGATGCCAATATCCCCAGGGCTATAATTGAAAATGTTACCTCTTCTGTTAATGGTGCAGACAGAAGAACTAATGTTCAGTTTGGCGGCCATCGCTTTGCACAGGAGTGGTTTAGAAACAATGTATTTCAGGTAGTAAATAATTTATACTACAATACCGATAACATAAAATATACTTTTGGTACAGATCTTATGTACACACGCGGCCACTCTCTTTATGGCAGTGAGGTTAATGGACGCTTTCATTACAACGTGCATCCAAACCAGGGCCGATGGACAAACTATATTGAGAACAAGCCTTACAGGTTTTACCGGGAAGTACCCCTGGTTGATGATCCAAGTGTAGTATCGAATATTTATAACCTCGGACTATATGGTCAATTGCAAACAAAATTGGCAACCGGTTTAGATCTGACTGCCGGTTTAAGGGCAGACTATTCTATTTACCCGAGAGCTCAATTTAATCAGTTAGTGTACGACGAACTGAAGATCAGAACGGATAATAAGTTCAAGTCATTCATCCTGCAGCCCCGTTTACAACTTTCATGGGATGTGGGAGAACGTCATACAGACTATATACGTGCAGGGGCAGGAGTGTTCGCTTCGGATATCAATAATTACATGTTGATTAATAACCTTACATTCGATGGTTTGCACTTCGCTACTGTAGATGTGTCGGGTGCCAACATTTTACCGGCAGACTTTAACGGTTATCGCAACGATCCTTCCACAATTCCAAAATATGAACAATATCAGGTGCCTACGATCAACTATACAGGACCTGATGCGAAGATCCCTGTGATCTACAAAGCCAATTTATCTTACACGCATTTCTTTACAGAAAAACTGAAGGCGGGAGTAACCGGTTATCTGACATTGGGTAGAAATAACTACGCATATATCGACAGGAACATGGTAGCAGATCCTTATTTCAGGTTATCGAATGAGGGAAACAGAGGTGTGTACGTACCGGCTTCAACCATGCCTACAAGCGGCAACGGCGATTGGCTTCAGGGGCGTATCAGCAAGAAGCTGGGCCGTGTACTGGAGCTCGTCAGCGAAGGTAAAGTAAACCAGTACGCAGTTGTATTTGAAACGTCTTACAATTATTTTAAAGACGGGGAACTTTCTTTCAGCTATACCTGGAATGATACAAAAGATAACACGTCATTTAACGGAAACGTTGCGAACACCTCCACACTATCACTGCCCGTTAAAGAAGATCCGCGCAATCTGAGTTTGGTTACCTATTCCGATAATCAGTTTCGCCACAAAATTGTAGGTTATGCGATTTCTCCAACCTTATTTAAAGGTTTAAATGTTAGTTTAAGGTATTCCGGAATTGGCGGAACCCGGTATACACTGCTTTCCGGTATTAATACGAATGCGGATTTCGTAGCTACGAATGATCTGGCATATGTTTTCAACAGGAATGCCGCTGGTACTCCGCAAGCCGTAAAAGATGGCTTACAGGCTATTCTGGATAATCCCAACGCGAGCCAGAGCGTAAAGGATTACATTTTGAAATACGAAGGTACATTTGCGGAAAGGAACGGAGGTATTAATGGTTTTTTTGGAACCTGGGATGCCAGAGTCAGTTATCGCCTGGGTTTTGGCTATAAAAGAAAACAGGGTATCGAATTGTCTGCAGACCTGTTCAATGTAATGAATCTAATCGATAAAAATAGGGGCTCGGCAAAAACATTCGGTTCTCATGCATTGTACGCCAACGGTGGATTTGATACGGCCAGCCAAATCTTCAGGTATAATGTGAATACTGCAGGTATTGTTACACCATCTGGTAACCCCTGGCAATTGCAATTGGGTTTAAAGTATACTTTTTAGTCTGTAATATCGAAACACATAAAACAGGAGGTCGCAAAAAATGCGACCTCCTGTTTGTTATAACAAAAATTAGGGAACTATTTTTACCAGTCTTTTCCAGCACTGCCGCCAAATTGTGTTTTTTTATTAGATACCTTGCTTTGGGTATTTTTTTCTTTTTGTTCCAGTCTGTCTAGTTGTTGCTGCGCCTGGCTTTTATTAAGCTTTGACTGGGCCTGCTGGGGTTTTTCTTCACCGCCTCCTCCTCCGCTTTTCTTCAGCTCCGACAAAGCTTTCTGAAGATTTTCACGGGCATTATTATCCTGGCTGTTTAGCCGTAATGCTTTTTTGTAGGCTTCAATACTCTCTTCTATTTTGTTTTGATTGCTGTATACTACTCCTGTATTATAATGTGCGCCTGATTTTAGCTGGGTGCTCGCGTTGGGCGACACGCTTACCTGGTTGTAGGCTTTTAATGCCTCGTCAAATTTTTTCTGCTTATACAGTGCGGTGCCTTTGTTTAAAAGTGCGGTATATTTAAACGGTTCCTCTGTTACCTTATTGTAGCTGGCTACTGCCTGGTCAAGCTGCCCCTTCTTAAAGAACTCGTTCCCTTCTTTAATAAAGCCCTGCTGGTTTTGAGCCTGGCAATATATTGCGGGCGCTAAAAGTGATATAAATAAAATAAATTTCTGCATTTTCTAAAATGTTAGTACACCGCTAGCTGCCGGGCCGTCAGGCAGCACGCTTTCTGCCTTCTGGCAATAACTGCTCTCCAACCAATAGCAAAATCATCATTGCAACAAACACCCAGAAGTAATAGGAGAAGCTCATGAGGCTGGTATCGCCGGTTACCTTTTTATCTATTTGAGAGAGATTTGCCGAAATTTGTTTGACAGCAGCGTCGCTGTTTTCGAGGTGTACATACACTCCGTTGGTATTGGCGGCAATCTTTTTTAACTCCTGCTCATTCAATTTGGAGATGATCTCTAATCCTGTTTCTTCGTCTATTTTGTGGCCTCTTGTTGAGTCGTCGGGTATAAAGCTACCTGTGGGCGACCCGATTCCCACCGTATTGACCATTAGGCCTCGTTTGGATAATTCCTTTGACAGGTCAAGCGCTTCCTCATCATGATCTTCACCATCAGAAATCAAAACCACTGCCCGGTATTTGGCATCCCTGTCTCCAAAAGCTTTAAGGCTTTCCTGTAAGGCGTCGCTAATAACAGTACCTTTCATCGGCACAGCGTCGGGCGAGGCTTCGTTTACAAACATCTGGGCGGCTCCGTGGTCTGCACTTAATGGCATTTGCACATAAGCTTTCCCTGCAAAAAGAATCAGGCCTACGCGGCTGTCCGGCAGGGCATCCATCATTTTGCTAATAAACTGTTTGGCCCGTTCCAGCCTGTTCGGCTCAATATCTTCAGCCAGCATACTGCGGCTTACATCCAGCGCAAATACCACATCAATACCCTTTCGGGTAATACCATCGCTGCCGCCGGGTTTACGCAGGTTCATTACGGCCAGTACGCCCATCGCAAAAGCTACGCAAACCAATATAAATTTTAAAGTAAAACGTTTAGGGCTATACCGGTGCATCAATGATCGCACCAGCGAGGGGTTGCCAATATTGCGGACAACACGCTTTTTCCATTTTTTAACCCCGAGAAAAAGAAGTGTAAAAAATATCAGGGCCGCAAAAAGCCATAGAAAAATACTGTATTGAAATTGAAAGCCCAATAAATTGTAAGTTTAGCTCATTGATCCAACTTTCCTGCCAATAATACAGGCCTTCACAAAATTATAAAACCATCTTTTACATAGCTCCGTTAAAAAAGCCATATTCTTTTAAAATATCCTTAAGAATTTTAAGCCTTACATCTTTCATATTATAATTAGGATCAGGAGATTCTACATTCAAAACAAAGAAGTAAGGGTGCTTGTTTTCTTCAATCCACCCTACGATCCAGCCCAGGGAATGACCTTTGTCGGTAAAGCCCCAGCCGGTTTTATAGCCCAGCCTGTAGTTAGAGTTGTCTTCAAATAACATGGCCTGCTTTACTTTTTGCTGGTATACCTTAAAAAAGGGAAGCTCATCAAAGTATAGCTTTTTAACTATTCCTAAATTCTGATCAGGTGTTATTTTAACTGAGTTATCGAGCCAGAAGCTATCTATTTTTGAAATTTTATAAGGCTTTTTGTCTTTTCCCACACCATATTTCAACGAATCGAGCCAAAACTGCATCGTGTCTTTTCCTATGCGGCGCGCTACCTCCTGGTAGTATGGCACTGCAGAAACACGAAAAGCCTGGTACATATTCAGGTCTTTATTCCATTCGGGTACGTTGCGGGTAATGCCATCCCAGGGTATTATCATACTATCGCTGGATATTTTACCTGTTTGCAGGCCAATAAGCGAATTAATGATTTTAAAGGTGGAGGCCGGAAGGTAGGCGCTGTCGCGGTAACGCTTCAGGTTGTAAATGGTAAACAAGCCTGTTCCGTTATTGTATAAGGCAAAACAGCCGTTAAGTTGATGCGCATCAAAATACTTCCTGGGGGCATCA